>Ga0233431_1000029_pt1 | contig 360327 bp, 351 predicted proteins | sample SI_118_April2016_FD_179867 | JGI IMG/M metagenome (GOLD analysis project Ga0233431, IMG submission 179867) | Seawater microbial communities from Saanich Inlet, British Columbia, Canada - SI_118_April2016_200_MG | ecosystem: Environmental > Aquatic > Marine > Inlet | place: Canada: British... | reverse complement strand
GAATTTAGATTCAATTATCGGAACGAAAATCTTTATGGTAAAATGTTAGAAATACTTAAAAATAACTCGCTGTTCTAGTCTTGACCCTTATTTTTAAAAACCTGTTCTTTCTTTGTATAGGTTTGAGAAATATTTTCGAGATTTATTTTTTTTCCACAAGCAAAATAACTGCCGCCAGCACAACGATGCTGGCAACAGTTAATGACCACATTCCTTTCTTCCTTCGCCGTACGAGCAATGGCAGTACAAACTAAATCGTTTGATAAATATTTTTTTGAACGAATTGTATTTGTAAATGATATCGAAACAGGAGAATGTAAATAAAACATAGTAAATATTAGAAATAGAATTTTGATTTTGCTTTAAGAGATTCTTTCGGTTTCAGAGAACAGGCCTCATCTGATTCCAATACACACCCTCTACATGACTCTGGAGCCATTACTGAAATGTCTTCTCTTTTATCTTCTGGGATTTTGTCACACCCTGGATTACTCGCTCTTGGACATCCAAATCGCAATACAGCTTCTCCTCTACACCCACCTTTGCATTCATCATATACGTCACAATCCTTACAAGGACCTACAATAAAAGCATCCTGATTTTGATAAACTGATAAAGTTGGGCTTTTGAGAATTTCTTGAAGAGATTCTTTCTTCAAATCTCCGTGTCGAATCGGCTGAGCACAGCAAGAATACACTCCTCCATGATCTCCATTCCCAAAATTTTTGATATGAACACCAGTCATTGGCATTGTACAAGCCTGTCCATATGCTGGTGGAGTAGTTATATGAGAAGCCTTCTCTGGATAATTTAACTCATCATATTCGCGAAATCTCTCAAACAATTGTTTCACTTGTTCTGGAGAAACTCTTGTTGTTTTTCCTCCTTCGTCATCTCTTCGACTAATCTCTATAAAAGGATCTAAATTGTTTTCTCGACAATACTTAAAAAAATCAAAAGCATGTGGGAAAAATTGGTCATTCAGAGCCATTTCTAAAATAACCGTGGTATTGGGAATCTTCTTAATGTTTTCGATTGCCTTTGCAAGAAGTTCAGCATATCCATTTCTCCCCGAGAAAGTGTCAATAACCTGTTCTCCACCTGGAAAGTAGGCATGCGTGACTACAATCGAATCCATTCCTTCAAGTTTTTGAGCATTTTCTTCATCCGCAAGAAGTATTCCGTTCGTCACCAAAATTGGTTTTAATTTTTGCTCTCGCGTAAATTGAATAAGTTCAAAAATATGTGGATAAAGTCCCGGTTCTCCTCCCAAGAAAGCTACTTCCGAGAACCCAGATTCTTGGGCCTGTCGAATATAATCTTTCGCTTCTTCAAGTGGAATATCCCCTTTTTCTGAAAGGTTTTGATTTTTGAAACACCCATCACAATTCAATTGGCATTTGTTTCCTGGAACAAGTTCGAGTCCAAAACATTGGTATAGTGAATCTCCTTGTTCTCGAAAACCATTATCGTTTCCGTAAAAACTTGTATTTTCCATTGTAAAAAAAATAAAAAAATAAAAAAACGCATCTTTTGATGCGCCATATTTTAAAATATAAAGAAAAAGTTATGCGCACCAGAAAAGATGCCTCCACCAATCAAGATGTTGTGCTTTTTTAATCAGTAGCCCAAAGAAAGGTGGAACTTGTTTTAAAACTTTTGCTCCACGGGTTACTGTAGCGATAGCTGATCCTGTTTTTTTAAGTGTTTTTCTCTGTGACAAGCCATCATTCAAGCATTCTAAAATTCTAATACGTTCATATATTTTTTCTATTTCAATCGGTGTCATAAGAACTGGTAATATGTCTACAAGTCCCCCTTCCTCTTGAGAGAGAAGCAAGAATTTAGCAACGCCTTTTGCTTTTTGAGTAACATCATTCATCACAAAAAGTGTACTACTTCGGTAGTACGTGTCAAGTTTAAATTATAAAAAACTAGATCAGAAACAACATATGAAGCCCATACCCAAGAAAAATAGCCACTCCGTACGGAATGGGAACTTTAAAAGGATGAGGGTGTTTTTTGAGTTTGAAGTACAACGCTGTCAAAAGTGCTTGCACACCGCCCATAACAGCTACACAAAAAAGTATCAGTACAAAATTCGGAATTGAGCTTGCGATTGCCATTACCATGAGCATCTTGATATCACCTCCGCCAATAAGTTTTTTAAAAAAAGGAATCCAAAGAATTAAACTCGCGAAAACAAGTGTCAAAAAATAAACCGTTCGTTCATGATCGGTAAACACAAATCCAAAAAATATTACCCCGAAGAGTGCTGACATAGTAAGCCAATTGGGAATCGTGCGGGTGCGAATATCCCATATTGCTCCCACGCCTGCGAAAAGAAGGATCGCCAGTTTCAGTCCATCAAATTCCATACGCTCAGTATTAGGAAAAATAAAAATTTGGGAAGTTGGAACGGAGGAAATCTGCTTATTTCTTCACATAAATTTAATAATTTAAAAAGACCACTTTCTTCTCTTTGTTAATGGAATCCCTTTTCTAGAAAGGAAATACCTTTATTTCCTAATAAATATTCACATTGGGGAGAATGTGAAATTCTTCTTTTTCATTTCCCTGAAATATTGGCATTGATAAAAAACCTGTGCCATCTTCACCATACTTTTTAATCCCCTTTTCTCATGAAAAAATCTTTCATCAGAATGTTTCTCGATAATTCTGGTCAAACCATGACAGAATATGCTCTTATTTTGGCGGTCATTGCTGTAGTTGTTGTTGGTACAGTTTCACTTCTCGGCGATGAAATTAAAGCTGTCTTTCAAGGTGTTGTCGATGCCATCTAAGAATCTTCACTATATTCCTTGCATTGTTGCCAAAAGCTGGTCCACAAGAGTTCTCGGACTTATGGGAAAGAATCCTCCTTTTCATCCACTCTTTATCCCGCGATGTTGGAGCATTCATACTTTTTTTCTACGAGTCCCTTTGTCTCTCGTATGGCTTGATCCTTTTTTTCAAGTCGTGCGAATTGATCGCCATGTTTCTCCTTGGAAAATGAAAAAATGCAAACAAGCTGTCAGTGTTTTGGAATTTTCTGATGAGGATTTTCCAAGTGATATTTATCAAAAAGACGAAGTACTTCTCTTTCCGCTTAAACCATGAATACACTTTGGAATAACAAAAAAGGACAGGCTCTTACCGAAGTGGCACTCATTTTCCCGCTTCTTTTTCTCATTCTCTTTGGTTTTCTGCAATTAGGATTAGCAATTGCCGAAAAACAGAAACTTTTATATGTCACAAACTACGCCACGCAAGTCGGATCACTTACAAATAATGATCTAAAAATAAGTGGAGCGATTGAAGAATTCTATACAGGAAATGAAATTCTATTTGATATCGAAAGTCGCGACGGAGAAACTGGAAACATCATTTCTAATATAAATCGACGATACAAAGACATTCTCATTGTACAATTACAAAAACCGTTTTTTCTTTCAATTCCTTTCTTTAGCGTGACTGCAGTCGACACTCAGGCCTCCTCTTCTGCAAAAGTACTGTGTTCAAACCCCCATCCTCCCTATATCTGTGAATGAAACACCACGAATCGGGCTCGGTTTTACCATTTACGGCTGTTTTCTTGATGGTACTTTTTATCATTGGAGGCATTATTCTCGATGGAGGAAATTTTTATATACGACACGGAGAACTTCACCACCTTTCTAAGCAAAGTACTCATGCAGGAATGTTGGCATTCATTGATATTTTGGAAATCAAAGCCATGGAGAACAAAGCGTTTCTTTGTAATAGCGAAGAGCCCCCTTCTATTTGTAAATCCACAAATCTTTTTGATTTTCTTTCTCAGGGAGAAATCGTTAATTTGGTCAGTTCACCTACTGTACAAACACTCGTGATTAAAAACAGTTCTCAATTCGCTATTGATTACGATCCACTGCAAAAAATTACATATAAAGATGTGTTCATTGTTTTTCCTTATGAATATGAAGGCCCCTCTAAAATTCAAATAAAGGTGCATATAAAAGACACTCCGGATCAATTTTTTGAAGGAGTGTTATCTTTAATAGATGAAGTTTCTGTATCCGCTGTTGGTTACATATCCACACCTTTTTATTTTTGATTTTTCTCTCGTGCGTTGAGAATTGACTGTGCGTCTGAATATCGTCGCACTGATTCTCGTGACTTAATATTTCTTTTTGTTCGTCGTCGGTAAGCTTTATTGAGTGTGTTTTCTTTTTCTGCTGAGGAAATATTTTCAAATATAGTTCGATCTTCTGTGCGCCCTCGCATAATTAGATTTGTTTTCCAAACAGGTGTTGCAGGAAGAAATACTTTTTCTTCTCCTTCTGGCATTTCAATTTCTTCAATTTCTTTTTTAACCTCCTCTTCTATTGCTTTTTTCTCAACAATCTCTGGTTCTGTGTATTCCTCAACTGTTTCAATGTTTTCAGGAAATACCACAGGAAGAACGTCTTCTGTTTCTTCTTCAATTATTTCTTCTTCAATGACCTCTACTGGTTCAATAACTTCTTCTATAATAAGAGGTGTTGTTTCCTCTGGTGCAGATGAATGAAGTTCTTCTGGTGTTTCAGCGACTTCTTTTATTTGAGGTACTGTTATAATTGGTATATTCATAAATGGAGCAGAAACACTCGTATAAGCACTTCCCATTGAATCTGCCATTTGAGAGAATGTTTTCGCCATGGCTTTCGTTGCTTGAGCCATCGCTTCAAAAGTATTAATCATTGCTTCTGATTGTGCTGTTGCTGTTCGAGCCAAAGCTTCTGATTGTGCCGCAGCAGTATCGGCAATTGATGCTGCTTGCATTTTAGCCATTTCTGCCATCATCTGTGCTTGCATTCGTGCCTGTACCTGCACTTGTTCTTGTGTCAATTTCATTTGTTGTGCAGCCACTGTTGAAGAGGCTACATTTTGCATTCCTGTAGGATACGTCGCCCCCGCAAGGAGCAACGGTGCTCCGGAAAGGCTTAATATCAATGCTTTAAAAGTTGTTTTCATGACGAAATCTTAACTTATCTATTCATTATACCATTTCTAAAAAAGAAAGTCCAGTCTTTTCTTTTGAACTTTTCTATGGTCTCGATATGTTTTTTCCTTCCTTTCTTTGTTTTTAAGCATAAGAATAGGATTTTTAATACTCTTGCATTTTATTGGTATTCATGTTATAGTGTAATGAAAAATTAATTTTTTCTCATGAAAAAAACTATCAGAACCGTTACCAGTACTCTTTCAAGGCACCAAAAGGAACTCCTTTTTTGGGGCACAAGCGCTCTTGTCTTTCTCGTAATTGCATACACAGCACTTTTTCTTTCGTCACAAATTCTTCCTAATTATGAAGAAGACAATCTTCATTCTTCTGCTCCACGAATTGAAGCAGGTATTTTGGAAGAAGTCATCGAAACTATAGAAATCGTCGAGAAAGCTGAGGAATTTACACACACTCCAGCAACATTTCCCAATAAGGCACATGAAGCGCTTGAAACCGTTCAACGATTTTTTACAGCCTATAACGCACAAAATTTTGAAACTGCCTGCCGACTTTTAGATCCTGCGAAATGTAATCCTGAGAGTCCCTATGCCGTCGCACGACTTTCTCAGGAATACAATAAAATGGTTGATGGATATGAAAACTGGAACTTTTGGCTCGCTGAAAACACAGACAATTTCCACAGTGATGTCGTATGTGTGAAATATTCTTATCAATACAAAGATGATATCAAAAATAAACAAGTACATGAACGATTGAGTTTTTATGTACGAAGAGATGAGAACGGAAATGACCGAATCTACAATCGAGTTTGTGAAAAGAAATTCGCACAAGATGCTGGAGATATGCCCTGTCCGATTCTTTCTCGAAGAGATTTCTGCTTGGATTAGAACCTCACAACAGAACAATGCAAAGAGTCGTCACTCAGTGGCGGCTTTTTTTTGACGAATTCAAAAAATGACTACAATGTTCTCACAATGACACTCACCTATATTTTGCTATTCACGTTTTTGGGAAGTATCGGATCAGTCCTGATCGCTTCGCTTTTCTTGCTGTGTAAACACAAAACACAAAAAAAGCTTATTCCCATTCTTGTGACCTTTGCAACAGGAGCACTTTTGGGAAGTGCTTTCTTGGGGCTGATTCCTGAGAGTTTGGAACACTTGTCGGCTAAAAATGTTTTTACAACTGTCCTAGGGGGAATTCTTTTCTTCTTTTTCCTAGAAAAGCTCATCCGTGTACACCACTGTCACAATGTAGATTGTCATTCGCATGATAAAAGTCTCGGTAAAATGATCTTTGTGGGCGATGCGCTTCATAATTTTATCGATGGACTTATGATTGCCGGTGCCTTTCTCGTATCTATCCCTGCCGGAATCATGGTGGCATTGGCTGTGATTATTCATGAGATTCCTCAAGAACTCGGCGATTTCGGGATTTTTCTCCACAGTGGTTACTCCAAAAAGAAAGCCCTTGTGATGAATACGATTTCAAGTGCAACGGCCTTCGTAGGAGCAGGAGTGGGATATATCGCTTTTCAGCAAGTGCATGAATTCGTACCTTACGTAATGGCATTGGCAGCAGCAAGCTTCATCTATATCGCATTAGTGGATCTCTCTCCAGAACTCCATAAACAAACAAAACTCTCCCATTCGTTTCAACAAATTTTCCTTTTAATTTTGGGAGTTGGCGTTATCGCACTTGTTTCACAATTCCACGGTCACTAGTTTTTTTGCGAAAATTTTGTATCATCGGGCTTCCATGAGATAATTTTTTTAATGTACGAACGTTTCATTTTTGAAAAATACAAATTTATTCCTCAAGAAAAAACTCTTCTTTTAAGTTATTCACTCGATAAAAAAATATCTTTCCAAGAAAAAATCACGTTCGATTTTGACTTTGGGAACTACAACACAGAAGCCTTAGATAAGGCGTTTTTTGGAGTCTTTGTGATGTGTGGCATTTCGTATTTCAAAGCGTATATTCCACAAAAAATTAAATTTAAAACGGGCGGACTTACAGAGAATCAGAAACGCTTTTTTGAAAAAATCTATACCTACGGACTCGGTGAATTTTTTTACCGCAATGAAATTGATCCCAATGGAAAAATAAATTTTGTAACACAAGAAGGACTCACAAATGAAGGTATAAATATCAACAATCTCACCGGATCTCTCGTGCCCATCGGAGGAGGCAAAGACTCGATCACGACGGCTGAAATTTTGAAAAAAAACAATGAAGATTTTGAAACATGGACGGTGGGAAACTATCCTTTTTTTGCTCCCATGATTGAGAAAATCGGAAAAAATCATTTACAAGTACAACGAGCTATTGATTCTCAATTATTTACACTTAACGACGAAGGAGCGCTTAATGGACACGTCCCTATATCTGCCATCTTGGCATTTCTAGGCGTAGCCAGCGCAATTCTCCGTGGGAAGAAAAATGTGATTCTTTCGAATGAAAATTCTGCGAATGAACCAACTTTGGAATTTAATGGAACACCGATAAATCATCAGTATTCCAAAAGTTTGGAATTTGAAGCCGATTTTCAAAATTATGTGCACGAAAATATTTCACCAGATGTAAATTATTTTTCCTTCCTTCGTCCGCTATCTGAACTCAAAATTGCAGAAATGTTTTGTAAAAACTTTTTGGAAAAATATGAAAAAGATTTCTCAAGTTGCAATACCAACTTTCGTATTACTGATGGAGTAAGCCAATGGCGTTGGTGCCAAAAGTGTCCAAAATGTGCTTTTGTATTTATTCTCTTTGCCCCATTCGTAGAGCGGGAGAAATTGATTGAGATTTTTGGAGGAAACCTTTTTGCAAACAAGGAACTATACTCAACTTTTGCTGAACTTTTGGGTCAAACGGAAAGCAAACCTTTTGAATGTGTTGGAGAAATCGAAGAGGTAAAACGCGCCTTCCAGCTCGCAAAAGAAACTGGAAACTGGCCAGAACTCGAGGATTTTTCAGCAGAAACAACTGAGTACAATGAACATTTTTGGAATCAGAATCTTATGCCGTCACATTTTGAAAATATTTTGAAAGCGTTTACACAATGAAATTTGAACAACTCACACAAGCCAAAAAAGTTCTCCTCTACGGCTATGGCGTGGAAGGGCAATCAACAGAAGCTTTTTTAAAATCGCATTTCCCTCATATTCAAGTCGATCTCTATGATGACAATTTCTCGGAGTCCGGACTTGAAAATAAAACTTTTCAAAAGAAGTCCGAACTCTGTTTTACCGACTACAGTTTAGTTATCCACAGTCCAGGCATTCCGAGAGAGAAGATTACTGGAATTGAGGAAAACAAAATCACAAGCCAGACAGAACTTTTCTTTGAGAATATCAGTGAAGATGAACGTCAAAAAATTATTGGCATCACCGGAACAAAAGGAAAATCAACTACTACGCAATTTTGTACAGATCTCCTCACTAATGCAGGAAAAACTGCGAAGATTGCGGGGAACTTTGGCGTCCCTCCACTCGAATTATTGGATGAATTGAAGACAGGCGATCTCGATTTTATCGTGTTTGAAATTTCCAGTTTCCAACTCGAACATTTACAAACGTCTCCGCATATTGCCATCTTTCTCAACCTCTTTGGAGATCATTTAGAACGTCACGGAACGGTGGAAGACTACTTTTTGGCAAAATCCAATATCTTCAGGTATCAGATAAACGAAGATTTTCTTATAATGCCAGAAGTATCTGGGAAATTGCTGGAATTTTCTCGTGGAAACGGACGCTTTGTGTTATCGCAAGAACTTGAGGAAGATTTATTCGCGGAAGATTCTGTATTTCGAGCCAAACACTTCAGGCAGAACCTTGGAACCATGCGAACATTGTGTCAGATTCTGAAGATTGAAGAATCGGTATTGGAAAAAACGGCACAAGAATTTAAAGGTCTCTCTCACCGAATGGAACTCTTTGTAGAAAAAAATGGGATCAGGTTCGTAAACGATTCAATTGCCAGTAATCCGACTGCCGCTATGGCTGCTGTGCGATTTTTTGGACGAGATTTGGGAAGTATCATTCTCGGGGGAAAACCCTCTGGAGATAGCTGGGAGGGACTTCTGACGCTTCTTCTCAATGAAACCGAGAGTATCATCCTTTTACCCAATGGAGACAGCTTGGGGGATATTATTCGCACTTGTGAAGAGGTAAACTTCCCCTCTGAACGAATTGTGCACGCGGAATGTTTTGAAGAGATTGTGACCCTTGCCAAAGAAAAAACTCCTACTGGAAAAGTCTGTCTTCTTTCCCCTGGAGCAAAAAGTTTTGATTGTTTTAAAAGTTACCGTGAAAAAGGCGATGTGTTTAAAAAGCTTGTAAACGAGATTGAATAAATTAGATAGAAATGACATTGACTCTTTACTGTTTTTAATGTATAATATAATATAATATTTTAAAATAATGAAAAATATTGAAATCGGCAACGGCAATATTCTTGAGCAATTAGAGATAATTGTCTCTGAAGTTGATTATCAAGATATTCCTGAAGACATGGTTGGCGAGGAAAGACTCATTCTAGAAAAAACCAACAAGGAAACTTTACAAAAAACACAAGAAACTATATGCGTTGCGTTGAAAGATTTCATCTTTAGTGAATTCCCTGAGGATGCTGATGGAATTTTACAACAAATTCAAGATCGCGTTGAAGGGAAAAGCTCTTCAAAGGAGAGTCAAGATTATCGTACTGAATTGGGAAATGGAAAAATTCAAATGTCTACAGGAGTAGGAACAAAATATGGTCAATATTATTTAAATCTTTGGTTTACAACAACGACAGATCCAAAACAAAATTTCAATCTCATACTCGACCTTAAGCCAAATTCTGGATATGGAATTCAACTTAATCAAGTACAAGGATCTGCATTTGAAAAACAATCTTCTATTAACTGGGGAGAAAATGCTCATATTCACAATAAAAAAGGTTCCGATAACGAAGAGATGCATAGACGAACACCACTCACTCCGGAACAATTAACAGAATGGTTCGAAAAATCAGGAATGACGAAAGAATTCCTTCCAAAATTGAGTAAAGGACTTGAATTAGAAAATTTAAGATTAAATGCAGAAAATTCTGAAATTTCTCAGACAGTAGGGGGTGTTTCTGAAGATACTGAAAATATTATTCAATAAGACTCTTCCTAATCTTCCTGCAATAACTGAATCTTCACGGGATTCTCTTGAACGATTTCGATTTCTGCCCCACACAACACGCATTCCAAAACTTCACCTTCAAGAATATCGAAGGACTCCACTTCAAAACGTCCTCTACAATCTGGACAATGGATATAAATTTCTTGGATATTCATGATGGGGTGAGGTGGGTTTTCCTCCGCATGCTTTGTACCGATTTTTGATGAAAAATCAACTTTTCTTTCTCCTTTCTTTAAGTTGGTAAATAAGCGTCAAAGCTTCGCGCGGAGAGAGGTCTTCAGGAGTAGTCTCGTCGATCATTTTATCGACATCCGATAGTGAGGGACCGCTTTTTGTAGTTGTTTTAAAATTAGAAAAAAGATTCGCTTTCCCAGATAACAAGTTTTCCGATTCAAGTCTAGAGAGAACATCTTTTGCATTGGTAATAACCCCTGCTGGCACACCAGCATTTTCTGCTACATTAATTCCAAAGGAATCTGAAACACCTCCTTTGGCAATGCGATGAAGAAAAGTAATACCGTTTTCGTTTTGAGTAGCTGAAACATGGAAATTTTGCGCTGAAGACAAGTCTTCCGTTAGATCTACCAACTCGTGAAAATGTGTCGCAAAGAGTGTTTTTGCTTTTATTTTGTCATGTAAAAATTCAGTAATAGCCCACGCTAATGAAATCCCATCAAAGGTCGATGTTCCGCGTCCAATTTCATCTAAGATAACAAAGCTTCGTTCAGTTGCACAACGCAAAATCCGAGCTGTCTCTGACATTTCTACAAAGAATGTCGATTTCCCTCCAGCTAAATTGTCAGAAGCTCCCACGCGAGTGAAGATACGATCAACAATTCCCGTTTCCATTTTTTTAGCAGGCACAAAAGAACCGATTTGAGCCAAAAGAATAAGGATGGCATTTTGACGCAGGAAGGTTGATTTTCCGGACATGTTTGGTCCTGTAATGAGATGGAACCGCGAACTTTCCGTGTCCATTTCCAAATCATTGGCGATAAACCGCTCGGTAGAAATTTTTTCAACGACAGGATGTCGCCCTTTCTCTATTTCCAAAACGGATGAGTTTTCAAGAATGGAAGGTTTATTCCAGCGCCATTTGGAAGCCGTTCGAGAAAGAGTCAAAAGCGCATCTACTTCGGCAATGGCTTTCGCAACGTTTTGAATGTGTGGCGCAAAGGTCAGTACTTCTTCTCGAAGTTTGTGGAAGAGTTTGTGTTCGAGTTCAAACGCTTTGGATTCCGCAGACAACACGCGTTCTTCATACAAAGCCAATTCTGGTGTCGTGAATCGTTCCGCATTAACCAATGTCTGTCGACGCACCCAGTCTGTAGGGACATTGTCTTTTTGCCCTTGAGACACTTCGAGACAGAACCCGAAGTTTTTGGAAAATTTAATTCTCAAATTCTGAATACCGGATTCTCTTTTCTTTTCTTTAAGAAAATTGTCGAGCCATTCTTCGGCATTCTTTGCCATTTCACGAAGCTCATCGAGTTCTTCGTTATATCCTTGGGCAAACATCCCACCAGCGGTAATTTCAAGCGGTGGAGCGTCAACCAGACTATTCTGAAGGGTAGGGATAAGATCGTTTAGATTTGTGAAGGATTTTGCTTTTTCTCGGATAAGTGGCGAAGTAGCCTGCGCACAAATATCTGCCATCACTGGGAACAATGAAAATGAATCTCTTAAAAATGCGAGATCACGTGCATTTCCTCTTCCTGTTACGAGTCGCGCTAGCAAGCGTTCAAGGTCTGCGACTGATTTAAATCCTTGCGTAAGGGTGCGAGTAAGATCGTTATTATTTTGCAATTCTTCAACGGAAGAAAGCCGTTCATTAATTTTTTCAGGAGAAAGGAGTGGTGATGCTAGCCAAGAATAGAGTTTCCGTGCGCCCATAGCTGTTAAACTTTTTTCAAAGACTGACCACAATGTGGCTTGATTCTCGTCATTCTGAAATGGTTGAAATACTTCTAAGTGACGGAATGTCTGCGCATCAAGTTGCATTGTGTCAGACGTCGAATAGCGAGTAAGTGTTGCTACGTGTGACAAATCTGCTTTCTGTGTTTCTTCAAGATAGACCAAAATAGAAGAGGAAACCGACAACAAAATATCAAGTTTTTCAATACCAAATACTGATAAATTTTTTACACGAAAGTGATCCATGAGCACTTTTTTGGAACTTTCTGTTTTGAGTTTTTTTCGTGGAGTAAGGTGCGTCCGAGGAAGTTTTTTACAAAAAGATTCATCTTCAAAAATATCACTGGGAACAAGAATCTCCCGCGGACTGAGCAAATAGAGTTCATCAAAAAATGAAATCTCATCTTCAAATAAAGCCGTTCTAAAGTCCCCGGTTGAGATATCTGAATAGGCGAGCGCGTAGTTTGTTTTATCTCGATCAATCGCGATTAAATAAGAATTTTTTTCTGGCTCAAGATTTCCTTTTTCAAGGGATGTTCCCGGCGTCACCACACGCACAATTTCTCGAGAAATCACTTTTGTTTTTGGATCTTCTTTTTGCTCCGCGATAGATACTTTGTAGCCCAGTTCGACTAATTTTTCGAGATATTCTTCATGGGCATGATAGGGAAACCCACACATGGGCATTTCGTTCTCGGATCCCTTATGACGAGCCGTGAGAACAATGCCGAGAAGACGTGAACAGAGCTGTGCATCTTCAAAAAACATTTCATAAAAATCCCCAAGTCTAAAGAACAAAACCGCATCTGGATTTTGTTTTTTCAGCTCCCAATACTGCCGTTGAACAGGGGTCGACATCGTCCCGCAAGGTAGCAATGTTTTCCCAATTTTTCAAATTTTTAGCTCTTTATCTTTCAAATTTTTCGGATTATTTGTGTCATCTAGCTCTCGAGAATATGGATTCTCAACTGCGCTGATTAAAAGAAAAAAACTTTAAACTATTAACTGTTAACTGTTAACTATTAACTATTAACTATTTCACGTCACTTTCTTGGCAAACGTCCAACTCATTTCAAAAATTTGACGCTGTGTGTCTGCCACTGCTTTTGACTGAATAAGAATGGCAAATACTTGTGGACTGAACGATGTGATTAATAGTTTATCATCAAAAATATTGATCTCATTCTCCACCCAAAAAAGTTTTTGCGAGAGCAGGCGAATTTCACGGAAATACTTCTTGTCATCGGCTCGCACCATGCATCCGGGCTCATCATCAGGTGCCAATCCTCGAAGAAATTTTTTCTTTTTTGCGCGCTTTGACACGTACTCATCGTCATAATCAGGCCAATGCTCACGAAGATTTTTGGAATTCGCGTAGTTAAGAATTTCTGTTCGAGATTTCAACGTTTCTTGATAGGCTTTTTTTACTCCCTCAAGTCCTTCGAAAAATTGTACTACAGGACGAGATTCATTCCCTCCCGAAAGAGATTTGAGAAGTGGCAGATCTTGCTTGAAATCTCTGGCTCTCTGCATCACGTCTTTCGCAAAAATCTCTGGTGCAATTGCCGTAAAATGTTTCATATCCTTTTTATTGGTCTGCGTAACGAGTCCTCTCAGGAGGAGTTTTTCCAAAATTGTATAGGTCGTAATGCGGTTATATCCAGCGGTTTTTGCGATGTCGGAAACGACCGATGTTCCATTTTCCAAGGTCGCCAAATACACCTGCGCCTCTCTTTCCGACAATCCGATATTCATAATATTTTTTAAAATCTTTTTGCTCATTGTTCAAGTTGTAATTTTTTTCGACAGCAAAACAATTGTATTCATTTCTCATGGAATAAGAAAGCCTTTTAAGGATTTGTAAAAAAAATCAACACCTTCTTTTTTTCAAAACAAAACAGTTGCCACCTCCTCCTCTTATCCGAAAAATAGTACTCGTAATTCCTAATTTTTCCTCAATGAATCCTACCGATCCTGATGATCTCCGAAATTTTTTAGAGCTTCCCTACAGCGAACTTGAGAAACGAAATTTGGAAATAAAAAAGCTTGCCGAAAGTGGAAAGCCTGACGGTTTCATTAAACAAAAGGTCGTCAAATATCTTACCGACGAAACCCCCGTTAAGGCCGTTACAATAGCCTTTACTGATTTGGAAGGAAAAATGCACATGCTGGATTATGATAAGAAATTCTTCCTTGGAGGATATGATAATCTCACGTTTGATGGATCGTCTGTGCGAGGATTATCAGAATTGAGAATGTCTGATCTTCGACTTCGTCCAGATTGGAAATCGTTTCGTATTTTACCGGCTGATATTTTTGGAGCTGGAAAAGTACTAATGTTTGGATTCGTTTGTGGTCATGATGGAAAAAATTTTCCAAGTGATTTTCGCGGGCGGTTGCAAACGTATATCGATACCCTTAAAAAATCTGGCATCAAAGCCAATATGGCACCAGAAATTGAAGGTTTTTTATTTGAAGGAACTGACAGTGAACAAAAATATGATGAAGATGATGGATTCCAACTCGTAACACCAGGTGGATATTTTAATGCATTGCCGAAGGATCGATTGAGGCAATTCATCGATAAAGTAGCGGAAGTTCAACGAGCCCTTGGTTTTGAAAACGAAAAAGATCACGGAGAAGTGGCTCCATCATCTTTTGAAATTAACTACAAATATACTGAAGCCATGACTGCCTGCGATCAGGTCCTGATGTACAAACTCACCGCCAAGCAAATTGCCAAACTCATGGGATGTACAGCGTGCTTTTTGCCAAAACCGGTTATGGGGATAAATGGATCAGGGATGCATGTAAATATGAGTCTTGAAAAAAATGGGAAAAATATTTTCTTTGACGCAAAAGGCAAACACGGTGTGTCAACTATTGCAGAAAAATTTATCACTGGAATTTTGTATTATGCTCCCGAACTTTGCCTCACTCTTTGTCCAAGCGTAAATTCATACAGACGTCTGGATCCGAACTTTGAAGCTCCAAATGAGATTAAATATTCAAATTGTGATCGAAGCTCAATGGTGCGCATTCCATTGGGAAATGCAAAATCAGCACGAATTGAAGTTCGTTCAGTCTCTCCAGATATTAATCCCTACCTTGCGATGTTTGCAATGCTTAATGCTGGAATGTCGACCGTAGAAGCAAAACCAAAAATGTACAAAGAGATGATTGAAAAAATGGAAACTCGACGAACAAAAAAACTCTGGAGCAATATTTATGATGCAATTTCAGCTTTTTCAAAATCAGAATTTCTCATGGGAATTTTGGGGGAAGATGAAATGAAGAAATACCGAGAACTCAAGGAAGCAGTTGCCAACAGAAGTCCAAAAGAACTCGGGTGTCGTGTAAAAAGAAGTGAAATCGTACATCACCATGAAATCACCAATCAGATTTTGTGGAATGATTTCTAAACAAAGTACGTATTCGAATACGTATTCGAATACGTACTTTCAAAACTTGAACATGTATCCCGTTTTATTTCCCTTTCCCCTTTCCTTTAAATTTATCCATACTATCACGTAGCTCTATCGTGATGGGTGTTCCGAAAAATCCGTATTTTTCTCGAATTTTATTTTCCAAATAACGACGATAACTGAAATGAAATGCTTTTACATTGTTCACAAAGAACAAAAACTTTGGAGGATTGGTGTCCACTTGTGAAAGATATTTTATCGTTCCTTTTTTATTTCCCGCCATCGGTTGCACATGTCCAAAATATACCTCAGGCACAAATGCATTGAGTTCTGAAGTACTAATACGCTTCTGGCGTTCTTTGACAATCGCTACGGCAGATTTGAGAACATCTTCAATTCCTTTTCCTGTTTTTGCTGAGAAAAAAAGCACTGGTGCCCATGGCAAAAATGGAATTTCTTTCGACAAATAATGCCAGTAATTTTTTCGCACATCATCGAGCTCTTCTCCCCACATTTTCACGTGATCAAGTTCTCGCTCATCAGATTCATCTTCTTGTCGAGCTTTTTCTCGCACCAAGTCGAACTTGTTCACACAAACAATAAGTCCTTTCCCCGCTTCGACGATTTTTCCCGCAATAGCAAGATCCTGATGCGTTACTCCTTCTAAGGCATCAATCATCAAAGCGCACACATCAGATCGCTCAATCGCATCTGCAGACCGCACACTTCCCCAAAATTCCAATGATTTTTTCTCATCTTTTTTTCCTCCCTTAGAATGTGTTTTTCCTGGACGACGCAGTCCCGCTGTATCAAGAAAAAGAAATTGATGTGTTTCTCCGTCCTTTTCCCATAAGAAATCAGTATCAATTGTGTCCCGAGTAGTCCCAGGAACACTTGAAACAACTGATCGGCCTTGTCCAATGAAGGCATTCATAAGTGAACTTTTTCCGACATTCGGTCTCCCGACAAAGGCAAGTTTAATATCATTTGTTTCTTCTTCAGCAATGGTTTCTACAAATCCGGCTTCTCTCAATTTGGTTTCAATTGCATCTTCAAGATCAAACACTCCTGTATAATTTTTGGCAGAAATAGGAAGCGGTACGCCAAACCCAAATCGAGTAAGTTCAAGTACACGATCAGTCTTTCCGTCATCAAGTTTATTCGCTACAAAAACAAGGGGCACTTTTGATTTTCGCAATTTTTTTACCACTTCTTCATCATCAAAAGTCATTTCTTCTTTTCCATCTATCATGAACAAAATGAGGTCAGCATTTTTAATGGCACTTTCGACTTGAAGTTGGATTTGTGTTTCAAGATCATCTCCTTTTTCATTTGTTAGTCCTGCTGTATCAACAAGCCAAAAAGAAAAATTCGTTACCTCGCCTTCTTCGTTTTGCTCTCCCGAAAGCGTCACTTTTTCCATAAGTTGGTCACGAGTGGTCCCCGGAATATCAGATATAATAGCCTTCTTTGCTTTTACAAAACAATTAAAGAGCGTTGATTTTCCAACGTTCGGGCGACCAATAATGGCGACTATGGGGAGATCCATGTGAGCCGAGTGTACTTAACAATTGACAATTGGCAATTTTCGATTTCAGATTTTCGATTTTTCGATTTAAAAACTTTTAACTATAAACTATTAACTATAAACTGTTCTCACATGCTTTCTTTGCTTCGAAAATTGATTCCCGAACGTTCCCCATTGCGTCTCGCCTACCACAAAGCAATGGCTGTGTTCTTTGCATATTGGTATCGATTTCCTGGGAAAAAAATGAAAATCGTGGCAATCACAGGAACCAGTGGAAAATCTACCACTGCAGAACTGATGTGGTTTGGGCTTCAGAAATCAGGCAAAAAATGCGGGATGTTGTCCGGAATTCAGTTTCATTTTGGAGATGAAACGCTTCCCAATCATACACTTCGTACCACGCTTTCTTCACGAAGAACACAAAAATATTTGCGTCATATGGTGCGAGAAGGTTGTGAAATTGCAGTCCTCGAAGTTTCTTCACATGCTATTGATCAGCACCGACTCTGGGGAGTTCCGGTTGATATTGCCGTACTCACAAACGTTGCGAACAATGAACACCTCGACTATCACAAAACCTTTGCTGAGTATGTGCAAACCAAAGCAAAGATGTTTCTTTCGGCTCAAAAAGTTGTCCTCAATCAAGATGACGAGCAAAAAGAAGTTTTTGAAAAAATGGCAGGAGGTGCAAAGCACACGTATGGAATCAAAAAAAAATCTGATATTCAGGCTACAAAACCAAAGTTTACACCTGATAAAATTTCTTTCGATTTGAAAATGAAGGAAGAAAAGATTCACATTAATGTGCCTTTGGTCGGACGACATAATTTAGAAAATTTACTCGCGGCCATCTCAGTACTGCATCTTGAGAAAGTGCGGCTAAGTACTATTCAAAAAACCTTTGAAAACTTTAAAAGCATTCCCGGACGACTGGAAATTATTCAAGAGGGCCAACCTTTTTCCGTTATTGTTGATCACACGTACAAACCACCAGCTCTACGAGCGGTACTTCAAACTTTGAAAAAAATGATTCCAGGTCGACTCATTGTCGTCTGGGGAGGGACCGGAAGTCGTCTCCCTTCTTTCTGGGAAGAAGCGGGACAAATCCTTGATGAACTGGCTGATGAAATAATACTCACAACCGATGATCCATATAAAGATGATCCCAAAAAAATTGCACGCATTGTTCGACAACAAATTCATCGAAAAGAAGGAGACCGATTCTTTGAAATTGAAGATCGATACGAAGCCATCCGATACGCTCTTCTTACTGCGGAAAAAAAAGACACCGTTCTCATTGCTGGACGCGGACACGAAGCCACACAAACTATTGGCAAAAAAGTAATTCCTTTTGATGATCGAGCCGTTGCACGAGAGATTTTACAAACAATGAAGAATTAAAAAATTATGAATTACGGATAAATTTTTAAATTCGCAATTGAAATTTGTGTATTAAATTGGTACACTCACCGCGATTTTTTACTCCTTCTTTTTATGATTGAATCACTCTACCAACAACTTCAACAAACTATTGAGCACCTTCGTCAAGAATTTGGAGGTCTTCACACTGGTCGTGCTAATGTCGGAATGGTCGATGACTTACAAGTAGAGGTGTACGGATCACATATGCCACTTAAAGGAACGGCAAACATTTCTTGTCCAGATGCTCAAACTATTCGGATTGAGCCATGGGACAAATCTATTATTGGAGATATTGAAAGAACTATTCGCGATGGAGATCTTGGTCTCAATCCCCAAAACATGGGGGAACATCTTCTTATTCCTGTCCCTCCAATGACGGAAGAACGTCGACAACAAATGGTAAAAAAGGTGCACCAATCCGCAGAACAATCTCGAATTTCTGTTCGAAATATTCGTCAGGATATTTTGAAAAAAGTAAAACATCAAAAGGATGACAAAGAACTTTCCGAAGACGAAGCAGCTCGACTGGAAAAACAAATTCAAGAGAAAGTAGATGATGCAAACAAAACACTGGATGAAGTAACGAAAAACAAGGAAACAGAAATTACTACCATTTAATTTTGTATGTCTAGGCGCCATAAATCACAACGGCATCGTCGAGAATTCTTGATCGATTCCAAACCGACACGAACGCGTCGTACAAAAAAGGTGCGAAATCGTTTTTTGAACATGCTTTCTCGTATCCTTCTTTTGCGACAAATAACCCTCTTGTTCCGCACATCTGTGATCTTCAGCGTCGTATTTTCGATGATGACATTATTTATCATATTTGCTTTGGCAACCCCTTATTTTCATCTCAAAAAAGTTTCCGTTGTTCGAGACAATCCCAATCTGGATGTCGCCCAAATCGAAAAAAGTTTGGAAGAATTTTATGGAAAAAACATACTCTTTCTTGCTCACAAAAATGTGCGTGAGAAATTATCCGCTGATTTTCCAGAGTTTCGAAATATTTCTGTTAATGAAAATTGGCCCTCGGAAATCGAGTTACACATTAAAATTTCACCGCCTCGATTTAACCTACTCAATACGGAAAGTGCAAACTTTTCTGTTATTTCCGAAGATGGTGTTATTTTACAAGAAGAACCAGATGAAAACCTTCCTGTTCTAAAGATTTTTCAATATGAAAAACCCATTTTGGTGCGACAAAAATTCATTTCCAAAGAAGATCTCGATAACATCGAACAAGCCGAAAACCGACTCGAGCAAGAAATAAAACTTCCGCTGAATGCTTCTCATTTGTATTGGAAAGCACGTGAACTGCATCTTATTTCTCAAGGCGACATGGCTATTTGGATTGATCTTTCTCAAGATATTGAATCACAGATGCGAAAATTAGAATTATCCGCTCAAGAGATAGGACTCTACACCAATCGCTTTGAACATATTGACCTTCGAATTCCAAAGCAGATTTTTTGGAAAAGAAAATTGTAATATTCTTCTGCATCTTTCGTTTTTCTCATTGAAGAATTATAATTTTGTCGTACAATCTTCCCACTTATTTACTCCTTCTTTTCTATGAAAGTTTCACTGGCTGCCAAAATCACAACTACTGATGCGTTATTCGTTTTTATTCCTCAAAAAAAATGGAATAAAAAACCATTTGGAAAACTCCTTCCAATGACGTTAGAAAAACAAATTACCGAACGATTTAAAGCAAAAGATTTTGAAGGAAAAAAAGGAGAAATAATTCAATTATTTCCGTCTTTCAAAGGAGCGAAGAAAACATTCCTTGTGGGAATCGGAGAAGAAAAAGAAAAATCTGAACTCCGAAAAGTTGCGGGGTCAGCTATTCGAAAAGTAAAAAAAGGGAAACTGGAAAAAGTAACATTTCTCCTTCCCGAAAAAAGAGATGTATTGAGAGTGGTATCTGGAGCAATTTTGGGAAATTATGAATTTAAAATCGGAGACACGAAGGAACAATTTTCTCCAAAAACACTGACTATTGTTAGCAACGAAAAACACAGCAAAGCGACGTTGAATAATGAGATTGTTCTTTCTGAAGCCACAAATTTCACACGAGAACTTATCAATTTGCCAGCGAATATGATGACACCAGTTATCTTGGCAAAGAAAGCAAAGAAGATTGGAAAAGGAACCGCCCTGTCAGTAAAAGTGATGGGAGAAAAAGCTATTACGAAATTAAAAATGGGAAGTTTCGCTGGAGTCGGACAAGGATCTCACGAAGAATCTCAATTGATTGTACTCGAATATATGGGAGGAAAAAAATCAGAAAAACCAATCGCTTTTGTTGGAAAGGGGGTGTGTTTTGATTCAGGAGGATACAATATCAAACCGACTGGTCACATTGAAGAAATGAAATCTGACATGGGAGGCGCCGCAACGGTCCTCGGTCTCTTTCAGTGGATTGCAAAAACAAAACCAAAGAAAAATATTATTGGTGTTATTGGAGCCGTTGAAAATCTCGTTTCAAGTAATGCATACAAACCGGGTGATTATCTCACGGCAATGAACGGAAAAACAATTGAAATCACCAATACCGATGCAGAGGGGCGACTCGTTCTCGCCGATTGCTTGTACTATGCCGCCACGAAATACAAACCAATGTTTATGATTGATATTGCAACATTGACTGGATCGGCTATTGCAGCTTTGGGATACGATATCACCCCTATCATGGGGAATAATAGTGCAAAGATCCAACAAGTTCGAAACGCCGCAGAAATGGCCGATGAAGATGTTTGGGAACTCCCCATTACCGATAGTTTCCGGGAAAAGGTGAAGGGAGGAAATACCGATCTTCTTAACTGGACGCCTAATGTTTCCGCAGGAAGTCCAATGGCAGGAGCTTTCTTGGAACAATTTGTTGAAAAAACTCCATGGGTACACATTGATACCGCCGGAACCGCCTTTCATACAAAGAGCGAAGATGCGATCACTCCAAAGGGAGCGACGGGGGTCATGGTGCGAACCCTGAAACACTTGGTTCAGGCGTAAGGAAACTCCAATTTAAAATCAAAATCCCCCGTCATCCTCGCTTGGCGAGGATCCGAAGAGGTCGCTTTCGATTATAATTTCAGAAAAAACATCTGTTAACATTTTGTTCTTTGTTTGAATAAGTTCTAACTTTTCTTTTCTTGTCATGTTTTTTAATTGTTTCTCTCTAATTATAGCTTGGAAAATAGTTTCACAGTATTCGTAATATAAGAGCTTTGTGAGTTTGTATTGTTTCGTAAACCAGCAACCTTTTCCTTTTTTGTGTTCGAGAACTCTTATTGGTAGATAATTAGTAACGCCTACATATAACGTAGGACGATCATTTCCCATGATATAAATTCCAGGTATTTTCATTTCACTCATCCCTGCACTATTTACAGGATTGCCGCCAAGCGGCAATGACGAAATTTAATGATATTTTAATATATTTTTTATCGAACAATTGATCCCGTTGTTTCGAATCCTGGAGGTGGTGCCACCGAAGCCTTTCTGTCTATTCGAATGACAGTAGAGTTTTTATTATCATCACAATCATCAGCACTTGTAAGGGGGAGCACTTTCGGCACACAATTCGTCCAATTATCAACCGGATTCCCATTCATGGTAAGTACCTCTTGGTATTGTCGTACGAAATGAAGGTCATACTTTCGAGCCAAATCATGATCAGTTGTTGTTCCCCAAGGAAGATAGTACGTCTCTGTTCCAGCACCTTCATCGAGTGATATTGATCCTCCTAGTGTGTTTTGAGAGAATAGTGTTCCCGTTAGAAGGAGTTGTACAATGTTTTCTCCTTCCGCATTCGAAGAGTTTCCTACGGTCGGATCTGGATCATTATTCGTCATCAATCCTCCATCAGCGTAGTAGGATCCCACCATAGTTTTTATCGTTGGTCGTACGAAAATATTTCCATCGGTATGATCATCCTGTGCATCATTCATTAAAATAACTCCAAAAGAGTCTTCTGGATTCGCGTACGTCATATCTCCATCAACAATAAAATTCCCGTTTCGAATAATAAGAGTTTTTCGCCCCTCTGGAACATCGCCCCCTGTGAAAACGACATTATCCCCTTCTACTTCCACAATTACAACATCATACGTACTAAACCAGTTGGAATCAAAATTCCCACCGACTTCTCGAACATTACTAGATCCCCGAGAAAGACGATACACATTTTCTGTAATTTGATCTCGCAGTTTCGCAGTCAATTCGGAAACATTAAAAGTACCTGTTCCAGGTTGAATTTCCATTTGATCCAAGTTTCCAATCACTCCACCTTCGATATCAGCTCCTACGATTGCAACTGTTATTTCTGTGTTATACCCAATCACATTTGCAATTTCTCCGCCAAGTTCAGTATCAAATCCAGTTCCTCCCGCTGGATAAGAAATCGTGGAACCAGAAACATCATATTGAATTCCCGTTGTAAGTCTGAGAATTTGATCCTCTTCATATTCCATTTCGGGTTCTAGCGCTATATGTGTGATTACGTCCGTAGTATTAAGCCCTGTCAAAGAGATGCCTCCCAGCGCAATATCCAGATCTGTGTTGGTATAGACAAGATTATCATTGTATTCATTAAGTCCTCCTGATCGTGCATTGGGTCCATTTACAAGATCGTTTTCTGTTAAATCAAGCGTAATCGTTCCTTCGTCAGCTATCTCTCCTGACCACGCAAATCCAGCCCCACTCGGCGTAAGTTCAAAAAGATTCATGAAAGTAAGTCCCTCTGTTGTAATCGTTCTATTAAGAACTTCACCCAATGCTCCATCTGCACCGATATCAAAAATCGAAACATTAAAATCAAGCGCGCGATCTACGAGTTTTGAAAAATACGTTTCCACTTTTTCAAGTGTTGGAGCCAGTGCTTGCAAAGAAAAATCAAAATCACCCGTTACACTGTTGAGTGTAAATGCCATTTTTGGACTACTAATACCATCTCCCAAACGAAGACCATCAATAAAGTCTACTCCTGTATTAGCGTCTGTTGCAAAATTTGCGGTTGTGAGCTGAATATCGGTGAGTTGTGTAATTTGAGTAACTGGGTTTTCAAATTCGTCACGAAGTTCAAGCGTCAAATCACATTCATCTACATTATTCGCTTTAATTCCATCTGGACAATCCGTTTTTACGACAAGAGAAAGTGTTGGATCTACATCACTCGCTTTTACGCGAAATTCATATGGGCCTTCATCATTTATGTTTCCCGCATTATCCTCTAGATGAATCGTAACCGTATAGTCTCCTGATTGCTGAAAACACGTATCGATAGAAACACTCGGATCGGGAAGAGACACTGCTGTAATTCCTAACTCAAGGAAAGATCCAATCGCTGGACTCAGTGTATCACCAAAACAAGAAAATCCTGGTGGATCGACAACCCCTACTTCTGGTGTAAAAGCAACCTGCACATAAGAGTTCGACACATTAATATCGGAGGCCACTACTGGAATGGCAAAAACATTCAACGTTATTCCGCTGGTAAGCCCCAGAAACAGTCCGAAAACGAATATTTTTTTTAGATTCATTTTTGTTTTTTTATTCTGCAAAATATTGTACGTCTTTTCCTTTAAAATCCAAAATTTTCTGCTGTTTGGGATCCGGATCCGCCTTCGGATCCGGATCCCAAAAACGATTTGCCTTTTTAGATATAAAAAAATACATTCTCCCTGTGAAAAAATTTGAAGTCATTTCGTTTCCTCATTTCTCCGATGACAGAGGAGAAACCATTCCCTTTGAACTCGATGAGAGTTTTCCTTTCCCCGTAAAAAGAGTGTACTTGGTGACTGGACAACAAAATCAAACTCGAGGAGGCCATGCACACACAAAAGAAGAAGAAATATTTGTGGCCGTTTCTGGAACCGTGAAAGCTTTGGTAAATGATGGCACGAAAGATCAAGAAATTATACTCGACGCAAAAAACAAAGGCCTTCTTATTCGAGCCAATTGTTGGCATGAGTTTACTGATTTCTCAGATGATGCGGTTCTTTTGGCATTTTCTTCAACTCATTACAATGGTCGAGAAGAGTACCTTGAAAACAAGGAACAATTTGAAAATATTAAAAAATAGTGAATTCCCCGACTTGTATTTCCCTCTAAAAAAAGACACTCTTTTGTCATATAGAGAAAAACAAATTAAAAATTGGACGAGAAAAAAGAAAGAATTCCTTATGTGTGCTATGAATCCTGTATGGAAGGATTTAACAGAAGAACTTGCAGGCTAAGGGAGCCCTCCGCTACGGTCGGGATGACAAGTTCTACATGTTGAACACATCCCCGATCAAGTCGAGGACATGTTTTTTGTTCAACCTTTTAAACGTTTCACAAGTTTGTACACGATATACCAGAACGAATTCAACACAATTTCTTTTCCGGAAATATAGGTTTTTCGATAGCCTCCAAATTTCCATTTAAATTCTGAAATCCCCGAATAGGCATGTTTCTTGACGCCCTCTGGAGCGATTCCGAGAAAGTCATACGTTTTGCATTCTTTCTCTTTGGCATATTGCATCATCTCCCACTGCAAAAGATACGGTGCCATGAGATTTCGAACCTCTCCGTCAGAACTAGAAGCACCAAAATAATAAATTGCTTTGTCAGCACAAAACGTTGAAATAGCAGTCGCAATTCGTCGTCCTTCATATTCTGCGAAGAAAAGAACGGCGTAATCTTTGAGTTCTTCAAGAAGAAATTTGTAATAGGATTTTTGATGTCCAGAAAATTTATCACGAGTCGTGGTTTCATTATTCAGTTTCCAAAAATCATCTAGATCCTGAGGCGTACATTTTCCATTTTCAAGAGCGACAATATTCACTCCTTTTCTTTGTGCGAGATTGATATTGTATCGTCCTTTTCGTTTCATCTCGGCAAGAATTGTTTCGTTTGATTTTGTAAGATCAATTTCAAGTGTATCGGTTGGTTGGTAATTCTGTATTGCTAAACAAGTTTGAACCCCAAGTCCCTGAAGTTCTGATGAAAAATATGGATCAAAACGCCAAAAAACTCCTCCTATTTTTTTGAGTTCCTGGGCTACATGTTCTATTAAAAACTTTCCGGCAGCTTCATTTTTTTTTAGATCAAAAACAGGTCCTCTAGCCGAATACCACCAGAATTTCCCCAACATTCCCATCTCCATGCGAACACAAAAAGTTGTAGCCAAAATTTCTCCTGAGTCTTTATCTCGTACCCCAAACCCGAGATCGGGTCCTCGTCCTGGAATTTTTTCTTGAAAATTTTTCCAGTCAGAAATTTGATGTATAGATCCTGTGGGACTTTGTTTTACAAAATCATCCCAAGACGCTTTGTTGGCGTCAGAAAAAGAGAAAAATTCTAAAGAGTTCATTCGCTGTCGAGATTGACGGGGGTGTAAACCACCGTAATAGTTTTGACGGCCTTCTTTCCATCTGGACCAAATGCGGTGATTTCATAGACATTCTCACCTTCTTCCATGTTCCCGTATCGCGCATTAGCAATGTAAGAAAATTCCGTTTGTCCGGGTTGGAATTTTTTGAGACGGAAGCCGTTCACCTCTACTCCATTCGTTTTGGGATCAACAATTCCCATAATCGTTACAATATCACTCGAAGTTTGATACGGTTCCCCTTCGTCGATAATCGCTGGACGGGTCACGACCGGTGCTTTGAATTCGTCGATGGTAGAAGCTATTTTTTCTTCATCTTCTACGGGAATGTTCATTCCCTCTCCTTCATAAAACACTTTTACTTCAGCAGGAGTCGATCGCTTTCCATCACGAGAAATCGCGACAACAGAGTACGTGTTTTCTCCGGGAAGAAGTGTTCCAAATTTTGTCGCTCCGAAGTACGCCCATTTCCGGTCACCTGGTTGAAATCGCGTCAAAGTATATCCATTAACAACAATCTGCACTGCTTTAAGTGGGGCGGTCCCTTCTATTTTTACCGCATCTTGGGTTGAGGCAATACGTGCTCCATTTTGTGGTAAAAGAATTTTGGGACTTTCGAGTTCACTTGAAACAGGCAAAGTATCGCTTGCACTGTTTATGGGAGGTGAGGAGACCTCAATACGTCGACGAATTTGCGTTGCTTCTTGCGGTGAAAATCGTTCCAAATTTTGTAAATGCCACTCTGAGTAAATAAAATCAGTATCAATAATTTCTAAAACTTCTTGCCCTGTTTTAAGCAGTTCTAAACTGGCATTTGAAGCCACTAACTTTTGCCCCACGCCTACTTTAACGTTGATCAATTCCTTCTTTTTGTCATCTGCAAAAACATCGACATCCACATTCCCTTTCATGAGACGAAGTGTGTCTTGTGTGATGTTTGTTGAAAGATCAAAAATTGTTCCCCGAACATGTACCATGAAACGATCTGTCTCGACGGTGAATTTTGATTTGGAATCATCTGCAAAGGCGTCTCCTGAAGCATGCGACCACACTTCTCCACTGAGAAGTTTCAGCGCAACTGTTTTTTTGCCTGAAGATTTTTCTTCCAATTCGAGTACTTTTATCTCTGTGTTTTCACTCAAAAAGATCATATTCCCTCCCAAAAATTCGAGCGAAACGCGCGTATTATTTGCTGTACGGATGGAATCACCTTCTAAAAATTTTTGTTCAGAATACGCTGGGGCCCATTCGGCACTTTCGGAAAAAGTAAATTCTGCACGTCCTTTTAAAATTTGAAGTTCTAAAGAAGCTGCTTCTGACCGAACATTGGAAAAAAGAACTGAAAAAAATCGTGCCCCCAACCAAATCACAACACAAAAAGCGACAAGAAATGTAATCAGTGGAACGTAATTTCGACGCCGTCTTCGGCGATAAAACACTGATGATCGTGAGGAATGATGCCGTATTCTTCGATGTCTTTTCATATCGATTGTTATTGTGAGAAAAAACGATCTATTTGGCAAATTCTTTCAGTAGATCCGGATCCGGATCCCAAGCAGCAGAAAATTTTGGATTTCAAGGGAAAAGACGTACAATATTTTGCAGAATAAAAAAACAAAAATGAATCTCAAAAAAATATCCGTTTGCGGACTTTTTCTAGCACTTGTTGGATGCTGCTTTATGTCCTCCACGGAGGCACAAGAAGCGCAAGTTGTTCAAATAAAAACAATAACCATCCAGCCCTTAAAAGTAGACTTTAATTCTGTTTCAAAGGGTGTTATTCGAGGAGAAATTTCTGGGAAAGTAACTACTACCGAACTTCAAACTGTGGTTTTTCGTATAGAAAATCATCCAGAAAAAGATGAAATTTGGCGAGAAAGTATACCATGGGATAACGATTTTAGTGTCGAAGGGAATATTGATATTCCATTTCAATTTGATGTTTCCGAAATTGCGATTGCTGATAAATTTGTTTTTGCGGTTGATTTGCTAGATAAAAAAGGAAGTTTGATTGCCACTGGTCAAATAGGCGCACAAGCTCCAAAAGACAATGTACAACTCCGAACCAGTAACATTACTGATCTCACAATACAAAAAAGTGAAAACGTGCAAGTGTCTGTACTCTTTACAAATGGAAAAGTAGCTCAAAAAGTAAGACCTGAACTCACTCTTACAGAACACGCCATCGATGGTGACGTGGTCTTTGTTTTGAATGACGAAGCATTCGTGAGTGTTGGAGAGAATGAACAGAAAACATTTTCCCTATCTTTTTCTGTTCCCACAAATCCAGAAAATTATATCGTTTCTGTTCGTATGATTGATGCACGAAATGATGCGGTGACTGGATTTTTGCGAGACAGCTTTTTAGTGGAAGGAGACTTTGCCGAAATTAAAACCATTCAGGTAACACCTGATAAAGTATTGTCTGCTGGAGAGACAGTGGAGTTTTCAATTTTTGGCGTGGCGGACGGAAATAGGGGTCCTTTGGAGATGAGCCTAACAGCACTCATAATGCCACAAAAAGAAGGAGTGGCTCCACTTCAAGAGACACGATCAATTGTTGTAAGTGAAGATTCTTTTGCTGAAACGTTTGCGTTTAATCTTCCTGTTTCTACGAAAGAATTCAATATCACGGCTCAACTTTCTCGAGACGGAAAGATGATTGAAGAAAAAAACATGCCATACTCTGCGATAAAACAATCCGCAAAGTCACTCCTCGATATTCAGAAGGAAGTCGTTGACAGATACAGTGATGGTGGATTTGAAGTGTGGATGATACTTGTCTTTGCACTGGCGGTTATCGTTCTTTTCGTAAGCTTGTTGCATCGCAAAAAACGACTCAATCTTATTCTTCTTTTAGTGCTTCCTTTCTTGGGAATATCAAGTGCTTCTGCTGCCTGGGTAGCGAGTTGGCAATATCCATTGGACGGAGAAACCTTTAATCACCAGTCAACAGATGGTTTTGAAACAATGATTTTCATGGGATCAATATCTGACAGTGTTTCTGCAGAGGGATATTTCCAAACCTTTCCAACGGCTGTGTATGTAGAATTTACAAAAGGCGCACAAACCGCCTCCAAAATAATTTCAGTAGAAGATGTTCAAATTCTCAACAAGGCGGATTACAAGTTCCCAATAGATTTATCAGATCCTGAACTCAGTAATTTGGATGAGGGAAATTGGGATGTGCAGGTTACTTTTAACGGAACACTGCAAACCAGTTGGGAAGGCTCTGTTTGGCTCGACACAACGCCTCCAAATATAAGCTTCGCTTACACTCCAAATACGTTTACAAATTCCTCAGTAGCGGTAGATATCACCTGTACCGATACTGTTGCTGATTGTCTACAAGAAGCGAGTGGAGAATCTGAATATGCTCCATTTGATGTAACTGTTTTGGGAAACTTTGCTGACAGTTATGAAAATGGACCACGCGGATTTGTGGTTTGTGACAAAGTCGGAAACTGTACTTCCTCTGATGCCACGAAATTGATTATTGATTTTTATGATCCTATTAGTCCAGGACAAGCAGGACTCTCTGTTAACAGAGAAGGACTCAACGTACTTAATGGAACGGGGGGATTTGCAAACAATATAATGGCCGCCATCGATAGTGTGGACTTCTCTTTATCGAGTGTCGTTGACCCCACTGAAAGCGATTCTGTCTCTCAAGACACGGATGCTTGTGGAGATGCGAATTCTGACACCTATCTCAACGGAACTTTTTGTACTCCAAAATGGTCTGTTTGTCCGGTGAATTTTCCAGCAGGTGGTGGTGGACCAGAACGAATTGAAGTGCGTTATGATAACGAAGAAAACCCACATCCTTGTGAAGATGGAGTTTGGATTGTTACAGATCCTTGTGGATTTGCGTTTACCTTCCCCTTTACACTTGAGGAATGCACAACTTGTCCACCTGTTTGTACTTGTGCGGACACAACTTGTATCGGATCAACCTGTGATGATGGATGTGGGGGAACTTGTGATGGAACGCTTGACTGTGGATGTACCGATAACTGTTCTTCTCCTATAGCTTATGAATGTGGATCCCAAACTATTTGCGGAACGACGACTGATTGTGGACCTTGTGGAGACGGAGAAATCTGTAATGCTTCTGGAATTTGTGAACCTGAAGGTTGTGTTGAAAATGGATGTGAAGCGACTACTTGTGTCGGCTCAACCTGTGATAATAACTGTGATCCAAATGCCGCTGGAACCATGGAAAGCACTACTTGGACACCAGACCTAGACTCCGAATGTGAAGGTGTCCCCTTTACTCAAACGGGAACCGAATGTGGAGAAACCCGAGAAGCCATAGGAACGGGTACTGGCGCAGGATGTTGTGTTCCAGACACACCCTGTCCTGCCGCAGATAGAATTTGTATCGGAGAGAATTGTACTGATAGTTGCGAAAACAGAGTAGATGGAACTATGTCCCCACTTGATGGTGGCTGGGCTGACTGGATTTGGTCTTGTTCTGAGGGAGGGGAAGTAGCACAAGGAGCTAACCTATTAAATCCAAACTGGCTTTCTGCCAGTCTTATTGGACAAGAGACGCCACCAGGACCATTGGCGCGAATATATGGAACACGAACTTGTGATAACCCAGAAGCACAGTGTGGAGGTGCTGATTGTGTAGGAGTAGCGACCATGACGATTCCCTGTGAAGAAGGAGAAATTTGTCGAGATGGATCCTGTGCAGAACCATCTTGCACTGCAGACTCATCTTGTGCTGCAAGCACTTGTATTGGATCAACCTGTACGGATAGTTGTGGAAATGTTTACGATGGAACGTTGCCATCACAAGATGGGGGCTGGACAGTTCCGTGGAGTGCCTGGACCTGTAGTTCTTGGAATCCTTCGACTGCACTCGTGAGAAGTCGATCTTGTACAAATCCTTCTCCAGCCTGTGGAGGAGCAAATTGTGAAGGAAATAGCACAGAAATTGATGCCTGTGATGCCGGTGAAATCTGCTCTAATAATGAATGTATAACCGCAACAACCTATTATTGGAATACGGGAGATTGGGGAACATGCTCACTTCCGAATCCACTCGATAACACTTGTAATGGAACCGAGACAAGAACCGTTCTGTGTAAAGAAACGGCATCCGGAAATACTGTTGACGATAGCAACTGTACAGAGACTAAGCCGGATGAGACACAAGGATGTGTGGCGGTAGATGGAACATCCTGTGGGACCACTGGGGGAGGCGCCCCAATGGTATGTAACGATGGAGTCTGTACCTCCACATGGAATGAAAATGAGTGTTTCGAAGAATGTCGAGATGCCACAACCGTGTATCCGTATTCTTGTAGCGACCTCCCTGTCAGCTACTGGGACAATTATTCAGTAGGAACCGCCTGTACTACTGGAAGTGGGTCCTCTGGAGAATGTGATGGAAATGGCGTCTGTGTTGCCTCTGTTTGTTCGGCAACAACCATGGATCATTGTGATTTACCCGAAACCTCGAGCGGAGGAACCGCTGGAAGTTGTGATTCCACAACTACAGGAGCCTGTGAATATGCGTGTAATGCCGGAACATGGGAGGCAAATTCCAATAGTTGTGTTTGTACCACTCATGATCACAAAGACTGTTATAGCGAAAACTCTTGGTGGTATAACTCCTGTGATGACAGAGAAGATCAATATGCCGAATGCCAATATGGTTGTACAAATGGAATCTGTGACTCCTTCTCCTGTGGAGATGACGAGATGTATGACCAAGAAGGCAATAGCTATGCTACAAATATGATTGGGACACAGTGTTGGATGAAAGAAGATTTAGCGACCGATGAAGACGAGAATGGAAATGCCCTGACTTCAGGAGTCAGTGGAGAATATCGAACGGATGGTGGGGATTATTTCTACACACTTGATGCTTCCCTCAAGGTATGTCCTTCTGGTTGGCATTTGGCAACGGATTCTGAATGGAAAACATTAGAAAGCCAGCTTGGAATGGCCTCTTCACATCTAGATGCACTTGATTGGCGTGGAGGAGAAGGAAATGAACTGGAAACAGAATTTGATTCTAGTATGCCAGGTCATTTTAATGTAGATGGAAACCGAGATGGAATTCCTGATCATCACTTCTGGACGAGTACGCTGTCGGGAACCGGCGCTTTTTGTGCAAGTTATGCAGGAGGAAATCCAAAGGATATTATCTGTTACTATGATAGACAAATAACGAATTACTCCTACCCAAGTGGAGCTAATGATCAAATCCGCCGATTAAAACGTGACACCGGAGAACCAAATGATTATCTCAAACTTTCTGTTCGATGTTTAAAAGATGGTGGTGGAGGGGGAGGATCGAACTAGTAGAGGATCCCAAAAAGAACTATTTAAATCCCCAAACAAGTCTGCTCTCATGAAAATGAGGGTTCTGGGGATTTTGTTTAAAAAATATGAATTCAAGTTATCATTCTGGATTGCTTAGGATTACGCCAAATATCTCTTCCTGTCATCCCGAGCGTAGTCGAGGGATCCCTTAGCCTGCAAGTATGTAAATAAATATACTTCATAGATGATTTATATTTTTTGAAATTCTTTAACTCAAGCAAGAGTGTCTGAAGGGATTCCTCCGCTTCGGTCGGAATGACAAGAAAGGGGGAAATACTGAAATAAATTCGAACGCAAAATAAGTCCCCCTGATAAGGAGGATTTAGGGGGGCAAAATAAGACCCCCTTATTGCCGCACAATCTTTTTGACGCCTACACATTTGTTGCCCACAAAAACTTTGGTGAAATAAATTCCAGGAGCTTGTTCCTGAAGGTCAATTGAATATGGCCCAGATTCATTTCCCATAATTCGATCTTCCACCAGTTGTCCCGTTTGATTAAAACATCGAATTCGCACCGCTTCGTATTTGGGATTCTTGATCCCATCAAGGGTAACCGCTCCATTGGTTGGATTGGGGTAGACAAGAAGGTCTTCTGAAATCATTTCTGGATCTTGGACACTTGTTGTCGTATCGCGCTTATAAACAAATTTTGTTGGCTGAATCATCTTCCCTCCATCGGCAGAATACGCCACATACGAAAACTCAAAATTGTCATTCTCTTCTTGTTCATCTATTACAACATAAAACTGATCGCGTCCATCCGGTCCCGATCCTCGATCAATCCCCACCGTAACTCCTGCTGGTAAATTTGGTGGACCATAAAATTCTAACCGTTGCATATCTGGATCATCGTTCAAAAGAACATCCACAAACCCTTCGTAATCGTGTTCTGAGAAAAGCGTATCATTCACTGAAACTCCACGCGGAGTATAGTACTCATTAAATTTTTCTTCCCATTCGATATGATGAAAAGCATCCGGATCATTGGTTGGATCACTATCATCATCCACGTCCAATGGCACTTCTTCTTCGAGTCCTGTGTCGAGATTGGTGATAAGCACTCTTCGTCCCGCTTGTGAGACAACGGGAATTGTTCTGGTTGAAGTGTTAACCATTGCAGAGGGCGTGGCCACAGAAGTAATTTGTTTAATATATCCTTCGTCGAATCGGAAATCCTGATTCGCGGTGGGTTCATAGTCCGATCCTTTAATATTGGGAACTGTCGTTCCGGAAGGATCACAAACTCTCAAAATATCTTTGACCATCTCGTGAGTATAGATATTCGGACTTCCCTCTTTTTCGTCAGCATAAGGTTGGTAGACAGTGGTGAGATATCTAAAAGATTGGTCTCCCATCATAATAAACCCCTTCTCTCCATAATTTGTGAGTGCCCCAGCCCCATTAGAACTATTACGAGCATAGAGCACATAATAAAGTTGTTCTCGGGGGATATTGAAGGTGTCCGCAATCTTGTCGAATTCTTGATACATATAACTCTCTGGATTTGCCATTTGGGCATTCATAGCTTCTTGCACTTCTTCAAGTGTTCCTCCTTCTGGATCAGGGATGATGTTTTCGGGAACATTTAATGTGTCGGGCACAATGCAAATCTGCACATCGGCTCCTGAGTTGGTATACATTGCCATTGTTCGTTCTGCTCCCTTGGTCGGGAATTCTTCACAACGCTCTGTCCATCCCCCATATTCTGTCTCCACATCTTCCGCGGCGTGTTTCGTAAAGACCGGAATAATGAAGTGTACTTGTGGGGTGAGAATCGCTTCTCGGTTCGCTTCCGTTAACCCTGAGTAATTTTGCTCGGCAGGAACAAAGACATATTGGATTGTGTGATCGTCTTCAGTGACGCTTTCTGATCCTTTGAGAGGGGGGTCTCCATCAAGTTTTTCATCTTCCCCATTGTCATCGGAAACACCCTCTTCTTCGAGAACCCCTTGCACTTCTCTTGGCGCAAGTTGTTCCACAGGAAAATCTATCGTATTATCTGCAGACACTTGTGTCGGCGCACCAATAACGAGCACTTTGTCTTCTAGTTTTTTATCTTTCCCAACAATCTTCATGACCTCCGCTTTTACAATGTTTGTCGTCAAGACAAGAGAAGCCGAAAGAATAAACATTCCTTTTCTCAACATTCCCGAACCAGATCCTGATTGTTCTGCACTTTTTTTCATAATTTGACAAAAATATCAAATAATTTAATGAAACACATTTATTCTTACTCGTATTCACAAAAAAGTCAAGCTTTTTCGCATAAACAAGCGATTTTAGAGAATGGAGACCGATTGGAATACGTATCCTGTGTAATTTGAGATACGTATTCCAAATATTCAACTCATCGAAATGTCCTTGACAATAGGCAAAGGTCAGGATTACAATCCCAGTCGTACATTTTTTTATTTTTTAAATTTTTCTTACTCATGAAAAAATTACTCGTTTTGGCTTTAAGTTTTGCCCTTATGGCCTGTACTACACCAGTTGCTACAGAAACTGAAACTGAAGAAGTTCCAGCAGTAGAAACTGAAGAAATTGTAGTAGAAGAAATTGTAGTAGAAGAAATCGTAGTAGAAGAAGTAGCTCCTGCCGTAGTGGAGGAAGTTATAGAAGAAGCGATAGTGGAAGAAGGAATGATGGAAGAAGAGATGATGGAGGAAGAAATCGCAGAGTAAGAATCTTTTTACTTCTGAAAATAAAAGACTAGTCCCGCTAAGCGGGATTGGTTTTTTTTGTACACTCTTTGTCACCCCGGACTTGATCCGAGATCAGGCGATGAAAATTTGCTGGAATAAAAAAGCGTTAACGGGGCACTCGTGTTAGTGAGTTACTCATAAAAAATCTGAGCTTCTTCTTTTGGTACTGAAACAAGTTCAGCATGACAAGGAAAGGGGATTTATTTCTCCGGTCGCATCAACGGAAAAAGAACGACATCTCTCAAATTTGGCTGCTGCGTAATAAGCGCTACAAATCGATCAATTCCCATTCCAAATCCAGTCATCGGTGGAAATCCATGTTCCATTGCAGTAATAAACTCTTCATCCATATCCATCGCTTCTTCATCCCCTGCTGCTTTGGCTTTGGCCTGATCTTCGAGAAGTTTTCGTTGCATTTGCGGATCGATCAACTCTCCATACGAATTTACAATCTCCCATCCCGCCACAAGCAATTGATAACAATCCGCACTCCCGTCTCCCTTTGGTCGAGCGAGAGGTTTGAGTTCGCTTGGATAATCCATAACGAATGTTGGTTGAATTAAATGAGGACGAGCTGATTTTTTGTAAATGTGGTCCAACAAGCTCCCTCGACTCATTTTCTTGGCTTCTTTTTTATCAAGTCCCCACTTTGTAACAGCCACTTTTTCCGCTTCTTCACGGGTGATTTTTGCCATATCAACTTTGGCATATTCCTTTAAAAGGTCAGCAAATTTGACTCGTTTCCATTTCTTTCCAAAGTCCACAGGCGTGAGTTTTTCCTCAGCATTAAGAATATCCACCTTGGTTTTTCCCATAACTTTCAAAAGCACCTCCCGAAGCATCTCTTCTGTCCAGCTCATATTCTGTGACAAATCCGCATATGCTGCATACCATTCCAGCATTGTGAATTCTTGCAAATGAGACGGATCCATCCCTTCGTTTCGGAAACATTTCCCAATTTCATACACGCGCTCCATACCTCCTGCGAGGAGCATTTTGTGATCGAGTTCTAATGCAATACGAAGCACAAATTCATGATCAAGTGCGTTGTGATGGGTTTCAAAAACTTTCGCCATCGCCCCGCCAGCCTGTGTCTGAAGTATTCGTGTTTCAACTTCTATAAATTTTTTCCCTTCCAAGAAATTCCGAATTTCTCGCACTACCTGTGACCGAATGCGAAACCTTTCTGCGGTTTCTTTATTAGTCAACATATCAAGATACCTCTGCCTGTAACAAGATTCTCGATCGGATAAACCAGCCCATTTCTCAGGTAGTGGTCGCAATGTCTTTGCTAAAGGAGTTACTTCTGCAACCAAAAGCGTTGGTTCTCCGTGCTTGGTGATAAAAAATTCCCCGCTAAACCCAACAAAATCCCCTAAATCGAGAATCTTTTGGAAAATTTTAAAATTATCTCCGAGAACATTTTTGGTCAAACAAATCTGAAAATCTCCGTCATTATCGAGTATCCGAAGAAAAGCAAGTTTTCCCATTTCCCGAAAATTCATAATACGCCCACACATCTTGATGTCCTTCTTGGGAGCCACCATAATTTTATCCGCATCACGCAGTTTCTTTTTATCGCAGTACACTCTTGCTTCTTCACTTGTATGGGTTCGATCAAATTTTCCCGCATATCCCGCAAATCCAAGTTTTTTCCACTCAGCGATTTTCCCCTTCCGTTCGGTAACGAGTTTGTTTTCGTCTTGCATCGAGGACATTATCAGTTTTTTTGGGAAGATGACAAATTTTCTCCTCATTCCCGCGAAGGCGGGAACCCAGTCAATCATGTTATTCCTTTAAATAATAAGGAGATTTTTAAAAGACTGGGTCCCCAATCAAGTTGGGGATGAGGAACATATTTTTTTAAGAGTTAAAAATCGAAAATCGAAAACATGTCCTCGTGAAGACGGGGATCGGCAATCGAAAATGGATAATCCCCTTTGTGGGACTTGTTTTTTCGTTTTATCTGTGGTATAATTCCTAGATGCGTTACAAAGTTCCTCAGAACGTGCAGAGAGAAGACCAGATTTTGTGGTTTATTACGCTCCGACAGCTGATCATACTCTTAGTGGGATTTGGGATCTCGTATGTCATCTTCAAGAATATGGAGAAGAAATACGATCTCGATACTATTGCGCATATTCTTATTTGGACTCCGGCTGCTATCTCTGCCATTTTTGCTTTTGTTAAAATAAAAGGTATTCCGTTGGTACAATTTATTTTCCTTTTGATCGAACATTTCTTTTTTCGACTACCAAAACGATACTGGGTACAACAAGGCGGGGAACCTTTTGTTTCCCTCACAACTCGGATTTCTGCTACGAACAAAAAGAAAGAAGATATACCAGAAACAAAAGTCTTTAGTAAACAAAAAGCCAGAGATCTTGCGAAATTTTTAGATGGACAAAAATCTGAAACCGCCAAATCTAAACCCCAACAAATATGAACTTATTTGGAACCAAAAAACCAAGCAAAGAAGCAATAAAGCAAAAATTAATGCAGAACAAAGCATTATCAACTCAGCGTTACTTGCAGTTTGCTGGAGTACGAGACAATACGCTCATCCTCAAGGATGGTGGACTCCGCTCAGTACTTGAAGTTTCTTCTATTAATTTCAACCTGAAATCCGAGGAAGAACAAAATGCAATCATCGGATCCTACCAACAGTTTCTCAATGCCTTATCTTTTCCAGTACAACTTTTGGTGCGATCACGAAAACTCGATATTGATACCTATCTCGCCGATATGAAATCGCGAATGAAAAAGCTGGAAAACCAACTTCTCAAGGATCAAATGGCGGAATACATTGAGTATATCCAAAAATTGGTGGAATACTCTGACATTATGGAAAAACGATTCTTTATCGTGGTTCCTGTCAACCCTCCTCGGGCGGAAAAGAAAACGCTGGTCTCTAAATTTCTTTCGTACGTCAATCCAGATGACACCGTACTGAATATTCTCAAACGACGGGGAGAATTTAAACAACTCAAGAAACAATTGGATGATCGATTAGAAGTAGTTTTAACGGCTATTGGAAACTGTGGACTCAAAGTTGAGCCTCTCAAAACCGAGGAAATTATTGAGCTTTTTTACCAAGTGTACAATCCACAACTCGCTCGGACACAAAAACTCGGTGAATTAGAAGATCTTTCGATTACTCAAGGACCTGAAGAGAATCTTGTTGAAGAAAAATAAAGCTTTTCCTCTCCCATCATCCCTACTTGGCGGGGATATTGTTAAGAAACCTTGTTCAACCTGAGTGTAGCGAATTATCTTTGTGTTGCTTTTTCAATACTTCTATAAAAATAATTACGAATGACGAAAAAGGCATTATTTTTTAACTCTTAAACTTTTTTAGAAATACACATCGCCTTCTTCCACTTTCTGTTTTAATGTCGGATATTTTTTCAAGGTAATGTCTTCTTTCAAAATAGAAATCGCCCAATCGCGCGCCTTTTGAAGCAATTCCAAATTCGTGAGATCAGCACACTTCATGTCTGGCAACCCCGCCTGACGAAGCCCGTAAATCTCTCCCATGCCTCGGAGCTTTAAATCAATTTCCGATAAATACAACCCATTGGTGGACTTCTCCATAGCTTTTAAACGCTCTTTTTGCGCATCATTTTTTTTTCCAACCATAAGGAAACAATACGATTGCATATCGTTCCTTCCGATTCTTCCCCGAAATTGATGCAGTTGTGCCAATCCAAATCGTTCAGAATTCTCAATCACCATCACCGTCGCATCCGGAATATCCACCCCCACTTCAATCACACTGGTTGAAACAAGAATATCAAATTCCTTGTCCTTAAACCGTCGCATCACACCATCTTTTTCTTTCGGTTTCATTTTTCCATGGAGAAATTCTACCCGTCGCTTTGGAAACACTTCATTCGCAATGCGATCAAATTCCTCCTTCACGTTTTTCGCTTCAATCTTGTCGGACTCATCAATTAACGGACACACCCAAAATATCTGTCTCTTTTTTTCAATCTGATCATCGATGAAGTAATTGCATTTTGTAATGGTTCGTTCATCGGCAATGACTTTGGTAATAATTGGTTTTCGTCCGGGTGGCATCTCATCAATGACCGACAAATCCTGATCTCCGTAAATGGTTAAGGCCAGTGTTCTCGGGATCGGAGTCGCGGTCATCGCCAGTACGTGCGTGTGATTCTGAGCCAAAATTGATCGCTGAACTACACCGAATCGATGCTGTTCATCGATGACAGCAAATCCCAAATTTTTAAACTTCGAATCTTCGGTCAAAATCGCGTGCGTACCGATGATGACTTTGATATCGCCGTTTTCGAGTTTTGCTTTTATCTTCTTCTTATTTGCGGCGGTAACCGATCCCGTCAAAAGTTCGATCTGAAACTCCGATCCGAAAAATTTCAGGGCATTCGCGAAATGCTGTTTTGCCAAAATTTCCGTCGGCGCCAAGAACGCCACCTGTGCGCCCATTCTCAAAATAGGCAAACTCGCGAGAAAAGCGACAATTGTTTTTCCAGATCCCACATCTCCCTGCATAAGTCTATGCGCCGGTCGATCACGCTCAAAATCTTTAAATATTTGAAACAAACATTTCTTTTGTGCCGTGGTGAGTTCAAATGAGGCTCGTTTTAAATCTTCTTTTACCTGTTCGGCATCAAGCATAACTTGGTAAGGATTAATTGCTTCTTTTTCTCTGAGGAATTTTTCTTGCAATACCCGTGTTTGGATTTCAAAAACTTCTTCAAATCCCAGTCTTTCTCGTGCCTGTTGCCAGAGTTCTACACTTTTGGGGGCGTGAATGACTTTGACGGAATCAACTTTCCCGAGGAAATCCTCCTCTTTTAAAATTTTCGATGGCAGAATTTCTGGAAATTCTTTGGCAAAAATCAAAAGTCCTGCCATTTTTTCTCGTAACCATTTACTGGTAATGGGCGGTGATTCAGGGTAAATAGCGCGAACACCTCCCACGTGAACATTCTTATTGGCGTGCACTTCTGGATTAAGAATTTGAATTTTTCCATAACTCCGATCAATTTTTCCGACGAGAAATACACGCGATTCGTCTTTTATGTTGCGTAAAATATAAGGAACCTGAAACCAGATTACATCAATAACCGAGTTGTCATCGAGAACAAGTGCTGCTTTTGCAATCTTTCTTCCCTTGGCCGTCTTTTCGCTTCGAACATCGGTCAGTGCTCCCGACACCGTGTTTTTTATACCCAGCTGAATATTTTGAAAATTTGAGGTAATTTCTGCCGATTCCACAGCTCTGGGGAAAAATTCCAACAAATCTTTTACGGTAAAAACCTCCATTTTAGCGAGTTTTGCTAAATGTGGGCGCGTGGTGCGAATAGTTTTTTCCAAAAGAAACGAAAAATCCATCGAGCGAAGTATAACAAAAAAACACAGAAAAAAATTGCCAAAAGAACATTTTTATTTGAAAATCTAAAAAACATAATACTTTTTCTATGAAAAGATTTATTGCTCCCTTCTTCGGAATCCTGTTTGCATTTGGTCTTGCGTCTGGCCTTATGGTCGAAGTTGGAAGTGCACAAATGATTAGCGAAGGAGATATGCCAGCGAATTTGATAGAAGCAACCGGAAATTACAAAGGATCTTTTCGAACAGCACTCACTACAATTGTGAATTATTTTCTTTTCCTTCTCGGTTTAATTGCCGTAATCATGGTGATTTATGGCGGACTGCTCTATATCACTTCAGGCGGAGACGATGCTGGAGCAGAAAAGGGAAAGAAGATTCTTATGTACGCTGCCATTGGAATAATTGTAATACTGATCTCTTATGCACTGGTGAATACATTGCTCGAAGCAGGAAGCATAGAAGCACCACAAACATTTGAAGCCGGAGGAGGAGGGGGGGGTGGAACTCCCCCGCCCACACCATAATAAAAAGAAAACAAAAAAAAATTTGCCAAAACAAACTTTTTGTTTGAAAATTGAAGAAGTCATACTTTTTGTATTCTTTCCTCTTATGAAAAAATTCGTCGCTCCTGTTCTCGGAATTTTATTTGCACTCGGACTTTCTGCTGGATTAACCGTTGATGTTGGGTTCGCACAGGTACAAGGTGGACTTATTACGGAAGGTGATATGCCAGGGAATATACTGAATGCTACAGGACGATTCGGAGGATCTTTTCGATCGGCTCTTACACAGATTGTAAATTATGTACTCTTTTTATTGGGACTTATTGCAACTATTATGGTGATTTACGGAGGATTCCTTTATATCACATCTGGAGGAGATGACAGTGGAGCAGAAAAAGGAAAAAAGATTCTTATGTATGCAGCTATCGGACTTATCGTGGTGCTTATTGCATACGCACTCGTGAATACAATACTCGAAGCAGGATATCGAGAAGACCCAAATACCTTCCAATAAAAAGAAGGGAAAGGAGAAAAACTTCAAAAAAAGTTTGCAAAAAGAAAATCTTTGGTGGAAAATCTAGAAAACGTTTTTAAAACTTTGTTTTTATTCTGGCTTGATCTATACTCGACCGTAGTAAAAACAACCTCTTCATCCCCCTAAATCAAAAAGAATGAAAAAATTCGTCGCTCCCGTTCTCGGAATTCTCTTAGCTCTCGGTCTTACTGCCGGTATTGGATTTGCTCAATCGCAAGGAGGATTGATTGATGTTCTTGATCGTCCAGACACACTGAGCGATGCAACAACACGATATGACGGATCTTTCCGTTCAGCATTGACGATGATTATTAACTACTTCCTCTACTTCCTTGGATTGGTAGCAACCATCATGGTAATTTACGGAGGGTTTCTTTACATCACATCAGGAGGGGATGACAGTGGAGCAGAAAAAGGAAAAAAGATTCTTCTCTATGCTGCTATTGGAATCGTGGTAATTCTGATTTCATACGCATTGGTAAATACATTGCTTGCTTCGGGAAGCGAAATATCTCCTGCAAACGTTTAGTTCAAAGGAGTTCTTACAATGAATATAAAAGCCCTCGCTTTGCGGGGGTTTTTTAGTGGGCAAATTTTTCAATCTCTTCCAGTGTCAATTGCCCTTCTTGTGCCCCAAAGACTTGCACCACTGATCCTGCATTTGCACTTCCCCAGAGAAGCTGGGTTGTAGAAGGATAACCTTTGAGAAATGCTGACATCACTCCCACCGAGAAACTGTCCCCAGCGCCAAGTGTACTGACCGAAGGCATGTCTTCATAAGCGGGTGAATAGAGATGTTCTCCATTGATTCCAAAATACTGTGATCCGCCAATCCCATCTGTAATAAATACTTTTTTCACGCCGGCTTCCAAAAACATTTGCGCCTGAACGCTCACATCAGCAACGTGCGTGTTTTTCGTCGGAAGCAGTGGTTTTGTTCCGAGAGTGTTTATATCTACTTGAGTAGATTTCTTTCCGGTAAAGAGTTCTGCTTCTTCGACATTTAAGATGAGGACATCAATCAAATGCAATATGTTTGCAAAATGTTTCAGTCCTAATGAAAACTGAGTTTTTCCCGGATTCCAGGCAATTACACTGTCAGGATTTTCATCTTTCCAGGCTTGGAGATGATCAAATATTTTCATTTCAACTTCATCAAGGTGTCCCATATAAAGCGCCTTTGTGTGAGGAACTTGATGAGGAAAATGATCAAATTTCCCGTGCGTTGTGCGTTCACTAAAAACAGTTCGTCGACCATCGGGAGTCATAAAAATAATAGAAGCACTTGATGGTGCATCTTTCTGTATATTGAGAAACTTCGTTTCCACTTTTACCGTTTTTAATTGATGTTGAATGAACTCTCCATGATCATCATTTCCAATTGTCCCAAGACAAACCGTCTTAAATCCCATCTTTGAAAACCCAACGGCTGTATTGGCCGCTCCTCCTCCTACGTGACGAGCAATAGTTTTCATACGAATTTTTTGTCCGATTTCAAAAGCCATAACATCTTCTTTTCCTCCTTTTTGTTGCACAATATCCATCTCTGCTGGTTCAACAAAAGTGTCCAGTGTGATAGATCCGCAAGTAAGGATATCAAAAGTCTTATCCATCTCAATATTATACCATAAATAAGCCATAAACACAATGATGAACGACTTTAAAAGTTAAATGTAAAATATAAAAATCCCATTCCTTGTCATCCCGATCGTAGCGGAGGGATCCCTTAGTCTGTGAGTATTTTAATAAATATCTTTCACACAGGATTCATATATTTTGTTATTTATTAACGCAAATAAGAGTACTTGAAGGGATTCCTCTATTCCCCCCGCTTAGCGGCGCACTAATGTGAGTTGTTCGCTACGCTCAGAGAACATGAAGTAAACGGACACGATTCCGGCCAAGCCGGAATGACGGGGCGGAGAGATTTATTCACTCCTTCCTCCCATACACCTCTCGTGCTTTTGCTCCCTTAGAAGGTCCAATAACTCCACGGGCTTCCATTTGATCTAACAATCTTGCTGCACGTGCGTATCCAATTTCCATTCTTCGTTGCAAGAAACTTGCAGAGGCTTTTCCCGTCTCGGTGACAACGTCTACCGCGTCTTCATAAATTTTATCAACATCACCCCCCTCAACCTTTGTTCCGGCCGTAAGGACCCCTCCCTTCGCCATTCCTTCGATGGATTGAGACGTGATCTCATCGTTCGCCACCATCTCTGGAAATTGAAGTTTAATGTGATTCGTAATGCGCTCCACTTCTTCATTTGAAATAAAGATTCCCTGAATTCGTGTAATAGCCCCAGTGTTTCCATCTAGGCTCAGCATATCTCCAAACCCGAGTAAATCTTCCGCCCCCACACCATCTAAGATAGTTCTCGAATCAATTCCAGAGGAAACCTTAAATCCGATACGCGATGCAAGGTTGGCCTTAATAAGTCCCGTTACCACATCCACAGACGGTCTCTGTGTTGCGATAATAAGATGCATTCCAACCGCTCGAGCCATTTGTGCAATTCTACAAATCGCGGCTTCTACGTCCTTTCCAGCGACCATCATGAGGTCAGCAAGTTCATCGATAACGATAACAATAAAAGGTTCTTTCTTCTCCGCCTTCTCATTGTATTCGGTGATATCTCGACATCGAGCTTCCGAGAACATTTTGTATCGACGGTTCATCTCTGCCACGGCCCACGCTAACGCGCTGACACATTTCTCGGGCTCCACAATTACTGGGGTGAGAAGGTGAGGAAGGTGATTGTACAGCGTTAATTCTACACGTTTTGGATCAACCAAAATGAGTTTCAATTGCTCTGGAGAATTCTGCCAAAGAAGAGAACAAAGAAAAGCATTCATTGCTACAGATTTTCCAGATCCTGTTTTTCCCGCAATCATTAGGTGGGGCATTTTTGCTAAATTTGCTACAATCGGTTTTCCGGCCACATCTCGACCAAAAGCCAATTTAAGATCGGATTTCTCCTTCTCCCAAGCTTCTGATTCCAAGATTTCTCGCATTCCAACAACCGATCGTTCTTTATTTGGAATCTCTATCCCCACCAAAGCCTTCCCTTGTATAGGTGCTTCAATCCGGAGGTTCTCAGCCGCTAATGCCAAAGCCAAATCACGCTTGAGAGCTGTGATTTTCGTCAACTTCACACCAGCCGCAGGTTCCAATGTGAACTGCGTCACAGTCGGTCCTACATGCACAGATTTCATCGTTACCTCTATTCCAAATTGTTCGAGTTTCTCACGAATGATATCTGCTTTTCTCCTCAGGTCTGTTTCGTCGACAACGATTGTAGACGTCGTATCTTTCAAAAGATCGACATTCGGTGGCTCCCATTGTCCCCCAAGATCACGATCTTTCGCCGCTGTAAGTTCATCTGGTTTTTCAAGGTTTACCGCGGCCTTTCCATTTTTACCATTGGTCGTAGAATCGATAATTTCGAGTTCATTTTTAAATCGTCCAGATTTCTTGTCTTCTTTTTCTTCTTTAGAAGTTTTTGAAGATTTCGTTTCAATAACGCGACTCGCTTTTTCGATATCGATTTGTTTCAAGTGTTTCCCTTTCAAAAGCTCTGAAACCCGAATCCCAAATCCCAGCACGCCTGACACCCAAATAATTCCGAGCAATATAATGAGTGTTGGAATTGTTCCCAAGAATTCACGGGGGAAAAAATCAATCGCAAATCCAACAGCTCCTCCATAACTCCCTGACAATGCCAATGAATCGGCATGTAAAACAAGTAAGTTAATAAGCCCGAGCACCGCAGCAAAGAAAAGAAGAAGGGCAAAAACTCTTGCAGGGGGAAACAGGGTTTCTTTATTTGTGAATAAAAACACCCCCAATCCAATCATCCCCAATGGCACAATCCATGCCCCAACTCCAAAGATTGTTTTAAAGAAAACGAGTGTTGCCATGGAGAATTCTGTTTTTCCCCAAAAAAGAACCAAAAGGAGGACCGCACAAACAATCCACACGCCTCCAACGATTTCTCGTTTTACTGAGTCGGACAAAAAAGTCTCCCATTGTTCTGTTTGCACCTTTTGTTTCGCCACTTTCTTGGTGGCTCTTACCTTTGCTTTTGCGCGCATTTCTTGTCGTTTGTCTTTCTTCGCTTCTGCGACTCGCATTTTTCGTGCCATTTTTTCCGCTTCTCGCTTGAGAACTGAAGCTGGAATTCTTACGCTCGGTGATTTTCTTCGTTTAGCCATCGTTTATAATTTTAGCCCAAAGGGGGATTGCTCGCAAACTGGCAATCCAGTTTAAAAGTTAAAGAGTCTTAATGAATGTAATGTCTCAACCTCGGAGTTGAAAAGAAATTCAAATCTCTTCTTTCTATCGAAGAGAACTCATCGTTAATTACGTAATCGATTACGTAATTAAATTTATTTTATTGAGAAAGATTCGTCAGAGACTAGATTTTCGGCTGTTCATTTTTTTATTGGCAACATAGCATTGTTCATCACGATGAAATAAAGGAATCTTTTATCGACTGGGTTCCCGTGTCCACGGGAATGAGGGGGAATAAAAATTGAAAATTGCATTACACTCTCATCTTTTTAAGTTTCTCCAACGCTCTACTATTGGTATCGAGAAATTCAACTTTATCGAAATCCTTGGGCGCTACCCAGTCTATTTTTTGCCCTTCGAGCGGGTTTGGTTCGCCTTTTTGTATCTGACAGCGATGGAATCTAAGGAGGAGTTCAACTTTATTAAATGGCAAAATAATTTCATAAAAATGAGGACGAACAGACACTTCAATATCGAGTTCTTCCATTATTTCTCGTTTCACACAGGTGCGAAAGGTCTCCCCTTTTTCTCGCTTTCCACCAGGGAATTCCCATTTCCCCACAAAACTTTTCCCTTCTGGACGCGTCTGAATCAGGTATTTCCCATCTTGATAAATGCATGCGGCACCAACTTCTATTCGAAACTTTTTCCGTTTTAAAACATGAGGGCCTTTGTGTTCTGGGAGGAATTTATCTCGCGTTTCAATAGAGAAAAATTCATTCAATGGTCGCTCAATGTTGTCTCCTACTTTAAGTTTCGTGGCAAGATCCATCATGGCATTGTTCCAGTCTCGTCCTCCGTTCGTGTAAGAAATCAGTTCCTGTGCCACCGTTTCAATGTTTTCATTTGGCCAGAGGATAGAAATAATTTTGGAAATATTGGTATCAATCGCCGGAAGCTGTTCATCCCACGCGAAAGCAAGAATCGCACTAGCGGTGTATTCTCCAATTCCCGGAAGTGATTCCAATTGCGCTTTGTTATGTGGCAATGCGCCATTAAAGTCTTTCACTATTCGTTTGGCTGACTTGAGAACATTCTTCCCTCGTGCGTAATATCCCAACCCTTTCCACACAGGATACACCTCTTCCCAATTCGCCTTAGCAAGATCCTGAAGTGTCGGAAACTTTTGTAAAAATTGATTATAAAAATCTTTCTCCACACGAGGCACTTGAGTTTGCTGGAGCATGATTTCTGAAATCCAAATAGCATAGGGATCTGTTGTCTTTCTCCATGGCAAAGTACGACCGCACTCTTTGTACCAGTCTAGCAATGCTTTTGAGAATTTTTGTTTGTTATTCATTTTCATCAAACTTGTACTCAAAACGAAAAAAAGAGCAATAGCGCTTCAAGGCTCCTAAACAAGGATGTATTAGAATACCTTCGCCAAATCTGCCCAAATACTGCCATCGTGCACAAGCAAGAAGTACATAATTGTCCACGCAGAGAAAGCAAGGATAAGTCCAATCGCTGCTGCCATGAGCGTTTTCTTTGCATTTTGAATCGCTTGTTCATCAACCCCGAAATTCGCTACCAATCTGATTCCTCCCCAGACCAACATCATGACTGAAATCGTTCCGATAAGACCAAGGAAAAAATTCCCCCAGTCAACAATGAGTCGAATCATATCGGGAATATCTGGCGTTGAAAGTTTCGATGCTAAACCTCCTTGCGTTTTCGTTGTAAAGAAAGATACCAATTTTTCAGCGGAAACCAAAAGCACCATTCCACCTGTCGTGTACACAATCCGTTTTTTCATATTTCCAATTTGCGCTTCTTCTTCCCCTCCTGCCAAGATGAGTTTAAGGGCAGAAAAAACAACAAAGGCAACTCCCACCGCCACCGCGAAGGTAATCAAATATTTGAAGAGTCCTTGTAATTCTGTAACAGCGCGAGAAGCGAAGGTTTCGACATTGCCGTTATCTGTTTCTCTGAAGAGATCTCCTTTAACTCCGAAGAATATGTTATCTACGAGAACAATAGCAGTCAGTAAAATAAGCCACCCAAAAAAGGCCGCGTAGACCATGCGTTTACGTCGATCAAACTCTTCTTCTTGTCCAGAGGAAAGAATGAGTGTAAGTCCCGCCCATACTATAAAAAGTATGGTAATAGGAACAAGGATTTTCTTGATATATTGAATAACAATGGACACGGTATTACTAAAATATTTAGCCCCTTGATTACTCATTTGAGAAGTGTCTCGCTCGTTAACCTGATCAATACCCGTATTTGATGTGTAGTCTTTTACAAACTCAGTTCCCTCTAAAAGAAGTCCATCTTCTTTAAATACATCTGCTGTTGTTTGTGCATACACAAGATGCCCTCCCGTGAAGAGAAAAGCAAAAACGAAGAGACTGGTTAAAAGAAATTTTTTCATCCGATAGCAAAGCGAACAATCGTAAAGGCGGACACACATATAATAGCACCAACGGCACAAGAGATAACTATTCGTTTCGCACGTCCCATTTGGTCTGAATCTCCGAAACTCAACACGTAATAAATACTTGCCAGGATCAACATAATAACCGACATAACAGCCACAAAAGAGAGCGTGAAGTTAATCAATCCCGTTACTTCATTGATTCCTGTTTTCGCCCCTGCTTCAACGTGCTTCCCAACGGTTGCTAAATCGATTGTACTCTCTCCCATCTTTGTTTTACTTCCGCTCAAAATTCGCGCAATTACTTCTGCCAACAAAATCAAAATTGTTCCAAAAAGAAATGAACGGAAAAAAGTCTTTTCTTTAGAAATGGCCTCATCTTGCTCACTTCGCACTATGAGATCATATCCCGACATAAGCATTTTTATGAGCACAATTCCCACAACAGCAATCTCAATAAAAAGTTTAATTTGATTTATTTTGTCATAAAAATTATTTGTAAGACTTTGGTTACTAAAAATATCTTTCGTTCCTGCGGGATCTATAAAACTAAAAGCTACAAATTCGGCAACTGAAATAATAATCAGTCCCATGATTACATATCCAAATTGAGTTTTATATTTCGTAATATGATCTTCATCCCCTTGTGACACCACAAATTTGAGTCCCAAAATAACAAGAAAAAGAATCGCAATAGCTCCCAAAACCATATTTATTCTAAAAATAATTCCTTTTCCACCCTCTTCTGAGCCTCTAAAAATACGTCTTAAGCTGTTGTCAGTGTTATCTTTGACGTCATCTGCCTTAATGATGTCATAAATAAGATTCCCATCTGTCATTACATTGTCGTAATGCGTTCCCTCCAGCGGAAGCATGTTTTCATTCTTCGCAGAAGCACCAAGTACTCCTGTCGTCAGACAAAGTCCGCAAAGAATTGAGAGAATTAACTTTTTCATTCCCTCTATTATACCAGAAAAAGCGCTTTCCTTCAAATCCTTTTGACAAAAAAGTCTTGATTTATAGAATCTCTCCGATTAGTGTTCTTTTCGTTAACATATGATTGCGTGGCTTTTGATTCCGGGCGGCATCTTAATGATCATCTATTCAAATCGTATTGTGAATTTCACGGGTGAAATTCCTTTCGCGGAAAAATGGATAGGTGGCGGAGGAACGTACACCTTTATTAAGTTGCTTGGACTCGCGATAACCATACTTTCCTTCATATGGATTGCCGGAGGAATGGGAGATCTTTTTGGGGCCACTATCGGAAAAGTTGTTCCTGGTTTGTGACATTACGGGGCTATAGCTCAATTGGCTAGAGCACCTGCTTTGCAAGCAGGGGGTTCAGGGTTCGAGTCCCTGTAGCTCCACCACGTCACTAGGTTAAAAAGTTATTTCAAAAAAGCGGAATCATATACGTTGCCTTCGGCAACGACGGGTTGGTAGCTCAGTGGTAGAGCAGAAGCCTTTTAAGCTTTTGGCCGTGGGTTCGAGCCCCACCCAACCCACCAAAAAAAACAACCATGCCTTGCGTATACATTTTAAAAGGCGATCGATATTACGTTGGAAGCACAACGAATCTTAATCGTCGTTTTTTTGAACATAAAAGAGGACATACTCATACAACCAAAAGAATTGGTAATTGGGAACTTGTAAAAGTTATCAAAACAGAAACAATTGAAGAGGCGCGATTGCTTGAACGAAAGATTAAAAAGTCAGGACACGTTGATCGATGGATAAAAGAGTAGAGCAGCCCCGCTGTATAGCGGAGTTGGCCGTGGGTTCGAGCCCCACCCAACCCACCAAAAAAAGACGACAGTCCCTTGCGGGCTGGCGTGTTTTTTTTAATGGGGCGAGAACCCAATAATCCCCACGAAGTGAGGGAAGAGACGAGGTCCCTCCCAATCTAGAGAATCCTACTTTTCCCAATCCTCGATAATCAATTTCTTTCCTCTTTTTTTTACCACTACTTTTTGATGTTCTCGCCATCCAAATTCTCGAATGTAATCCAGAGGAATAGTAACATAATAGCTCCCTCCTCCAACTTTAGTAAGCTTTCTGACCGGTTCTGATGCGGTTTTCGGATATGCCATGGTATTTATTAAGTACGTATTCGAATACGTATTCGAATACGTAGACGATTATAACAGAAATATCCTTATTGGGTATCCTCTCCCCCTCCTATTTTATATTTCCTTCACATTCGAATGAGGGATCTTTGATATAGATTAAAAAAGAGGAGATCTTCTCTGGAACTTAACTCCTTGCCGAATAAAAAACGAACCATAAAAATGGGATTGTTTTAGATCCCCCTTTTCATGAAACTATCTCGCAAAAAAAGAAAATTCCTTGTTTGGCTTGTTATCCTGTGGTTTTTGGTGGTGACGGAGTATTCCGTGTACGCATTTGATCCAATCGTTCCACAAGAAAGACTCCATGATATTGTTCAGATTGGAACGATCACCCCTACTCAATTTGAAACACTTGATAAAGCCACTATTGCCACAATTTTGGAAAGAAACGATGTGCAATTTCTTTTGAGAAAGCACTTTGAATTGCTCGGAATGTATGGAGAAACAAAAGAAGGGCTTTTCCTTCGAACTCCTGACGATTGGAGTAAATATGGAAACAAAGTTTCTCTAAATGGAATCACCTTCCAAAAGGTGTACGACGTTTGGTTTCGTGAAAAAATACAATATCAATCGGAACTTCTTTCTGGAAAAGAGGAAGATCTCGATGCTTTCTTTGAAAAATATTTTTCCTCTACGGAAGAAAATCGCCTTACGGATGGGCGAATAATTGGAAAAGATGTGAGTTGGAGTATTTTTGCTTATGAGCGAGGATTACCAATTGCAGCCGGTCTTCTTTTGGCGATGTATCCGCTTTGGTGGAAAAAAAGAAAAGAGGATCCGCTCGAAGACTGGGGAGGATTGGAAGATATTTATGCAGAAACTTTTAAAACCAATCACGAAAATTATGGTAATTTTTATGTAACATTGAGAGCAGACAATCGTATTTATCGCTATGATAATTGGTTTCCTCGGATTTGGAAATTTTGGCAAAAAGCCAATGCAAAACAAGAGAATGCTTTGCGTTTTTCAAACGGGGCAAAGGAAATCGTTTCGACTGCAAAAAATTATATTTCCCAGCGCACCAATCAACAAAAAACGGGATTTCAAAACACATTACGAAAGGTCCTTGCGAAACTAAGTCCCGAAGAACTGCGATCGATGGATAATGGCACTTTTGATTCTCAAGCATTGTCTCAATTCGTCGAAGACATTGATTATGACACCCCTCTTAATGAACTCTTTCCGTATCAACCCCCACCAATTCCACCATCCGATGAAATTCGTCTTCTGACTGCAGACGCTTTTTTGGAAGAGTACGAACCTCTTTTCGAAGAAAGGCAAAAGAGAGATTACTTCAAAACAACACTCCTTCTCGCAGAAGCGTTATTTCAAAAAACTATTGGGGACCAAAAGAGACATTGTGATGAACGTATAAAAGCCATTGAAACAGAAATTATAAAAAGTGTACAAACTATTGGAGAATTAGAACAAAAAGTGGATCCTCTCAAAAACCCCATACAAGCCCATGCAGAAGTATATAGTGAAGAATTTGAAACACGATTTGATGATCTTCTTCAAAAGCTCGATAAGGATCACCTTGAACATGTAAAATATATTCACAATCAATGGACTCCTCTCCTCAGTAGTCCTAATCATAGAGAACGAATACGTGCTCAAGCGAATTTAGAAGGAAATCTCGCCTATTATGAAAAGGAGTACAAAAAAGCTCGCACAAAAATAAAAGATTATCGTTCTGGAAAATTCTTTCGAGATCTTGCTTGTGCCAAAAAGACACAAAAAAAAAGCCGCGATACCTTCAACAATTCTCAAAAACAAAAAAGAAATGCGTACCAAGCTAAACGAAAAGATATGCCCTCATGGAAACGCGTGTTTCAGTATCTCGTCGGACTTGAAAGCGCCGGTAATAACGTGTTTTTCAAATCCGAAAGATCTTCTCTTCTTCATTTGAAAGTGCTCCAAAAAGAAAAACAATCCCTTGAGAATTTACTGCGAACTCCCTCTCCTTATGGGGAAGAAATTAAAAAACTGGAAACACAACTTCAGACAACAAACCATCATTCTTTTGAAGAATATCTCGCACGCACAGGGATTCAAAATACCAACTGGGTTGTCAAAGATGATTGGTTGCGGAAGAAAAAAAACATCGGGAGAAGTTGTTGTTATTGGGGTCAAAAATATGCCCGATACGCGCAAGCTCTCATGGCTGGTTTTTCTCCGTACGAAGAACGAAAGATTGATGTCCTACGAGAGGCTGCTCAAAGATCCCACGCAGAACGAATGCGTGCGTACAAAGGATGGGAGGGGTTTTACAAAGAACACCCGCTTACACATGAAACAAAAATGAGCACTTTCCGTTCACAACTTCAGGCATTACAAGTTATGGAGACCGAGAGAAAACAGTTAATCAAAGAACAAATCGAAACCCTCGAAAAACGTGTTTCTGATAAAATACAATCTGCTTTTACTTCTGCACAATGGTTGATAAAAACGCCCGAAGAACGCCTCAAAGATCCTCTTACAGAAGTTATTTTGGAAGCAGAAATCAATCAATCGATCGCTCCCGATTTAATTCCGATAGATTCTGAAGCACTTCTTCGGAATTTTGCTGATGTCCGTGACAATCAGATTGATACTCAACAAGCCCACATCACAACTATTCGAAATCAAAAACAAAGAAATCTACTCACCCTCGATGTGGAACGACTTATTGCTCCGGTTATTCGACAAATGCATTTCAATGAAACGCCAGCAGGAATTGCTGCCAAAACACGATATTTTGATGCGATTAAAGGTACAACCAAATCCGAAGTCGTTCTCCCTCCTCCAATACGATATCAAAAAAACAAGAACGGCACTTACACTCCGATAGATCGTGAAACGGGAAATATTGTTGAGCAACCAATCTTTCAAAGTTCAATCGAAGCTTTCCCTCTTTCTCAAGTACCGCAAACGATTTCTGTAGAAGCCGTTGAAATAAAAAAAGAAGCCATTCTCAATATCGGAAAAGCCGAAGAGTTTCAGGCACAAACACAAATTAGTTTGCGAAAACTCCTTTCTGTGGGTTCTCCACTCAAATTTGGATTAGGGGTTATTGATGGTATTAAATCTGAAATCAAAGGCGTCTTGAGTTTACTCAATCCCCTGACCTGGGTTGAAATTGCAAAAGTAGCCACCAAGTTACACCAACTCAAACAACAATTTTTATTGTCCGTGTTAACCGACCCCCAAGGTATGGTCGCGCATCTCAAAAAAACTCTGCCAGACATAATTCCGGCAATTGATCAAACTTGGGAACAGGTTCAAGACCGCATCGCCAATGCTGATGACCGAGAAAAAGGGGCGATTACTGCTTCTGTGATATTAAGTTTAATTCCTTTGGGAAAGATTGACAAAGCCAGCAAGCTTACTGTTTGGGTCGGCGACATCGCCGGAGCACTTAATAAATTTGTCCCGCAATCCGTTCGTTAAATCTCAATTTTCTGCACAGGATGGGAGAAGTTTTCGAAATGAGACTCGTGTGTAGTCGTAAAAAATATCTGAGATTCGTTGCAGAGATTTTCCAAATAATTCTGACGCGATTGGTCAAGTTCTGAAAACACATCATCTAGAAGGAGAATCGGGCTCGGTCCGCCAAGCGCTTTGAGAATGTGCTTTTGTGCGGCCAGCATCGCCAACATCACCGACCGTTCTTCCCCTCGTGAAGCGGTGGAAAGAATGGGTTTGTCACGATAATAAAATACAAAGTCATCACGATGAGGTCCGAAAAGACATTTTCCTGCTGCCTGTTCTCGGGCTGAATTTTTGGTAAAGAAATCGAGTACAAACTCTTTTGTCATTTCTGAAGAAGTAAAAACTTCCGCTATTTCAAGTCTCACCTCGATCGTGTCAGTTGTTCGTGAGAGGCCTTGCAGTTCCTTTTGGAGTAAGGGGTTTAGTTCTGCAAGAAACTCTTGTCTCACCTGCACCAAAAGCGGAATAGTCTCTGCTAGGATTTTGTTCCACGGGGCAAGTAAACTGGGATCCGGATCCCACCCCGGATTCGGATCCGAAGTCGGATCCGGATCCCGAAAGGATTTCAAAAGAGCATTTTTTTGCTTCAAGGCACGATTGAACTTCATGAGATTCTCGCGGTAGTGAGGAGAGATTTGAAACAAAAATCGATCAAAGAATCGTTGTCGATTTCTTTTGGTTCCCGAGAACAACATCAAGTGCTCAGGGACAAAAAGAAGTGTCGGGATTTTTCCAAAGTGCTGACGAAGGGAAACTTTCTTAGCGTTTTTTTCAAATACGCGAGAACGGGGCGCTATTTTTGCTTCATATAAGTTTCCATTATCGAGTGTTGCTTGAATGACTCCTGTTCCAGCCTTGGAATTTTCTCGAATCAAATCTTCGCTACTGGTTTCTCTCCAACTTTTGCCCACACTTAGAATTGAGAGAGCTTCTAGGATATTCGTTTTTCCTTGTCCGTTCCCCCCATAAAAAACCACATTTTTTTCGGTAAATTCAAAATGTTTTTCTTCGTAATTCCGGAAATCAAAAAGGGAAAGTTTCTCTATCATTGTCATGCGTAGCGTATCATATTCTGAGTTCGAACTCTAAGAGTTCGAACTCGGTATCAGTATTATTCGAAATAGGGATTAAATTCCAATTCATTGGGATACGTATCCGGACCATAGATCGCTGGCACATAGGAAGAATATTCCCATTCCTCTGGCTTGCGCACAATGTCATGTTTCACTGCATTCCATTCGATGTATTGTTTGAGTTGAAGAATATAGTCTGAATCATCAGCAAGCTTGGCTTTAAATTTTCCTTCAAAGACGAGCCCTTTCCCCTCTTTATACCGGCTACTAAAATACGCTGCATAGGCTTGCTGAAGTTTCCTCATAAATACCGATATTTGTTCTGCTGTTTTGGGATCCGGATCCGGGGTCGGATCCGGATCCCGTTCCAGAAGCAAAAAATGAAAATGATTTGGCAATAAACACCAAGCATATATTTCGATGTGTGGACAATTCTTTTTGAAACGGGCGATATTGTCATAAAAACGCTCGTAATCTCCATGACGAAAAAAGAGTTTCTGCTTATCACATCCCCTATTGTATATGTGATAGAGATTGTTTTTTTCGAAAACGAGAGTTCTGTTTGCTGACATATTTACCTACGAACTCTAAGAGTTCAAACTCGAGGAAACAACTCTGAGATTTAATAAAAACTTAACAAACCTTTGGAAGGCGGATCCGGATCCCAGCCCGGATTCGGATCCGGGGTCGGATCCGGATCCGAATCTGAACCAAACATCAAAAAAACCCCACTCGAGTATATATCCTCGAGCAGGGTTTCTTCTTTTTTTCATTCAGCGGAGACATAGTGCTCCTCTCTGACGAAGTAAAGTTTTCTCACCTTGGATCCGGATCCCCAAGGGGATCCGGATCCGGCGGATGAGAATTGAGTTCATTACTGAACCATGGTCGTTATCTTCTTAAAGAATTAGGCGAACCTAATTATTTTTGAAGACGTTTACCATTTGTATCTACGTCAAGCAAGTAACCGTTCAACCAGTCAGCTGTAGTGTCTGAGTGAGAAGGATCTGATTCATCAGACCAAGCAACGGTGTCTGTTGATTTTGTAGATTTGATACCTGGTGCTTCGTAAGCAGTATCTCGTTCGAGAGTCACTGTTACACCATCTGAGTTCTCAGCACTTCCACCAAGTTCGTCTGTTAGACTTGTGAACACGGCGTAAGTTCGTGATTCACCAGCAGCGAGTCGTTCACCTGTAAGGGTTACTTTAACTACTGCTGAAGTATCGTCATCAGCGATTGCTGAACTTGCAGCTGTCGTGAATGATTGTTCAACATCAGGTGATCCGTCTACAACTCGTTGAGTTGTAAGAGCAGCAACACCAGAGAATCCCAATCCGTTCAATGACACTGTCATAGTTACGTGTCCGATTTCAGCGTTATCTGCTGAATCAGCAGTAATAGTGAATCGGTAGAACTCTGTAGAATCTGCAGAAGGCAAATTCATTGAAGGCTGTGTAGCGGCAGGTGAGATAGACAAAGCAGTGTTGTAAGCAACATATACTTGTCCTACTGCGTCTCCCCATCCAGCTGTTGGTTTGGTGATATCATCACCTGTAGCAGCTGTAACCGCTTCTACACCAGCGTGAGTAGCATTGTCAGCATCCAAAGCCAGTTGCAATTTAGCACCTGTTTGGTTTGCTTTTGAGATGTTTCGAATGTCAGCTTTAACTATTACAAACGTTGAATCATCTTTTGGTACTCGAATTCGATCAGCGTTAGCCATTTCGAAATGCAATGATCCGCCAGCCATTGTTTCTTCTTGAATCAATTGACCGGCTTCGTTGTACAATTTGAAGTCCATTCGGTCTCCAGCGTATGGAGATGCCGTAAGATCATTCTCAATGTACAAGTCTTTAATTTGTACTTCGTCATCAGCAGCGTTGAATCGAACTTTCAATACTTCAACATTTGATTGACCAGCAATCAAAATATCTGAAGCCACTGTAGAGTCCAATGACACTGTCAATGTACCAGATGAAACAATTTCAAATGCTGTACCATCTACTTCATTTGAAGTAGAAATTGCAAGTACTCCGTTATCAGTAACGGTAACAACTTGTCCGTTTTCTACATTGTCTGCATCCACATCTTCCAAATCAAGTTCGAGTTGGTGTTTGAGGGTAGCAGTATGTGCTGTTTCAGTAGCAACACCAGCTGTGGTGTTAACATCTGTAATCGCACCTGTAGATACGGCAACAGCTGAGTTAACATTTCCAATGATAAACGGTGTAGCGGCTTCTGTGAAGATAACTTCATCCGTTGCACCAGAAATTGTGTATCCCGTAAGTGTTGCAGCAGCTGCTCGGATAAGTGCTGCATCTGCAGCAACTGTTCCTCCTACTTGCACGGAAGCAACTCCACCATCACAAGTAGCATCTGAAGTGGCACCTGTTGTAAATGTAATAACACAAAGAGTGTTTGGTACATCATCTGTAAGGGTCACTGTAGTTGTATTTGCCATGATTGTATCAACAGTCATAGTTGTAACACCAGCTGTACCAGCAACGGCAGCACCGTGAACGGCAACCGTTCCAGTAGTTGTAATAACTCCTGTTGTAGTATTGATGGCGGTAACAGCCAAAGCTCGGTCTGTTGTTGTCAATGTGCCAACAGCTGTTGTTGGATCTACATTTTCAACTACATCCAAGACATCACCAACTGTAAGCAATGCTGCATTAGCCGTAGAAACGGTAACGCTTGTATCTGCTACAGCTGCTGTAGTACTTCCTGTAACGATAGAAGCTGATGCTTCAATCGTATCTACAACCACAACGAATTCTTTTTGTGAAGCTGATGGAATCACAACAGACAAGTCGTTGAATGTTGCTTTACCAGTGGTTTCATCAAGGTTCTTTGCAGATCCTTGTTGTGTACCATCTACGAATACAGCCAATGTGAAGTTTTCGTATGATCGAGCTGATCCTGAAACACCGTATGTTGAGTGAACTGTGTTAACATCAGTGTTTGCTCCTACTGTCATAGAAGTAACATTTACGTCTCCTGAGTCGTTGTTATCCATAGTCAATTCCATGAATGTAACATCATCAACTCCTGCAACGAGTTTGTCACCATCTGATAAACCTGAAGTTTCTGTAACAGTTACAATTGAGTCTTGTACAGTCACGAATGATCCTGTAGCAGATCCCAAAAGTCCTGAATCAGCCACTTGGTCTCCAGTAGAAATGTATTCTGGTGATTGGAAGTCAGCAGATGCGATTTCCAATTTCAATTTGTCGCCATCAGCCGCAGCGTCTGCGACATTAGCCACTACTTTCAAAATTGACGTTCCCGCAATTTCGAATGTTGTGTTGAAGTTCAATGTGTAGTTTGTCACTACAGCTGTTGTTCCTGATTTGTAAGCGAAGTCGTTCTCTGTGTCGACCAATTGATCGTTTAAGAACATTCGGAAGTTATCAAACACTGCGTTCATTTGAGCGAGTGTTGTAGCTGATCCGTTTCCTCCTGTTTCAGATCCTGAAGCAACATCGATGTAAACACCATCCACCAAGAGTGGTTGGTCTACAACCAATCGAGCTGTCAACATAACAACATCATTTGATCCAGCAGAGTATTCTTGATTTCCAAGTGATGAAGGATCACGTGAAACGTTCAAGTCTCCTGAGTCAATAGTGTATGTAGATAATGTAGCGTAACTATCTTCAGCGTTGTTTCCTGATGAATCAATAGCTTTCACTCCGAATGAAGTTCCGATCTCAACTCCTACGATGTCTTCGTAGTTGTCTATCTTAAAGATAATAGTATCAGAAGCTTCAGCAGAAACGATGTCTGCACGAAGAGAGAAGATCTTAGAGTCTCCGTCCTCAAGAACGTATCCTCCAGTCACTCCGTTGTCCAATCGGAAAGTCAAGTAGTCACCATCCATGATTGATTCTGCAGATACTTGTTCACCTGAAACGTACAAAGCGACGTTTTCAAGATTATCTTCAAGTTCAGCTGTACCATCATTTTTGAAAGTAACCGCTCGTAGTTCAACATCTTTGTTCGTGTTAGACCCATTAAGCAATCGGAATTTACCGATCTCAATGAAGTTGTCTCCCACATCGATAGTTGTGTTTGATCCCAAGCTTGAGAAAGTCAAAGTTGAAACTTCATAGTCAGCAACTTCCATTTCTTCCCCTTCAATTGGAAAGTCTCCTACAACGTTAACAGCGCTAGAAGCGACGTCATCCGCACTAACCAAAGCCATTCGACTGTGGTGTCCTACGTTTTTGTCGTCATCTCCTCCTGAGTTACAACTACCAACACAAGTGTATTTAGCAGAAGCCACTACATCAGCGATGAGTGTTTGTCCTGCAGGCACTACTACTGGTGGGTTGAATCGAAGCTCAACAATGTCGTCGTTGTTAATAGATTTGTCGTTTCCAACTTTGAATCCATCAATTTCGAGCCATACATTATCGAAGTCGTCGTTATCTCCCAATCCCAAACGAGTGTATGTCATAGAAGAAACTTCTACGTCAGAGTCGTCTGAAGCTGTGAGTTCAACTGTCAAGTAAGGTACTGAAGTTGAGTTGTAAGGAACGTTTGTTCCTCGTGGAGTCAAATCTGAAAGGGTAACTTCAAGAGTTCCTTCAGATGGTCCAATAATAGGTGCTACAACAAGTTGTGAGTTGTATGTAATGTGTGCAGTTTCAGCACGAGTCACAGCGTTAGCTGGACCGAATGTACCGTCACCGTATCCACGCATCAACCCGTTGTTGTATGCTGTTTCAACGTATCCGTAAAACCAGTCGCTATCAGAAACATCATCAAAGTGAGGTGCTCCTGAAAGGTCTTGATCAATCTCGAATGCGTTTACAACCATTTTCGCAATTTCAACTCGGTTGATACCAACTCCTGGTCGGAAAAGTCCGTCCGGGTATCCGTTGATCCATCCGTAGTTGTACATTGTTTCAACATAGTCGTAATACCAAGCGTCTGTTGATACGTCTGGGAAGTGAGGACCTCCTGTTGTATCAAAGTCTACGCCTGAAGCGAGAACGATGATTTTTGAAACTTCTGCCCGATTCAATTGTCGGTTTGGTGCAAAAGATCCATCATCATTTCCGCTCAAAACCCCTTGGTCCATAAGCTCTTCTACAGCTTCTTCGGCCCAAGATGGGATTTCTGCTGCATCAGTGAATGGCAACATCGCACTTGCTACTGGAGCAAAGATTGTGAATGCCATAGCTACGAAAGCTACTGATGCAACGCTTTTTTTAAGTTGACTAAATAAGTCCATTTTAAGCGTTTTTAATAAATAGTAATAATCGCCCGCCATAAGCAGGCGAGTGAATTTGTTTTCATTTCTCTCTAGAAAAGAGGTCTTCAAGCGAGTTCTAAATGAGTATCCCAGAACTCTCGACTGTCTCTTCCGGCCACGAGTTTCAAAGACCGAGATCTTTTAGCGCGCGATAGAATGGTTATTGAAAGCCCCCTTTCGAACCATTTTACAGGCGAGACGGGAACCCCGGCTGGGGGCAAGCCGTCTAAATCTTTGGAACCCTACACGGAGAGCGGAAAAAGTCAAGTTTTTCTAACACTCCGCCGCTAGAAAATTCCAGTTATTCAAACGGACGATTCGTTACTTTGTTACGCTGTTTTAGACTTTTCTTGTTGACAGGGTCTCTAATTTGTTTTCTGGGACTCTTCAGTTCGAACTCTTTAGAGTTCAAACTGTTTGCAAAATTTCTCAATTTCTGTTTTTGAGTTTGGGATACGTATCCACCTCGAATCCGAAATTTCCGACGCTTCCTCTTCCCCAAAGTTCTCAATAATATCTACGCTCACCTGCACAGACTGTTGCAAGTACTCCAAAGACTGCTTTGTTTCCTTGAGCGCATTCGCCGTTTTCATTACCGATCCCTCGATTTTATTAAATCGCCGACTGCCTTCTCCTGCTGTTTGGGATAAATCTGTTTTTAATTTCTGAAGTTTTTTTTCCAAATACACTTGCCGTTGTTCGAGCTCTCCCACTTTAGTCTTCTCTAAAAATTCCCCCAAAAGTCCCACCTCCTCACGCTCTGGTTCCAAAAATGCTTGCGCTTTCTGCCAAGAAGACGAAATGTCAATATATTGAGAAAGCACTATTCCAATCGTGATAAAAAAGACAAGCACAAAAAGTCGTTTGATCATTCTTATTTTTTAAGAGTTCGAACTCTAAGAGTTCAAACTCGAAATGCAAACTAGAATCCCAAACTATCCTTTGTTTTTTCTGTCGATTCTTGCAGGTTTTCAATAGCTTTTTGCGTGTCTTCGATTGCCTGCTTTGTCTCCATTACAGAAGTTTCTATTTCTTCAAATTTCGCTGTCCCTTCTTCGACTTTTGCCTCAAGAGACTTTGTCAGTGTTGATAATTTTTTTTCTAACTTTTCTTTCTGACTCAAAAGTTCTTTAATCTCAATATCTTTAAAAAGCTCCACGCCAAATTCATTTTCCAAAAAAAGCTGAGCCTTTTTCCAAGCCCCTTCTAAGTCCACATTATTTGACATCAAAATTCCGCCCCCGATCAAAACCAGAAGTACGAATAGTCTTTTTATCATATAAAAAAATTAAAAAAGTTCTCGTATATCTCGTCCCCGAAAAGATTGCAAGAGACTTGAAATGTCTTTCACTTTTTTAGGAGAAATTCCTGTTTTTTCTTTTTGAAGCAGTGGTGTTTCAATGGTTTGATGCACTCGTTGAATAATTTCAATCTGTGCCAGCACCACAACCTCCGCTCCACAATGCGGACACGGAATAAAAAACTCAATATTCTTAGAACTCACTCTCATGATATCTATTTCGGCTTCATCAAAAAAAGTTCCACATTCTGGACAGGGTACATCTGTTCGTATCCGATCTATGATTTGTTGAAAATGTGAAAATTTCATGCCTTCATAATTGTGAAGGGCAAAAAAACAAAAGGCAAATTCTTTTATTTTGGGATCCGGATCCGAGGTCGGATCCGGATCCCAAAATATCTAATAACTCAACGCATCTCTAAACTCTTGTCGGGTCACTTCTCTTCCAAAATCAACACTTCGTCCTGTCACTTTCTTCACCATCGCCGTTGCATCGCGCGGTATCACTCCTGCTGTCGGATGAAAGAATGGAGCAATTGAATACCCATCTCGATAACTCAGCAACGCTGCGGAGAAAAACCAATCTCGAGAACTGACATCTGAAAAAGGATTTTTTCCGGGCATTATTCTCGCGCGTTCTATTGTATAAACGAATGTCGGGACGCCTTCCATTTTCACGTCCTTGAGTCGAAAGGTAAGTCCTGACAGATATGGTTCATAAAGAAAATAAAACATTCCCGCCCGTGACAATGTTCTATCAGGAAACGCTATTTTTTCTCCATGCTGTTGTCTCATATATCGGTACAACACTTTATTATCAGGTCTGACTTCCGTTGGATGCATTGTCTTTGTATTGGGCTCATACCCAGGATACCATTGAGAAGCAGCGACTCTTTTTTCATAAGAATCAAGTGACACTGTTCTGTTTTGGTATGTACTATTTGGCGTTGGGTTGTCTTGGGGATTTACTGGATCGGCATTGAGAACATATTTCGAAACCCACACCGGAAAGTGCAACAAATCCTCATTTCCGAATCGATCAATCACCCGCAAAGAAATTTGTTTTTCTCCGGGAGTTGTAAATGTTTTTTTCACTTTCTCAGATCCAACGACCACTTTTACTCCCTTGGAAATCAGATCACTTGTTCCACGATAATCAAAATCCCACGCGTACCTGAGTTCTTGTCCGACACTGTCAGATGCATCAAATTCAAAAACTGTCTTCGTGTCTCCATATCGTCGATTCGCTTTTACACGAGCTTTAACGGATTGCGTCTCTGGAAACACCGTAACCATACGAGCCACAGCGTGTACTTTTCCACTTGAATCTTGTGTTTGCATTCGTGCGACATATTGTCCCGCTTCTCTATATCGCCATTCAAATGAAGTCAGGTGTCTGAATCGATTATCCCATTTTCCGTCTCCATCAGCGTCGAATCGCACCTTTATTCGAGAGTTTGGTGTTTGAGAATCTTGTATCTTTGGAAAGAAATGCACTTTTTGCCCTACGTAAATATATCGCTGATCTACGGTAAAATTTCCATGAGGTGCTGTACTCGCCACCACTTGTAGAGGGACTGTTGCATCTGTCGAAACAAGATCTCGGTTTTGCACCTGCACAACTGGTTTATATTTCCCTTGTCGAGAGAAGACATGCTCTACTCGTGAGTTATTATGAAAAGGAGTATCCCAATTTCCATCTCCTTCAAAATCCCATCGGTAGGTAAACCCACCACTTCCACCACTCTGTTGACGAATGCTGGCAGTGAGCACCACTTTGTCTCCGGCCACTACCTTAAAAAAAGTTTGTTTTTCTTGTCCAGAAGTAAAGTACGTTCCTCGTGTTCTATTTTGTACACGTAATTCTGCTCGATAATCGAGCGGGTCTTCTTTCGTTTCCACAATAACGAGTGTCTCTTCGCATTTTGGTTGTGCTCGATCATAACAAGTCCGCACGCGCACTTCGTGTTTTCCTGGAGCATCAAACTTTTTAAATACCACATCTTTTCCTTTGATAAATTGTTCCCCTGCAAAACCCCACTCCATCCATGCATGTGCTGGAACTCGAGAATTTGAAGCATCAAATCGAAACACGGTATCCTCCGTAAATCCCTTTTTCCCAGGAGAAACATCTACAATCGGAGCAACTACTACGGGAGATGATATCCTCATTTTTGGCCACGTTTCCCTCAGCATTGTTCGACGAATCGCTGCACCTCCCTTTGAAGACAAATTCTCAATTCCTCGTATTCGCTTCACCGTTCCGTCTACAAATTTCACTTCCACCGTCGGTGAAACCTGTCCCACCTCATGAAGGGAGTAGGTGTGAGTGACAATCTTTTGTCGTGAATAAGATGTATCAAATCGTCCATCAGAATTAAAGTCCCATCGAGCTTGCACCGTGTCTTTGTCTTCCGTTCTCGGTAATGACACTTTGAGTTCAAAGTACGCTGGTTCTCCGGCCCTAATCTTTGTTGGCCGCACAGAAATCCACGCTTTTCTATAAATATCTCCGACAACTTTATACGATCGATATGTTGACTGTATTTGCGACGTGTTTCGTTCTCTCACCTGGAGTCGAGCCCTCTGTGTTCCAATATTCATTGGAATGTATTTTTGACGAGATTTCGTAGACCAGTCTGTCCATGATTCTCCTCCCTTAAATTGGAATCGATATTCCAGTCCACCTTTGCGTCCTTGGGAGTTAAGAGAGTCTGACGCATCAAATGCAAACTCCTTGGCAATCTGCCCAGTCGCCGGACTGACGGTTAAATTCGCCGTCGGCAGGGTTGATGCCCACGCAGTGTTGCAGAAGAAAAAGGAGAAAATACTCAAAATCATTCAGGTTATTATACCTTTAATAAAAGAAAAAGTCAACGGTTTTGCAGCTTAAAACCGCGTCTCTCCTGTCATCCTCGCTTGGCGAGGATCCTGTTACTTAGTATCGTTCATTTTGAGTAAAACGAATTATTCTGACACAGGTTCTTCAATGCTTCTGCAAAAACGATAACTCTCCTTGGGATTGTTCCCCGACTTGATCGGAGACCGGCTCTCAGCGACAATAACGATTTTGTTTTAATATTGTTCGTCTCTCTCAACTATTTTCTGTAAACTCTATTCGAAATTTTAAAAAAACACATGAACATCCACACGCGAACACTCAAAAACGGCCTCCAACTTCAAGCCGTTGAAATGAAGGGAACCAATGTTATCACTACGTTAATCTTGGTCGGAGCCGGCTCAAGATATGAAGATATGCCGATCGCAGGAATTTCTCACTTTCTCGAGCACATGTTCTTCAAAGGCGCCAAAAAATACGATACTCCAAAAGCCGTTGCCGAAGCAGTAGACAGTTTTGGGGGAGAATTCAATGCCTTTACCGGCAAAGAATACGCCGGATACTACGTAAAATCAGGACAAGAAAATTTGAAAAAATCGCTCGATGTACTGTCGGACATGATGCTCCACTCGCGGTTCAATCCCGCTGAAATCGACCGAGAACGAGGTGTGATTTTGGAAGAAATGGCGATGTATCTCGATGCCCCAATGTATCAAATCAGTTGGGATTTTGAGCAATTAGTATTTGGGGATCAGCCCTTGGGTCGTGATCAAATTGGAACCAAGGATTTGATTAATTCAGTCACACAAGAGCAATTCAAACAATATCAAAAAGAGCTTTATGTCCCCGAGAACACGGTTATTACCGTTGCCGGAGCAGTAGATGAAAAAAGCCTCGACCTCTTGGAACAATATTTCCAATTTGAAGATTTGAAAAAATCACGAGAGCAACTTCCTTTTGATACAAAAATTCACACAGAAAAATTCAAAATCCGTGTCAAAAAAACAGAGCAATATCATATTTCTCTCGGGATCAGAGCTCTGAGTGAAGAAGATGATCGATTCCCAACTTTGAAAGTTCTCTCAACAATTTTGGGAGGAAATATGAGCGCCAGAATGTTTCAAAATGTACGAGAAAAAAAAGGACTGTGTTACTCCATTCGTACTCAAGTCGATGAATTTACCGATACGGGCTTATTAACCACTCGTGCAGGAGTGAAGCTGGATGACGTCTTGCGAGCGACGCAAGCGATTCGTGATGAATACGATGACGTTGTGATGAATGGCGTACTAGAAGAAGAAGTAGCAAAAGCTAAAAATTATTTGTGTGGAAAAATTGATTTGAGCACAGAGGACACTGAAGAAGTCGCTCATCATTTTGGGAAAGATACATTGCTGTATAAAAAGAAAGAAGATTTCGATGAATGGAAAACGCGCGTTCGTGCGGTAACAAAACCTGACGTTGATCTACTTGCAAAGGAACTTCTGAAGCCAGAAAATCTTCGTTTTGCCGGCATCGGACCGAAGATTGATGAAGAAAAGTTGTTGGAGATTATTTCGTAGTTCCCTCAAAAAAACAACTCCCCCCTAGCCCCCCTCCTTGAGGGAGGAAGTTCCGCAAAGCGGAACGGGGGAGGAATTCCCCCGTTTTAAAAAAGAGGGAGGGCAATCTATCACTTGATTTTATTTACTATCTGTGGTATAATTAGGAGATGGACGTACTTTTATTTCCAACCGGCCAAATTGCTTCAATTATTGTGGCATCTCTTATGGGAGCCTTCCTTGGTCTTTGGAGGGAAATGCAAGACCAAAAAAAACATCGTGACAGTTTCATGGGACTACGAACAATGACATTGCTCTGTTTACTCGGAGCCCTTTCGACAATTTTTCCACAATTCCCGGCTCTGCCATTAATTCTTTTTGGAGCCATCACGGCACTTGTTGTTATCGGTCATGCTCACGGAAATTTTGTGATGCAGCGAATTGGAATGACCAGTGAACTCACAGCTCTACTCACCTTCTTCATAGGAGTCTTGGTAGGGTTTGAACAGCAGATATTGGCGCTTCTTTTGACTGTGTTTTTGGGAGGGATTAATGCGTTTCGTGACGTACTTCATAAATTTGCAAAAACACTCGAACCTCAAGAATGGATTGGCCTTTTGCAGTTAGTTGCTCTTTCTGGTGTAGTCTTGCCATTTTTGCCGCGCGAAGCAATTGATCCATGGGGCGTCTTTGTACCTTTCCATGTCTGGCTACTCGTCATGTTGATATCTGGAATTGGATTTGTGGGATATTTTCTCATTAAATATCTTGGTGCACGTGGAGGCATTCCGTTGACAGGATTTTTGGGGGGATTGGTATCGAGCACTGCCGTGACAATCTCTATGGCGACACGATCTAAAGAAACAAATCTTCCTCGAATTTTTACTGGAGGAATTCTGGTGGCTTTAGCCACAATGCAGTTTCGTGTAGTCCTTGAAATTTTATTGTTAGGACCAAAGGAGATTTTCTCCTTTCTCTTTATTCCAATTACAATGTCCGTAGTGAGTTCTCTCTTTGCTGTATATTTCTTTGTAAAATCAAAAAGCAAAAAAACATCTTTTTTTAAAAAACCAGAACGCGTAAAACTGGAAAATCCTTTTGAGATTATTCCCGCATTAAAATTTGGATTTATATTTTTAGTAGTCCTTTTTGCACTCGCTTTGGGAAAACGATACTTCGGAGATTCTGGGGTTTACGTTGCAGCATTTTTGTCTGGAGTAGTTGATATTGATGCGATTGTGCTTTCCTCTTTAGAGTCCATAAAACTCGGCGAACTAAGTAATCAAGTCGCTTATAACGCCATCGCAATTGCTCTTTTTACCAACACACTTGTGAAGGTGGGATATGTAGGAATCATGGGATCAAAAAGCGTCTTCCGAAAAGTTTCACTGGCTACTGTCGCCGTAACATTGGTAGGAATCGGAGTTTTCTTATTGACGTAAAGGGAATTTCGGGTAGTTTTTAAGTGTTCTTTTTTGACGTATCTAAATCCTGTTGAACGGCTATCCCCCGTGATTTCTTCGTCCGAAGAACAGGAGCGCGAAGAACCCTTTTGGGGAAGTAGATCGCGTCGTTTTTGTTTTAACGTTGAACGTTATCAACTAATTAAGTAACAATTCGAGATGGTACCGTCCCGCCTGTCGGGGCTCTCGTGAAGATTCCCTTCGCTTATTTTTTGTTTACAATATCTTGTATGAAAAACATTTTTCCCTCGTTCGACCCTCAAAAATCAATTGCTGAACACGAAACCGATATTTTGAAGTTTTGGAAAGAAAACCAAATTTTTGAAAAATCTGTTAATCGTCGTGCCAAGCGCAATGAATTCGTGTTTTTTGATGGGCCTCCGTTTGCAACGGGAACACCGCATTATGGACACATACTAGCGGGAGCAATTAAAGATGTGATTCCACGGTACAAAACCATGCAAGGATACCGCGTCAATCGAAAATGGGGATGGGATTGCCACGGAGTTCCGGTGGAATTTCAGGTGGAAAAGGAACACCGCATTGGTGGAAAACCGGGTATTGAAAAAATGGGAGTTGGGAAGTTTAATGAACTCTGTCGAAGTGTCGTCTTGCGATGTGCTGACCAGTGGGAATCAACCGTTGATCGCATGGGACGATTTGTGAATTTCAAAGACGATTACAAAACCATGGATCCCGAATTCATGGAATCGGTCTGGTGGGTTTTTGGGGAATTATGGAAAAAGGGACTCATTTATGAAGGAGAAAAAGTGGTCTCCTATTCTCCGAAGCTCGGAAGTCCTCTTTCTAATTTTGAAGCAAATTTAAATTATAAAGATATTGATGATCCAGCGGTAACAGTAAAGTTTGAGCTAACAGAAGAATCGAAAACATATTTCTTAGCTTGGACGACGACCCCTTGGACGCTGTTATCGAATTTAGCCTTAGCGGTGAATCCGAAACTCGAATATGTGAAGGTAAAAAACGAAGAATCTGGAGAAAGTTATTGGCTCGGAAAAGGCGTACTTGAAAAATACGGCATCACTCAAGAGGGAGAATATACGGAATTTTGGAACGAAGTTGAACGACGAAAAGGAAAAGATCTCATCGGAAAATCTTACACGCCACTTTTTCCTTTCTTCGAGAATCATGAGAATGCCTTCCAAGTTCTCTCGGCTGATTACGTGTCGGCAGAAGAGGGGACGGGGATCGTTCATCAGGCCCCGAATTTCGGGGAAGACGATGCCAAGGCCTGTCATGAAAATAACATTGGACTTCTTGAAAATCCGATTGATGAGCATGGATTTTTTAATGACAAAATTACTGAACTCAAGGGAAAATATTTTCGAGATGATCCGGAAGTAGAAGGTTCCGTGGATGACAATGCAAACAAGTGGGTCCTTGATAATTTGGGGACGAAACTCTTTATGAGAAATCAAATTCGACACTCCTATCCACACTGTTGGAGAACAGATTCTGCATTGATGTATCGAGGAATTAAAACGTGGTTTGTTGATGTGCAGAAAATTAAGAAAACTATTTTAGAACAAAACCAAAACATTAATTGGGTGCCAGAACATTTGAAAGATGGTCGATTTGGGAAGATGCTTATTGATGCTCCGGATTGGGCGATTAGTCGAAACAGATACTGGGGAACTCCAATTCCTGTGTGGCGATGTGACGCGTGTGGAGATATCGAGGTGATGGGATCGCGCGCAGATCTTGAGAAAAAAATTGATAAAAAAGTTGAGGATCTCCATAAACATTTTGTTGATGATATGGAGTGGGGATGTGCGAAATGTAAGGGGAAAATGAAACGTATCGAGGAAGTGCTCGACTGTTGGTTTGAGTCTGGGGCGATGCCGTATGCGAGTCAGCATTATCCGTTTGCGAACAAAGAAAAGGATGTTGAACTTCGAGAAGTAAAAACAACGAAAGACTGGGAAACGTATCATGAGCTTGTAAAAACCGAACTTTTTGAAAGACTTCTTCCTTCTCTTGTTTATGACAAAAATTATCCTGATGGAATAAACCCAAAGACCGTTTCCAAAATCTTGTTTTTGAAAGATGAACCGATTGGAGTTCTTTCCTATGGTCCCGCTGATGCATATAATTCATTGAAAGAATATGCCCCCAAGGATTCTCTCTTTTTACGATTCATCGCTATCAAGAAAGAGTTTCAAGGCAGAGGATTCGGTCACTCCGCCATAAAAGATTTCAAAAGTTTCGGTTACGAAAATAATTTTGAAAATTTAATTTTAAATTCTGCTCCTGGTGCCGTAGGGTTTTATGAAAAACATGGATTTGAAAAGGATTTTTGGACAGGACATGCTGAAACAAATCCTGAAAACACCCCTTTTGGAAAAAAATCTGAAATCGAAAATCTGAAATCGAAAATTGCCGATTTCCCGTCTGCTGACTTCATTGCCGAGGGACTCGATCAAACACGTGGATGGTTCTACACCCTGCATGTTTTGGGATGCGCGTTGTTTGGAAAAAACATCTTCAAGAACGTGATTACCAATGGAATCGTCTTGGCAGAAGATGGACAAAAGATGTCCAAGTCCAAGAAGAATTATCCAGATCCAAATATTATTTTTGATAAATACGGAGCGGATGCGATGCGATTTTATATGCTCAATTCTCCAGTTGTAAGAGGAGAGAATTTCAGGTTCGCCGAGAACGGTGTCGCTGAAGTATTGAAACAAATCATCTTGCCACTGCGTTCGAGTTATCAGTTTTTCTCGACCTACGCGAACATCGATAATTGGCAACCAACCAAGTTTCTCTTTGTTCGGCACGGGGAAGGCGACCATAATGTCGCTCATATTTATTCTGGAGATGTGAAGAACAAACATCACCTGACAGAGAAGGGTCGAGCACAAATTACCGAAACCGCGAAACACATTCGAAATTTTGATGTCCTTGTTGCATCTCCTTTCATTCGAACACAAGAGACCGCTGAGATTCTGAAAAAAGAATGTAAATTTGAAGGCGAAATTATTACTGACGATCGAGTGCGAGAACTCTTTTTTGGAAAACTCGAAGGCAAGCCCTTCCTTCCAAAAACAGAACGACTCTCAAATAAAGAAACCGAACAACCTGAAGCGGTGGCAAAACGAGTGTCTGAATTCATGTCCGATATGGCGCAGAAATATCCAGGAAAAACGATTGCTGTCGCAAGTCACGGAGGTGCTGTTTTGGAAGCGATTGCGATGACCAATCGTGTACCGCACGGGACAGAAGATTACTTGCGAGTCTTCCAACCGCCTACGGGAACCGAAACCGTCGTGTTCGCCGAACCCGTTCCTCAGACCGAACTCGATCAATGGATTTTGTCTGAACTACAGACCCTCATCGAGCAATACAAAAATCATTTCGATGCCTACGATTTAGAAGGAGCGTTGAAACTGATTCCTGGATTTATTGATAACCTAAACAATTGGTATTTGCGTCGTTCTCGTCGTCGATTCTGGGCACCTGACATGAGTGAAGAAAAACAATCTGGGTACGAAACGCTTCATCACGTACTCTTCATGGTGTCGAAAATATTGGCCCCTGTCTGTCCATTTTTCGCGGAAGATTTGTTTCAGAAACTCGCACATGGAGAATCTGTTCACCTTACCTTTTTCCCTTTTGCGAAAAAAGAATGGCAGAATGAAAAGATTGAAGACAAGATTCGTCTTTCTCGAGAAATCGTAAGTTTGGCCGCTGGAATCAGGGCACGAGCAAAGGTAAAACTCCGACAACCGCTTGAGAAATTACAATTCATGACCACGGACAAGGCGAACCTCGATCTTGATATTTTAAAAGAAGAGGCCAATGTAAAAGCAGTGGAACAACTCACTTCTGTTGAAGGTTTGGCTGATCGTGTTGTCCGCGTTAATGCCAAAAAAGTTGGCCCACGTCTCGGAAAAAAAGTGCAAGAAATCATTGCGAAAGGAAAATCTGGCGACTTTGAACTTTTGAAAAATGGAGATGTGAAAATTGCGGATGAGATTCTTACGGGTGAAGAATTTAGTTTTGGATTCGTTTGTGAAGAAGGGGTAGAAGCCGAAGCCACCGCTCGAACCGTAGTTATTCTCAATACAGAAATTTCTGAAAATTTGAAGTTGGAGGGATTCTCCCGAGAAGTTATTCGAGCCATTCAAGAGCTTCGAAAGAAAAAAGATTTCGATATCGCTGATCGTATTTCGATCCGGTACGCTACCGACTCGATTGCAATAAAAGACGTGTTCAAAACGTTTGAATCGCTCATTGCTGGAGAAACTTTGGCTGAGGAAATAATTCATGGAGAGGTCAGTGATCCACTCGAAGAGCTCGATGTCGATGGGGAGAAACTGACGTTGGAGATTGCAGTAGTGGAGTAATAGACTTGATTTTAGCTTTAATTCGTGGTACAATCTCCCGATTTATTAGCTTATTCATGGTAGAATTTAAATTCACAATCGACGACACTTCGGATGTTGAGGTATCCGAACCAAAGAAAAAACGAAAACGAAAGCGAATTGAACATGTTAAAGTCGAGAGCACAAAAGAAATTGCCGCACGTATTGCAGAAAAACAAGGAATCCCTTATGGGAGAGCCTTTGAACTCGCCAAAATCCAAAAGCAAAAAGAGATTGCTGATATGACAAAGTCTCGTGCAGAAAGATTGATTCCTCCAGATGCCTCACCTGAAATAAGGGCTTTTGCCTTGAGCTTGGTTAAAAATAAAACACAAGAAAAACGCGCGAGTTGATCAGTGTAAAAACGCCCGCATCTCCGTCAGCACCATCGCCATCCCGAGTTCATCTGTTTTTGCAAACACTTCTGGATCTTTTACCGATCCTCCGGGCTGAATAATTGAGCTTATTCCTGCAGCTCCCGCCGCCTCCACGGCGTCCGGAAAGGGAAAGAAAGCATCTGATGCCAAGACCGCATCTTTGGCATGTTGACCTGCTTGATCAAGAGCATTTTTCATCGCATCTACACGTGATGTCTGTCCTCCGTTTGCACCAATGAGTGCTCCATCTTTCACAACAACTATTGCATTTGATTTTACGATTTTCACTATCCGCCATGCGGTTTCGAGATCATACCATTCATCGTCAGTTGGTTTTTTTGTAGTGGCTACTTTGAGATTTCCGAAGTCGGGATTTACAATGTCGGCATCTTGTATCAATGTTCCTCCTCGCACTTTTTTAACGACAATATCGGATGTCCTTTTATCGAAATTCGGAACTTTGAGCACACGTAGATTCTTTTTTGTTTTCAAAACTTCAAGTGCATCGTCATCGAAATCCGGAGCCAAAACAACTTCGTTAAAGAAGTCGATAATTCCCTCTGCAACCACCTTTGTTACTTTTCGGTTCAAAGCAATAATGCCTCCAAAAGCAGATACTCGATCTCCCATTTTAAAAGCTTTTTCAAAGGCTTCATCGATATTTTTTCCCATCGCTGCACAACACGGAGAAGCGTGTTTGATGATGCAGGCAAATGGTTTTTCGAAACTCATCGCAAGTTCCAATGCGCCGTTTGCGTCTCCAAAGTTGTTATAAGAAAGTGGTTTTCCGTTAAGAAATTCTGCATGTACTAAGTTCGCTCCTGTTGAAAATGGATCTTCTAAAATCACTGCTTTTTGATGTGGATTTTCTCCATATCGTAGTGGCATTTTTTCAGAATTTTCATTCCAGAATTTCGCAATGAGAAGATCGTAGTGCGCTGTCATTTCAAATACTTTTGTGGCGAGTAATTTCTTGAATTTCAACGACACGTTTTCATTTTTAAATTCCTCCAGAACACTATCATAATCTACTGGATCAACCACTGGTAAACAAAATTCATAGTTCTTTGCCGCGGCACGAATCATTGATGGTCCTCCGATATCAATCTGTTCTACTTTGTCTTCAAATGATTTGGAATCGTCTTCGTAATTCTTTTTAAACGGGTATAAATTCACTACTACTAAATCAATATTTTCGATGTTGTTTTCTTGGCAAAATTTCTGGTGTTCTGTGTTGTTGCGCAAATTCAAAACCCCTCCAAAAACTTGTGGCGTGAGTGTTTTGATTCGCCCCTCAAGTCCTTCTGGAAATCCAGTGAAATCAGCCACTTCGATGAGGTTTTTAACACCCTCTTTTTTCAACTTCTTGAACGTTCCGCCTGTAGAAATAATCCGGAAGTCCAATGCCTCCAGTCCTTTTGCAAGCTCAACGATTCCTGTTTTATCCGAAACCGAAATCAAAGCATTTTTCATGTGAGAAAATTTTGTCATTCCCGCGAAGGCGGGAACCTAGAACTACACCTACATTGTAAACATTCCTCCCTTCAAATCAACACTGAACTATGTTCTAAGTTCTAAGTTCTGATCTGAAAGATCTCTGCCGAATTTGGATTGGCAAGGAGTCTATTTTGTAAAACCTTATCGACCGTTTCTTTTGAAGCTTCTTTGAAGTTCCAGCATCGGAAGATACGAACTCTTACCTCTGTATCAAACATTGTTGAAAGCTTCTCACTAAGCGCCACCGCTGAGTCGTCTTCAAAGGGAAGGACTGCATATTTGAATTCAACGGATCCGGATCCCGACTCAATAAGCACCTCTTTATTTGGGTTATAAATCAATCCAGATTCAAACAATTTTTTCTTGGGATCCGGATCCCCTTCAACTTCAATTTCATACAAGAAAGATTTTTCAAATTCTATTTTTTCACCCGCAATATTGCTGGCAGTTTGTGAAACAGAAAAAGCTTCGTTATCCGTGATAAGGAGTTTCTTTTCCATCACAATCGCAACTTCTTTAAGTTCTAGAGTTGGTGTTTCTGGAACTTCAACTTTACTAAAATCTCCAATTTCAACACTTTCCGGAGAACGTCCTGCTTTAATCCATTCGTTCATTGATTTCATAATCTGGTCTCCATCACATGAAGCATAAAACCGCTCAGGATGGGGCATAATCGCACCCACTGTTCCCTCCTTGTTTACTATCATTGCGGTAGCGAAAAGAGCTCCGTTTGGAGTAATTGGAAAATTTGCGTCGACATTTCCTTCCTCATCACAGTATCGGAACGCCACTTGACTTCCTTCTTCAAGAACTCGTAAAGCTGTTTTATCAATTGATGTGAATCGTCCTTCTCCATGTGCCACTGGCACCTTCAATAATTCTGAAACGTTATGAGAAAACGCCGTATCTTTTCGTTCTGGTTTGATATTTACCCACACATTGTAGTACCCCGTTCCGAGTACTTTTCCTTCCTTGTCTCGGCGAACATTGTCGGCGAGCGAGAATGGCACAGGGTTGTCTCCGACCGGAATCAATCCTGATTCTACAATCATTTGAGCTCCATTACACACCCCAAGAATCACTTTTCCTTTCTTGGCTTCTTCTCGAATAGCGTCGAATATTTTTTCTCGTGCGGCAATTGATCCTGATCGTCCTCGATCTTCAAATGAAAATCCTCCAATCAAAAAATATGCATCAAAGTTTCCTATTTTTTCAATTTCGTTCCAAAGCACGAGTTCTGCTTCAAATCCATTTCTTTCTGCCGCACGAATAGATTCTGATTCGCAATTATTTCCAGGGAACGTGATAACGGCAAGTTTTGGGGTCATTTGTGAGCGAATTGTAAGGCAAAATGCATTTTTAAAAAAGTAAAAAATCGGTACACTCTTCGCGCACATGGAGATAATCTTAATAGTTGTTGGGGTATTAATACTCGCTGGAATTGGGCTGGTTTTTTGGAAGCTAAATTCTTCGGGAGAAAACGGGAACCTGTTGAATGAATTAAAACAAGACCGAGAAACACGATTTCGAGAAGCCGAAAGTTTGCGAAATGAGATGAGAGAAAGTTCAAAAATACTTCGAGAACAATTTGATCGAGTGAATAAAACGGTAGATACAAAATTATCAGACTCTTCAAAACAATTGAACGAACGACTCGATAAATCCTCTAATGTGATTGGAAATTTGCAAAAAGAACTCGGGAAAATGGGAGAAATTGGGTCAAAAATTGAAAATCTCGATAAAATCCTCCGTGCCCCAAAAGGCCGTGGTGGAATGGGAGAAGAGAGTTTGGAAGAAATTTTGCGATCAGTATTTCCAGCAAATTTATGGGAACGACAATTTAATCTTGGAACGGGACTCGTGGTAGATGCGGTTGTGAAAACTTCCAGTGGGATTATCCCTATTGATGCCAAATTTCCGCTTCCCGCATTTGAAAGAATTGTACAAGCAGAAAATGATGATGCATTGGAAAAAGCGCAGAAGGAATTTCAAAAAGATATGAAACTTCGAATTGATGAAGTTGCGAAATATATTCGTCCAGAGAAGGAAACGATGGACTTTGCAATTCTCTTTTTGCCAAACGAAAACGTGTACTACGAAGCTGCGATTCGTTCTGGGGAAATCAGTGAATACACAAAGAAAAAGAAGGTCCTCCTCACGGGGCCAAACACGATGCTCTACGTACTTCAAATGTTATTTCAGGCGTATCAAAGTCAAGAATTCGCTCGTGAAGCACAACACGCATTGGCAGAGCTTTCAGGGGTAAAGAAGCAAGCTGAACGACTGGATGAAGAAATTGGAGTTTTAGCAAAACACATCGGAAATGCGAACTCGAAAGTGTCTGACGTACAAGGGGAAAACATGAAACTTCAAAATCAAGTCGAACGAGCGCAAGCGCTTGAATCCGACCTTACACAACCACAACAAGATAAACTTCTTTAAAATATGAATCTCGATTTCACCGGATCCGACGCAGCTGAACTCTTGAAAAAACACAACATTGCCCTAAAACTTTCCGAGGCTTTGGACTTACAAAAACAACTCGGTCGACCAATGACACTCACCGAGGCAACTATTTTTGGAATTCAATTGTCCGAACATTGTTCGTACAAAAGTTCTGGAAAGTTTTTGAAAACATTGCCCACCAAGGGACCGAGTGTGATCTTGGGACCAGCGGAGGATTCTGGAATTGTGAAAGTCTTTGAAGAAAACGGGGAAAATTATGCGATTGCGGTATCACATGAATCACACAACCACCCCAGTCAAATCGTACCGTACGAAGGTGCTGCAACGGGAGTCGGAGGGATTGTCCGTGACATTTTGTGCATGGGAGCACGTCCGGTAGGAACACTGGATTCTTTGAGATTTGGAGATCCTAAAAAAAACCTGCAAAAAAATATTGCGGCTGTAGCCGTGGAAGGAATCGCCGGATATGGAAATCCGCTCGGCGTTCCTAATGCGGGAGGAGATGTGTTCTTCGATAAAAACTTTGATGAAAACTGTCTGGTCAATGTGACGGCGATGGGCGTTTTGCGCGAATCTGATTTGATTCATTCCTACGTGCCACAATGTGCGGCTGAAGAGAAATGGGATTTGCTTATTGTGGGAAAACCAACTGATAATTCTGGATTTGGAGGGGCGAGTTTTGCCTCCGATACCTTTGAAGAAGATGATGATATGGAAAGCAAAAAAGCGGCAGTTCAAGAGCCGAACCCGTTTTTGGAACGACATCTTGTGGCATCATTTCTCGATCTTTTTGAAACACTCAAGAAAGAAGGAACCTTTGATAAATTTGCGTGTAAAGACTTGGGCGCCGGAGGCGTGGTATGTGCAACAGTTGAAATCGTCGACAGTGCAGGATTTGGAGCTGATGTCTGCATGGACAAACTCCACACAGTGGGAGATTCCCCTCCTCATGTGGTAGCTTGCAGTGAAACGCAGGAACGATTTTGCGTTGCCTGTCACCCTGATCTCACAGGACAAATTCTCGACCACTTCAATAAAAAATGGGAACTCGGAAAAGTCGCGGCCAATGCTGGTGCTTCGGTTGTTGGAACGGTACGAGCTGATGGCAAGTACATCGTTAAATATGGGGACGAAGTGCTCTGTGATGCACCGGCAAGCATGGTGACCGAGGGAATTACGTACGATCGTGAATACGAAATTCCAAAGATTGTAGAGAAAAAAACAGAAGTAACGTTTGAGAACGGGGAGATTGTTTTCTCTTAAAAAAATACTTTGTCATCCTGGAATTATTTTTGTCATGCCGGAATCCTCTTCGAGCCTGAGCATTCATTTTTCCCCTCAGAGCCGATGGCCGGAGGGATATCCGGTATCCAGCTATTACAAACACGCCTTGAAAAAGATTCAAAGTAATTTCAAAAACTTATTTTTTATGGCTGGGTCCCGGATATTCTTGCAGAATTCCGGGATGACGGGAGCAAGCAATTGATAATTATCGATTAATCTCTACACTCCAAAACGATGTCACATACCTTTTGGAGTCATGATTTTGGAGCCTTTGTCTTTGGACGGGTAGTTTTAAAAATAGATCCTCAAGCACAACTCGAATTATGCGTTTCGCAGACTGGTAAAAAAAAGGGGATGAGTGAAAGTGATTTTTGGGAAAAGGGGGTTGGAGAAATTGCGAAATCCCAAACTCGATTTGGACGCGTGAGCCTCTTCTTTGATCGTGGAAACAAGGAAGCTGAATCCTTTTGCAAAGAGGTTGCAAAAACGAAATTAGAATATTCACCAAGCGAAACTAAACGCTCTGAAAAAACACTTCAGCTCACACCATTTCAAACACAAGCCCTTTGCCTTTTGGCAAATGAAGGATTGTCTGACAGTGTGGAATTTAGACGTCTTGCACGAAAATTCATCCGTCCTGCGAAACATGCCCATTGTGACACGATCTTTTTTCTCGATGCTATTCTGGGCGAAGAAAAGACGCGAAAAATCCTCCAGCACATTGCTGGAACACAAATTAAACTCTTTTTTCCAGATGATTTCATGGGGAAAGGGAAGCCTTCGGCAACAAAAACACGAGATATAAAAATTGAAAGTGAAGATGATACAGAGTTTACTAAAGAAATCGCCGAAAAAATCCTTCGAACGAAACTGAAGAACTAGTACCACTTCCTTATCTCGATTTGTCATCCCGACCATAGTGGAGGGATCCCTTAATCTGCAAATATTTTAATAACTATCTTTCACACAGGATTCAAAATTTTTGTCATTCATTAGTTCAAACTGGAGAATTGGAAGGGATTCCTCTGTTCCGCTATGCTTCAATCGGAATGACAAAAGGTTTTTTCTTTTGAGTGACAAAAACTCATAATACGCAATTTATCATTGATAATTCTCCTTTTTTGTGGTATGATTAGGAGATGGGATCACCTCAATCTGGATTTCTAGAAAATATCGACCGCGAGTTCGAAGAACGCGAGGTTGAAAAAAAATCGCGTGAACTTGGACTTGGATATGTTGATTTTACGAAATTCACAGCCAATCCTGATGTTTTGAAACTTGTTTCTTTTGAAGAAGCGAAAGGCACAAACACCTTTCCACTTTTAAAAAAGGGAAAAGTACTTCGTATTGCCGTTACTCATCCTGACGAAGAAAAAACGAAATCTTTCTTAAAATCTCTTGTTCAAAAAGGGTTTACTCCTGATACCTATCTTTGTTCTATTAGCGGACTCACCGAAGCACTCAAATCGTACGATTCTGATTTTTTGCAAAAGAAAGAAGTGGAGAGAAAAACTAATTTCGAAGAAAAAACCGAAGCTAATCTCAAAGAAAAAATCAAAGACTTGTCGGATCTCGAACAAAAACTCGACACGTTACATGCTGAAACAGCACTCAGTGAAATTGAAGTATCAGCCATTAATACTGGTGCTTCCGATATCCATTTTCAGCCTAGTAAAAAGAATGTCGAGCTCCGATTTAGAATCGATGGAGTATTGCACGACGTGCTTTCGATGTCAGCAGAGACGGCTAAAAAAATCGTAACTCGCATCAAGTACGAGGCAAAAATGAAGTCTAATATTTCGAATATTCCTCAGGATGGACATCGAAGTTTCGAAGTAAATGGACGTTCTGTTGATTTGAGAATTTCGACACTGCCTACACCTTTCGGTGAATCTGTGGTGATGCGTATTTTGGATGCCAGTCGGGGAATCAAAAGCTTTACCGAACTTGGGTTCTCGGTACACGCAAAAGATAAAATTGAAAAAGCACTTGAAGAAAAAACTGGATTAATTTTAGTTACTGGACCAACAGGAAGTGGAAAAACAACTACACTCTATTCCATGTTGGCACAGTTAAATTTACCAGACAGAAAGATTGTAACTCTAGAGGATCCTATTGAATATCACCTTGAAGGTATCTCCCAATCTCAAGTAGACGAGGAACGGGAGTATAATTTTGAAAATGGATTTGCCGCTCTTTTACGACATGATCCAGATGTCATTCTCGTAGGAGAAATCCGAAGTCATGATACAGCCCACTTGGCATCTGAAGCCTCTCTCACTGGACATATTGTACTGAGTTCTCTTCATACCAATTCTGCTGTTGGGTCCATCTCAAGACTTCGAAATTTGGGAATGGAAAACTTTAATATTGCACCAACTATTGATGCCGTCTTCGCACAACGACTGATACGAAAAATCTGTCCACATTGTGCTTCAAAAATTACACTTCCTGAAAATCCAAAAGTAAAAACGGCACTCGAAAATATCAAAAAGGCTTTTCCGGAAACTCAAATTCCAACGGAAATTCCAAAAGCGGTCGGTTGTGAAAAGTGTTCACAAACAGGTTATAAAAACCGAATCGCTATTTGCGAAGCATTTCTCATGACCGATGAAATACGAAAAATGATTTTAGAAGAAAAGTCAGAAATTGACATTCTCGATACGTTACGAAAAAAAGATCAGTTTGTTTCGCTCTTTGAAGACGGACTTTTGAAAGTCTTGAACGGAGACACGACCCTCGAAGAACTTTTCCGAGTAACCAGCTAATGAAATTTTCGATTTCAGATTTCCGATTTAAAGTCTTTTGGTTTTTTAATTCTCCGACTTTTTGACTTTTCAACTTGTTTAAAAAGATGATAATACTTCCCGATGGAAGGATTACTTGTGGTAGCACTCTTTTGGGAACAGATCATAGAAGCACAATCGTCGCCTCATGTTCGACCGGCGCCAACCGCTGTTATATCTCAAGAAATTGTAGAAAAAAATCCAAACTACTTTTCTGAACCAAAGACGAAAAATGAAAAAAATAGAGATTTTTTTATGAGTTTGTCTTTCAAAAAAAATTCTGCTCCGTCTCAAAAACCCGAAGCAACACTCATATTTGCACCTCATCCAGACGATGAAATTTTGTGTTGTTCAAATTTAATTTCAGAAAAAATTAAAAACAAGGAGAATGTAAAAATAATTTTTACAACCAATGGCGATGGACTTGAGAATAGTAATTATGAAAAAGCACGTGAATATGGACGATTGAGAAAAGATGAATCTAAAAAAGCTTCTTTTTATTTAGGACTTGAAAAATCAGATCTCTTTTTTCTAAATTTCCCTGACGGGCAACTCCATCAACTTGATATAGTTGAACAAGTACGAAGCAAATTTACCGATCAAAATAAAAGTCTCGGTGGACAGGCTTTTCCTTATTCTCCGTACACGAGACAACGTTTGAAACAAAATTTCGGAGAACTTCTCAAGCGCTGGAACGCAACAGAGGTCTACATTCCTTCTCTACAGGATAATCATGCTGACCACCGTGTAACCGCACAACTCGTTCGAGAGGTGCTCAATGAACGAGAACTCGCTCCACAAATTCACACGTATCGTGTTCATGGAATGGCACTCAAACCAAATGGGCACACTGTAAACGAACAAAAACTTAAACTTATTCGCCTCTTTAAATCTCAATTTTGGACACCTGCACATACGCAATTCATGGAACAGTTTGCGAAGATGGAGGAAATTTTTGAATAGCGTAAAGACAGGAATAAATTATTCCTGCCTTTAGATTTCTGTTTTGTGGAAAATTTAATTTTCCTTTTTTAAACTTTTCACTAGAGACGTTACTATCTCCTTGGCCTCTGGTTCTGTTAATGGAAAAGCACTTCCATTTTTTAATACTGCAACAGCACTTGTGTCTTCGATATTATCAAAATCATCGATAAACTCCTTGTGGACTATAACTTGCTGAAAATCCCCGTCAAAAACTCTTCTAAATCCTAAAAGTTTTTCTAAGTGAATCTCAAGTTTCCACTCTCTTGTTGCTAAATTCTTGCTAACATCTCCGGCTCCCTGTGGAATCGGAAGTTCTTCCAAAAGCTCAAAAAGCTTTTTAATCACATCTGTCATAGGTACTCTATTTTAGTTTGAAAAATAAAAAAAGAATCCACTTTGAATCCTCATACTTCCCTCCGAAAAAAGAGAAATAGGAGAACCCAAAGCATTAATTTTTTCCGACAAATCAAACAACCAAGAATTGTATCGTTCCTATGAGAAGAAGATAAAATTCATGAATCCACTCTACTCGGGAAATGACTTTTGTCAATGGTGGGGTACTTCAAAGAGAGCATTGCGACGCAATACTCTCTCTGTTCTTTTAAGCAGGAACGGAAACTTTCTTCTGTTTTTTGAATAATTGTTTTTCAAGTGACACAATCATCTCCTCTCTCAATTCATCATTTGCTGCGTGGGCATCATCACCAACAAGTTGCGTATTTTTGTCACTATAAAAATAAACTGATCCTTTTATTCTTCTACTTTCTTCGTACCGCAATACCACAATTGTTCTCTCTTTTTCTTTATGAGAGACCTCACAATACCAATTTTCTGAAATCTCCTGATCACTTTCTTTGCAAAGTTTAAACACCTCTGCTTGTATTTTTATGAGTCGCAATTCATCAACTTTGCCAAGTGCAAGTGTAGCATTTTGATGCTTTGGAATTTTTCTCCTTGGCACTTTTACTTCCTCGACAGATGCAACTCCTTTCCCTTTTTTTCGGTGTTCACTGGATTTTGCTCGATAAGCCTTAATCGCTTTTTGAAGAGCGATTTTTCGTTGGTTTTCGTCATTCCAGGGTTTTCCATTGAATAAAATAGAAATGTCGGTTTTTCCTCTTTGAACAGATATTTTTATTTCAGGCACCTTTCGATGTTTGTTCCCCGGAATAAAAAATTCCACGAAATCACTCTCGTTTGAGGCAGAAATTTTAATATCTCCCTTTAGTTTTTTTACACTTGGAAAATGTTCATGATTGATCATTTCCAAAAAACTCTGTTCACCTTTCGATGAGGTTGGAGCAGGTGCACAATCGGCATCACCCTCTGAAGTTTTTTTCGTCATACTTCTTTCAATTTTTAATTAAAAAATAATTAATGATTTATCTTTGTCTTTCGTCCGGACCGCGGACTTATATTTCGATAAAATGGAAACACAAGTTACGATCCAGACCATTCCCGTTGCCGTAAAAGAACTGAGAATTCTCGTTTTCCTTTGGAAAAGAATAAATTCTACTGATGCCCAAGTTACACTTTTTCATAGAAAAGTCAATACAGGGAAAAGGTACTACATTACATAGCAACTACCAATGGGGATACGTATCCCTATTATTTTTTCATCATAGCAAAAAATGCATCTTGGGGGATTGTCACCTTCCCAAACTGTTTCAGTCGCTTTTTTCCTTTCTTTTGTTTCTTAAGAAGTTTATTTTTTCGAGTCACATCACCTCCGTACAACTTCGCCGTCACATCTTTTCGCATGGCAGAAATTGTCGTTCTCGCCAGAATCCGCGCTCCAATAGTCGCCTGAATCGCAATTGCAAACTGTGCTTTTGGAATAATTTCCTTGAGTCGCTGACACCATTCTAAACCAATGTTGTACGCTCCATCTTTATGCACGATCTGACTCAGTGCGTCTACTCGGTCTCCCGCAACTAATATATCAAGTCTCACTAGATCTTCCGTACGAAGCTCAATTGGCTCGTATGACATGGAGGCATATCCAGACGTGAGTGATTTCAGGTCATCATAAAAGTCCGTGATAATTGAAGCGAGTGGAATTTCAAAAAAGAGTTCTACTCTCGTTGGGTCTGTGTACTGAAGGTTTTTGTGTATCCCCCGACGCTGTGCGCAAAGTTCCATGATCGCACCAACGAAGTCTGAAGGGGTAAGAATCACAATCTTCATCCACGGCTCTTGTATCTCTAAATAATGTCCAGCCTCAGGCAATTCTCCAGGGTTTGAAATTGTTTTTTTCGTTTTGTCGTTCAGCACAACATCATAAGAAACCGACGGCGCCGTTACCAAAAGATCAAGGTCAAATTCTCGTTCGAGTCGCTCCTGAACAATGTCGAGATGAAGTAAACCCAAAAATCCCACTCGAAATCCATGTCCCAAAGCGCCAGAATGTTCTGGAGTAAATTGCAATGACGCATCATTGAGAGCGAGTTTTTCCAATGCTTTCCGAAGGAGTGAAAAATCATCTCCACTCGTTGGGTAAATACCGGCAAATACAAAAGGCGTCACTTCTTTATATCCGGGAAGTGGCATAATTTTATCGCCTTCTTTTTCTTTCCCTTGCCAGAGCGTTTCTCCTACTTTTGCGTCAACAACGTTCTTCAGCCCCGTGACAACATATCCCACTTCGCCTTCTTTGAGAGACTGGGTTGGGGAATATTGCGGATTTAGAAATCCTACTTCGATTGCTTCGATTTGGCGTCCTGTTTTTAGCAACCGAAGCTTGTCTCCTTTTTTAATTTCCCCTTGAAACACGCGCACACTCGATACCACTCCTCGATAGGAATCAAAAGTGGAATCAAAAATGAGCGCTTTTGTTTCTCCTTCTGTGAAAACATTGTCCGCATTCTCAAAGACTTCGTTTTTGTCCGGGAGTGGAACACGCTCAATAATTCTGTCAAGCAAGGCAGGTACTCCTGTCCCTTCTTTTCCTGACACTTGCAGGATATCTTCTGCGGTAAATCCCAGAAGCTTTTCTATTTCCATGGCACGACGTTCTGGTTCTGCAGCAGGAAGATCAATTTTATTAAGTACCGGAATAATGGTAAGTCCGTGTTCGAGTGCAAGAAATACATTTGCCAATGTTTGTGCTTCAATTCCCTGTGTGGCATCTACCACAAGAATCGCTCCCTCACACGCTGCCAAAGAGCGTGAAACTTCATAAGAAAAATCCACATGCCCCGGAGTATCAATCAAATTAAGTTGTGTACCCTTCCAACCCATTCGAACAGGTTGGAGCTTGATTGTAATTCCTCGTTCTCGCTCCAAATCCATCGTATCAAGCAACTGTTCTTTCATCTCTCTTTTGTCGATGGTTCCAGTTGTTTCCAAAAATCTGTCGGCAAGTGTTGATTTCCCGTGATCGATATGCGCAATGATGCAAAAATTTCGTATATCCATTCGGGCGCGATAGTACCCAAAAACCGCTGACTTGCAACTTCTGCCCCCTCCTTCTACAATAAATCTGATGCAAAAAAAGAACGGATTCTCCCTTCTTGAACTCCTCATTGTAACGGGGATTGTTGCCTTACTCGCTGCTATCTCTGTACCAAACTACATGAGAATGCGAAGTTTTTCATCTTTCAATGACGAAGTAAATCTCATCTTTGATCAATTTTTGGAAGTGCGCACAAATGCACTCACTGGAAAAATGTGTAACAACAGTCCTAGTTTAAAATGGATTTTCACATTAGATCAAAATTCTTCTCAAATCTTGTGTCAAAACAGTGCTGAAGAGATTGCTACAGCAGATTATGATGTCATTTGGCGCAATACACAACAAATAGAGCTCGATGATGGGGTTGCTTATTATGCACGTGTAGAATTCCTCCCTGACACGACTCAAGCCACTATACCTGTCGAATCTGTTCAATACACTGATTTAAAAATTTTATTAGAACATTCTTCCGGTCGTCAGCGAACTATTTGTTTTAATCGCATCGCAGGAATTCCTGAAATTTCTTCTGGAAACATTGATTGCACCCCCTAGAAATGAATTTTTTAAAAAAACAACCTGGTGAAAGTATTGTCGAAGTACTCGTTGCGGCAACGCTTTTGGTAGTTGTTTTAAGTACTGCTTTTATTTCTCTCAATAGAGCTGCTCAAACTAGTATAAACGTTGAAAATCGAATTGCAGCCATTAATCTTGCTCGTGAAGGAATGGAAGCCGTTCGTAATATTCGAGATACAAATTGGTTAAAATACTCTGGAAACAAACGCGAAAAATGGCTTTGCCTTGATAGTGTTGCCAGTCCTAATGAATGTACCCCTTCTTCTTATCTCACAATTTCTAATGGATACTATCTAGTAAATTTTTCCGAAACAGCGAATCGCTATTACCTTTCGGAAGTGGCAGGAGCTGATGAACTCGATATTCCGAACGATTCTGCTGACCGAGAATCTTTTCGTCTTTATTTCGATAGTAGTAACCGATTCACTCATGACGATGACTTTGGCGCAAATCCAGCAACAGCTTTTTACCGACAAATAGAGATTGTTGTTATTTCTGATGATGTCTGTGGAACTGATGGATGTATTGAAGAAAAAATGGTAGTCACAAGTCGCGTCGGATGGATTGAGGGCGACTCGACGAAAAACGTAGTTCTTGAGACTCATCTTTTTGATTTTTACCAACGTGATGAATACTAAAAAATCTGGTTATTCGCTTCTTGAAATACTCATTGCCATAACCTTGGCAGCCATTGTTATTACGGCTGCCGTGAGAAGTGTTGGTAGTGTTTATTTTTCTCAGAAAAAAATTCATGTCACGCAAAGTTTTTCCACAGAAACACAATTTCTCATGGAACGATTGGTACAACTTGTTCGCACGAATACCATTGATTATGACCGATTTTTCGTAGAAGTGGGACCTAATGGAACTGATTGTGCCACTTTTGATGATAAACAAACCCCTGAAAGTGAGGGGGCTTTGGATAATACGGATGAGAATCGTGCTGATCTTGGATATGGAAACATTTTCTTTTGGGATACAAACAATGACGACATTCTTGATCGAAACCTCGGAGGACTAATGCTCGATGGGAACACTGATTTTTGTACACAAGCTTGGGATAAAGAGGACGAACAATCAACACTCTATCTTATTAACAGTAGTCGAACCTTGCGAATGGCTGTCCATGAAGGAGCAAACTCTACTATTGAAATCGAACAACAGCTCGGAGCAGACCTTGATGGAGATGGAATTGTTGATATCTGGGATGATCTTGGTGTTTGGGATTCTGGAAACAGTATTTGCCAAATTCGTGATGGAGGCGTTGGACCGTTTTACGATATTCTTGGAGAGCATTCGCAAGAGTTTTGCCTTCAGGCACACGAATGGACAGTTGTATCTCCCAATAATATTGCTATTGAAAACCTTTCTTTTTCACCAGCTCCAAATCAAGACCCATTTTTAAGTTTCGCCCTTGATGATGCACAGGTCCATCCCCATGTGATAGTCTTCCTTGAAACCACACTACGAAATCCAGAGAACTTTGGAATGACTCTCTCCGAAATTCCAAATATTTCACTGCAAACAGCGGCTTCTTCTCGTGTCTTTGGAAACATTAGAAAGTAAACCTCCGCTTCCCTCTTTTGTCAGAATTCTTACAATGGAAACGATTTTATATTTTTTTTATGTCTGAAATTGTTGTTCGTATGCCACCATCACCCACCGGAGGACTTCATCTCGGGACTGCTCGGACAGCCCTTTTTAATTATTTATTTGCCAAACATCATGGTGGAAAAATTATATTTCGATGGGAAGACACCGACAAAGAACGCAGTAAAAAAGAATTCGAAACTGAAATTCTAGAAGGATTGAAATGGTTGGGAATGGATTTCGAAACTCAATCAGATCATTTTTTTAGACAGACTGAAAATATTAAAACTCATAAAGAATGGCTCCTAAAATTATGGGAAGCCGAGAAAATATTCCCTTGTTTTGTAACTCCTGAAGAGATCGCTCACATGCGAACAGAGGCGACCAAACAAAAAACTAATTTTGTCTTTTGGTCTCCTTTTCGAGAGGAATCTAGGGAAATATTGGATGAAAAAATGAAATCTGGGGAATCTTTCGTATGGAGACTTCGTGTTCCGCGGGATAAAGACGTTCGTTTTAAAGACCTTATTCGTGGGGATATTTCTGTAAATACAAATACGCTTGGTGATTTTGTAATCGCTCGTTCTGATAACTCGGTGCTCTATCTTTTGGCAAACGTAGTGGATGATTGGACACAAGGAGTCACTCATGTCCTCCGAGGAGAGGATCATATTTCTAATACCCCAAAACAAATCCTTCTCTATAAAGCGCTTGGTGCTGACATACCTCAATTTGGACACATTCCTCTCGTGCTAGATGCACAAAAACGAAAACTCTCTAAGCGAAATGTAGACCCTGATACCTGTGTGCTTATCAAAGACTTTCAAGAAAAAGGATTTTTGCCTGAAGCCGTGGTTAATGGATTAGTACTCTTGGGTTGGAATCCAAAATCAACAGATGAAGTGTTCTCTTTTGAAAAATTAATAAAAATATTTGCACTCGAAAACGTAAATCCTGGAGCAGCACAATACAATTTCGAAAAAATGAAATGGTTCAATACTCACTGGATTCGAACTATTGAGCTTTCAAAATTAAATGAACATTTCAAAGGATTTTCAGGACAAGATTGTGAGAAACGAATACTGGAAGTAGCACGCGAAAAGAGTCGCGATTTACATGATATCGTTGCACAACTTGAATATCTCACACAAGATCCTGACATTACTCGCGAACTCCTTTTGAGTGAAAAGATGAATATTGATCAAGCCATGGCGCAAAGGGTGCTGAAAGAAATTCAAAATATGTTAGAGACACTGAATGAGAATGAATGGAATCGCGAAAAACTCAGAGAACTTTCTACCGAAAAAATCACCGAACTCTGTTTGAAGAATGGACAATTCCTTTCTCCTTTTCGAATTGCGTTGTCTAATAGGCCCGTATCCGTAGGACCTTTTGAAATCGCTGAAATACTCGGAAAGAACGAAACACTTCGTCGAATCAAGCGTGCTCAATAATTATTTTATTCTCGAAGAATCTTTGGTTTTTCCATTCGTTTAATTTTTACGTCATTTTCATTATCCAATTTGATTTGTTCTCGACCAGAATTTGGATCAAGTGGGTTCCATGAATTTCGTGTTGGATAGTAATATGGAGCAACCTCTTTTTGATCATAATATTCTCGCGTTCTCAGATATGTCTCAATATCTGAACTCTTCATCCGTCGTGTTCCAAGTCGTCCCTGTTCTTCTTTTTCTTCTCCTCTGAATTTCAAAAGGAAACGCTTGAAAGCGTTTTCTGGTGTAAATGTTTCTTTTTTATGATTTACCGCTTGCACAAACCATGTTGCAAACTCTCCTCGGGTGATTTTTTTGTTATGGTAAAAGAATCGACCAGAAGCAAATGTTTTAAACCATCCCGCTTGCTTTGCGGCAACAAGCATCGGTGCAAGTGGATCATTTTTAAGAACGTCACTGTAAGACGTTGTTTTTGCTTTTGGATTAATATCAAGCGGAAATACTGAAGACATTGCTAAAAGAACCTCTTCTCTTGTCGGTGGCTCTTCTGGTAATATTTTGAGATCAATAATCCCCTCCTTCATGGCCGTATAAAAGAGAAGGCTTTCCAATTTATTTTGAAGTGGAAAGTCTAAAATTTCTGGAAGCTGCGCTTTTTTGAGTGTCGGATAATCTTCTGTCGGAATACAGTTTGCCGCAAAAAGAAGTTGCAGTACCTGACTCCATGTTACCGTATCGTTGGGTTTAAATTTGTTTTCCTCATCAATATGAATAACTCCATATGAATCCATTATCATAATATCTTCAACGTAGAGATGTCTCTGAGAAACATCGCTACAGTATTCTAAGCGTGGTTTTTCATTTAAACAAATCCCTTCTTTTTTTGCTGATGCAAGATAGCTTTCTCCCCCATCAAGTGTTCTTCGCTCTGCCCCCAAAAGTCCAGTTACTCGCTGTGCCACATACGGTTGAACTTTGAATTCATCAACTGCCAGTCGACCTGATTTATATCCGACAAAGAGGTCTCGTCCATATGCATCTGTTCTCGTAACAATTTCACCTTCTACTCCTTCATTAAGTTGTTTTACTTGTTCAAGGGCGAATTTATATCCTTTCTCTGCAATTCGAAGCAATTCATCTTGCTTCATTCCTGCCCACCGAAGAGCAATCTTCCCGCTCGGATCAATATCAATAAGTCCATACTCTCCTTGAATTTTTCCAGGATCCGTAAGGAGTTCTAGTATCGGAGAAATTCTCAAGTCTTCTCTTTCAAGGGCAATTGTTTCTTCGTATTTTAAATACATTGGATTGTACATTCGCACCAAATATTCACTATCTCCTGGGATATTAAGAGAATACTCTCCTTGCCAATCTGTTGTTGTTTCGAAGGAGTATCCTCCATCAATAAATTTCACAATAACTCCTTGAACAGGTTCGCTATTCGTATTAAGAAGCTGTCCTGTTACGTGCACTCCTCGCTGAACATCAATGATTTGAGAAGTGAGGGCATTTGTTTGATCAAGTACCAGTATTTGTCCTTCCAAGAAGGTATTCGGGAAAGTGATTATTCCAAGTCCGACTGCTGTTGTATCGTCTTGTGTGAGTGAATTTAAGTTGCCATCTTTAATTTCAAAGATTTCTAACTTCGCACTTGCTTTTCCATTGAGTGTAAGATCAATAAATCCCTGAATGAAAAGTTGGTCATCAATAAGGTTGTTGAATACTGGATTTTCTCCATCCTCTGCTACATAAAAAACAAATCCTGGAGCTTTCACAACTTGCCCATCTGTATGGATAAATTCCGCAGAAAGCGTATGTGTTCCTGCTTCAAGCGGAAGTTCGATAAAAGTGCGTCCAGAAGCATCTGCAACTCCTGTTGCAATCACTTCTCCTGAAGCATTTTTTACTGCTACATGTCTTCCTACTGGTGCTTTTGCAATGAAAGTAAATGGGGTATCTGTTGTTTTTTCAGATGTTGTTTGTGGAAAAAGAAGGAGAACTCTATGATCACTCGAATCACTTGGATCAGTTCCATCTGTTGATTCTGTTCCGTCAAAAACACTGTCCCCATCTGAATCTGTTTTTGTTGGATTCGTATTGGCTTGATATTCTTGCAGGTTTGTTAGTGTATCAGAATCCACATCAGTGCTAGCATCGCTCGGATTATTTTTATCTAGTCCGTACAAATCCTCCCACCAATCTGGCATCAAGTCTGAATCCGTATCTGTTGGCTGATTAGTTGCTGTTTTTACATTTTCTGCATTCCCAAGATTATCAACTGAGAAATATTTCACCGTATAATAATCTCCATCAAACGTAATATTCTCTGACAGAATAGATGTTCCCGTTGTACTTTCTGTTGTTGGTGTAGTTCCATCTGTTGTGTAGTACGTTTGAGCAACCCCCGAACTCACTGGTGCATCGCTTGGCGTAAGTGTTATGGTAAAAGGTGTCGTTGGTGGTATCTCTGTTGGAGCGTCATGCATTGTTACCGGAACCGTTCTATCTACTTTTACAATAACCACTGTGCTCTCCCTTGTGTTTCCCGCTAAATCGGTAGAAATAACTTTAAAACTATATTCTCCATCTTGATTCGTTCCGTCAGCTGTTCCGTCATCAGTGAAATAATACGTACCTGTGTCTGGAGATGTCTCAGTAGTTGATATTTGAGTAAAATCAAAATCATTGTCTCCAGAAAGCGCCTCATCTCCGTTTTGATCAAATCGCGCATATGTCACAATCGAATCAATCCCCGAATTAACATCCACCCCTGTTGAAGTGAAGGCTGTGGAGTTGGCTGCTACAAATCCATTATTTGTCGTCAAATCAAGTGCTAAAGCAAAAGTTGCCGTTGGTGCAAGCGAGTCTACTTTTACTTCAATATCTTGTGGCGTTTCCGAATTCCCGGCTTTATCTATTGAGAAAACACTGAGAGTGTTTACACCATTCATGTTAAATAAAATCGGAACTACGTAAGGCGCTATCCCTGCTGAATTTTTATTGAAGAGCGTTTCGGATACTCCAGACTCATCATCCGTTGCGCCAAGCGTTGCTATTACAGGAACAGAATACCACCCTCCCTCACTTGGCGTTCCTGAAATTGAAGAAGTTGTTACGGGATCCGTTTTGTCTATAAGAACCGACATGATCACCGATTTTCCACCGGTTTCTGTTGCGCTCTTCGCACGAACGGTATAATTATAAGATTGTCCGTCGACTTTTGCTTCTGTGTCTGTATACACCGTCGTATCTGCATCGACCGTTGTATGGATGACTACATCGTCTCGTAACACCTCGTAGGCGGTAATGTTCGAAATATCATCTGCCGTTAACCAGTCCACTACTACCGTATCTGTTGTGGAATAGGAAACAGCGTTCTCAAAAGCTGGTGGATAAGTTTCTGTAGAACTTACATGAAATTGCATTGTGGCCGTTTCTGTCTCGATTCCAGCATTATTGGTTGCGATAATTTTGTACACATAAAATTCATCATCCACTGTTGTAGTGTCGATAAATGTCGTTGTTGTGGTTGTTCCCATCGAATGCATTGGCACTGAAAGCTGTACATTTCGCGATGCATCAAAAATATTATCTTCCCTAAAGATTTCATACTGCTGAATTCCTGATTCCCCGTCAGTTGATGCAGACCAAGTAATAATTTGATCTCCCACTGGTGCCGGATGTTGATGCACATCAAGAGCGAATTCTGTTGGTGCTGTTGTATCAATTGTTGTTCCATCGCTGTAAACAAAATCTGATTTTAGGGCGACTCCATCGACCGCTTTTACTCGGGCATAATAAGTCTCTCCCTGTGTTCCCGCATATGTATGGTTAACTCGTATATAATGATTATCTTCAAAGACAATATTTGAAAAATTATTTTCATCTGAAATTTGAACTTCATAGTGATCTACGCCTGATCCTCCAGTATCCGTAAAGTTGTTCCAAGAAAATATAATGTTTGTTTCTGCTGAATACGCAGACTGATTGGCAACTGTTCCTTCTACTGGCGCCTGAGTATCAATAGTGGTAGAGACTATTTCAGAAAAGATTGTTTCTTCCCCCCCCGCATCACGAAGTTTCACTCGATAATAATACATCGTTCCATTTGATAAATTTTGAAAATCATACGATGTCTCTGGAATCCATCCTGAGTTTTGAGTGATAGTTTCAAAGTTTTCATCCATCGACATTTCTGCATAAAACTGTGCCGATGGAACCTCTGAAGCCCAGGTGAAAGAAACACTATTGGATCCCACAAATGTTGGAAGGGTGTTTACCGTTGGTGGTCCTGCTTCAATAGTAACAACTTCAAAAGCCGTTTCTTCCGAATCTACGTTTGAAGCATTTTCTCCCACATACGCACGAACAAAGATCGTATGTTCTCCCACGACAAACGTAAGAGCCTCACTTTGCCATGTTCCCACAGTCTCCGTAATATCAAAAAAATCTCTCGGAGCCTCTTCTCCTTCTACAAATATCGCTACACGCGTCGGAACCGTTCCTTTCCAAAGAGGGTCTCCTGTTCCTGATATAGTGTATTCATAGCTATCTTCGGAATCTCGAACAACTGAGACAATCACCGGTGTTTGAATTGGAATATTGGCATCATTATCATGATCCTCTCCTTTAATTTCACCTTCCTCGTCTTCATATAAATTTGCCAATCCATCTCCGTCTAAGTCAGGAACACCTGATTCGTAGATATAAAAAGATCTATCAGAAGAAACCACTGTGGACGCATTGGCCCCCATGTACGTTCTCGCAAACACTGTATGACTTCCTGGATTAATAGTAGCACTACATTCCCAATTACTGATATAAGTAGGTGCAATACTTGTAAGACTAGCTTGACTAAGGATTTCTGAGGTAGCGAGCGTAGAAGTATTAAGTTCTGTAATTCCGCTCTCAGACAATATGTATGCTTTATTCCGAAGACTATCTTGTACTACATCAACAACTACTTCCGAAGTCGATTGAAGGAACATTTTCGTATTTTCAGAAAACCAGTTGGTTGTGGTGTTATAGAGAGAAAGAATTTGATCACTGGAGTAGGCTTCATTTACTACAAAAGGAAGCGCTACTGATCCTGAAAAATATTCTGAGTCATATCCATATCCGATACGCAAGTCTTCCGTCACACTGACAATGTTTCCAGTGTGTGAATTTACTTCTTCCAAGGCACCGTTTCTATAGATGCGCACATTCGTTCCATCATACGTTCCCACAATAAATTCCCACGTATCAGCCGCAGGAGTTGTTTGTATCGATGCAGCTTGGAATCCTTGATCCGTTCTAATTCCAAAAAAGTAAGGATCTTCTGCAAACGGATAATTAAAAAAATTGTCTCCCGCTGACAAGAAATAACTTCTGGTCTCAATCGAAGTTCCGTGTGTTAATATTTTTTGATACGGTCCCGTCCCCCCTGTCGTAGGTCGTTTAATCCACATTCCAACTGTAATTTCATCACCCGTAATGTTGAAATCTGTATCACTAGAACTGAGATAATTTGAAGTTCCATTAAAAGTGAATTGTTGCATTTCTGCTCCCGAAGCCACCGCACTTATGGTAACGCTTCCGTTGTTTGTAAGATTATTTCCAGATCCACTTCTATCGGTTCCCCCGTCAAGCCACACTCCCTGTTCTGCTCCCAACATAGAAAATGTTGTGTATGTTGGCGTGAGATACTTATATGATAGAAAAGCCGTTCCTCCATTTGCAAAGGATGTCGCCACTTCAGAAGCGGAAAGAACGCGATTGTAAAATCGAATATCCTTCATTTTCCCCTGAAAAAAATCTGTTTCTTTTCCTATCGTGGCATTACTAAGGGTGATCCCTGTATCTGTTGTAATAACAACGTGTCGCAAGTTCGTATCAATAGTAGTGCTAATTTCCCCGTCAACATACATTGATGGTGTATCAAATCCCGTGGCACTTACCGTTCCTGAGGTTACTTCAATTGTATGTGTTCCTTCGTCAAAATCGAAAATATCCTCTGTCAACGTCTCTGCTTCTATCCAAAAACTCACTGTTTTTATTTCAGATCTAAGCGAATTGAGTGTTATATAATCTGTCGTTCCATTGAGTGTTATTTCATTATTTAAAATCGTGGGCCCCCCTTGTACGGTTCCACTTTGATACACATTTGACGTAATTCCTGACAAGCTTTCAAAAAATTCACGATAGACCAATCCGTCTTCAATATTTTTGTATCCACTTGAAATTTGTGTTAGCCCTTCAGAGTGTCCAACAAAGTCTTCATATACTGTATTGACTATTCCTCCTTCAAAATTCACATTCGCTGAAATTCCCTCTTCTTCTGTCCAATTGTTGCCAAGACTCACTACCGAAACGGTAGAAATAAACGTTGTATCATCTATTGCGTAGAGCAGTTTATTGTCACTCGTAATAGAAATTCCATCAATCGCTGATGTTGTTTTCGAAACGACCGAACCGTCTGTAATATTATAAATCGTAATCCCTCCCCCTGTTCCAATAACAATGTAATCCTTATCCTCGATTGTTTTGGCATAGATATCCGTAACACTGTTATGAATAATTGCAGGAGAAGAAGCTGTTGTCAGCACGTCAACAAAAGAATCATTTACAAAATCATACACCGAAAATCCATTCGCTGTTCCTGCAAAAATAACTCCATTATTTGCGGCAAGAGTCACTCCTCCCGACAGTGAAAAACTTTTCCAAAAGATTTGTTTTTCCGCGTCGAAGAGTGAGAGCTTTCCTGTCGTTGCGAAAAGAAGGACTTGTGCTGGAAAATCTGTTGATCCACACCGATCATCAGATCCACCTCTCGGATCATCATCTTCATCAATATCCCCATCGCTATTGTCATCATCTCCTGTTCGATAATCACAAGCGCTATCGGCTCCATCATCTTTTGTTTCATTGTACCAAGTCACCCCCGCGCCACGATCGGTTCTCCACGTATTACTCAAAGAATCCTGTCTCGTGTCGTAAAATAATTGTGCCGAAATATTCTCCGCCAAAAATTCAATTGTATCCACTTTTCCATACGATCCGTCTCCAATAGAAATTCCATTTCCCGAGACTGCCCCCGTACAAACCTGCGTCCCTTCTTCAAAAATTTTTGTTGTTGTTCCTACTTCTGCAGTTCCCCAGAACGGCGCTAAAAGATTTTCATCAAATACGGCTTGTCTTTCTTTTGGAAAAGAAATAATCGGTGTTGCTAATACTATCGAATCCGTGTTATCAATTTCACTTGCAAGTCCGTCTCCATCTAGATCTATCGCAAATACTGGAAAAACAAAAAATCCACACAAAAAAACAAATCCCGAAAAGACAAGGGTCTTCTTGTTCCTCCAAGGGGTCTTTTTTATTTTGTGGAAAATCATATTTTTCCTTAATTTTAGATGCAAAAACGCATCTTTTATTGTATGGGTCTCCATCCAAAAACGCAAAAAATATCATTTAAAAAGATTTGACATTGCCCCTAAAGAGCAGAAGAATAAAATGCGTTTTTATCCCTTTCGTAATATGAAAAAGAAAATCTTTATTATTCTCGGAATTGTCGCAATTGGAGCGACTCTTTATTTCTCTGGCATGGGACAATATCTCAAGACCAGTCTTATTCAGTCACCAAGTACAGTAATACTTGAAACGAATCTTGGTAATATAACCATCAAATTACTTCCCGAAGAAGCCCCTACGCTTGTTCGAAACTTTGCTGAACTCGCAAAGGAAGATAAATACGATGGCACCATCTTTCACCGAGTGATTAATGGATTTATGATCCAAGGAGGAGATTATGAAAATGCAAATGGAACAGGAGGGATGTCTTCTGTAGGAGAATTACTGGAAGATGAATTTTCACAGAATCTTTCTCACGTACGAGGAGTTGTTTCTATGGCGAATCGCGGACCAAACACCAATGGTTCTCAATTCTTTATTGTGCAACAAGATGCTCCCTTTCTTGATGGACGACACTCAATTTTTGGACAAGTTATTGAGGGCATGGAAACCGTTGATAAAATCGCTCAAGTAAAAACTGGGCCGAACGACGCCCCTATTGAAAAAGTCGTCCTTTTTGATGTTGTATTTAAATAATTTTTTAAAAATGAACCTCTTTCACCACAAAACGAAAACCATTGGTCGCCGAATGTTTGTTGCAAAAGTTTGCGGACTTTTAATAGGAATTGTCGGATACCTTTTTGCACCAGCATTCTTAGGTGTATACATCTCTCCATATCTTCAGTGGGGAATTCTACTTTGGGGACTCACTTTCGGAACGATTATCGGACTCATGGGAGTTTTTACCGAATGCCCTTTTTGGAAACACTGCCCAATTTACCGATGGAATGCGCTTCGTCCTATTCTCCGAGGGGGATTCGTTGGAGCCTGGCTTGAATTTATGTTGGCTATTCTTCTCTACGATTCGATCACTGAGCTCGCACTCTATTTGAACTGGGGAACTTTTTTTGAGGCAAATATTCTCGTACTTGCTGCTGTAGAAGGATTCTTGATTGGAGCCATTATTGACTCCCTCTCTACAAAAATCGGCGGAGATGGTAAAAAAATATTGTAACAAACCCTTTTTCTTTTCGTTTCAGTAATTGATGCGAAAATATACACACTATGGGATTTGAAGATTTAGAAAAAATTATTCGTGCACTCTTTAAAAATGCGGACATTCCGCAGAAATCTCTTCAAAAAGAGCGCATCCGATTTCAGGCATTAGAAACTTTTTCAGAACAAAAAAAAGCGACTCCCTTTTGGAAAAAACTCTTTGCCCCTCGTGTTTCAACTACTGCGTTTGCTGCTGTCGCTTTTTTGGTACTCTTTAATATTGCTCCCGGAAACTTTCTTTCAGCCGGAGAAATCCATCCCAAGTTCGGTCCTGTAGAGGTTTTGAGAGGAAATGACATTATTCTTGTAGACAAAGCGTTTTCTTTAAAAAAAGGAGACGTCATTCGCGTCGGAAACAATTCCGAAGCAGAAATAATTTTCCCTAATAAATCGACATCAATCGTTAAATCAAGCACACAGTTAAAAATAGTAAAGAAAGATTCTCTCTTTTTGGAAAAGGGAACCATTGAAAGTGTAAGCGAAGAGAAAGGAAATATTTCTACCCAACGGGGACTTATTTCGAGTCCTTCGCAATCAATATATCGAGTGCTCGTTTCTGAAAGCGGAGAAACTCATGTTATTAATCTCTCACAAGAAAATCCTCTCACTATTTTTGACTGGAAAGACGGAGAAATGAAATTACTTGCTGGGGAAGAATTACGACTGAGAACAGATACCGCGCTCGTTGATAACGACATTCCAGACGACCTCAAGCTTTCTTTGACACAAGTTCAAGCCATTCAGGCAAAACTTATTATCACCCGAACAAAAATTCTTACGGGAACGGAAAAGATTCTCGCAGGAAACAAACGAGAAGCTGAAAAGGATCTTGCTTCTGCAAAGAAAAGTTTTCAGTCTATCGTACAAGTTCTCGAGGCCTCTCGAAACCTTCAAATTGTAAAACGAAAATACATCGACAATATTCCGCTTACCGAAGTCGTGCAACGAGTAGCGGAAAAAACTAATGATCTTGCTCTTCTTCAGGAAGCACGCTCAGTAGAAGTCCTGTGGAAACTTGTTGAACGGAACAAGACAAACCTTAGTTTTGGATTCGAAAAAACAGGTGTCCAGGCCTTTGATAGGTTTGTATTACTAGATTATCTCTTTTCTTTGGGAACAGAAAAAGAGCCTTACTTCGGAGAAATCCTAAAACAAAAATATGCCATCTCGTTCCTACAACGAATACAAAATAATGAGCTTCGTATAGATCAAATAACTTTATTAAACAAAGAGATCGAGCAACTTCCGACAAACGAGCTCACTCAAGATTTCCTTCAACGCGTAGCCAACCTTTTTCCTCCAGATCTCAGCACCATGCTTGAGGAAAAAATTGAAAGTTTATTCTAAACCATTCCTACAAAAGCTTCTTGCAGAGAAATTTCTTTTTTGTCGAACAAAACCTTACCCTCTTCAAGTCTTATAACACGCGGTCGAAGTTCTTGTACGAGAATAGGATCGTGTGTAGCAAAAAGAATTGTAAGTTTTTTTTCTTTATAAAGTGTCTGCATAAGTGCTGCAATTTCTTTTGAATTCTGCGGATCAAGATTCCCTGTGGCTTCATCAGCAATAAGAAGTTTTGGATTGTGAACTAATGCCCGCGCAATAGCGGTTCTTTGTTTTTCTCCTCCCGAAAGCGAATCTGGAAATTGATTTTTCTTATCCCAAAGTCCCACCAACTTAAGAAGTTCTGGAACTTTTTTAGAAATTTCATCTTCTTCTCCACAAACCTCCAAGGCAAAAGCTACATTTTCATACACTGTTTTTTGGGGAAGTAATTGGAAATCTTGAAATACAACTCCAATCTGACGACGATATTTTTGAAGATTGGAATAGGAAAGTTTCTCAAGGGCAAAATTATCAAGCTGAATTGACCCAAGCGTCGGCTTAAGTTCTCCAAGCAGGAGTCTAAAAATCGATGTTTTTCCCGTCCCTGACGCCCCAAGGATAGCAACTATCTCTCCTGGATTAATAATGAAGTTCACATTTTTGAGTACTTCTTTTTTTTGGAGAGAAAGAGAAACGTTTTGGAATTCCAACATTGAGTTTATTATTATTGTTCCTTCCTTTTTTTACAATAGTTCTTTAAAACGGAAGTGAAACGGCGCCATCTCACCTGAACTTTCTAACTATTTATTTGCAATACTCTTGCATTTTCCAAAAACTTTGCTAGGTTCGATTTCGATGGATTTTTTAACCCAATCCGAACTGGCTTTTGTGCAAAAGAGATGGCGACTCACTGCCGGTGTTCGCAATGTTGTACAAATTCTTTCACTTGCGACAACCCCCTTGTCGGTGCAGGATGTTGGGAACATATTAAAGGAACAAAATCATCCCGTTGATGCGACTACAATTTATCGTATTTTCGAGCGACTCAAAAAATGCCATCTTATTCACACACTTCATGAAGGTCGCTTTGTAAAATGTTCTGATATAACAAACCAAAAAGCACATCATTTTTTACGTTGCACAAAATGTAATGGGGTAGAAGAAATTTTTCTTGATTATCAAAAATCCATTGCTTCTCAATTAGCTACTGAAAAAAACTTTTTATTAATTGATGTCGATCTCGAATTTTGGGGAATCTGTCAGGGTTGTACACAAAAATAGTTCAACCATCGCATTGACTTTTGCGAAGTCTTTTGTAGAATACCTTTAGAGAATTTACCTTTTTCTCAAGATACGACTTAGATTATGAAAAACTTACCTTCCTTTCTCCTCATCTCTTTGCATGCAGGAGGATAATTTTCAGTGACGTATTTGAGAGAGAGGGTTTTTATTTACACCCTTTTCTCCATGGAAATGATTATTGCCGGAATCGGCGGTTTATTGCTCGGAGGCGGGATCAGCTTCGCTGTTTTTCGTCCCAAAACCAAGCAAATAGAATCGCACGCTCGACAGGAAGCTGATCGAGTACGAAAAAGGGCAGAGCAAGAAAGTGATCGAACTCTTTCTGATGCTCGTGCGCATGCCCAAAAATTGCGCCAACAAGCTCAAGATGAAGAGACAAAATCTCGTCAACGAATTGACAATCTGCAAGCACAGGCTGATGAACGTGTTTCTAAACGAGAACAGGTTCTCGAACAAAAAGTAGAACGAACAGAAGAAGCAAAAGAAAAATACGACCACGCCATTGAGCAATACGCAAAACAAAAAGAAGAGTTTCAAAAAGGGCTCGACAAACAAAATGAGGAACTTGAACGAGTTGCTAAATTGTCCAAAGACGAGGCAAAAAAAGAACTTTTTGATCGAATGGAAAAACAAGTCGATGAAGAACTTGCTGATACTCTTCATAAAAAAGTCGAACTCATGAGACAAAATGCGGACGAAGAAGCCGCGAATGTTATCGTACAATCCGTTCAACGGTTTGCCTCTACAACAACAAATGAAAATACCACTACTGTTGTGAAAATTGATAGCGAAGATATCAAAGGAAAAATAATCGGTCGGGAAGGTCGAAATATTAATGCCTTTGAAATGATGACGGGAGTCGATGTTATTATCGATGATGCCCCCGGAACCGTAACAATTTCAAGTTTCGATATGTTCCGTCGGTACATCGCCAAAATTGCTTTGGAAAACTTAATCAAGGACGGTCGAATTCACCCATCACGAATTGAGGAATCTGTTAAAAAAGCTCAAGACAGTGCCGACAAGCTTATTTTAGAAATTGGACAAAAAGCCTGCCAAGACTTGGGAATTGCAAACTTATATTCAGAGCCTATTTTGAAATTGATTGGACGACTTCGGTTTCGAACATCCTACGGACAAAATGTTTTGAGCCACTCTATTGAAGTGGCTTACATTTCCGAAGCTATTGCAACTCAGCTTGGAGGAAGTGTTGATCCAGAAGTTTGTAAAAAAGCAGGACTCTTGCACGATATCGGAAAAGCCGTTTCTCATGAAGTCGAAGGGGGACACGCTATTATCGGAACTGAAATTCTTGAGAAGTTTGGCGTCGATAAACGGGTTATCACTGCCATGAAATCTCATCATGAAGATTTTCCTTATGAATCAATTGAAGCAAGAATCTTGCAAGCCGCCGATGCGATTAGTGCCTCTCGACCAGGCGCTCGACGAGAAACTTTGGAGAAATACATTAAACGTCTGAAGGAACTCGAATCAATCGCTGGAAGCTTCTCAGGTGTTGAGAAGGTGTATGCCATTCAAGCAGGGCGCGAAGTACGTGTGTTTGTGAATGCCAAAGAAGTCGACGACAAAAAAGCAGAAAAACTTGCCTACGAAGTCGCTCGAAAAATTGAAAAAGATTGTGATTACCCAGGAGAGGTAAAAGTTGCCATTTTGCGCGAAAATCGATTCGAAGGAATCGCGAAGTAAGTTATTTAGGATCCGGATCCCCCTAGGGATCCGGATCCTATTTTTTGAATCGCATCCTCCATACATCCGCCCCCTCCTTTGTCTTGGCCTGCTCCCAGTCTGTTTGAGTTTCGTAAGGTGAAACTGAGAACTTTTCAATTTTTGAATAAGGAGACGCTTCTACCACTTCCAAAGTTTCATTAAAAAGAAACTCTTGATCTGTCTGGAAGATAAATTCTGTTTTGTCATTCAACCAGCTCGAACAATTTGTAAGGAATTTTGAATTAATAAATCGTCGTTTCTTGTGTTTTTCTTTGAACCATGGATCGGGGAAGTTGACGAAAATCTCCTCAACGAACGCTTTTTCTTTTTGGCATGGCTCGACGATCGCACGAAAGTTTCGCCCTGCGTCTCCGTCGAACACGACGACATTTTTTGAATCGGCGAACTTTGTTCTGAGTTTCTCCGCGAGAGGAACTCTAATCTCAAAGACGATGAAATTTTTCTCAGGAAATCTCTCAATCAAAGCTTCTACGAATTCTCCCTTGCACGCTCCGACGTCGATAATAATGGGCTTATCATTTCCAAACCCCGCAAAGGAAAATTCCTTTGTGATCGCGAGTGGATTTACATGAGGACGAATTCGTTTTGGCATCGGGGAGAGTGTAAGAATTTTGACAAAAAAGAAAACCTCGCTACCCTTCTCCTCGATGAATAATTTAATTGCGACCTATAGTTGGTGGACAGACGAAACGTCTGAGGTCGCAGTGAATATTTAAATCCCCCACACAAATCTAAATATTTTCTCCGGCCTCTGGCTGGTTTTTTTTGATCTGAATCAAGGCACAGCCTTCGTTTCCGGTCTTGCTCTTTTTGTTATCGGAGTCAATTAAGAAATTTTTTAGAAACCTTTTAAATAATATTGTTATGAATCTTACACAAAATCAATCTCTTCAAATTGCTACGAAATTTAACGTTTCAAAAGAAGAAGTTTTTAATCTTTTTAATCAGGGAAACATTGAACGAACTCAATTTTTCCAAATGGCACAACGCAGATCAATGACAAGTTGGGAACGATTTTTGCAAAAAATTACAATTGCAAGTTCTCACTCAAACAACATCAAACCTATTTTAAACACTGCCTGGCTCCTCGATTAACAAAAATGCATGGTCCTCGTATTCTTTCACAAGAACAACGGGGGCCTTTTTTATTGACGAGAAATCGCTCTCGCAGTACGATAAAAATGAAATGATAACAACTTCTCTTGGAAATCGACCAGTCGGAAAAGGACGAAAAGAAGTTTAAAAAAACTCGAATTTTTTGTATTCTCTCGTAGCGAAACTACGAGATTTTCGTTTATTACTTCTCTCAATTATGACAACTCAACAATCAATACCTTTTCTCGAAAAAAGCGATCCCCAAATCGCCGATGCCATCCGTGGCGAAGAACAAAGAGAATCCGAAGGACTCGAGCTCATCCCCAGTGAAAACTATGTTTCCAGGGCCGTGCTTGAAGCCGACGGGTCCGTCTTTACAAACAAATACTCTGAAGGATACCCAGGACGTCGATATTATGGCGGACAGGACTACACAGACGTCATTGAACGTCTTGCAATTGAACGAGCGTGTAAATTGTTTAATTGTAAATTTGCCAATGTGCAACCACTCTCTGGAGCGCCAGCGAATGTAGCCATGTATTTTGCACTCCTTGAACCAGGAGACACTATTCTTGGCATGGATCTCAGTCATGGGGGGCACCTCACTCATGGTCATCCTGTGACACATCTGGCGAAGATTTTTAACTTCGTGCGATATAAAATGAAAGATCCTGATACAGGAGAAATCGATTACGAAGCTCTTCGCAAAACAGCACTCAAAGAAAAACCAAAAATGATTCTCGCTGGGTTTTCTGCCTACAGCCGAGAACTCGATTACAAGAAGTTTGTTGATATTGCGAAAGAAGTGGGAGCGGTTACGGTTGCCGATATGGCACATATTGCAGGACTGATTGCCGGAAAAGCTGTACGAAATCCTTTTGATGATGGATTTGATGTTATTACAACAACTACTCATAAAACATTGCGTGGTCCTCGTGGAGGAATGATTCTTACAAGAGAGAGTGAAGAAATTGCAAAAAAAATTGATAAATCGGTATTTCCAGGATTTCAAGGGGGACCACACATGCATCTGATTGCGGCGAAAGCTGTGGCCTTCGGAGAAGCTTTGACTCCTGCCTTTGCAGAATATGCACAACAGATTTTGAAGAATGCAAAAGCCATGGAAAAGGTTTTCTTGGATAATGGAGTACGACTTTTGGGAGGAGGGACGTCTAATCACTTGCTTTTAGCTGATGTATTTGGAAGTTTAGGCGTAACTGGAAAAGAAGCGCAAACCGTGCTTGATGAAGTTGGAATGACACTCAATATGAATTCTATTGCCGATGATCCACGAAAGCCACTCGATCCATCTGGGATTCGCTTTGGAACTCCTGCAATTACAACACGAGGGCTTAAAGAACCACATTGTGCTCGCGTCGCTGAACTCATGATTGAAGTGTTGAAAGACAAAGACAATCCGATACTGAAAAAACGTGTTCGTGAAGAAATCAGAGATCTCTGTCTCAGGTTTCCGATTCCAGACACGATGATTTAAAGAAAGTTTTTACTTCTCGTATACATAAATCTTATCCTTTCCAACCTGCACAACATGTGTAGGTTGTAAGGATGTAAATGGGAATCCATGTGAAATGATTCGACACCCCGTGGGAAGTTCGGCCCATTTTTCTGTATAGATTTTATCTATCACTTTGGGAAACAAGTAGCAAAAAATTACATCCGCATCCGATAAGTTTGCTGTGAAAAAATCCTGCGAGTAAAACTGAATATTCTTTTTGAGAAAGAAATTTTTTATTCGCGCGAACCAAATCGCTGGTCTCACAAGATCGTATCCGAAACATTTCACGTCTCCTGAAGAATTTTTTGCAACTTCAAACAAAATCGCCCCCACTCCACATCCTAAGTCATATATTGTCTTCCCTGGATGGATAGCTGCAAGTTCAACCATTTTTTGCGCAGTTTTTTTTGAAGTGGAAACAAGCGGTGCTCCGTAATGGAAAAATCCCCACAGCATCCAAACACTAAAAATAAGTGCTCCGAGGAGAATGATTCCGAAAATCAGTAAGAAAATATTTGTTATCATTGTCCAAAATTTTGCCAATAATCAATTTCTGTATCGTTCTCAACGTTGGAAACAAATGGGAATTCTAAATTCTGTACTTTTTGGTGTGCTTTTTTTAGCTCTCCAATAACTTGCGCTCGATCTTCTTCTGATACTTCCAATTGCCGTTGTCCAATTTTTCCCGTGTGGTCACCTGCAGTAAGAAATTCAAGTTCGCAGACATCAACGTTCCACCCAAGGTCTTTGCTGTTGCGTGCTAAAAGATCGTAAAAAACAAGCTGTCTCCACAAAGATTCTCCTTTGGTAATGGCTCGTGGTTTCCCTGATTTGTAGTCGACGATTTTGACTTTCGTTTTTTCTGAATTAAAAAAATCAACGCGATCTATTTTTCCAGTGATCCGAATATCATCTATTGCAGGAGAATATTTACTGAACGCAAACTCAATCAAAGAATCTTCTTTGAAGGTTTCTTTTCGTTTCTCGTGATAATTCTCCAAGACTTCTTTTCCGTGGTCTAACCATTTTTCAAATTCCTTTTTTTCTAAATTTTGCCCTCGCAATGCTCGTTCAAATTCGTTGATAAGAAATTCTTGTGTGGGCAATTCTTTCGTTCGTTTATAATTTTCCAAGAAACGTTCAAGTGCTTCATGGAGAGCCACTCCGAGTGCAAGCTGAGGAAGCGGGCGACGCGGAAATCGAAGTAATCTTTGATAGAGGAATTTCCGTGGACAATCCAAATAGGTCTGCAAACTCGTTGCCGACCAAACGAAATCTTTCACTCTTGCTTGAAGAATTTCTTTTTCTTGAGCAGTAAAAAGCGGTTGTTCCTTTGTCGAAAGAAAAACCGGAATTAGTTTTTGAACCAACTCTTCTGTTTCATCTCGCGGAAGCATTTCACAGATTGAATCAGGGATTTCGTGCCAAAATTGTGATGGATTTTTTTCTCGTCCTGAGAAATCTGTCACACTGTAGGACAAGAAAATTTCTTTTCTCGCTCGGGTCATCGCTACAAAAAACAAACGTCGTTCATCCTCATTCTCGTCGTGCTCTTCGTGAAAAAGTTGTGGCAATGCAATACCGTTTCTGGCTCTATTATTCCCCCATACTCGATCAAGCAATCCTGGAAGAAAGACCACATCAAACTCTCGCCCCTTCGATCCATGGGCAGTAAGAATGTGAACCGCTCTTTGATCAGCGGGAAGGGAATTTGGTCGAACCGGAATATTTAATTGTGCATGAAGTTCAATCCGCTCAAGAAGTGTTGGAAGATTTTCGCATTTTTGTTCCCGCGCCCATTCGATGAATTTCCGAATCATCTGCCAATCTTCTGATGATGTTTCGTTGTCTTTTTGTGAAAGAAATTCAGCGAGTCCTGATTCGTATAATAATTTTTCAATCAAAACTTCTGGACGACAGTGCCAGAATTGTTGACGAGCATTTATGATGAGATCAAAGATTCTTTTCAATGATTCGTCTCTCTTCGATTCCTCTTCTAGGAGCGCAATAACAGAGTCTTTCTCCTTGTCCCGTTTGAGTGAAAGTTGCAGTAATTTTTCTCCCGAAATCCCAAAGAATTGTGTATGCAGAAGCTCCATCATTTTTTCGTCATTTCGCGGATCGGCGAATATTTCCAGCATGAGGATTAGAATCCTGATCCATTGATCTTCAAATATGTTTTGAAAAATTTGAGCCGAAACCGGAATCCCAAACTTCGGGAGTTCACGTGCGATTTCCAAAACCTCTGCATTTTTTCTGCACAAAATAGCAATTTCCCCAGGAGGTATTCCGTTTTTTAAAGCCCCCTGAATGCGTTCTACGAGAAAACCAAGCTCACTTAATCGTGCCCCAAACACTGCCTTGTGAATCGTGCCTGTGAAATCTTTATTTGTTCCACTCGCGGTTAATTTTTTATCCGCATCGGCTCGGGTTTTATTATTGGCAATGGAGGCAAAAGCTCCGTCTAAGATAGTTTGAGCGGATCGGTAATTTTCAGTGAGGGTTATTTGCTGGTGAGAAGGGAATTGTTTTTGGAATTCAAAAATGTTCTCCACACTTGCTCCCTGAAACCGATAAATAGCCTGATCATCGTCTCCCACGGCGAAAATATTGGGGTCGTCCTGAAAATCACTGAGCGCCCATAGGAGCTCGTTTTGTACAGAATTGGTGTCTTGGTACTCATCGATCAAAACCCATTGAAATCGCTCCGCTAAATCGAGTCTCAAATTTTCATTTTTCTTCACTTCGCCAATCACCCACATGAGCTGATCATCAAAATCAAAGAAGCCTTTTTCTTTCATCTTCGCTTCGTACACATCCCAGAAGTCAGCCAACTCTTCCATTCTTCGAATCTTTCGATCAATCTCTTCTCGTTTTTTGGGTTTGAAATCCCCAACATTAAATTCTCCGAATTTTCGTTTGTAGAAATTTTCTGGATCTTCTTCGAGTCGTTTCTTTTCATCGGGAATCAGTGTACGAAGAGTCTGTGCGGAAATGTTTTCTCGTTTGAGCTTTGAAATAGCCATGAGAATGTCGTGTCTAAATATAAAGTCATCCCAGACACTGGAGAAAAATTCCCATTTTTTTGATCGTACTGCATCTTGAAAAGCGAGTGCTTTTTGCAGATCGTCAGCGATTTCTCGGGTTCCTCGTAGGTTTTCAAAATACTCTGGATATTCATCCATTACCCACTGACAAAACCCATGAAATGTTGAAATTTTTACCTTGTACGCTTCATTCCCGATGCCTGATTGAAGCCGATCTCGCATTTCGGTCGCTCCAGCTTCAGTGAAAGTAAGGCACAAAATATTATGCGCGTGCGCCCCCACGTCTTGCTGGAGGAGGTGCGCGATGCGTGCTGTTAAAAGGTGTGTTTTCCCTGTTCCTGGACCCGCTAAAACCAAAACCTGTCCGTAGACTTTTTCCACCGCTTTGCGTTGGGCGGGATTAAGGTTTTTGAGAAAATCATTCTTCATCGCGAGGACAATATCAAAAATTTTAAATTATAACACCCCCCAACCCCCTCTTAAAAACCCCTTGGTCATTCTAGCTTGCCCAGAATCGGTTCAGTTTATATCATGCTTTCAGAGAATACGAAGAATTTTTGTCCGTTTCGCGCTAACGCTTAATCACTACTTCCAAGTATTCATCCAATTCCGGTCAAGCCGGAATGACTGAATTTACCCCACACATGAAACGTTTTAATTTTCTCCTTCTCCTCGCTATACTTCCACTAATGGGATGTGAACATACCACTTCAGAAATTCTTCACATTTCGCACGAGCTGGGCCGATCCATTGTGCAAATCGGCGAGCAATCGTGGAATGTAGAGGTGGCAAAAACACCAGAACAACGACAACAAGGGCTCATGCTGCGAGAGAAACTTGAGCCGAGCGCTGGAATGTTATTCGTTTTTGAAGAAGAAGATTTTCACGCTTTCTGGATGAAAAACACTCTCATTCCACTCGATGTGATTTGGATTGGGGAAGATTTAAAAGTAGTGGACGTACAAACGCTCACTCCGTGTGTAGCTGAAGAATGCCTAAACTTTCGCCCATCTGAAAAAGCAAAATACGTGCTTGAAGTAGCTGCCGGAACGTTTAAAGGGCTGGTTAGTGACGAGTTACTCTTTGTCGAGTAAATCTTTCACCTTCCCTTTTATTAGCACAATATATTCTACACAACCCACAAAGGTTACATCCCTTTCTCCGTCTAATTGTTTTTTTACTTTTGGGGGAAGAATAATCCTAGCTGTCTTATCTTTCCGAGGTTCGTAAAGTCTTGAATAAACGTCGTCAAAAAAATTATTTCCTGCATAAATTGTTCGTAGTATTTTTTCACTCGGAACAATGATAGCCAAGATCTCTTGTTTTGAATTCTTTAACTCTTCAATTAGATGTTCCTGTTCCCCTATCCACACAAGAAAATCCTTTTCCTTCCCCCATTCTACTGGAATCGAAATTCTATATTTTGTATCAACCCTTCTTTCCAGGCTTCCTACATATTGCTCGTTTCCTTCTTTTTTCATATTGACAAAGTACAAAGTTTTAAAAATTCGTCAACCACCCTTTTACTTCTTTTTTTCATTTCAATTCGCTTTCTGTGAGCGAGTTTTTTACAATACCCCCGACATGGATAAAGCTTACGATCATAATTCAACAGAAGACGGGATTTATAAATCTTGGGAAGACTCTGGAAATATGCGTGCCGACAGTGATTCTGCAAAAGATCCTTTTACTATTGTACTGCCTCCTCCTAATGTGACAGGGCAGTTACACCTCGGACACGCAGCAATGCTAGCCATAGAGGATATCATGATCCGATACCAAAAGATGACCGGCAAAGAAGTGCTCTGGTTGCCTGGAACCGATCACGCCGCAATTGCAACCGAGAATGTGGTACTCAAGCACTTGGGAATTGCGAGCCGAGAAGAAATGGGACGAGAAGAATTTTTGGGAGAATGCCGAAAATTTGCCCAAGAAAAACATGATCGCATCGTGCATCAGATCAAGAAAATGGGAGCGTGGCTTGATTGGTCGCGAGAAGCTTACACATTTGATGACGAACGAAATCATTCGGTAAATACGATCTTCAAGCAATTGTACGACGATGGACTTATTGTTCGTGGACACAGAATGATCAATTGGTCAGTGGGAGCACAATCCGTGATTGCTGATGACGAAGTTGAATGGGACGATAACGAAGGTGAATTCTACGACATTCAATGTGGACCATTTATCATTGGAACATCTCGTCCTGAAACAAAATGTGCTGACAGTCCGGTAGTATTAAATCCAGCAGCTGATTATGTGAAAGCGGAAAAAAAGAGTGACAAATCTCCGCTCATTATTTCCAAACACAAATGGGATGATGGGGTGCATTTTCCGAATGAATATGATTTGAAAGAAGTAATAAAAGGAAAGAACCTCGAAGGCATGGAGTTTGAATTTGAAACGTATGCGGGAAAGAGAAAGTTCTATGTGTTGGTGGATGAGTGCATCGATCCAAAGTTTGGAACGGGAGCCATGACGATTTCAACATCACACTCATTGGAAGATTATGAGCTTGCTCAGAGACACGATTTACCGATGTTACAAAAGATTGATTTCGAAGGAAAAATGACGGCTGTTTCTGGTCCGTGTGAAGGCATGACCGTGGCGCAGGCGCGGAAAGAGTCTGTAAAACACATGGAGAAAAAAGGACTCTTGGTTTCTCGAATTCCATATTCTAATCGTGTACCAAAGTGTTACCGAAGTGGGTGTGTTATTGAGCCGATGATTTCTCCGCAGTGGTTTGTAAGTGTGGAGAAAGAATTTACGGACAAATTTACAGGGAAAGAAACGACCCTCAAGAAGCTCACACAAGAAGCGATTCGAGAAGGTGATGTAAAAATTATTCCGAAGCAATTTGAAAAGACCTATTTCCAATGGATCGACAACTTGCGCGATTGGTGTATCTCTCGACAGATTTGGTGGGGCCATCAAATTCCGGTGTGGTATGACGAGAAAGGAGGAATTGCGGCCGTTGGCGAAGCGCCTGCTGATACGAAGCTAAAACAAGACAAAGACACTCTCGACACATGGTTCTCAAGCGCCCTGTGGCCCTTTTCAACACTCGGTTGGCCTAATGAAGAAGCTGAAGATTTGAAGAAATTTTATCCAACATCTGTTCTTGAAACCGGACACGATATTCTCTTTTTCTGGGTCGCGCGAATGATTATGTTCGGACGATATGCGACAGGGAAATATCCATTTGATACTGTGTATTTACACGGAATGGTGACCGATGAGCATGGGAAAAAAATGTCAAAATCGAGGAACAATGGAATCGATCCGCTCGAAATGATTGACGAGTTTGGGGCTGATGCCGTTCGTTTATCACTGGTAATTGGAACGAGTCCAGGAAATCCTATCCCAATTGGAAAAGCCAAGATTGGAGGATATCGAAACTTCGTAAACAAGCTCTGGAATGCGGGACGGTTTGTGCAGATGCAGATGGAAGAAAGGGAATCTGGAAGCACTGAACCAAAAAGTTTGGCTGATAAATGGATTGCATCTCGGTTTTCTGCTGTTTCAAAAGAAATTGCAACACACTTGCAAAAACATGAAATATCCATTGCGGGAGATAAAATTTATCACTTCGTATGGGACGAATTCTGCGACTGGTACATCGAAGCGAGCAAGGTAGAAAAAAATCCTGCTTTCTTGAAACACATCTTCTTAGAAATACTCAAACTCACTCACCCGCTCTGTCCATTTATCACGGAGAAGCTGTGGGGAGAACTCGCTGATGATGGATTTTTGGTGAACCAAGCATTTCCAGTTTCCAATTTCACGGACAATACAGCTGAAAAGACCTTCTCAATGACACAAGAAATTGTAACCGAAATTCGTCGCGTACGCGCTGACAATCAATTGAATCCAAAAGAAAAGCTCTCCATTCAACTCTCTGGAGAGGTGGACGAAAGATTGATAACAACACTTGCTGGAGTGAAATTTGAAGATGTAGACAAAGCTTCTGCTACAAAAATTGTTGTAGGAAAATTGGATATATTTGTTCAAATCCCAATTGATGAAAAACGTATTGCTCGTGAAAAATCTGCTCTCGAAGCCCAAATCAAATCTCTTGAAGTTCGTCTTGGAAATAAAGGCTATGTCGACAAAGCACCAGCGCATCTAATCGAGCAAACCAAGAAAGAACTTGAAGACGCACAAGAAAAACTACAAAAGCTTTTGTGAGTATTCTCGCTTATAGACTTGACAAACCACTGCCAAGTGTGGTATAATTAGGAGATAGGGGTAAATACTTTATTCCGTAATAAGCTCATGCACCTTTTGCATCATCTTTGCCGCTTCGGCTCGGAGAATTGAGTTTTTTGGTTGAAATGTTCCGTCAGGATATCCATTAATGATGCCCAGTTTTTTTCCGTGCTGGATGATGTGAATGTCTGGAGAATGATAGTCAACATCGATAAAAGAACTTCTCACAATTACATCTGGAACATCTACATGAAACACTTCAAAGATAGCACGAAGAACTTCAACTCTATCTGCTTTTTTGTCTGGATTTGGATGACCTGCCCACATCGTCATCCCAAGAGATTCTCCCATCGCAATTTCATCATGTGCCCAGTGATTCTCTGCATATGAATTGGCTGGTATTAAGGCTGGATCGAATGGCATATTTGCCAGTTGAAAAAGCATATTTGTAATTTCTGCTTTTGTTACCGGATCCCCAGGACCAAAGAGTCCTGTTTCGTTTCCGTTGTCATCAAGATAACCGCCAATGATACCCAAGTTTTGAAGGAACCTCACAGGTCCCAAGAACCACGCTTCTTCATCAACATCGATAAATGGAATTTCTCCTACCCGAAATTTTTCGCGTGCAGAACTCGTCCGTGCCTCAACCACAAGGGAGTTCAATAATTCAATTTCCTGCTCTAGTCGCGTTCTATCTGAAAGCATCTGTGTAAATTCCAAAAAGTTCTCGATGTATTGAATAAGGTTTCGTCGCGGTGTTGGTTTAAAATTATATTGATGAAGTACAAAAGAAAGTTCTGTAAGTCTGTCAGCCCCTTTGTCACTAATTCGTGGACGCAAGGCGTTCAGTTCAACATGTTTCACATCAAAGAGTTCTACCGCTTGTTTGAAGTTTGCAATACGAGGCACTTCCTCTGGAAAACACTCCCCATCATACTGCCAAAAAACATCTTTCTTTTTGTTGAGATAACACATGTTACTATAGATTTTTCCATCGCTCCCACATACGGGATCGTAATCATCCGTACAAGCCGTTTCTTCTGGAAAACTCCAGTGCTGACAAGCCCCTTCGTGGACAATTTCCATTCCTTTTTGAAAAGGAAAACAGCGATTATAGTATGTTTTCCCGTCGCTTCCGCACACAGGTTCTTCGCGTAAATTACATTCTGGCGAAGGACTTTCAATATGATTTCCAAGTAATATTTTGTTAGCCGTAATAGGAAAGTCTCCCATGAACCACGTATCAGGATCGCGGAAATCGTCTTCTTCGAGAACAAGAAATTCTGGGTTGGGAATAGAGAACTGGTGTTCCCCTGAAAATGTTCCCATGGAAGTGTCGGCTAAAATACGAAACTCCGTTGTTTTGTTGTCTGGCAACCAGACATTTAAGTTTGAAAATTGCATTACATCACTGTCTGCCAATGCCATTTTTCCGAGTGATTTATTCCCTTGCATAAGTTCATACCGCACAAATTGATCGCGATTATCTCCTTGATGAAGAAAGCGAAATTTCTTTAATGTTACTCCTTCTGCATTATGGTTTGATGCCGTCATCCAAACGCGAAAAACTTCCACGTTTTCTACTCCCGGTTCCATTCTTTGGGTAGGTAAGTTACTCGGACTGAGACGAACCTCAAGTTCAGGACGAACAGCTGCAAAGGTGCTTGAAAAAAGAAAAAGAAAACCGAATGCAATCACGTATTTTTTCATCAAGTTTTACTTTACACCCTTTCTTGAAAAAGAAAAATCGAGCCTTCTTCTTTTTATAAAAAATACCCCACCGCCCTGTAACGGGGGTGGGATATACCGGATACTTTTACTCTTTCTCCGGCGGAAAAAATTCGTTTATCAACATTCTTACCATTCCTGTTAAAACTGCCAATTGGTACTGAGAAAAAATACAAGTCCCAATGGCACCCGGTTTCAGCTTTGTGTCCATATAGACCAATTGCATCTTCCCTTCTCCTTCTCCTATGTGAATAGATCGTTCCTCAGCTCCCAAAACAATTGAAAACTGAGAAAAAGAGAGTGATTGAAGTTTCTGCGAACCACATTTTCCCAGAATAAAATCAGAATAAACACTGATAAAATTTCTTTTCTTTTCTTGACCAAGAAACACTGTGTGTTCTGTTTTTCTCACTTCCGTTTTTTTTTCATTTGTGATCGAAAAAATAAAATTTACGATCGTGTTAAAAATTTCGTTTGCATCTTTGATAAACTCATCCCCCGCTGATTTCTTCTGTAAAGAGAAATAAGGATTTTCTTTGCTTAATAGAGGATATTCACACGCTTTTTGTTGTGTTTTCATGATTCCTTTTGTTTAGGTTAACTTAATATATTTACTCGACAATGATTTATCCAAATTTCATGAACAAATCACTGTCGAGCATGGTAAGAAATGTAAAAGATCGAATTTTTCGGTAGACACGATAAAAATTATCGTGCATACACACTTGCTATATAGCCCAAAAACCGGACAGTGTCAATGCCTCTTTCTCCTAAAAGGGCAAATCCTCAGCAGATGGTTCTCCCAAATCAGCCGGCGCCTCCTTCGCAGGAGCGGCCTCTTTTTTTTCTTGGTTTGGTTTCCAGTCATCCACTTGTAGGTAGTGTGTCATTCCACTCGCACTGGGTTCTCGTCGTTCGCAAACTTTTACGTTTACCCATCCATTGTCGAGATTCTGTTGCATCGCTTGTATGTCACTCTCTGAGATACTCAGCTTCATCATGTCTCCGAAGCGCGTTGTTATTTTCTTTCCGTTTCCGCAGTAAACTTTTTCTTCACTCATGTTTAAAAAATTAATCGAAAAGAGTGTAGTTGTTTTTATAAAATTCTCTAGTCAAAATATTAAAATAGTTCAAAAGTCGAAGAGTCCAAGAGTTAAAGAGAAATTACTTTTAGACTTTTATACTCTTCTACTCTTTAACTTGTAATTTTTTAAACTTTCTCTCGACAGTTTTCGACCCACTCTTTGTTTTCAAGGTACCATTTAATTGTCATCGGAAGAGCTTCTTCGAACGTGTGACGCGGTTTCCACCCAAGCTTCTTTTCAATCTTGCTCGCATCCATGGCGTAACGTTCATCGTGCGCTTTTCTGTCGGTGATGAATGTGATTTTAGATGTTGAATCCGGAACGTTTTCGAGAATAAGGTTTGTAATTTCAATGTTTGATTTTTCATTGTGTCCTCCGATATTCCAGACTTCTCCTGGGTCTGATTTCTCGAAAGCCAACAAGATTGCTTCGCAGTGATCCTCTACATAGAGCCAATCGCGAACATTGGTTCCATCTCCGTATAAAGACAGGTCTTCGTTTCCCATTGCCCGAAAGAGGAAGAAGGGGATCAATTTTTCAGGGAATTGGTAGGGTCCGTAATTATTAGAACATCGTGTAATAATTGCATCGAGTCCATAGGTCTCGTGCCACGAAAGAACAAGAAGATCTGCTGCTGCTTTGGCTGCTGCATACGGACAATTAGGAGCAATGGGCGTCTCTTCTGTGAAATAATTTGTCGACCCTTCTCCCAAATCTCCATACACCTCATCTGTCGAAACTTGATGATATCGCTTGATCTCATATTTTCTCGACGCCTCAAGCAACGTATGCGTCCCAACAATGTTTGTTTGAATAAAGGGGTTGGAATCCTCAATAGATCTGTCTACGTGTGTCTCTGCCGCAAAATGAATCACTCCGTCGAACTGTTCTTTTGCGAAGAGTTGATCAACAAAATCCACATCCGCAATATCTCCTTCGACAAATGTATACCGAGGGTCATCTTCAATATCTCGTAGGTTCTCAAGGTTTCCAGCATAGGTGAGCTTGTCGAGGTTCACAATTTCGTATTCTCTGTTTTCCAAAATATGGTGAATAAAGTTTGATCCAATGAATCCAGCGCCACCAGTGACAAGTATCTTTTTCATCGCCGGCAACCTACCATATTTTCAAAAAAAAATCTTTGAAATTTTCAAGAATTTCCGTATAACCTTTTCGCTGTTTTCCAAAAGATTATGAGCGCAGGGTGGCGCAGGACGAATAGGGTTGAATGAGTGTAGCGAATGAAATCCGTTAAATGAGTCCGAGAACTCTGTGCGAATAAAGAGGAGCGATCACGAAGTATGACGCCCTTCGTCGAAGACGAAGAAGTCCAACGAAGTGATCCAGCGACGAGCCGTCATAGCTCAGTGGTAGAGCACGACCATGGTAAGGTCGGGGTCTTGGGTTCAAATCCCAATGACGGCTCCAGCCTTCGCCCGAAGAGCTTCGGCTGGCAAGCCAAGCGATTCGTTTCGCGAAGTGCTGTCCTCCGAATCCCGATTTATCGGGAGAAGGGGGACCTTTTGAATTGCTTTTAAACTTGATTTCCAGTAAACACTCACCCGTGAAAACCTACCTCTTCGTTCTCGGCAGAAACCCAATTCTCTCTCGAACAGAGTTACTGCCTTTTTGTGATGAACTGTTTTATGCAGAAGATAAATCATTAATGTTGGCAGAGAATATAAAATTCGAAAACCCACGAGATTTACCCAAATCTCCCGAACAAATTTTCCTCGACAGACTCGGTGGAACGATTCGGATGGGAGAAGTTTTGGGGGAATTTCGAAGTGAGAAAGAAGTGCAAGATGAGATTGTGAAGCAGGTTCAAACCGACAAACCCGAGGGAAAAGTGCAACTTGGGGTGTCAGCATGGGGATGCGGAAAGACCTTTCTCCGACACTTCTTACCTGAGATGAAGAATGCTCTTCGTGCCCAACACGATCGGAACTGTCGTATCGTGAATGCGCCTGGAAAAAATCTTGATTCTGGAAAAATCTTTGGCGAAAAACTTTTGAAAAAAGGTTTTGAATTTCTCGTTTGGAAACGAAAAGACACTTTCCTCTTGGCAAAAACAGCGGCTAATCAAAATCTGAGAAACTATGTTTTGAGAGATCGCGATAAGGATTTCCGAGATGCGCGTATGGGAATGCTCCCTCCGAAGGTGGCTCAAATCTTGCTCAACCTTGCCAGCCCTTCGTGGGACGACGTTGTCATTGATCCGTTTTGCGGAAGTGGAACGGTTAACATTGAAGCGGCCATTACAGGATTCAAGACAATCGGTTCTGATCTCGACGAAAAACGAACCAAAAAAGCCAAAGAGAATTTTGAACAAATGGCAGAAAAATTTCGATATGAAAAAGATTCTGGTGAGTTTTTTGCGGGTGATGCACTTAAATTTCCTCTCAAGAAAGCTACGGGTGTCTTTGTAACAGAGGGATTTTTGGGGGATGTATTTGAGAAGCATGCCACGGTGCAATCAATCGCTGATGCTAGTCGATTCATTCTCCACATGTGGGAAAAAACAATAGCCCACCTTGAAGATTCGTCTGTGCACACCATTGCCCTTTGTCTTCCCGCATGGAAATTTAAAGGAAAAACAATTTCGATAAGCGAAGATTTATTTGCTAAAATAGCGAAAAGTTCTTATATTCCGTCCGCTCTTTTTGATGGGAAAAAAACATTTATTTATTCCAGACCTGATAGTTTTGTGGGAAGGGAAATATGCGTTCTTTCTAAAAACCCTCCGAATGAGGGGTAGCTGAGTGCGAGTAAGATGCGCGAGTGTAACGAGCGAATCTGTTAAGCGAGCACGAAGACCTCCTTATGAGGAAAGATGAGTGGTCACGAAGTCTGACGCCCTTCGCCAAAGGCGAAGAAGTCCAACGCAGTGACCCAACGACGATCCCGGGTAGCTCAGTGGTAGAGCAATTGGCTGTTAACCAATTGGCCGCCGGTTCGAATCCGGCCCCGGGAGCCATTTGAAAAAGAACAAACCCTTGCGGTTTGTTTTTTTCGAATTTGCACGCGAAGCGTGTCGAACCGAAGGTTCGATTTATAGCGAAGCGTCATCCGGCTCCGGGAGCCATAAAAAAATCATCGACCCTTGTGGTTGATTATTTTTTTATTTGCACAATAGGCACTCTTCTCTTCACCCTTCCCAATCCTCAATAATTAACTTTTTTCCTCTTTTTTTAACCACCACTTTTTGGTGTTCTCTCCACTTAAGTTCGCGAATATAATCCAAAGGAATAGTAACATAGTAACTGCTTGCTCCAACTCGAGTAAGCTTTCGAACCGGTTCTGATGCTGTTCTTGGTCGTGCCATGGGATTTTGCTAAGTACGTACACGAATACGTATTCGAATACGTACTTAAGGATAACAGAAAAAACTACGAATTAAGAGTTTTTTTATTGCACCCCTTTCCCCTTGCTTATTTTCCGTACTTCTTTACCCTCCTCTTGCAGTACGTCGTGTTTTAGAGGGTTTTGAAAATAAATTCCTACAATGCAGAACTTGCAAATTTATTTCATAACCTCTTCTAATCATGAAAGGTTCAATCAAAAAGCTTTTAAACGGCTTTGGATTCATCACTCCAGAAGGAAGTGATAAAGATGTTTTCTTTCACGCTAGCGATCTTGCTGGTGTTGAATTTGAGAGTCTCAAAGAAGGTGACGCTGTTACCTTCGACATGGGTGAGTCAGAAAAAGGACCCAAGGCTGAGAACATTGCGCTTGCTGCTGAATAATTAAGCAATAGCATCCAATAAAAACCGCTAGAATACTTGTTATCTCTGGCGGTTTTTTCTATTCCCATTCCAAAAGACCACTCTTTGGGTACAATGCAACCAATGATTCTCAACCCAAAAATATTTCGTGCCTACGATATTCGCGGAGAAGCCTTTGTTGATTTCGATGAAGATGGATTCTTTGTAATCGCACTCGCTTTTTGCAAGTATATTGCAAAAAAACATGGCATTAAAAATCCGACCGTTTTTGTCTCTGGGGATGCACGACTGTCGATGTCAGAATTGTATCCTGCCGTCATAACGGGACTCAAATCTGCTGGAGCCCAGGTAACTTGGGGAGGTGCTATTCCAACCCCTCTTAATTCTTTTGCTTTTCATGAAGGGGGTTTTGATGGAGCCATTCAGATATCCGCCTCTCACAATCCTGCTGAAGACAATGGGCTCAAGTTAACCGACCGAGATGGGGCAGTGTGTGGAAATGAAATCCAAGAGATACGAAAAATAGCAGAATGTACTGAATGCCAAAAAACCGAAAACTATGGCGACTGTCTTGGAGATTGCGATCCTACGGATTATTCTGCTCACTATGAAAAAAAACTGAAAGAAATCACATCATCTCAAGATCCTTTAAAAATTGTGATAGATTGCGGAAATGCTATTTCGGGGATGTTTTATCCAAACATTTTCCAGTCCTTTGGGCATGAGGTAATAGAACTCTATTGTGATCTCGACACATCTTTTCCAAACCACCAGCCCGATCCCGAAGAGTCGGAGAACCTACAAGATCTTGTAAAAAAAGTTCAAGAAGAAGGTGCTGAATTTGGTTTTGCATTTGACGGAGATGGAGACCGCGTTGGCGTTGTCCTGCAAAGTGGAGAAATCTTGTCTGCTGATAAAGCATTGTATGTGTTGGTGGCGGATTTTTTGAAACGACATCCTGGTGAAAAAATTGTTGTCGAGGTTATGACTTCTGCCACACTTATGAAGAAAATAGAATCTCTTGGGGGAGTGGCTATTGTCTCAAAAACGGGACATTCTTTCGTTGCTCAAAAAATGAAAGAGGAGAATAGTTTGCTCGGGGGAGAACAATCTGGACATGCGTACTTTGGGGAAAATTTCTACGGTCATGATGACGCCATGCTCGCTTCTCTGCGGTTTATAAGGGCCGTAGAAAACAATCCTGCACTACTTAATGAAGTGACAAGCGGGTGGCCAAATTTGATTGAATTTTCTGAGAAATTTGCCGCGCCTGATGAAACGAAGTTTCAAATTCTTGAAAAATACACGGAAGAACTCTTGAAGCAATTCCCTGATGCCAGCACCTTGGATGGAATTCGTATTGATTTTGGCGATGGAGAGTGGGCCATTGTGAGATGTTCTAATACCTCTCCAAAGATTGCTGTGCGAATTGAAGCGAAGAGTGAGAAAAGTTTAGAAGAGAAAAAGGAGTTATTGGTGGAGGCGCTGAAACGGTATTTATAATTAATTATCTCCTCATTCCCGCGGAGGCGGGAACCCAGTCGGTATAAATTCCTTTTTCTTTTTCCAGTGGAACTTCTTAATTGACTGGGTTCCCCTTTTCAGGGGAATGAGGGGGGCTTTTGAAGATTCTTTTACACGTCCAGTCGCGCAAAAATTTCCTTCTCCACAAACTTTTTACTTCGTCCATAGGTCAATCGCGAAATCTGCTTAAGTGCTGTTGCAATCTCCTCATCTCCTTTTTCCTCATACGGATTAAGTGGCACAATTGAGAATGGGCGAGAAGGCTGTGTGTCTACGGATAACTTAATAGCGGCTTTATATTTATCAATATTAATCAGATCTTGATCTGTAAAAACCGGCTCCATTTCCTTCGCCATGTATTCGGCGTCTTGGGCACCAATCTTGTAGGACATAATCGTTCCGACATTTCCAAAGACTGCATCCTTGAGATTCACGCCACCTTTTTTATTTTGTGAAGTATCGATCTGTCCAATGTACTGATGGGCGATGTTTAACGAAAGTCGATACTTCCTGGCTTCTGACAGAATCGACTCAATGGAATCCGTCACATAGTTTTGAAACTCATCGATATACATAAAGAAGTCGTTCGGTTGCCCCCCCTGTGATAATTTTTTCTGTCGACGAAGCGCTGCTGTCTGAAGCTTTGATACGATAATAAGTCCGAGCAATTTGGAGTTAATCTCTCCTGTTGCTCCTTTTGAAAGGTTCATGAGAAGGATTTTTCCATCGTCCATCACCTCCGAAAAATCAAACGCGGACTTAGTTTGTCCGATGATATTCCTTAACATTCCGTTGGTAATAAATTGTCCAAATTTCGCTGCAAAATACGGAATGATTTCTTGTTTTTCTCGTGCTCCTGTTTTGGCCATTTGATTCGTCCAGAAGTTTTTAACGACCGGATTAGTCACATGTTTCACTTTTGCTTTTTGGAAAGCATCATCTGTAAAAAGTCTCATAATATCGGTCAATGCCCCACCATTAGGATCGGCCATGAGCGTAAGGACTCCGTTCCTGAAGTAGTCCTGAATTCGTGGACCAAATACTTCTTCGTCAAAAATTTTCAACATGATATTCATGGCATCATTGGCCACCATATCCATTTCTTCTGGAGTTTCTGCTTCTAACAAATTAAGTCCCATAGGTCTTTCTGTGTCAGAAGGATCAAAAATAATCACATCATCAACACGACTTTTGGGAACAAACGGAAGAATGCTGTCAATCAGGCTTCCATGTGGATCAACTACGCAAATTCCTTTCCCATTACGCAAATCCTGACGAATCATGCTTTGAAAACTAGAAGATTTACCTGTTCCCGTTTGTCCAATAACATAGAAATGCCGAAACCTGTCTTCGTTCTTAATACACACTGGGGTTTTTTCGCCCCGATAGACATTGTGTCCAAGCAATAATCCTTCTTTGGGAATGTTCGCGGGTGCTTTTACAATTTTATAATTCTGCCATTTCACCGCTGGAGTTTTGTTGTATTTAATATGCGGAAAATGAAAGATTGAGGTGAGTTCTTCTGCCGTAAGAATCATTTTGTATTGCGCCATCCAAGACCGTCTGAACGTCCTCATTAAAAAATTTCGCACCAGTGTTCTTCTGTCATGCCATTTGTGCGCATTATGTGTCTTGAATCCATTCAGACTTGGCGTGCCATACTGTGCAAAAGAATTAAGTACTGAAGTCATATTTAAATTCGCTGTTCTCTTGTCAGGAGAAGACGTGATACATCGGATAATAGTTCTAAACCCTGATTGATTCGCCTTTGCTTCAATTGCCTGTGTTGTTTCTTGAGACTCGGCATCTCCTGCCTCGTCGGGCGCAGAACTCTTGTCTTCTTCTGTTTTCCCGCTTACAAGGACTCCAAAGATTGTCCCCAAAACAGACAATGGATTCCACCAAATAACCTTCTTTTTTCCTGAAGACAAATTCTTTGAAAGTCGTCGTGCTTTTTTTTGCCATTTATTTCTAACTGGTCGAATCATGATTTGAATGGCCGCCGAATTTCCATTTTCATCGCTCGCATTTGAAAGCGAATTAAGAATATTGTTCATTGGATCAGCAGATTCAAAATGCGAATATGTTTTTATCGGATACAGAAACTTTTTTGCGGCTCGCAGATACCCCGTGGCTTGATATGTTTTTTCGTGAAAAACTTTTGGAGTAGTAGTTTCTTCGATAACGGCCTCTGGATAGAAACTTGTGATTTGCTTTTCTACCAATGGTTTAATCTGACGAGGACACCCGATGAAAAACTTGATTTCATTATCGGTAGCTACGTATTCCAATGATAAAAAATCCTGATTTTTAAAGAAATGTTTTACGTCAGGAGAATAAATTCCATACAACGTTTGAAAGAAATGATCAGAAATTCCCACCACTCGCCGAATCTCTGAAACTTGATCTCGCTCCCGTTCATAGTCTTCTTTGGATTCTTTTTTGGGAATGAGCACCTGGAGAAACACAAAATTAAGAGATCGTTTAAAATCAAATCGTCGGCGCCCCCATTGAAATATCAAAAGAAGAAGCACTCCTGCTAGTATGCCAATACCTCCCCAAAAGATTGCCTCCTGTAGCACTTCCATATGTCGTTATTATCGATATTCCGCGACAACTTGCAATTTCTTTCCGTTTTCTTTCCTTATTCTGTCATTCCCGCGTAGGCGGGAACCCAAGACCTTTCCTTTTAAGCAAAAATTTCGAGTCCCTTTTTGGTTACTGCCCCACAATGCTCCCACTGACAAGCATCTTTTCCGTCCTGTGTCACCACCGTCCAATCATCTGACAATATTTTTACTTGCGGATTTCCACTCGCAACAATTGGCTCAATAGCAATAGTCATGCCTTCTTTAAGCACCATCCCATCTCCTTTTTTGCCGTAATTAAAAACGATCGGGTCCTCGTGAAGTTCTTTTCCTAAACCATGTCCCGTATATTCTTTACAAAGAGAATACCCGCCTTTGTAGACAACTTTTTGAATTGCGGCCCCAATGTCCCCAATTCTATTTCCAGCCTTGGCCGCCTTGCACCCCGCTATTAATGCCTTCTTCACACAAGCAGAAAACTTGGCTCTATCCTCGTTTTTATCGTCCCCTCCCACAATAACCGTAAACGCTGCGTCCGAATGCAGTCCTTTCCAGAGAACCCCACAGTCAATTGAGATCAAGTCTCCATCCTGAAGCAATCGATCATCAGGAATCCCGTGCACCACCTCTGAATTTATCATCGTGCACAACGTCGCCGGAAACCCGTGGAATCCTTTGAATGCCGGCTTTGCCCCAGCCGTGAGAATAATATTTTCCGCAATCACATCGAGCTCTTTTAAAGAAATCCCCGCTTTAATGACGGCCTTCATGGCCTTTTGGGCGGACTGCAAAATCTGCCCTGCTTCACGCATGATTTTGAGTTCCTCACGAGTCTTTGGTCTTATATCCATAGTGGAAAGACACTACTTATTCTGTTCACAAAAATCAACTTTTTGTCTCCTCCTTGGCAGTATCTTCCGACAAAACGTCTTCCACTCTTTTTGAATACTCTTTAACAATTCCCTGTATCCACTCTTGTATGTCTTCAATCTTTCCTATAGCAGAATGCTTATGGACATATTGCCCTTCTTGCTCCCAGTTGTTCAACAAAGGGCCTGTCTGTTTCTCGTAATTACTAATTCTAGTGAGAATCGTGTTCTCGTTTTGATCATCACTTCTTCCGCTTGTTTTTCCTCTTCCCAAGAGTCTTCCAATAAGTTTATCCACTTCTTCTGCGCTATAGGCCGTAAGTGCAACAACCTCAAATTCTTCTCCTCTTTTTTCCATAAATTCATTAAAAAGTTTTCTCTGATTTTCTGTTCGAGGAAATCCATCAAAAATAAGAGGGGCTCCTTCTGGAATAGTTTCAAGATGTTCTTCGACCATTAGTATTACAAGTTCATCTGGAACAAGCTCCCCTTTGTCCATGTACCCCTTCGCCTCTATTCCTAATGGAGTTTTGTTCTCTAAATTTTTTCGAAAAAGGTCCCCTGTTCCAAGGATGACATATCCATATTCCTCCGCCAGTCGACATCCTTGTTCGCCTTTTCCGGCCCCTGGGGGTCCAAAAAGAACAATGTTTGGACACTGTTGTACCGCTTCTTTGTCTTTGAATGATTCTGTCATGGTTTCTATAAATTAAGCTTCGTCAACATTTCTGCAGTGACATCTTGGATGTCTTGCTCGCCGTTGACGGAAACCAATTTACTAGATTTTACCCATGCGTCAAGCAAGGGTTGTGTAAAATTATAGAAGTTGTGAATACGCTTTTCGATACTCTGAACATTGTCATCTGCACGCCCTTCAAGTTCTGCTCTTTTGAGCAATCGCGTCATCGCTTCTTCATCCGAAATCTTTACCTCAAGCGCTCGAAACTCCCTGTTGTGATGTGCTAAGAGTTTTTCTAAATCTATTCGTTGTTCCTCTGATCGCGGAATTCCATCAAAAATAACCGGCACTTCTGGTGAAATTTGTGAAAAAAAATGCTCCACAATCTCCATAACAATTTCGTTCGAAACAAGATCGCCCCGTTCAATAATTTCTTTTACTTTCCTCCCGAGCTCTGAATCTTCTTTCGCAATTGCTCGAAGTTCTCCGCCTGTTTCAAAAATTTTGTAACCAAATTTCTCAGCCAAAATTTTCCCCTGAGTCCCTTTTCCAGACCCCTGAATACCGACCAAAATAAGATCTGTCATGATTTATGTTTAAAAATATTAGAAATCTCTTGTTTAAATGTTTCGACGTCTTTAAATTCTTTATACACCGATGCAAAACGAATAAAGGCCACGTCATCCAACTGTCGGAGCATTTCTACAATATCTTTTCCGATTGTTTGGGATGAAATAATTTTTTCTCCAGCCCATTTTTCTTCCAGCTCAGAAAGCTTTTCTCTGATTTTTTCAATAGACACAGGTCGCTTTCCACACGCTACAAGTATTCCTCGTTCGAGTTTTTCTCGATCGTAGGCTTCTGCACTTCCGTCTTTTTTTTCGACCATGAGGTTCGTTGTCTGCATTCGTTCAAAGGTCGTAAATCGAAAACTACACTCCGGACATTCTCGTCGTCGTCGAATGGCACTCCCTCCATCGGACGTTCGGGAGTCAATCACCTTACTGTCTTCGAAGCCGCAACTAGGACATTTCATAAGAAAGTTTTTAGCGTTTAGCTATTAGCTCTTATCGAAAAAGACTGTACTGAAAAAAGAAAATCTTTTCAACTTTTCAGCTTTTAGACTCTTGGCCTTTTTAACTTTTTGGCTACCTCCTAGCGAGCATTGAAATTTTTTAAAGCCTGTCGGGCTGTTTTTTGATTGGAACGATCTTTAAGTACTTGGCGTTTTTCATGTTTTTTTCTCCCTTTTCCGATAATTACTTCACATTTTATGTTTCGCCCTTTGATATAAATTTTTGTCGGAGCCACGGTGTGTCCTTTTTCGCCAGATTTAACAGCGATTTTCTCGATTTCTTTTTTATTAAGAAGGAGTTTTTTGGGTCTATCTTTTGGCTGAACTTCGACCGAATATCTCCACGGCGGAACTTGGAAATTCTCCAAATACACCTCTCCGTCACGAAAACGAACCCACGCGCCTTTCATATTTCCGTGCTTCGCGCGAATAGATTTCACTTCCCATCCCTCAAGCGCAATTCCCGCTTCAAAAGTATCAACAATCTCGTAATCAAAACGAATACGTCTATTTTCGAGAAGGGTATTATCGGTCTTCATTGCGCCGGCACAATGCCAGAAAACACCTCTTTTTACAACCTTCTCAATTCGCTTCTTCTCCAAAACATTTTTCGCAAGTCACCGGCTCTGGTTTGTCTGGAGAAAATGTCGTTTTTAATGGTGTAGAACATTTCGTACAAGTGCGATCAAAAAGTGTTCTTGGATTTCGAAGATTCATTCTGTCTTTGTGACGACACTCAAAACATTTGTGTGGAATAGGTAGCCCCATTGTCCGATAAAATTTCAGTTCCGGACGCTGTATTTGATAGTTTTTCTTACACTGTGTGCAGGCAAAAATTTCTATTACGACGTCTCCTTCTGTTTTTGCAATTGTTTCGGGAAAAGGGATACTCGCGGGTTGGTAGTTTTTCTTATCTTCCTCTCTCCATTTCCAGTTGTTTTTGAGGGCTTCTTCCTTTGTAATAGGGAAATATTCTTGTGCAACGGTTTCATTGTAAGCAACAGGAGACATTGTTGTTGGAAAAAACTCTCCCCATTCGCTTGTTTGCTTCATATGTTCGATAATTTTGTCTCGCAAGATGATGTATTCATCTTTTGTATATTGCTTGTTGAGAATGCAATACTCCGCATGTTTAAGCCCCACACAGCCAAGACAATTGCGAGAGTTATTAACGCATAATTTCGAATACATAATATCGTGACACCCCATCCAAATTTGATCCGAGAAGATAACATTCTGAACACCCGCTCCAAGTTCATGATTGTCACAACAAAATTCCACACCCTCCTTTGAACCAAAGGCCATCATGTCGTAGACATTTTTAACGTTCCGAGAATTGTAGACCCATTTGCAATCCTGTGCGTTATTTGCGTCATAACACTCTTGGCACCTTTGTGTGTTGTTTAAATATTCCCCCACCGAATCTTCGTTCTTCGCTCCTGTAAGGAATTTGTGGGGATATTTTTGAGCAAAAACTTGAAAATCCTTCCTCATTTTTTGGAGTCCTGCAAATGTTGAAAGAACGACTCCCTTTAGTTTTTCTTCATATTCTTCTTTGGTACAAGATTGGTTTAGGAAATAGTACTGTTTGTTTCGTAGGTTTACGCATCCAAAACAATTCGAGCAGCCAATACAATTCTTCAGAAACCAAGAATCGTGGCAAGTTTTACTGTTTTGGGAAAATTTCAATTCATAGCAATTCGTGCAATCGACACATTCATAACACAGTTCGCAATTAGTTATGTGTGCACAGTCACTACAGAAACGCGAATCGAAAATATAACAACTATACCAACAGGACTCATCATAATCCGCTTCGAAGATAAGATAGCAATTCTTACACCATCCACACTGGTTCACAAATTCACAGTTTTGATTTTTAACCACAGAACGAGCCAACTGTGGAACAACGTTCATCAATGCTTCAAATTGCGGAAAGAATGGTTTGGTGAAATCAAAATTCCGTCCGTACTCCTTTGGGTCCCAGTTGTCAGAATGCCAATATTCTGGATCGTAAACCGGAAAAGCTGCTCGCCCCTTTTCGTACACTGATAATATTTGTTTTCCACTTCCGCTACAGATTCTTTTGTACAAGTTCCTTTCATTTCTCCAAGACAATCGACGGCGCTGTCGTTCTTCTGGGCAAAGCGTGGGCGCGGGAATGTTCATTTTTTCATAAAAAGCGAGATCCTCATCAGTGATTTCGAATGATTTTCCGGACACTTTGCATTTGCGAACTTCCATCACCTTTCTAGGTACAATTTTTTTATAAAAAAAGCAATACTTCTCTCTTTTTATTTCCCAAACCCTTTTGCATCTTTGAGGCGTGTTTCTTTTTGTTTTTCTCTTTGAAGTTTCTCAACAAGTTTCAAAAATTCTTGTTTCAGCACGTCGTCTGAAATATTGGCGCCGTAGAGATTTTCTACAAAGAGCTCCCATCCAACCAAAATTTCTGTTTCTTCTTTTTCAAGATCTGCTCCGAGAATCTTTTTTTCAAGAATTTCTTTTTCTTGTCCGGAGAATAAATCAAGCACTTTTTCATTAATCTTTTCCGCAAAGTAGTGCCAATTCGAGCTTATAAGTCCCACAAAAAATTCCCCATCGGTAAATTTTTTAACAGACACCACTTCTTCTTTTTGCTTTGGTTTCGACTGTTTTGATTTCCGTACAAAAGCTCCGAATTCGTCTTCAATAAGCCCCTTTGCTCGCTTTGTCTTTTGGGCAATACGCGACAGAATCTCATCTTTTTCTATCGGACGAAAGACAAATTGAAGAAAGTGAAAAACAGAATCAAGGAATCTTTTTTCGCCTTCGATGGATCCGTCCAAATTCTTTTCGGCAAATTTCTCAAGAAGGAATTGCACCGCGTTTTGCGCCCCTCCGATAACTTCGCCCAATTTTTTTGGATCCTTTTGGGCGATTTCGTCGAGGTCTTTCTTTCCTGGAATATCAATGATGAACGGATTGAGTTCCATTTGAAGAATCATTTCTGTTGACCGCAAAGTCGCTTTCTTTCCAGCAAGGTCTGAATCAAAGGCGAGGTAAATATTTTTCGTAAGACGTTTAATTAAACGAAGATGTTCCTCTGTTAATGAAGTTCCGCAAGTGGCAACACAATTTTTGAATCCCGCAGAGTGCGTTGAAATCACATCGAAATTTCCTTCAACCAAAATAACCGCATCCTTTTCGCGGATGATTTTTCTCGCGCGATGAAGTCCAAAAAGAGTCGAACTTTTGTGATACACCGGATTTTCTGGTGAATTCACGTACTTGGCCACTTTCTTTTCTCCTGATAAATCGCGCCCGGTGAAGGCAATGATCTCTCCATTTTTGGGTTCGAAAATCGGAATCATGAGTCGACCGTGAAACCGGTCTTGCATTTTCTTTCCCCCAAATTCTCGCTCAAATGCCACGCCAGACTGAGCAATCATGTCTTGTGAGAAGCCTGAATCAAGAAGGTGTTTCGTCAGACCATCCTTCGCCGTTCCTCCGAACCCAAGCCACCATTCTTTGGCAATCTCTTTTGTAATCTTTCTGTTTTCAAGGTATTTCGTCGCTTTATTTGATTTCTTAAGTTGTGTTTGGAAATATTCTCCTGCCTTCCTGTGCAATGCAAAAATATCTTTCTTTTCCTCTCTAGAAGGCCCCTTTTCTGTTCCAAAATCTTTGGGCACATCCATTCCTGCGCTATCTGCCAGCATTTCTACTGCTTCGGCAAAACTGAATCCTTCCATTTTTTCAAGGAAAGAAATAGCATCCCCTCCTTCTGATGACCCGAAGTCATACCAGAATTGTTTATCGGGCGACACGCAAAAACTCGGTGTGCGCTCGTTACGAAATGGGGACCGACACATGTAATTCTTCCCTGATTTTTTCAGTTCGGCATACTTGCGAATAAGGTCGACAATGTCGATTCTATTCTTGAGGTCTTCTATAAATCGGTCGTTCATGAGTCGGGGCGAACCTACTGCAAGTAGAAGATTTTTTCAAGTTCATTAGAGATTCTTGACAAAATCCATTTTATTGCTAATGTACTGATGATTTAGATAATTCTTTATTTTTAAAAATATGAGCAACCAGCTCAACAATGTCGACTTTTCTGGAGATAGCGGACCTTCTTTTGTTTTAGGAAGCACAACACTAACGAAAGATAATATTATTGACTTTCTCGATGAAATCGGATTACAAGTCTCTGTCTGTGATGACACTGCTGCGTTTGGACCCGTTGATAAAACAACCCGAGTTCTTTCAAAAAATCCAGAATTCAACGCTTTTCTTGTTGCGATTGCACAAGAAACCCCCGGACTTAGTAGCTCTGGTGAGTCAACTGGGGCTTTTTCTATAAACGAAATAACCCTTGATACGAAACTCACAGCTGCACATTCTTTAGGACTAGAGGGCGAAGGCTCTAATTAAACCTTGTGCTTTTTGATAATTTTGATAAACACAACGTGCTCTTTTTAACGTTGTCGCTTCATTGATTTAACAATGGGGAGGAAAGTCCGAGCCGCACGAAAAAATCCAGTATCGCTCACAGCGAATCCATTTGTCTGCAAAGATAAGTGAGGGACTATGTGGCACAGAAATTATGTATCCCTTCGGGGCCCTAGTGAAATATTTGGAAGGTGATGCTTCCAGTTTGCTTTGTCGCAAGACTTAGTAATGCTAAACCCACTGGGCGGAGAAGCGAGTGGCCTAAACTTCTTGAGTGATATTTTTCTCACGTTTGAGAGGATGTTTAGTCTCGCCGATGACACCTTTTTGCAAAAAAAGGGATCAGATAAATGACAGCTTTTACAGAACTCGGCTTATTAAAAAGAGTAATTCCGTGATCCAGACGTTGCAAACGTTTGGATTTTGGGGTACAAAAAAGTCATGAAAATCCTTTTGCTGGGGAAACGGGGGATGCTGGGATCAGAATTTCTCAAAATAATGGAGGAACAAAACTTTGATTTCCAAGCCCCAACGCATCACGAATTAGATTTGTTGGACTTCAATGCAGTAGACCGGTTTCTTGCTCGAGAATACTTTGATCGCATTATTTATTGTGCTGCCTACACGGATGTTGAGGGAGCAGAAATCGAGCGTGGTGCCTGTGAACGAATGAACGTCGCCGCCCTACAAAACCTGCTCACACACAAACAACCCATCATTCATTTCTCAACTGACTATGTTTTTTCGGCGCCTAATAATATTGCGATTCCTGAGAATTATCCACGTGAGCCATTGAATTTTTATGGCGAATCAAAAAAGCAGGCTGAAATAGTTTTGGAAACTTCGGGTATTGATTTTTGGAACATAAGAACGTCTTGGCTTTTTGGAATGGGACGAGAAAATTTTTTGACAAAGATATGGCGTGCGGCAAAAGAAAACGATGTTCTTGAAATTGTTGGCGATCAGATTGGGCGCCCCACCTATACCAAAGATTTGGCAAAATTCGTACTCGACTACTTCATTGTAAACCAGCAAGACTCTGGCCATTACCATATACAAAATTCTGGAGATCCTGTCAGTTGGGCTGATTTTGCAAAATACTTTCTCGAGAAAAAAGGATGGCAGGGGGCGATAAAAACAATGTCTTCCGAAGACCGGCAGTACAAAGCCGAGCGCCCAAAAAATTCTGTTTTTATGAACACAAAGCTTCCCGAAGGGCTTCGTGATTGGAAAGAAGCGGTCGACGAATTTGCCGAAACTGTATAAACTAGGCACAAATTTTTACGTTATTATGAAGAATCCTTTCTCCGGCCCCTTTGCAAAAATAAAATCCATTCACTGGAAATCTAAAAAAAGTTCCGTACCAAACCCCCCGAAGAAAAAAAAGAAGCGACGACTGCGCCTGGGGGAAATCGTTATTTTAATTCTTGTGGGATATGTAGTGGTCTCTTTTTGGCCGTTGCGAGAACTTCTTCTAAATGGGTTTTTAAATGGGCGAACACTTGTCGTCTTTACTAATGAAGCCGAAGCCCGCCCTTGCGGAGGGTTTGTAACAGCGGTTGGAGAAGTTCAACTATTTCCTCCTGTGATACGATTTCGAAATGCGTATGAAGTAACTGCCGATTTAGGAGAAAGTACTTTTCCACTTAACAAAGTTTCTCAAAAAATGAATTTTTGGGATTTGGGAACCTCCGCTGATCTCGCTGTTTGCGCAGAAGATCTCCGAAAAGCCTATCAATCTTATCGTGATAAAAAAATCGATCATGTGATTCTTTTTGATGTCAAAACGGCCGAAGATATTTTTGTCCTCTTTGGGGAAATGAAGCTCAACGGAAAAGATCTTGATGCCAAAACACTTTTCTCAACGCTCTCTCGTATGGTGGCAGATGTTGACAGACACAGTGAGGAGGCGCTTGCCCAAAGGAAAGCTCCACTTTCTCGACTCGGGAAAAAGATGATATGGCGGGCCCTTTTTAATCCCACCATTTTGCCTCAACTAACCCGCATCGTAGAAAGAAGCTTCCAGTCTGGGCAAATATTCTCCCCGGAAATTTCTCCACAAATCCGCCCCGAGCGAAATGATTTCGTGGTAACCGAATGGAACTTGGGAGGGGGGAAAAGTTCTCGATATCTGCAAAAAACGCTGAATATTATCGCACGAGAAGTTCGACCAAATGATTGGGGAATTTTTGTTGAACTTACAGCACAACATGCTGGGGGAACCGACGAACCTCTCTCTCAGGATTGGAAAGGCGTCTTTGAGGTTCGCGCTCCCAAATTTCTCGGCGTAGAACCCTTCTTTGCCGAGGCAGAAATCAAACCAGGGAGAGCGTTTCGAAAACAATTTATGTTTGAATACGAAGGAGAAATTTCCGAGTTCTCAATTTTCCGTCCTCGAGGACAAGAACTTTTTGCAAATGTTTCTGTTTCGCTTTTTCCGCAAAAAATGTTTCACAAGGCGACGTTTCAAACACATGAAAATACAGGCGTTTTCTTGGGAGAAGTTACCCCTCCTCGTCGAACCTTCCGCTGGATAACAAAAGAAGACAATGTCGCCCCCTTTGTGACACTTCACGAAGTGATTTCTGTAGACCAGCTTTCTATTGATCAGCGAGTAAAATGGAACGATCTTTGGAAGGATGAAGAAAGATCGTTTTTGACAGTCGAGGTTCACCTCAATGAAATGATTCAACGAACGGAAGAATTCTCTGCTGTTCTTAGAGACCTAAACATTGGAGCCAGGTCTCACAAAGAAAACCCTGAACTCATAACCGCAGACCTCCTGTCTAACAACACCACACTCCTGCTTGGTTTCATTCAAACAGAACGACAAGATCAAGAACGATTTGAACTCACCATTTCGGGCCTTGAAGATTTTCACGGAAATACAATCACTCCTGCCCCCAGAACGGTAATTGATCGACGAATTTCGGTGCCCTAAAAACTTGACGCCCATCTTGAAAAAACTAGAATCGTCCCAGAGGGAAGGGATTTGCCCCCCTCTCCCACAATATTTTCATGCGAACAGCAAAAAAAAGAATCCTACTTTCCTTTCTCGTGGCAAAAACCCAAAAACTTCTTTTTTGGAGTCTCGTGGGGTTTGCACTTTTTCTGTTTGGAGTTTATTTATTTGGGATGAACCGCATTGCCATGCAAGGATATGTTTTGACAAAATTTACTGAAAAAAATGCTGAGCTTTCTTCAAACATTGAGCAACTGGAAGCTACGATTGCTCGATTCGAAACGCGTGAATATATCACAAAAAAAAGTGAATCCAAAAAGATGGTGTCTCGGGGACGACAAAAATTTGTCGTTATTCATGAAACGCTTACGGCACAGAAGTAGAAACTTTTCCATGTTTCAAAAACATTGGGAGTGTTTTTTGTATTGATGATGAATTTTCTATCCCCCCTCTCTTTGCCAAGAGTGAAATAAATATAAAATAAAAAAGTCATTCCAGCTTGTCTGGAATCGCTTGGGGTTCAATATATGATTGATGGATGGAAAAATGATTGGGGTTTATATCATGGGAAATGCAAACTTAACGCTTTATACAGGTGTCACGAATAATTTAGTGCGAAGAATTCTGGAACACAAACAAGGAAAATTGAAAGGATTCACTAAAAAATACAATCTCAATATTTGTTTGTATTACGAATTTTGTGAAAAGATGTATCAAGCCATTATCCGAGAAAAACAGATAAAAAATATGAGTCGAAAGGAAAGAGTGGAACTTATTAAATCTCGAAATCCACTTTTGAGTGATATTTCTTCAGAGTTATTTTCATTGGTTGATAATCCACAGGATATTATTTTGTTTGAATAGATTCCAAGTTTTTACCCGATTCCGGGCAAGCCGGAATGACCAAGAAGGAATTACGCTTTTTGTCCACATTTTCCTTTCCTTTGCAACACGTGTTTATTGCGCTTTCCTGCTTTATCTGTATAATACTAAGACTTAAAATTTCTAAAAACTAACGACTGTTTCTCAATGTCACATTTTGATTCTTTTACTCACTTTGCAAAAAACACACTCATTCTTTCTCAAGAAGAAATGCGTCGACTGGGAGAAAAACAAGTTCAAACCCAACACCTTCTACTTGGGATTCTCCGACAGCCAAAATCTACTGGTGGCGGAGTCTTGCGAAGTTTTGGAATAACGTATGAAAATGCATTCCGCATCGCAGAAACACTAAAGGACCCCAAGAAGGTTTCTCCCGAAGACGAACAAAATATTTTCTCTGCTTTCTCTCAAAAAATCATCGAACTCGCTGCACAAACAGCCCTTAATTCTGGGCATGCGATGGTAGACTCTGAACATATCCTTTATGCGATAGTAAAACAAAAAGATTGCGGTGCCATTCATATTTTGGAAAATTTATTGGTAAAACCAGAACAAGTTGTCACTCATCTCGAAGAGCTTTTTCAAAGCGCTCCGATTCAGGGCCAAGCGGGAACAAATCCAAACTCTCCAAATATGCCCCAAATCGAAAACTTTCTCAATGGACTTCATGGAATCTTGGTTGGAATGACAGTGGGACTACAAGAAGAAGGGGACACTGGTGGCGGTGGGCAGTTTGCTCCAAGAGAAACTCATGATGAAGGTATGGCAGATGGGACATATGGTCCACGATCTTCACGAAAAAAGAAACTGGCCCTTGATTATTTCTGTACTGATTTCACAGAAATGGCGGCTGAAGGAAAGATTGATAAAATCGTTGGTCGAGACAAAGAAATTAAGAGAGCGATACAAATTCTTTCGCGAAAAACAAAAAATAATCCTGTTCTTCTTGGGGACCCGGGAGTCGGAAAAACTGCTATTGTCGAAGGACTAGCACAACATATTATTAATGGAACTGTTCCTGATAGCTTGGTCGATAAGCGCGTATTATCGCTTTCGATGTCAAACTTAGTGGCGGGAACAAAATACCGTGGAGAGTTCGAAGAACGATTAAAACGAATTATCGACGAAGCTTCTGCGGCGGAAAATGAAGTGATTCTTTTTATCGACGAGCTCCATACAATTATTGGTGCCGGGTCAGCCGAAGGATCTTTGGATGCGGCAAATATTCTCAAGCCTGCCCTTTCTCGAGGGTTGATTCAAATGGTGGGAGCAACAACCATGGAAGAATACCGAAAACACGTAGAAAAAGATTCTGCGCTCGCCAGACGGTTTCAGCCCATTGATGTTCCAGAGCCAACCGTAGACGAAGCTATTGAAATCCTTCAAGGACTGTGTCCTCATTATGAAAAACATCATGTCGTAAAAATCGATGACAAAGCAATCCGTTCTGCAGTTAAGCTCTCTGACCGATACGTTAATGATCGATTCTTGCCAGACAAGGCACTTGATTTGTTGGACGAAGCCTGTGCCTCTAAATCCTTAACGAATAACGCTAATGGGAAAGAAATTCGAGACTTGAGAAAAAAACTTACCAAAACACAAAAAGACAAAGAAACGGCTGTTATCGGGCAAAACTATGAAAAAGCGAATCGGCTTCACCAAGAAGAAGAGCGATTGCAGTTGGCAATTCAGACAATGAAATCCAAAGCCGCTGCCGGAAAAACACCAAAAAAAATAACCGAACAAGATATTGCTCGAATGCTCGAACAAATGACAAGTATTCCGATGAGTGCCATGTTGGATGGGGAATCTGTACACCTTCAAAATCTTGAACAAACGCTTCAAGAAAAAGTAATTGGACAAGAAAAAGGTGTTTTGAAAATTTCACAAGCAATCAGAAGGGCTCGAGTAGGACTACAAAATCCAAACCGACCACTGGGAGTATTTCTTTTCCTTGGTCCAACGGGAGTGGGGAAAACCGAACTCGTAAAACAGCTCGCCAAAGAGGTCTATCATGATGACAAGGCGCTAATAAAAATGGACATGTCTGAGTTCTCTGCTAGTCACACAGGTTCTCGACTTGTCGGGGCTCCTGCCGGATACATTGGACATGATGATGGGGGAGAATTGACCGAAAAAGTGAGACGAAAACCCTACTCCATTGTGCTCTTTGATGAAATTGAAAAAGCACACAAAGACGTGCACAACATGTTGTTGCAAATCTTTGAAGACGGACATTTAACTGATGGCAAGGGACGACAAATTTCGTTCCGCAACACTATTATTATTTTGACCTCAAATATCGGCGCACAACGATTCCAAGCAACGGCTAATGCCATCGGGTTTTCCGATAATGAAAAAGATCTTTCTCATCATGAGCACGAGTTTGAATTAGCAAGTGATGACGTTATGAAAGATCTCAAACAAGCTTTTGTTCCGGAGTTTATCAATCGACTTGATTCTGTAGTGGTCTTTCACCCGCTCAACCGAGAATCGATTAAAAAAATTGTAAAACTTCAGATTGCAGAATTCCAAGAACGACTTCAGGAAAAAAATATTACATTACAAGTCGGGGGCTCAACGATTAATTCCTTGTCAAAAGCCGCCTATCATCCCGAATCCGGCGCCAGGCAAGTCAGGCGCATCTTGGCGGATAAGCTCGAGCATCCGCTAGCCGAAGGGATTCTAAGTGGGGAAATCAAAAAGAATGCTTTTCTCAAGGTTTCTTTTGATGGAAAAACCGAGCTCTGTTCTTTCTCTCCCGTAACGAAGAAATAAGAAGCGTTGACACTCGGTTGAAAATTTGTACCATCGCTCCCGATGGAGACAATTATTCAGAAAGCGTTGAAAATTCTCCTCGATAAATACGGAGCCCAGTACGATTGCGTTACTATTTTGGAGGAAAATGGGCATTATCGAGCCAGTATTGAAACGCCAGAACCGGCAAAACTTATTGGGCGCAATGGAGCTATTTTGAGTGCTTTACAGCTGGTTCTCAAGAATGTTCTTTGGAGTCAAAATGAAGAAAAGGCATTTGTAACACTCGATATTGATGGGTACCGACAAGATCAATACGAAAAAATTTATGCTCGCGTAAAGGGAACTATCGAAATGATGAAGGAGAGAGGGTTGTCAGAGGTAAAGCTCACTCCAATGAAACCGTTCGTTCGTCGATTGGTTCATCTATGGATTGCTGAGAATTATCCCGACCTGACTACTGATTCTGTTGGTGAGGGACTCGCCCGAGCAATACAGGTTCGATACAAGTAAATCTATTTCAAATGAGAGAAGAAGTACCAGTCTCATCCGAAACAAGAGAACAATTAATGCAAATAATTGGAGATCTCTCTACGGAAACAAGGGCCGGATTAGTACAAAAATTTGATGAGCTTAACCAGCTTCTTGGTGGGAAAATGCCAGCCACTACTTCTGATGAAAAAATATTATGTATCTTGGTAGAAATAGACTCAATGAGAAAACAAGAAGCCATACAAGCTTTTATTAATGGACCAGAGAGTGATACTTGTGCAAGTCATCTGGAGGAAAGGCCGCTTCACAGGCCAATGAGATTGTTGTCTTGGAAAAAAGATCCTTTTGGTCCCACTCCCTACTAGTCTTTTTCAAAATTATGGGAAAAATTCAAACTACGATAAAATCAAATTCGTAATTGATAATTGATAATTCGTAATTTATAATTGAGAGATGATCACAACAGACGACCTGAGAACGAAATGGCTCGCTTTCTACGAAGCGAAGGGACACAAGGTTATTCCTTCTGCTGGGGTTATTCCTGAAAACGATCCGACCGCTCTCTTCCATAACTCTGGAATGCATCCGCTGATCCCCTATCTCATGGGAGAGGTTCATCCCGAGGGAGTTCGCCTTGCAAGCTCTCAAAAATGCATTCGAACCATTGATATTGATGAAGTCGGGGACGCAACCCATCTGACATTTTTTGAAATGCTTGGAAACTGGTCATTGGGAGATTATTTTAAAGAAGATAAAATTGCTTGGTCGTTTGAATTTTTGACCAAAGAACTCGAATTGCCGATCGAAAAATTAGCTGTCTCTGTTTACGAAGGAGACGACGACGTGGATCGAGACGAGGTTTCTGCCGCTCACTGGGTTGACGCCGGAATTCCCCAAGAACGAGTCGCCTTCCTCCCAGCGAGTGAAAACTGGTGGGCGGTCGGAGAAGTTGGTCCGTGCGGCCCAGACAGTGAAATGTTTTATTGGGTTGGCGAAGGCGCGGCGCCAAAAAGTTTCCAAGAAAGCTGGGAAGATCCTAATTGGGTTGAAATTGGAAATGACGTTTTCATGACCTTCCACCGAGACAGTGATGGAACTCTTCATCCGTTGCCCCAGAAAAATGTCGACACCGGAATGGGACTTGAGCGCCTCATCACCGTAATAAATGGATTTCAGTCGATTTATCAGACCGATGCGTTTTCCGATATTTTAAAAAAAATTGCGGAACTTTCTGGTCACCCAGAGATCCTAAAAAATCCTATTGCGGAAACAGAAGTGGGAAATTCTAGCCGTATCATTGCCGATCATCTCCGAACCGCAACGGTTATGCTGGGAGATGGCATCGTTCCATCAAACACTGATCAAGGATATATTTTACGACGAATTATCCGACGAGCCATTCGTCACGGAAGAAGGATAGACATTGAACACATTTTTTGTTCAAGCATTGCGGAAGTGGTTATTGCTAAGCTTTCCACACATTATTCCGATTTAAAAAAGAAAGAATCGTTTATTTTTGAAGAGCTCACACGAGAGGAAACGTTATTTTCCAAAACCCTGACAAATGGTGAACGGGAGTTTGAAAAACTCGCCGCAAAGATATTAGAATTTTCCCCAAAGAAAGAAGTAAGCGGAAAGAGTGCGTTTAATTTGTATGAAACTTACGGATTCCCTCTTGAGATGACGATGGAATTGGCGAAAGAAAAAGAAATGACTGTTCATGAAAACGGATTTTACAAAGCGCAAAAAGCACATCAGGAACTTTCTCGTGCTGGAGCTGAGAACAAATTTAAAGGAGGATTGGGCGACACTACTGACATGACCGTGAAACTTCACACCACGGCACACCTCATGGTGGCAGCCATGCGAGAGATTCTCGGGGAACACGTTGATCAACGAGGATCGAACATCACGCCAGAGCGATTGCGGTTTGATTTTTCTCATGATGAGAAACTCACTGATGATCAAAAGTCAGCGATTGAGAAATGGGTGAATGAAGCCATTGCGGCCGATGCCGAGCAGGTGCTTGAAGAAGTTCCAAAGGCTGAAGCCGAGAATGATCCAACGATTGTGGGAGCGTTTTGGGAAAAATATCCTGATACGGTAAAAGTCTATAGCTTCAAAGATGCCACTGGGAAAGTCTGGTCTCGTGAGCTCTGTGGAGGTCCGCACTGGGCACGAACGGGAAACTTGGGAACGTTTAAAATCAAAAAAGAAGAAAGTTCTTCTCGGGGGGTTCGAAGGATTAAAGCGGTGTTAGTATAAACCCCTTTACTCCATTTCTGCGGCCTTCAAAAGGGTTCCAACTTCTTCCGCAACTTGTTCTGAAAGGCTTCCTCTTTCTAAGCAGTTTCCCACGGCGGCATCAACCGTTTTTTCCGAAAAATAAATGCCCAATTCGGGATATTCTTTGGTAAATTTTTCCACTATTTTTATTGGAGAAAGAGTTCTTTGGAGAATCGCTTCTGCAGATTTCACCGTTCCTGTTGATCTATGTCCCATGGTTTATTTATCACTCTACCTCTTTAACTATAGCATGTTTTTATAAAAAGTCAACACTATGATTGTCTAAGCCGGTTCTGGGCTGTGTCCTAAACCTCTCGTGATCCTGAAACAAGTTCTGGATGACGTGAACTATTTTTGTAGCTGATACAAATCCTCCATCGCTACTCGCGCTTCTTTCGCGTAGTCTTTTCCGCTACTCGCGTAGAGAACAGAGCGTGAGACGGGAACAATAACTCCGATTCCGTCTTTTTGAACGGCTTTCACCGCGTCCATATCACCTCCCTGCGCCCCAACTCCTGGACAAAGAAACCACGTGTGTGGCATTTCTTCCCGGAAAAATTTCAAAAAATCTGGTTCAATCGTTGCTCCAATAACTGCCCCAACCGCTGAAAACATATTCTTTTCTGATTGCGTGGTAACGTTCCATGATTCCACCATTTCCGCGATTCGGAGTGATATTTCTGCTTCTCCTCCTTGAAATTCAACTGCTGATGGATTGGAGGTTCGAACCAATACAAAGATTCCTTTTCCGTCCTTTTCACAGTAGTTGAGGAAGGGGAGGATTCCGTCTGTTCCCAAGAGTGGGTTCACTGTGAGGGCGTCACATTCCAGTGGGGATCCCTTGCCGAAGTAAGCCTTTGCGTACGCCTCTGCAGTCGCCCCTATATCGTTTCTTTTCCCATCGACGAGTGTTATCAGCCCGAGCTCTTTTGCAAGCTTGAGAAGAATTTCTACAGCTTTAATTCCCTCTGCCCCAAATTGCTCGAAATACGCCATCTGAATCTTAATTCCACAGATGAGATCGTGTGTGGCTTTCATAATTTCTGTGCAAAATTCAAGTGCCCCTTTGACATCTTTTGAAATTCCTTTGGGAAACTTGTCTGGGTTCGGATCGAGCCCAAGCATGAGAATAGATCCTTTTTCTTTGACCGCCGTTTCCAATGTTTCTGAAAAATTCATCGTCTGTATTATTGAGGAATGAGGACTTTTGGGCAATAGAAAAAGGGCGTCAATCTTCTCCAAATCAAGAACCACATAGGTAGGAAGAGAAAGCGACGCCCCGTAGAACCCAGAGGACTGAAGAACAGTCTTAGGGTGTAGTGAAGGTCTGAGAGAAAGTAGTGTTTTTTCTCCAGAGCTTCCACTCAAAAGTCTGAATTAGATTTCTGCAACCTACTTAGACTTACATAGATAGTAACACCTCCCTTGTTTTTGTCAATCATTTCTTCTCATCCTTTTTTGACACCGACTTCTTTTCTTCTTTCTTTACTTCGCCATCTTTTTGCGCCTTTCGTTTGTCTTGCTCTGGTCGCGCCCAACGCGCAATTTTACTCTCCACATCCGCTCGTGGTTTAGCGTATCGTTGCCGTGAAAATTTCACAATTTTTTCTCGTCTCTCTTCCGGATCTTCTTCGTCGATAATTACCGGTGGTGGGAGCGTCGCCCCCGAAAACACCGTACTCGTCATCCCTTCCACCATAATCCGGTTGTACACTTCATATTTTGGTAACGATGCGAGATCTATTGGGAGAATAACTTCTTCATCAAATTGTTCTGAAAACACTTTGGCATCATCGATTCCAATTTGAAAAGACACCAAACTTCCTACATTCCCAAACACCGCCGCCTGCACCTCTTCTGACATCTGCGCCACATACTGGTTCGCCATGGTGAGATTCAGTCTGTATTTTCTAGCTTCCGACAAAATAGTGGCAAACGAGTCGGTCGCAAAGTTCTGAAATTCATCCACATATAAATAAAAGTCTTTTCTGTCTTTTTCTGGAATGTCCGCTCGGCTCATCGCATCAAGTTGAAACTTGGTGACCAGCAGCGATCCAAGCATAGAAGAGTTATCTTCTCCTATTTTTCCTTTCGACAAATTCACAATCACAATTTTCCCGGTGTCCATTGCAAATCGCAGATCGAGGGTTGATTTCGGTTGTCCAACAATGTTTCGAATTACGGGCGTCGAAAGAAATTGTCCGACTTTATTCTGAATTGGCCCAACCGCTTCCGCTAATTTCTGTGGCGCAAGTGCGCTAAATTCTGTCTCCCAAAAACTCCGCACCATCGGGTCTTCCACGTAGTGAAGAATCTTCGCGCGATAGACTTTGTCTACGAGCATTCTCGTGATTCCAAGCATTGTCGTGTCTGGCGCTTCGACAAGTGCGAGTACTGTGTTTCGCAAGAAATGCTCCAATCTCGGTCCCCAAGAATCAATGTTTAATTTCTTAATCACTCCAATCAGGCCCGATGCAATCAGTCCTCGTTGTTCTGCATTTTTCCCTTCCAGCACGTTGAATGCCACGGGGAACTCTCGGTCCGAAGGATCAAAAAGTATCACATCATTCGTTCTGTTCTTTGGCACGAATCGTAAGACGGCTTCCGCCAAGTCTCCGTGCGGATCGATCACCGCAACCCCCTTTCCCGCTAAGATATCTGAAAAAATCATATTTTCCAGTAAGGTTGATTTCCCCATTCCTGTTTTTCCGATGATGTAGACATGTCGTCTTCGATCGTCGGGACGGATCCCGTATTTCACTCCATGGTTTCGGAAATTAGTTTGTCCAATAAGCGTGACATATTTTTCGCTTTCGTCCGGTAAATCTGCCGGTGGCTCGAGTTTTGCATTTTCCACCCACGTAATACGAGGGGTGCTCACCGTAACGGTTGGCAAGTGATACATTGTCGCCAACTCTTCTTGTGAAAGAATAAACGGCGATTTTACGGCTCGATGGATAATTCTACGAAAGAGTCCTGATGATTCCCCGTGGGCAAATTTTCCCACCAAAAATCGATTCATTTGTGGTGCATCGAACTGGTGAAACGTCCCTGTTATTTCTCGCAGTTTTGCTTCTGCGTGAAGTTTATCGGTGTCAGAATGAACATAAAGTGCTCGCACATTTACCGCAAAGGCGAGTCGGGAAATCTTATCAAACGCCGCCGAGTAAATCGTTTCTCTGTCGTGCCGTCCTGAAGATGTTCTCTCGTCTACTTCCAAACTATCGTCATCGAGATCTTTGCGGCCAGACGAACCGTCTTTTCCTTTTTTCCAAGCGAAAAACAAATGAAGCAATCTCCAAATCGGAGCTCGTGCAATTCGCACCCATCGTCGTTTATCCAGTCGTGCCCATTGATATAGACTTCTGAACCAGTTCCATTGCCACACTCCACTTCTCACCACATGCTTCAGCGCGTTATCAGCGGCCTCTTGCCACCTGGATCCCACCGGATTGATAACGAATTGCACGACGGCGGTGTCCCCCTTGTGCGGAAGATGCGAAAGCGCTGACGTCACAGCCCCCAGAGGATCTTGGAATTCTCTTGAGTTAGAATCATCAAATTGCGGGTACCTCTTAAACGGAAACACCCACGGATTGTAGGGTTTGAGCGTTGTAGAAATCACTTTTTTCTTTTCGATAAGTTTTTTTGTGAAATAATCAGACACCTCTTCAATTTCTACTTCTTTGTATTGTGCGTAGAACTGCGAAGAAACCAGTGTTCTCAGGTGAGTGGGAACCACCACATAAAAATGGATACGTCCTCCCGTGCAGACAATTTCAAAACTAATCGTCTCTTGTCCGCCTTTTTTTGCTTCTTTAGAAAGAAGTCCGTGGAGACTCGCCAGGATTTGTTCGAAAGCAAGGGGGCCTCTTTCGTTTTTCTTTGGTACCGATAGTCGCAACACTGTTTGTTTCGCTTTTGTCATGCCTTTGTTTTTGCGGAAATTTCACCGCTTTTTATAGCTCTAAATCGGAAAAAACGCAATCCCTGAATTGACAAAAACTCTTCGCTTCCTACAATCCCGCCGTTCTTTGAACGAAATTTGTTTTCATGCAACTCCCCGCAAACACGGGGTAGCTGAGTACGAGTAGGGTGAGTAAGTGTAACGAACGAACCCGTTAAGCGAGTACGAAGACCTCCGTGTGAGCAAAAGGAGCGAGGACGGAATAAGCCGAGCCATTGAGCGAAGCCCAATTGCGAGAGTAATGAAGTCCTCCAGCGACGAACGCACGAGTGGCGAAACGGTAGACGCGCTAGCTTGAGGGGCTAGTGAGAATTATTTTCTCGTGGAGGTTCAAATCCTCTCTCGTGCACCATCCTACGCTTGCGTAGGACGTCCTCCGTAGCTTTTGTGCGAAGGGGGGCTTTGTTGATAACTTCTTGTGTTACTTGTTTAACAAGCTTCGGATGGCACGGCCTATTTTCATCTAAACATTCTATGTCTACATTCTCAAAAGCATAAATCACCCGCAACAAACTTATGTGGGGTTTTCGACAAACCCAAAAACAAGACTGAAGGATTATAATGAAGGACGATTCCCACACACAAAGAAGTACAAACCCTGGAAACTTGAAACATATATTGCTTTCTCGAACGAACAGAAGGCACGAGACTTTGAAAAATATTTAAAATCAGGCTCAGGTACCGCTTTTCGCAAAAAAAGACTCCTTTAGGATGCTGTTTGGTTGCGGAGGCAGGATGACGCTACGCTATTAAACGAACCTAAGGTTCAAATCCAATTGTCTGGCGACAATGAAAAAAACTGACTCTGGCCCGCTGGGACAAATTCTGGTTTTTTGGTTGCGGAGGCAGGATTCGAACCTGCGACCTTCGGGTTATGAGCCCGACGAGCTACCGCTGCTCTACTCCGCGATTTCAAACTTCTGTCCAAAGACCCTGTTCTTTTCCAGAGAACGGACGCGACTGTAGTAGAGTTTGCAAAAAATATCAAGAATATTTTAAAACTTCCCGCCCTGCGGGACGTAGGGAGAGTGTTTGTGGTGCTGAGATAAAATTTTTTGACGCAAAGAAAGAAATCCCCCAGACTTCTCATTAATGAGAAACTTCAACACATTAATAATTCCTAAAACAACCGCCTCTTCTGTTCCCTCTTCCGTCGAAGAAATATTAGAACAAAAATCTGTCGACTCCCTGTTCGTGCATCGAGAATCTAGGAAAGAATGGTTTTTGTCTTTCTCTCGCCCAACCTTAGAATATCTTGTTGAGGGCTCTTGTCAGCGTGCGGACATAAGAGAAAAAACTCTTCATGAATTAGCACAACTTCTTGCCGATTCTAATTTTGATACCGATAGATCCTGGGTTCGAAACCTTCTTGCCGCAGACGAGAAAACTTCCAAGAAAAAATAAACCTCTCACTTCACTAACCCCTCCCCCGTCATCTCTTTCGGGATAGGGAGTTCGAGCAATTTCAAAATCGTCGGTGCAATATCCGCCAACGTCCCTTTTTCTCGGAGCTGAATATCTTCCCCGTCGTGGGGAATCAAGAAAAATGGCACTAGATTCTTGGAATGTTTTGGAGCCGGATTACCTTCTTCGTCGAGCATCTCCTCACAGTTCCCGTGATCGGCCGTGATAATAATGTCGTATCCTTGCTTAAGGGCCTTTGGCACGAGCTTTCCGAGACACTTGTCGACGGTCTCCATGGCCCTGACCCCCGCCTTGATGTCAGAAGAATGTCCCACGAGATCTCCGTTGGCATAATTCTGCACCACCAATTCGTACTCCTTTTTCTCAATCGCCTTGATCGCCGCGTTGGTATTTTCAACCGCTGCCATTTCCGGCTTCTCGGCGTAAGTGGCACACTTGGGAGACTCGACCACAATGCGCTCTTCTTTTTCGAATGGTTCTTTGTGGTCGCCTGAAAAAAAAGTCGTCACGTGATTAAATTTTTCTGTTTCCGCGATTCGAAGCTGTGAATGTCCTTCTCGGGAAATAATTTCCCCCAAAGTGTTTTCGATCTTGTGCGCAGAAAGCGCGTAAATGACGTGTACTTTGTCGTGATACTGCCCAAAGGTTCCCACGTTTGCCGGATTTAACCGAATTAATCTTCTGAACTGCGGAAAGTCTCTATCACAAAAAGCCGCTGTTAACTGTCTCATTCGATCTGTTCTAAAATTGAAACAAATCACGACATCGTCACTCTGTATCTGTCCTTCTTTTTCAAGAAGAACTGGCGGCACATAATAATCTGATTCTGTGTTCGTTCTATAAAAATTGTCGAGATATTCCTCCCAAGATTCCTGTACGGCTGAAACGTTTGGGTCGCAAAAGACCCTGTAGGCTTGTTGGGTTCGGTTCCAGTTCTTATCTCGATCCATGCCAAAGAATCGCCCACCAATCGACGCAATTTTTCCTATCCCGCGATCTTCAACCTCTTGAAGATAGTGTTTCGCTGTCCTCTCTGGAACATCTCGCCCATCGAGAAATGCGTGAATATAAACATTCTTAATTCCAAACTGCTTCGTCATGTCCTGCAATCCATACAAATGATTTTGAAAACTGTGAATCCCTCCATCCGACACCATTCCAACAAAATGAATACGTCCTTTTTGTTTTGCTGTTTGGAACAATGGAGTCAGTTCTGGTTTTTCCATGAATTCACCCGATTCAATCTCATCATTAATAATGGTGAGGAGCTGTTTCACTGGTCGCCCTGCTCCAATGGTGATATGGCCGACTTCCGATCCTCCCATTTGAAACTCTGGCAACCCAACCTCTCGTCCGTGTGTTTTTAACTTTGAAAACGATTTCGTTTTAAAAAGCGTGTCGAGAAAAGGCGTCTTTGCTTGCGCAAATGCATCTCCTTCTCCTCCTTTTCCAAGACCAACTCCATCCAAGATAATTAAATAAACTTTTTTCATCGTGGAAATTGTAATGTAAACTTTGGGAAGATGAAACGGAAAAATTTTGGTGGATCATTGTTGATAAGTCTTGGCGTCTCTTTCCTTGTTCTTGGGATTGCGGTTTCCATCGTTTCTTCTGTACAAAGATCTGTGCAGCGGAGTGCTGATTTGGGACGAGCAAATCAAATTTTCTTTGCCGCCGAGTCTGGCCTTGAGGCTGCGTTTTTTCATCACAATGCACGAGCACAGGGAGTGCATTTCGCAGGAGAATCAATCCCGCAACTTATTTCTCTTCCCGCGGCTTCCGCCGAAGTCGTCTGGACTATTAATGGACGATCTGATCCCGTGTCCGGCCTTTTGCGAGACGGACAAAAAATTCAAATTCCTTTATTTTGGGATAATTCTGTTAACCCTACCCAAGAGCCTCCTTTTATCAGTGGCTCATTTGACCCAGGACATGATCAGGCGGGAGAACTTAGTGATGATTTTGCTCTTACTTTTTTTAACGATGACGTTCTTGGTTTTGATTTTGGAACTTCTGAAGACGAGGTCGTCCTTCTTGATTGGGCGGTTTCTCGAGAGCATAGTATTGACGGTCTCCAGACTTTTGTCCCACAGCTCGGCGCGGATGATGACCCTTGTGGGAGCGGAACCTCCTTCATTTGCAAATCTTCTTTTCTTACCATTGGGGCAGAAATTGACTCCTCATCTGCCACCGCAGGAAAAATTCTTCCCGGAGAAACCACCACAACGCTCAATAATTTCTTTGGAGATATGAGTTCTCAGAAATATATGATTTCTTTTCAGTCCCTTCTTCCTTTCGAATCAGAAAATGGGGAAGACAAAATCGAAGGGATTCCTTTTACCCTTGGGGCAAACAACAACGCTCTCTTACCCCGAGAAAGCTACCAAGTGCAAGCCGATGTTTCTATTGGAAGTTTTTCAAAAACAATTACTGCAGAGGTTCCAGAAAAAACCACCATCGGCGCCTTTGATTATATTATCTTTGATTAGTGCGCAGTGATCTTGGTTCCAACATTTTTTCCGGTAAGCACGCTTTTGAGGTTTCCTTTTTTGAGGAGTTCAAAAACTACTATCGGCATGTTGTTGTCTCGACATTGGGCTACTGCAGTCGCGTCCATGACTTTCAAATCTCGCTCCAAAACCTCGTCAAACGTAATCTTGTCGAACCGTTTTGCTTTTTTGTTTTTTTGTGGGTCGCTGTCATATACGCCATCCACGGTTGTTGCTTTGAAGAGCGCATCACAGCCAAGCTCAAGCGAACGAAGTGCTGCCGCAGAATCTGTCGTGAAGTATGGGTTTCCCGTTCCTGCTGCACAAATCACAATACGATCTTTTTCCAGGTGCCGCATGGCTCGCCTCGTAATGTATGGCTCTGCGACGGCTGGAATATCGAGCGCCGAACACACTCGCGAATGAATGCCAAGTTTTTCTAATCCCGCCTGAAGCGCAACTGAATTCATAATCGTCCCCAGCATCCCGATGAAGTCTGATGGCACGCGTTCAATTCCTGATTTGTCATTTTCCCTTCCTCTCCAAATATTCCCTGCTCCAATCACGATGACTATTTCGACCCCTGTTTTTTGGGCATCAACCACCTCGGCGCAAACCTTGTCGAGAATCGAGTAATCGATCCCAAAATCCTTTTTTCCCAAAAGAGCCTCTCCTGAGAGTTTAAGCAGAATCCGTTTGAATTTTTTTGGCATGTGTTTACTTTTCTGCAAAATTATACAAAATCGAACTGAAAATGAAAGTAATTATTTTGACAACCGACCACACCATTGCTGCGAACATTTGTATTAAAGCTTTTCTCCAAAACACGCTCCGGAAAAAATATGACATTGATGTGGTAGGAATGGTGATTACCTCCATGTTTTTCCCATTAGAAAAGCGGTCTTGGGCGTCTTTTTTGCGGTTTGTAAAAAGGGCCGGATTTGCTTTCGCTTGTAAATCAATTGGGGCAAACATTCTCCAAAGTTTGAAAATGAATTTCGCCAAAAACTTTGTTCCCGACAAAAAACGAAAATATTTCCTTCTTCAAGAGCTCGCTCGTCGATACGGAATCCCGGTGCTCTCCGTGCGAAACGTAAACGAACCCGATGTACGAACCTTTGTGGCCGAAAGAAGTCCTGATTACCTGGTTTCTGCGCACCTACTTCAAATTGTAAAAAAAGAACTTCTCGCCATTCCCAACGAAAGCTCCATTAACATTCACCCCGCTCTTTTCCAAGAGCATCGAGGGGTCTTTTCTAGCTTCTGGATGCTTTTGCGAAACCGACGACAGTCGGGAGCCACTGTCCACTTCATGGACGAAAAAATCGATAATGGAAAGATTATTCTTCAGCGAAATTTCTTTATTCGTCGGTCAGACAGTATTCATTCCGTTGACGAAAAGGCCGCCAGGCTCGGAGGAAACTTGCTTATAAAATCCCTTGTAAAGATTAAGAAAAAGCGGGCGCGCCTTGTTTTCCTTAAAAAGATCAGTGGCCTTCTTACCATGCCAACAGAAAAACAAACCCACGCCTTTTACAAAAAAGGGAAGTACATCATGCGTTGGTCGGACTTCTTTAAGTTCTGATTATTTTTTAAATTTTTCTTCCGCCCCCGCCGCGAGGTACACATTTTTAATACCGGCTTCGATCATTTTTGACCAACAACTCTCGCAGCACCACCAGTGTCCCCAGAGATAGATGTCTGCGTTTTTGCAACCCCCTTGCACTTCCGAGATCGCCCCCTGTTCGGCGTGATTTCTCGGATCGCACCCTTCGCAAAGTTCGTACCCCTCTCCCGTGGGAATGTGTAATTCTTTGCGGCGGCACCCATGTTCTTCGTGGTATGTCGAAACGTTTGCCCCCCGTGCCAAGATTCCCCCATCACGAGTGATAACCACCCCCGTGGGGTGCTCCTTATCACTCGACAACGTTTCCGCTGCCGCCCTGGCTGCCATCATAAATTCGTTGTCCGCGGCTGCGTACAAAATCTCTCGCCCCGCGGGCAAATACGGCAAATCATTCATGTTAGAACGGATGGTTTTTGAGTCCTTGAAAATCGCCCTTGCGAATCAAATCCATTTCTTCGTCGGTATCCTTTTTTGAAGAAAGCTCTTCGGCCGAACTTCCGTCGTATTTCGCATCGCCTTTGCCATGTCTTTTCGCGTCCCCCTTTTCAATGTCACTCGCGAGTGTCTGAAACACAATCTGACAAATCCGCTCTCCTGGATAAATTCGAATCACTTGTGACGAGGTTTTGTTCAGAATCGGAATCATCAGGTGTCCACAGTAGTGTGCATCCACAATCCCGGTAAGATCTACCGAAAGCCCTCGTCTGTTGATCGAGCTTCGTGGATACAAAATCCCCATCAAGTTGTCTGACCTGAGAGACACCTTTTCCATTGTCGAAGCAATGATCGATTCTCCCGGAGCGAGTTCGAAATACTGTCCCGGCTTGAGTTCAATTTTTTCAAAGTTATCGCCCGCCGTTTTGGTTACATCTACGTTGAGCACTTCGCGCCCCTGGTCTGATAACTTCCAAGTCTTTGGGAGATAAAACACCGTCCCAAGTCTCAGGTCTACCGCGTGTGGCTGGTTTTGGAATGCATCAAGCGCAGGAGAGAATTCTAGTTTTCCCTCTATAATGAACGCTGATATTTCTTTTCTCGTAAGAATCATTTTTTAACTTTGTAATACAAAGTGCGCGAATTATCCCCCAATGGCTCTGATTTTTCAAGGGTTAGATCAAGTGAAATTCCCGGCGCGAACACCCCCATCCCTGTCCCAAAAATTACCGGCGAAACCGTAAGAATCACTTCATCAATCAATCCTTCTTTGGCAAAAAGAGTATTAATAGTTGTTCCTCCTGTGAGAACGGCGTGGTCGAAGTTGAGTGTTTCTAGTTTTTCAAGAATCTTGTCTGGAACAAGAGAAGTGAAGATAAGGTTTTCTGCTCTTTCTTCCCATTCTCCAGCGGACCGAGAAAGCACCACTGTTAGTCTCCCCGGCAAAACCCCTGGCAGTGTTTCAAACGTCGTGCGCCCCATAATCATGACCCCAGCCTCCTTGGTGTAGTTCATAAAAAACTTCTTGTCGGCTTTCTCTGTCCAGTCAGGAAAATGATCCGCATCTTTTGCGATTTTTCCGTCTAACGTCTGTGCCATAAGGAGGGTCAACTTCATCGTGGGAGGAATGTACCCCAGAAGCGCAAACAAAGGCAAGTCTTTATTGTTGATATTCGTTTTTGGGGTACTATGAACGTGATGACAAACCTTTCTCCCGCCCTGCGAAAGACCATTCTTGAGTTCCAACGAAGTGAGCGCACAGAGGCTTTGGTATATGACCGATTAGCAAAACTTGCCAAGGCCCCCCACAACAAAGCTGTTCTCAAAAAAATTGCCGCCGAAGAGCGGGCACACGCCAAGATTTGGGAAGGGCTCGCCGAAGAAACGGTGGGGCCGCATAAGTTCCGTGCCTGGAAATGGACATGGGTTTCTCGTGTTTTTGGGCTGACCTTTGGGGCTCGATTTATGGAACGGGGAGAAGAACATGCACAGGTGGCTTATAAAAAAATAATTCCGCATTTTCCCGAAGCTGAGCAGATTATGAAAGACGAAGAGCGGCACGAGCAAGAACTCATTACACTCTTGAACGAAAAGAAGCTCGCTTACGCAGGGTCTGTTGTCTTGGGTCTCAATGATGCTCTCGTCGAACTCTCTGGCGCCTTGGCGGGGTTTTCTTTTGCGATTCAAAACACGCGTATTATTGCGCTTTTGGGAATCATCACCGGAGTCGCGGCTTCGCTCTCTATGGCGGCGAGTGAATATTTGTCCACCAAAGAGGAGGGCGGCGAGAACGCACTTACGTCCTCACTTTATACTGGGATTGCGTACATATCCACGGTGGTGCTTCTTATTCTTCCGTATGTAATTTTTAACAATTACGTGCACGCCCTCATCGCCATGTTGGTCGTTGTTGTTCTGGTTATCGCCGGATTTAATTTCTACATTGCGGTCGCCAAAAACGAATCGTTTAAACGACGGTTCTGGGAAATGACCCTGATAAGTTTTGGGGTTGCCGGAATAAGCTTCCTTATTGGAATGGCGGTGCGATTGTGGCTGGGGTTGGAGCTTTAATTTTTCTAGAAATTTACTCCCTCATTCCCAATTTTGTTGGGAATCTAGTAAATAAAGAATTCCTTTTTGGACTGGGTTTCTGCTGGAGCCTGTCCTCGTGAAATCGGGGGCAGGGAATGAGGAATCTTTTTTACAAAACAATCTTCATCTCTATGGTTGGGAGAAGTTTGCCTTCAATTATTTCGTGATTCGCTTCGGCTCCGGGCACAATGCGGAATCCCGATTTCTGATAAAAGTTTATTGCATTTTTGTTGTACGAGGCCACTTCAACCCAAACTTCTTTTGAATTCTCAAGAAAACCGAGTGCTTTCTGTAACAAAATCTTTCCAATCCCTCGCCCTTGGTGTTCTGGCAAAACATAAACGGCCCCGATCCGATCCCTGCTCTTGCTTTTGTGTGCTACTGAAAATCCGACAATCTCTCCGTCCAGCTCAACAACCCATCCAGACCGATCTTCTCCATACTCTTCTATTTTATTTCTTCCCTTCGCAATGCGCTCTTCTTTGTTGGAAAATTTCTCCTCGATGTCTTCACGGGTAACACCGTGTTTTTCACTCGGGTAGGCTGAGAGCCATGTTCTCTTTTGAACATTGAACACTCCTTCGGCGTCGTTGATGGTTATCCCCCTAGCTTTCATGTTTCTATGGAACATTTTTACAACACAATCTTCATCTTCCCCACGCCTTCTTGCGGGTCGATATTGTTTTTAAGTTCGGCAAAGGTTTCTTCCACGAGTGTCTCGTCTCCATCTTCCGCTCGCTTGAAGGCGTTTTCTGGGCATTTAAATTGAATCGCTTCGTGCGTCACTTCGCGATCGACAATTGCCCGTGCTTGTTCGAAGTGAATATCGTAAATGTGCGCGTTTGAAATTGAAATCGTTAACGCTCCAAGCCCTACGTTCAGTCGCTGTGCCAAAAAGTGCATGAGCAACGCGAACCCCGACACATCGTGCGGATTCCCGAGCATCATATCGTTGGATCGAATAATGAGATGTAAACACAATCGCCCTCCCATAATCTGTACCGTAAAGGTGTACGGACAGGGAACGTTTTTCTTTTTTATTCCATTCGCCAAACCGTCATCCGCTGGGTCCCACATAAGAATAACCCCATGTCGAGAGCTCGGATCCTTTTCAAGAAGCTGCACCAATCCGTCAATCTGATCACGCCCAAAATGCTTCCGCCATCTGTATCCGTACGCAGACTCCACACAGTTATTTTCTTCGGCAAATTCATCCCAAATCTTGGTGAACCGTTGCAAGAAGGCGAGGTTTTTTTGTCCCATAAGAAACCACATTTGTTCCGCGATAAATACTTTCAAAGGAATTTTTCTGAGCGTCAAAAGAGGGAATCCCGCCCCAACATCAAACTTCATTGTCATCCCCGGAAGGCTCTTGCAGACATGTCCCGTGCGTTCGTTTTTCTCTTCGATCCCGTGGTCTAAAATCGTCTTAAGGAGGCGTTTATACTGTTCATCAAATTCGTTTTTCATTAATCCTATTTTGTACTAAACTCCGCCCGATGACAAGTCCTAAAAAATCCCCCCTTTCTTTTGATGGCTCCGAAAACATTGACGAAATAATCCGCCTTATGCCCGAGGCAGGAGAAATTCTTTATGCACACGGGCTCGGGTGTGCAGGCTGTGCACACGGGGTAAGCGAATCCTTGCGCAACGGTATTTTGGGACATGGATTTGACGAAAGTGATGTAGAATATATCCTGCGGGACCTAAACGAGGCCGCCGAAGATTTAGGATTGTACCAATAATGAAAACCATATTTCTCGCCTCCGGTCGTTCCTCTCGTATGGAGCCCTTGTCCGACAAGAACTTGCTCGAGTTCTGTGGAGAGCCTCTAGTCCTTAAATTATTAAAGGGGGCGCAAGAAGGCGGGCTTGAAAATTTTATCGTCGTAACAAATGGCGAAAACACTGAGGCCATTCGAACTATTTTGGAAGAAAATAATTTCCCCGCCGAAATTGCGACCCAAAAAAACCTTGATGATGGAATGGCGGGTGGGGTTGTTGATGGATTGAAATTTGTGAAGGAGGATGAAGCTGTTTTTGTTCTTGGAGGAAATGATTATATCGAACCCTCTGCATATGTAGACATTCTCGATCAATCAAAAAATAAAGATGGCGGAATTTTGGCAAAAAAAATGACAAAATATTTCCCGGGTGGTTATTTGCAAGTAGATGGCGAAAATAAAATTAGCTCTATTATAGAAAAGCCGGGCGAAGGGAGGGAGCCTTCGGATATGGTAAATATTGTGGCGCATTATTTCGCACTCGCAGAAAACTTGAAACGGGCGCTCGAAGGTGCGCAATCTCAAAAGGATGATGTGTACGAAGTAGCGCTTCAGGCTTTATTTAAAACAAAAAACTTTGTCGCCGTGGAGTATTCTAGAACTTGGCAAGCGGTAAAATATCCTTGGCACGTCCTCGAGCTTGGAGATATTTTTCTCTCACAACAAGAAACGAACATCTCTCCTGTTGCCGAAATTGCCGACAGCGCAAAAATCAAGGGAGACGGGGTATTTATCGAAGACGGCGTTCGTGTTTTTGAAAACGCGGTTATCCAGGGGCCATGTTATATCGGAAAAAATGCCATTGTGGGAAATAACGCTCTCGTGAGGAATTCAATCCTCGGTGCAAAATGTGTCGCTGGATATAACACTGAAATTGCACGAAGTTTTCTTTCTCCAAATGTGACAACTCATATTGCCTACGTGGGAGACACTATCGTCGATCGCGATGTAAATTTCGGGGCCTTTTCTTGTACCGCAAACCTTCGTCTTGATAAAAAAACAGTGCGTGTGCAAATCAAAAACGAAAAAATTGACTCTCTTCATGAGAAACTCGGTGCTATTATTGGAGCTGGTGCACAAATCGGAACACATGCAATGTTAATGCCTGGGGTGCGGATTGAACGTGCAAAACTTTGCCCTCCCGGAGAAGTTCAAAAATAATTCAAATTTTTCCCACTTATTTGCAAAAATCTTTCACACATTTTTCGCAAAAGTTTTCCACATTTTCCACACGTTTTTCAGGATATTTTTTTTCTTCAAAAAAACTCGCTCACCAAAAGGGTTTATAAATGAATACTTTTTTTACTAAAAACTAAATCCTTTTGATAAAAAAATTTTACAAAAAAAACACCAATAAACGGCGTTTTATTAATTTCCCCTCTTATAAAAACAACTCCATTTTTTACACCTCTTTTTTTCTATTAATAACTATATTTATATATTATTTATTTACTAAAAAAACAGAAAGAAATTATAATTAAAAAAAACCTTAAAAAAGCGCTTGACGAAAACAAAAAAATTCATAAACTCGCGAGGCTTTTGGTCGGAAAATAGTGATTTTTCCGATGAAATACCCTTTTAACACTCATTCATGGCAAATCCAAAGCATATCAAAAAACTAAAGGATTTTAACGCCATTTCTCTCTCAATAGCCTCCCCGGAGGAAATTTTAAGTTGGTCAAAAGGAGAAGTGACAAAACCAGAAACTATTAATTACCGAACACAAAAACCAGAAAGAGATGGTCTTTTTTGTGAGCGTATTTTTGGTCCCGTAAAGAATTGGGAATGTGCTTGTGGAAAATATAAACGAATTCGATATAGAGGAATTATTTGTGAAAAATGTGGAGTAGAAGTGACCCGTTCGATTGTTCGTCGGGAACGAATGGGGCATATTAAACTTGCCGTTCCAGTAACACATACCTGGTTTCTTCGATCAACACCTTCAAAAGTAGGGTTGTTGTTAGATCTTCCAGTAAAGAAGTTGGAGCAAGTTGTTTATTTCGCTTCTTATATTGTGGTTGATGTAGATAAAAAAATGAAAGAAGAGGAGCAAAAAAAATTAGAAGATGAGTATAAAAAAATTCTTACCCAGGCAAAAGAAGAAAATGATCAAAGTTTAAAAGCAGCAAAAAAAGCAGTAAAAGGGGAGGATATGACAGAAAAAGATCTTATAAAACTTGAAGGAGAATTAGTTGAAAAAATTGAAACAATAAATGAAAATTTTAAAGTGGCACGAGAAGAATTAAAATTAATTCTTACGGGAGCTGTGTTGACGGAAACAGAATACAGGAATGTTTCTATGAAATTTGGACACGTGTTTCGAGCGGGAATAGGAGCGGATGCAATCCGAGAAATTGTTCAAAAAATAGATCTCAAAGAGTTTTTAAAAGAATCAGAAAAAGAATTTAAGAAATCTTCTGGGCAAAAACAAAAGAAGATTGTAAAAAGAATGAAGCTTGCGGGGTCTCTTCTTCGGAGTGAGATTAAACCAGAATGGATGGTGCTTACTGTTATTCCAGTGATTCCACCAGATCTTCGACCAATGGTGCAGCTTGATGGTGGTCGTTTTGCGACATCAGATCTTAATGATCTTTATCGGCGAGTAATTAATCGGAACCAACGACTTAAAAAACTTATCCAACTCGGGGCACCAGAAATTATCTGCCGAAATGAAAAAAGAATGTTGCAAGAGGCGGTTGATATTTTAATTTCAAATCAATCTCGAAATTCTCGAGCAGGAATGAATTATGTTCAAAAACGAAAACTAAAATCACTGTCTGATATGCTCAAAGGAAAACAAGGGCGATTTAGACAAAACCTTCTTGGAAAACGAGTAGACTACTCTGGACGATCGGTGATTGTTGTGGGGCCACAACTTAAACTTCATGAGTGTGGGTTGCCCAAATACATTACCCTTGAGCTTTTTAAATCCTTTGTGATTTCAAAACTTATTGAGTATGAATTTGCGTACAACGTAAAAAGTGCAGAAAAAATTATTAAAATAGGAGAAAAAATTGTGTGGGATATTTTAGAAGAAGTGATTAAAGATAAATATGTACTTCTTAATCGTGCGCCAACACTTCACCGGCTTGGTATTCAAGCATTTCAGCCACGACTTGTAGAAGGAAAAGCGATTCAAATTCACCCACTTGTTTGTGCGGCGTTTAATGCGGACTTTGACGGAGACCAGATGGCGGTACATTTACCACTTTCAGATAAAGCACAAAAAGAAGCAAAAGAAATCATGCTGTCTTCAACAAACATTCTTAAGCCTTCGAGTGGAGACCCAATTATTAATCCTTCACAAGACATGGTGTTGGGGTGCTACTTTCTCACACAAATGTTTGACGGACGACAAGGGGAGGGGATGGGATTTGGCTCGGAAGACGAGGCTGTATATGCGTACGAATGTGGACACATTCACCTTCAGGCAAAAATTAAAGTAAGACGAGAAGAAGAAATCGTTGAAACAACAATTGGACGAGTCTTTTTTAATCAAGCTATTCCAGAAGGAATTGAGTACCAAAACAATTCTTTTGGAAAAAAAGAACTTAGTAAGATTCTTGGAAGGGTATATGCAGAAATTGGAGAACAGGCCACAGCAAAACTAGCGGACGACATTAAAGACATGGGATTCAAGTATGCAACAAAATCAGGAATTTCGGTGTCAGTGTTTGATCTTAAGGCACCAGAAAGCAAGAAAGAAATTATGGAAAAAGCGAATTCAATTGTTCAAAAAATTAATGATCAATATGGATCGGGACTTATTACAGACGAAGAACGATATAATCATACGATTAAGATTTGGTCTCGAGTGAAAGCAGAAATTACTCAAGAAATGATCCAAGAGTATGACAAAGAAAATGATATTTTCTATCAAATTGACTCCGGGGCCCGTGGCAACTGGGGACAGATTACCCAAATGGCAGGAATGAAAGGATTGGTGGCAAGTCCATCAGGAAAAACTATCGAACTTCCAATTCGATCAAACCTCAAAGAAGGATTTACGATTTTGGAATACTTCATTGCGACGCACGGAGGCCGAAAAGGGAAATCAGATACCGCGCTCAAAACGGCGGAAGCGGGATACCTTACGCGTCGTCTTGTTGATTCAGTGCAAGACGTAGTGATTCATGAAAAAGACTGTAAAACAGAACGATCAAAACTTGTAACTCGAGAAAACTCAGCAGAAGTGGGACAAGATTTCGAACGAAGACTCTATGGACGAACGGTTGCCAAGGAGGCAAAAGTGGGACGAAAAGTTGTTTTCGAAGAAGGACACGTCATTGACGAAGCGGCGATTGAGCTTATTCGAGAACATCAAATCGAAGCAATTGAGGTACGCTCAGTGATGTTTTGCGAAACACTTGGCGGCGTTTGCCAAAAATGTTACGGATACGACCTTGGGAACAACAAGGTAGTGGAAAAAGGAACGCCAGTGGGAATTATTGCGGCGCAATCAATTGGAGAACCGGGAACGCAGTTAACCATGCGGACATTCCACATGGGGGGAGTTGCGACAGAAGGGGCGTCCATTACACAAGGTTTAACTCGAGTAGAAGAACTTTTTGAGGCACGAAAACCAAACGGATGCGCTCCTCTTGCAGAAATTTCAGGAAAAATATCCATTAAAAAAAGAGACACGGAAACAAAAATTTTAATTGAAGCAGAAAAACCAGAAAACGACGAGCATCATCTCAGTATTGAATTTGAACCAGCGGTAAAAAAAGGAGACACGGTAAAAGAAAAACAAATTATTGCGCGCTCAACAGAAAGTCGATCAACCGTAAAAGCACGATCGGCGGGGAAAGTAACAGAGGTGCGTGCAGATGCGATTGTTATTAAACAAAGCGAAGCAGCACAACGAGATTACAGCGTATCACCACGAATTACTCTTAAGGTAAAAGGTGGAGAAATCGTAACAAAGGGAACCCCGCTTACGGCAGGGCACCTTGATTTGCGAGAACTTATGGAGCTGACAACGGTTGAAAAAGTACAAGAATACATTCTCTTTGAAGTACAGAGTATTTATGCTTCACAGGGACAAGACATTAACGAGAAACATATTGAAATCATTGCAAAACAAATGGTTTCCAAAGCGCGAGTTCTTGAGGCCGGAGGCAGCGACTGGCTTCCAGGAGAAATCAAAGATGTTGTAGAGGTAAACAAAAAAAATGCTGCATTACTAAAGAAGAAAAAGGATCCAGTGCAGGTAGAACGTCTTCTTTTGGGGCTTACGAGAGTTTCCCTTTGGACAGATTCATGGCTTAGCGCAGCGTCCTTTCAAGAAACCACGAGAGTGCTTGTGGAGGCGGCTACAACGAAAAAGATAGATTACCTTGACGGGCTAAAGGAAAACGTTATCATCGGCCGGCTTATCCCGGCTGGAACAGGGTTTGGAGCCCGCGAGAAGGTCAAAAGATAGCCAATTAGAAAACATGCCAACAATTAATCAACTCATTCGAAAACCACGAAAAGACAAGGCAACAAAGTCTAAGTCTCCTGCGTTGCAATCAACGTTTAATGCGCTGAAGAATCGTTCGGTAAACCTTCCTTCTCCTCAAAAACGAGGGGTTTGTGTAAAGGTGACAACCATGACCCCAAAGAAGCCAAATTCTGCCTTGCGAAAAATTGCACGCGTGCGTTTGACTAATGGGTACGAAGTAAACGCGTACATCATGGGAGAGGGGCACAACCTGCAAGAGCACTCAGTCGTTCTTCTTCGAGGAGGACGAGTAAAAGATTTGATTGGAGTGCGATACCACATTGTTCGCGGGACACTTGATACCCAGGGAGTAACTGATCGTGGACAAGCGCGTTCTCGATACGGAACTAAAAAAGCTAAAAAATAATTTAATATCATGGCAGACACAAAAGTAGCGGCAGCTGAGGTCGCCTCTCAAAATTCAGACACAGCACCGGCAAAAGAAAAGAAAGCAACCCCAGAAAAAGAGGTGAAGAAAGGCGGAGGGAAGACGGAAAAGAACGTGAAATACACAAATCCGTTCTCTTTTGACAACGCTTTGCAAAACAAGGTAGTGAACTCTCTTATGAAACAAGGGAAAAAAGCCGTGGCTCAAAAAATCTTGAAAGCAACCTTTGATGAATTGTCTCGACTGGGAGAAAAAGACCCACTTAAGACATTCAACACAGCATTTCAAAACGCAACGCCAACAGTAGAAGTAACCGCAAAACGAATCGGAGGAGCGGTGTACCAGATTCCATCAGAAGTAAAACCGAAACGACAAGAAAGCTTGGCGATTCGATGGGTTTTGGCAGGAGCGCGTTCACGAAAAGGACAACCTATGTACAAACGACTCGCACAAGAATTGCTTGATGCCTCACATGATGCAGGGGCGGCGGTAAACAAGAAAAAAGAAGCGCATAAAATGGCACAAGCCAACAAAGCGTTTGCGCACTTGGCGCGGTACTAGTTTTTTTGCGTGAGAAGATGAGACAAAAAAAGGCTAAGCTCCGTAGCGACCATATCCTTTGTCATTATACAGATCTTCGTCATCAATTACGGTGTTTTCAGCAACAGCTGTGGTATAGGCATCAGAATTTCGTTTTTCCAGCCTGGCAAGAAGCACAGAGGCTCTTTTGAAATTTCCTTTTTCGGCCTGTTTTTCGGCTCGGCTCACAAGGTCTTCACCAAGAAGAGTATTGGGAACTTCTTTTAGTGCACTCTGGTAGTCCAGTTCGCCAGGAGCCTTTAGCGCAGTTTCTGTTTTAAAGGGAAGCACTTTAGGAGCGCCTGCCTCGAAACGAAAAATCTTTTGCTCGAATTCGACAAGTTTTTCCCGATTAACGGTCGTTCCTGATTCAAGACCGACTAGAACCTCATCGCGCTTGTTACAGAGTTCAGTTAGAACAAGTGCATTAGCCTTGGCATTCTCCAAATTATCCTTTGTAATTTCTGGGAATTGCGCTATTTGTGAAGCAATCGCTTTTTCAGCAGTGGTTTTAACGAGAGTTGGATCAACAAAAGAGTCCAGAAGACCATCGATGCCAGGTTTTGCTTTTATGTAGGGGTTTTCTGTTTCTGTTGATATGTTCGCAAGGTTCTCTTTAGCAACCACATTTTTTCGCCAAGATTCGAGTGCGTCTTCGGTTTTTATCCCCTTTAGTCCGTCAGCATCAAGAGAAAGTCCCTCAATTTTTTGCTTATTGATGTGCTCTTGAACTTTTACAATTGAATCGAGAACTTGGAAGTCCTTTCCTACAGGACTATCGATTTTTGTTTCGAAATCTTCTTCGGTAATTCCGATTTTTTCTAGCTCTCCAGCTTCGAGTTTCTTGAGAAAGGCGAGTCCGGGTTCATTATAAGTCTTATCAATGGTTTCTTGTTTAGTAGCATTTATAACCACCTCTTTGCCTGGATCAAAAAATACGTTCTCAAGTCCCGTTTGAGCCTCTTCAAGGGATACAAATGCAGTCAGTTCTTTTCCTTTTTGAAATCCAAATTGAGCCCCTTCTTCTTTTGAAGGATAATACCAGAAGGCTCCAACTTGTTCTCCGTCTGCCTGTTTAATTCGTTTTCCGACATAAGAAAAGCCATCTTTTCGGACGCCGCTCGCAGGGAGGACCCTTAGACTATCGGACAAGAGTGTTGCCACCGGTCCAAAAGCCCCTTCCATTGTTTTCTTGTCGGTATCAGAAATTTCAATTTCAGTTTTTTCAGGAGTTTCATTTTTAGCAATTGCTGGATCCTCAGGAGTGTTTTCTTTTTCTTCAACCTTTGCCCTAATCTCTTCTCGACGAGAATTGAGATAGGTCGCCAGGTCTTCGGTAGAAATATTGAGCTTTTCAAATTGCTCGCCATTAAAAAGTTTCTCTCCTCGGACAGACCAATCTTTATTAATACGAATATTGCCCTTGTTGTCGGCGTAAAAAACGTCTCCATCTTTATCATCCCATTCAACATCGATATTTTGTTCTTTTATAAAGTTAACAGCCTGATTAATACTTGCTTCTCCATTAAAATTCCCCTTCTCCATTTTGTGTTTTGAAAGAAGTTGTAAAACTTCGTCATTAAGCCTTACTTGATAATCCGCAATGTCTAGCGAGTCAAGTCGCTTGTTTTGATTAGAATCCATTGTTGAAAAGTTTTTGAGATCAGCGAGAATGCGATCAAAAAATTGCAATTTTCCAGCATCGGTAAGTTTTGCGTTCCCGAGTTTTGTATCAAGAATTTCTTGAAACTCTTTGGCCTCTTTTCCGGATTGTCCATAGAGCACTGGTTGCAGTTCATTTTTAATTTCGGCTTGTTTTGCATCGAAATTATCGGCCGGAGACGGGGAGGGGGTATCACTCATGATGTAAGTTGGTTTATTTCGTTTTCAAGATCTGTAAGTGTATCGGCCTCTTGGGCGATGCTTTCTTGTTCTCGCTCTTTCAAGCTGTCGGTAACAGCTTTTTGAAGATGCTGTTTCACGGTTTGCAAGAATTCAGGATGTGCTTCAAAAACAGACTTTAACAATTCTTCTTGTTTTTCTTTGGCACGAAGAAGGGCGTTAGAAAGTGCGTCGAGCCCTTCAGGAGAAAGACGGTCAACAGATTCTGTGATTTTGATGCGTGTCTCTGAAGACAAGAGAATGCATTCATCAGCGAGAGCGAGAAGTGATTTTGTATCCATATATTTTTTAAAATCAGGATATCTTACCATAAAAAACCAAAAACAGCAAGAGTGTTTTCGGCAAAATCCCTCCCGCGGTCTATTCAAGGGTTTCTTGTTTTACGAAATTCACAAGAGATAAATTTTTATCCCGAGAAAGGAACACGGCCCCAAGGGTTCCATTTTCTCCTCGAAGCCACTCAAGAAGATTCCCAAAAGCGCGATTTCCAATGTAGTTTTCGTGTCGAACCCAGGTTCGCATCCCTCCGAGAGAAAGCCCGCGAGGATGTTTTTCTCTTTCGGATGGATCTTTCCAGTTATCCATTGCAGCCACAAGATCCTCAAAATCAGCAACCGTGAGGTTTTTTATTTTTTCCCACGCACTGGGTTTTATATTTATCTCTGCGGTAGAAATAATCTTTTTTTGTAGAGCAAGGTATTGTTCTTTTTTAAGCGGGGAGGCGACTCCTATTGTATCTTTTCGAAGGGCGCGTTCTTTAAGTTGGCTCCAGTCTTTTTCGAGACCATCGATCAGCATTTTTTTTGCCGTAGAAGCAGAAAGATTCCGGGTGACGGGCTTTTTAGAAAAACCAACCCCCCAGGTGTCGGTCTTTGGGGAATACCACAAAGAGGCAATGGGAACATTATTGAGGCCACTCTCGTTGAGAACAAAAAGTCCCTTTAGACTCTCTCCTCCCATGGACTGCCTAGCAAAGACTTCTTTAAATACGTTTTCCCACCCGTTTTCGCGGAAGGCCTCCGAAAGGAGTGCGTCTATTTTTTTTCGAGATGCCAAAATTTCTTTGTCCTGATCTTGCCCAATAGTCTCTTTTAGTTGTGCCAAGTCCGGAGAGACAAAACCTTTTTCGCCAGAAGGACTATTTTTAGGAACCCGATTGAGCATTTTTCTTTGAGTTAGAAAACAATTCTTTCAAAATCCCACGTCCCCAGTTTGCATTTTGTCTGGGATCGAGCCAGAGAATTTCCTTTGCCTTTGGAAACGTAGAAAGTCGACGAGAAAGATTGGCCGTCACTTGAGGCACCGTCCATGCATCCCAAGAACCGACATTCGAGGTAGCGAGGATTGTTTTGAGTGCTTCGAACAACGGATGAGGAGGGGAGAACGGAAACCTGAGTACGACAATTTTTACAAAAGGCTCGTTGACAAGATCGGGAGCGATGAATTTCTGAGAGAAAAAGACCTTTGATTTGTTTTGTTTAATAAACTGGAATACCTTCCCAAGACCGCCAGAGGCGCTTTCCCCGACGAGCTTTATCTCTTTGTTTGTCGTGTTTTCTGAAACTTCAGAAAAGATTTTCTTCAATGTTTCTTGGCTTGAAATATTGACGAGAAGGTTGTTGTCTTCGTCCACGTCACCCAAAAGTTCTTGAATTTTCCCCGCACAGAAATGATTAAATTCGGGGGAATTGGCAGACTCCAATTTTTCAGGAACGGTAATTATTTTATCGAGGAGAAGTTCGGGAATCTTAAATTGTTGCTCTTTGTCTCGAGCGAGAAAAATGCGCGCAAAGTTGTTTGTTCGCAACTGTGGATGACGATAGAGAAAAAGAGAGGAAGAAGATTGAAGTTCTTTTTTGAGGTCTTTCCACCCGTCAGGATGCCAGAGCCCAAAGGACAGACTTCCACTTTGTGGAAAATAATTTACCCAGCGCTCAAGCCCTTCAGCAGGATTTTCCAATGCTTCTGCAAGAGGGGCAAAGTCGGCCGAAAGTTCTCGAAGACGCTGAGAGAACTCAGGATATTTCGCGTGAGGAGGGAGGAGAACTTTTTGTGGAAAAGGAGACATGCTATGTTGCAGGGTTGGTTCGATGATGTCTCTACACACGCCCGTTACTAAGAATTGAGCGGCGATGCTTGTTTCCTCGTTCTTGAGAGCGCGGAACAACGAGAAATTTTGCGCTGGTGCGAAGAGGAGTTTTTCGGCAAATACTTCGGCCTCGTCCACTAATAATACTCGACTTGCGAGACAATCGGTGTGACGGAATCGAAAATACGCATCAGGCGTGATAGAAATAATTTTTTCTTCTGTGCGTTCTTTTAAAATATCTTGAAACACCGGATGTTCTTCTTTTTCAATACACACATGTGTCCACAAGTCTCGTTCTCCGGCAAAAAGATGATACTTGTCGACGCCTCGGAACTTCAAAAAATGTCGCAAAAAGCACTTCACAATAAAGGCGGTTTCAGAATTATTGAATTCTTTTTTGCTCGTAATATATTCTTCAAACCGATCAGGGGCAAAGATGACCTCGGGCGTCGGGAATTGCATGATACCAGGAAAGAAGTCGAGTTTTGGGGAAACAATGAGAGAAGGTTTGTCCAACTTCTGTGCGACCGAGCGAAGAAACGCACTTGAAGGAACGGATTCCCCTTGTTCGACAAACAGGGTTTCCCCTTCCTTGTTCGCACCGAAGGAATTCCAGAAATCTTCAGGGATTGGAAAATCGGCAGGGGTTGAGGGTTCTTTCTTCGGAAGAGCAAATGACGGACTCCCCGCGATTTCAAGAAAAATGTCTTTTGCCGCCCATTTGGTTTTTGTTTCGAGGAATGGTTTTACTTTTTCAAAAAATCCGATCGGCAGTTCTGCAATTTTTTCTTTCAAAAACACGAAAAGTTCGGCAGACGCTTCTACGTCAGACATCGCCCGGTGAGCAGAATGATGTGCGAATCTATATTTTTCTGCCAAGATTTCAAGGGCATAACTTTCTTCATTGAGAAGTGAAATTCGCGCCAACTCGTGTGTATCGATGCGCTGATTTTTTGAAACATCGATTCCGTTTTCGACAAGAAATCGAATATCAAAATCAATATTGTGTCCCACGATCACGGCATCTCCGATGAGTTCCGCCGCTTTTGCGACAATCAAAGAGAGCTCAACCCCTTTTGTTTGCACTTCTTCAGGGGTGATTCCGGTGAGATGTGTTACATACGGGATGAGCGGGGTCTTTGTAGGGATGACGACTTCATCCATTATCGCCCCCTTTGTTCCGTCTTCATCTTGTAAAAAAAATGATATCTCAAGAATTGAATCTTTTTCATGATCCAGTCCAGTTGTTTCGAGGTCCAAAAAGCAATACTTCATTGTGTGCAGTATCCCGAAAATCCCTTGATTTTTCAAGGAAAACAGACACTATGCGGGCGATGAAAATGTCGGAACGAAGCAAACGAGTGGCGAGCGTATTAAAGGAAAAAATTCCCCCACTTTTTCAACAATTTCTTTCTCCCAACCAGGTTGGGTTTGTGACGGTAACCGAAATCGAAGTGGCAGGAGACTTAGGAATGGCGGATGTGTATGTGCGCTCAATAGGGGGGCCAAAAGATTTTATCAAAGCTATTCAGCGGGTAGGGCCGAAGATGGAATATGAAGTATCTCAACAAGTGCAATTACGACGACCAATGAAAATTCGATTCAAGCTTGATAAGTCGGCACAAGCAACGGGGAAGATAAGAGATCTTTTATCATGAAAATATTGCTCGCTACTGGGAACGAAGGAAAGAGAAATGAAATGGTAGAAGCTTTTCGTGTGCACGGACTGACCGAAGACATTGTATTTGCATCACTCAAAGACCTTGGGCGAACAGAGGACCCAGAAGAAACAGGAATGACATTTGAAGAAAACGCTCTTTTGAAGGCGAAGTTTTTTGCAGGTCTTACGGGACTGCCTTCGATTGGAGAAGATTCAGGATTGATTTTGGATACGTATCCGGAAAAATTCGGACTCAGGACGCGCCGAGAGATCCCAGAGAAGGAAGACAAAGCATGGCTGGACGCGTTTTTAACGCTCCTAGAAGGCGAGACAAATAGAAAGGCGACATTCTATTCCTCCATGGCTTATTTCGACCCACAAACGGAAAAGGAGTTCATTTGCATTGGGGAATGTTCAGGAGTTATCACCGAACAATCTGAAACCGAAATGGAACCAGGGATTCCTGTTTCAGCCGTCTTTATTCCTGACGGGTACGATGTCGTATATTCAGCCATGACAAAAGAAGAAAAAAACGCAGCTTCCCATCGAGGCTCTTCGGCCAAAGCCATGGCAGAATTTCTCAGAACGCTTTCTTGAAAAAACCGCGAACAATTGCCCACGGTTCTTTTCAGTTAGCATAATATTATTTGAGTGCGGCTTTTGCGAGGACAAGTTTCTCGATGTCCGTCACAACTTTCTTGTTTTTTGCTTCCTTCAGGAAATCTACAGACTTCTGTTTTCCTTGTCCAAGTTTTACTTCTTTGAAGCTGTAAAAGGCCCCCGCCTTCTCCACAATTTCCATCTTCGTAGCCGTCTCAAGCAAGTCTCCCATTTTTGAAATTCCTTCGTTGAACATAATATCAACCGTTGCGGTTCTGAATGGCGGAGCGACTTTGTTTTTTACAATCTTGATTCGTGCCTCGTTTCCGTTTGCCTCTTTTGCATCGCCGGTCCCCGATTCGATCTTGGCGCCTTTTCGCACTTCAACTCGAAGTGAAGAATAGAACTTCAATGCATTCCCACCAGTAGTAGTTTCGGGGTTGCCGAACATTACGCCGATCTTCATTCGTATCTGATTGACGAAAATAATGGTCGTTCCCATTTTTGAAGAGACAGCCGTTAGTTTTCGCAATGCCTGGCTCATGAGCCGAGCCTGCAATCCCATTTGAGCATCCCCCATCGCCCCCTCAATTTCTGCTCGTGGAGTGAGTGCGGCGACCGAGTCGATGACGATAAGATCTACTCCACCAGAGCGAACGAGAGCTTCGACAATTTCGAGCGCCTGTTCTCCAGAATCGGGCTGAGAAAGAAGAAGTTCGTCAGTATTCACCCCAAGCTTTCCCGCGTACGTAGGGTCAAGTGCATGCTCTGCATCAATAAAGGCAACGGTTCCTCCGGCTTTTTGAAATTCCGCTACGGCGTGTAAACAAATAGTTGTTTTTCCAGAACTTTCTGGACCATAGACTTCGATAATTCGTCCCTTTGGGTATCCGCCCCCAAGGGCGAGATCAATAGAGATAGAACCAGAACTGACGGTTTCAATTTTCGCCTTTTCGTGGTCCCCGAGTTTCATGATTGAGCCCTTTCCAAAGTCTTTTTCGATTTGCGCGAGAGCTGACGCGAGAGCTGATTTTTTTACATCTTCTGCCATGATAATGTGTTTTTTAATAAGTATCTTAGAGCGGGGGTGAGTGTGTGGTTAAGTTTGTTTGAAAGCAAATTCGTGTTTCATAAAAATTTTATAATTAAGGATTAAAAAAAGAGGCTGGGATAGCTTTGACAACCACTCCCTGAATTTGAAATTCTTCACTGAGAATAATCGGTTTGTGCATCAGGTTTGTAGAATGAGGGCGAAGCGCCACCATGTCTCCGTGCCGTTGAAACTCTTTAATCGTTGCCTCGTCGTCAATAAGTGCCACCACAAGATCTCCGTTGTGAGCTGTGTTTTTCTTCTGAACCAAAACCAAATCACCATCATAAATATTCTTTTTATTCATTGAATCTCCCTCGGCTCGCAGGAGAAAATGTTTTTGAGACGGAGGTGCAATACGTTCTGAAATTGGAAAATAGCCCTCAATGTTTTCTTCAGCAAAGACAGGTGTCCCACAGCTGGCTGTACCAATCAAGGGAACATCAACGGTTCCGGGATTGGTGTTGCTTGTAGCAACCCCCTCGTTAAATAAATACTTTCCCTCTACTGTTCGGGAAAGTACCCCCTTCTTAATCAACTCATCAAAGATACGAGAGACAGATTGTGGGGATCGGTATTCCATGGCGCTCATTACTTGTCGAATAGAAGGGACCTTGCCGGTTCTCATTATTTCGTTTCGAACGACCTTAACTGTAGCGAGTTCTTTTGGCGTAAATTGTGTTTTCATATTTTTTGTTTTGCATACACAATGTATACACGTGTATACAAAACACAAGGAAAACGAATTGACCCCCTTTGTAAATTGTTATTTTTTAAATATTCTTTTTTTTGGGGAAGGTTTGACAGGAGCTGCTTTGTCAGCGGGGGAACCTTTCTTTTGCACAGGATTTTTTGGTCGATCATTGAGATGATAAAAACGTGTCAGCGCTTCTTCTCGACCCATTGAAATTTTCTTTGAATTACAAGCACCACATATAGTTCGCGCGTTCCCGCGCAGGGTTTTTCCAAATCCAGCAGCAACTAGTTCTCGACAGTCGTGACAATAGACGGCAATTTTTGTTGTCGGGAGTTCGTCTTCTTTTGTGTCGCGGACATTTTTAGCGACATCCTCATGCATGATCGCATTTACCGAAGCAATGGCGGCATCAAGATCAGAAATTTTTACCTTTCCCGAAGCGCGTCCTGCTTGCTGGGATTCATCCAAAAATGAGGCATCGGGTTTTGAGTCTTTTGTCATTCTTCGAGTGCGTTATCTTCTTGTTCTTCCTTGTTAAAAAGCCCCCCGAGTTTTTCTGGTTTTTCAGTTTTCTTGGGAGGATGTTTGTGTGGGTGTTGAAAAAAAGCCATGGCCTGTTGTTTTTTGTCCTTTTGGGCATGAAGTTGTGCGGCAACAAGTCCAACGACTTGTGAAAGAAGTGTAACAAAAATTCCAAAACGAACCTCTGAAACCTCAAAGTCACGACTGATTGAAATAAGTACGGACCAAGCGAGAACAATGAGAAGTACCTGCTCAATTCCTATTCCTAGAAAAAACTGTTTTTCTGAAAAAGGAAGCTTGATGCGTCTTGTTTCCCAGAGCTTGTCGAGAAAAACAGCCACAACAGACAAAGAGAATAAAAAAATAAAGAGCCCGATGAGTCCGCTGGGACCAAAGAATCCAGAGTTCCAATAGGGCGCATCGTAAAGTGGTTCCACAGAAATCCAAGGAAGGAAGCAAAAGAGAACAGTGAGGGCGTGTGCTACAAAAATAATCCGCATTTCAAATGACAGCGTTCGAAAGTTTTTTCGCATGAATGCGAATTTGTTGGTCGTGAAATCAGGCTTTTTGGGAAGCATTGTAATTTTATTGTAGGGTTTTTTCCTGAGTCGAAAAGTTAAAAAAAGAAAATCCTTCTTTTTGTCATTCTGGCTTGCCCAGAATCCTGAGAATATGGCAACTGTTTACAGAGGGAGCCGAAGAGAAGACATAAGCATAGCGCTAGCGCTTAGGAGCCGCTTCCAATCCCCGAGCAAAGTCGAGGACATGGTTTTGATCCGATCCTGGGCAAGCCAGGAGGACTGGTTGTTATTAAATCGAAAACATGTCCCCGAGAAGGCGGGGATCGAAAATTTCTGAAATCCACAATTGAAAATCCTCCAGAATTCCGCTATAAATCCGATCATGAAGAAGTACCTCACTACCCCCATTTATTACGTGAACGACGTGCCACACATTGGGCATGCTTACTGCACTCTCGCGACTGACACATTGGCGCGCTATTGGCGAATGAAGCTGGGGAAAGAGAATGTGTTTTTCTTAACGGGGACAGACGAGAATTCGCAAAAAACCGTTGATGCCGCAAAAGTGTCAGGGAAACCAATCCCAGAATATTTGGAAGAGATGGCGAAAACTTGGAAAGAAACGTGGGAAAAAACAGGCATCCAGTTCGATGATTTCATCCGTACCACCGAGCCAAGGCATCAAAAAACGGTCAACACTATTCTCACAAAAATCCATGACAAAGGCGATATTTATAAAGGAAAATATGAAGGAAAATACTGTACGGGGTGTGAAACTTTTTTGAAAGAAATAGACCTGGATGAAAATGGAAACTGTCCCGATCACAAAAAAAAGCCGGACATCCTTGAGGAAGAAAACTATTTCTTCAAATTATCAGAATACGGAGACCAGCTCTTAGCGCTCTATGAAAAGAATCCAAAACTTTTACTTCCTGAGACACGAAAAAACGAAGTGATTAGCTTCATTAAATCCGGACTCGAAGATGTTTCCATCTCTCGGGAAAGTGCTGAGGTAGGAATCCCTCTTCCGTGGGACGACGAGCACAAGATTTATGTGTGGTTCGACGCATTGATTAATTACTACTCAGGAATTGACACCGACGACAGGCGAGACTTCTGGAAGTCAGCAGTTCATATTGTTGGGAAAGATATTACACGGTTTCACTGTGTTATCTGGCCAGCAATGCTTTTATCTGCAGGCATGGATCCAGCACAAGAGGTGTTTGCGCACGGGTTTTTTACTGTGAATGGAGAAAAGATGAGTAAGTCTTTGGGAAATGTAATTTCACCATTAGAACTCTCTGAGAAATACGGAAACGATGCTCTTCGGCTCGGACTGCTTTCAAGTTTCGAATTTGGAAATGATGGAGATTTTTCCCTCGAACACTTCGATGACTTTTATCGTACGAAGCTTGCGGGGGGCGTGGGAAATCTCTTTAACCGTGTTGTGGTTTTGATTCACAAGTTTCTCGACGGACAGAAGCCGGAAGGATCAGCTCTGACGGGGGGCGAAACGAAAGAGTTTGAAGATCTTATGGAACAGAACAAGCTCAAAACAGCGATAGATCATTACTTCTCAGTGGTGGCATCGGCGAACGAATTACTGAATGAGACTCAAGTGTGGACGATGGCAAAAACTGATTTAGAGGGGGCTAGCAAAGTTTTCGCAACACTCTTGCAAAAACTCGAACTTCTCGCTCAAATGGCGGAGGTGCTTCTTCCCCAGAGTGCACCAAAGATGAAGGCGATGCTTGGCGACAAGGACAAGGTTGGGGACGCTGGAATCTTGTTTGAGAGGAAATGAATCACCCCACCTAATCTCCCCCCAAAGGGGAGGAATTGTACTACCTAAAATATTAAAAATATCTAAATTCTCCCCCTTGCAGGGGGAGCTAGAGGGGGTATTTTCCTTTTGTGAAAAATATAATAAACCGTCCAGAATATAAAGAACTACGGCGAAAACTCCGAAACGACATGCCCAAGCCAGAACAGAAACTTTGGTATTATCTTCGAAACAGGCAAATAGAGGGGATTAGGTTTCGACGCCAGTGTTCAATTGGAAAATACATTGTTGATTTTTATTCTTTTGAGAAGAAGCTTGTCATTGAGGTGGATGGGGATAGTCATTTCCTTTCAGACGAACTCATCAAGAAAGACGCGGTACGAACAAAATTTCTGGAGAACCAAGGGATCAAGGTGCTTCTCTTTATGAATAACGATGTTATGAAGAATTGCGAGGGATGCATTGATGAGCTTTTGCGAGTGCTAGATCGGATTTAATTTAATACCCCACCTAGCCTCCCCTGCAAGGGGAGGAACCAAAAGAAGGAATCCCAGAAGAAAGGGAATTCCTATAAATTCTCCCCCTTGCAGGGGGAGTTGGAGGGGGTATAAAAAAAGACCCCCCCGCTGAGCGGGGAGGCCGTTAGTTTTCTGTAATAAAGTTTACCCTTTTCGTTCTTCGATAATCTTTTCGGCAACGCTCTTCGGCACTTTGTCGTAGTTGGCAAATTCCATTGAGTAACTCGCTCGTCCTTGTGTAACGGACCGGAGGTCTGTCGCATATCCGAACATGGCTGCTAGAGGAATTTTCGCCTTCACAAACTTCGCCATTCCTCGATCTCCTGTTTCCTGGATCAATCCACGACGAGAAGAAACATCCCCCATCACGTCTCCCAAGTAGTCTTCCGGAGAAACAATTTCTACGTTCATAATTGGTTCGAGAATCACGGGGTTTGCCCGGATTGCGCCTTCTTTGAAGGCTTGAGCGGAAGCGATCTTAAATGCCAACTCAGAAGAATCTACGTCATGATAAGAACCATCGTAAAGCTCAACCTCAACATCCACCACTGGATATCCTGCCAAGATTCCACGAGTAATCGCTTCTTTGAATCCTTTCTCACATCCGGGGATGTATTCATTTGGAATAGAAGCTCCTTTAATTTTATTGATAAATTTAAATCCAGACCCAACTTCTGCTGGACGAATCCGACATTGCACGTGTCCAAATTGTCCCCGTCCTCCAGATTGTTTTTTGTGTTGGTATTCTGCCTGTACTTCTTCCTGAATCGTTTCTCGGTAGGCCACTTGTGGTGCTCCGATATTCGCTTCAACAGTGAATTCTCGTTTCATACGATCCACGATAATATCCAGGTGAAGTTCTCCCATTCCGGAAATAATAGTCTGGTTTGTTTCTTCGTTTGTAGACACTCGGAATGTTGGATCTTCCTCTGCCAATTTCTGAAGCGCAATCCCCATTTTTTCTTGATCGGCCTTTGTCTTTGGTTCAATAGAAATCGAAATCACTGGCTCTGGGAACTCAATGTTTTCGAGCATGATTTGCTGGCTTTCATCACAGAGCGTGTCTCCTGTTCGTGTTTTTTTCAAACCAACCACCGCACCAATGTGTCCGGCACTGATTTGCTTCACGTCTTCTCGTGAGTTCGCATGCATCAAAAGCAGTCGTCCAATTCGTTCTTTTTGTCCACTCGTAGGGTTATATACATAACTTCCTGCTTCGAGCACCCCTGAATACACCCGCACAAATGACAAACGTCCCACAAATGGATCGGTTGCAATTTTGAATGCCAAGGCTGCCAAAGGTTCTTTTGGATCAGCATGTCGTTCAGTGGGTTCATCAGTTTTTGGATCTGTTCCTGGAGTCGAAGGAATGTCGAGAGGAGAGGGCAACAACGCCACAACCATATCAAGCATCGGTTGCACTCCTTTGTTTTTAAGCGCTGTTCCTGTTAACACGGGAATAAACTCATTCGCAATAACTGCTTTTCGCATTGCCTTGAGAATCTCTTCGGTTGTTAATTCTTTCCCATCGAGATATCGTTCCATTAATTCTTCATCCGTTGAAGCCACGGCCTCGAGCATTTTTTCTCGCCATTCTCGTGCGAGGTCGAGTTCATCGTTTGGAATATCAACGACTTCAAGTTCTTTTCCCATGTCGTCTTTGTAGATAGTCGCTTTCATTTCGATCAAATCGATGATCCCACTAAACCCTTGTTCGATTCCGATGGGAATTTGAATGGGGAATGCGAGCTTCGTCAATCGCGCAATGATAGAATCGTATGAACGCCAAAAAGACGCTCCTGTTCGGTCTAATTTATTGATAAAACAAACTCGCGGAACGCTGTATTTGTCCGCCTGTCTCCATACAGTTTCTGATTGTGGCTCCACACCTGCTACTCCATCAAACACGGTTACCGCCCCATCGAGTACTCGCAAAGAACGTTCTACTTCAACCGTGAAGTCAACGTGTCCTGGTGTGTCGATGATATTAATTTGGCAATCTTTCCAGAAACAAGTCGTTGCCGCGGAGGTAATTGTAATTCCTCGTTCTTGCTCTTGTTCCATCCAGTCCATGGTCGCCTCGCCTTCGTGCACCTCTCCGATTTTATGAGATTTTCCAGTATAAAAAAGTACTCGCTCCGTAACGGTTGTCTTTCCCGCATCAATATGAGCAATAATTCCGATGTTTCGGACCTTGTCTAATGTGTAAGTTTTTCCGGCCATGTGAATAAGTTAAAAATCGGGCATACTGTACAAATTGAGGGGAAAGTGTCAATTTTTAGGGAATAAAAAAACATCCGTCATTCTGGCTTGCCCAGAATCTTGCAAGGATGGCAACTGTTGGAAGAGCCCCCGGTCAGGTCGAGGGCAGGCTCAGGAGGGAATCTAGGACTCTCTGGTTTCACGGCGATAGAATGTCACACTATTGCAAAGAACATTCTCTGGAAGCCCTGGGTCCCCGTCTTCACGGGGATGACAAAAATTACACTCGCCCCGAGGCAGTGGATTTTTTCTTTTTTGGTTTCTCCTCAGGACACAAATCCCACATGAGATGGAACCATTTTCGGAAGGAGTCGGCGATGTCCTTGTTTACAATCACCGTGAAGGAAAAGTCCTCCCCAAACCCTCCAATCTTTCCGTTCGAGAGAATGTTCACATGATCTCCGAAGATATCAATGGCTCCCAAAGAAGAATATTCAGGAGGAAGAAATTTATAGTCTTTTCCGACAAAGGGCAGAATCTCTGGGCACTGCTCTTTTACCTCGTGATCAAACAGGTGGTAAAACTTTAATCCCTGCTTTTTGAATGATTTTGAAAATTGTGGGAAAAAATGTTTCACGCGTTCATCGAGCCACAGTCCCTTGGCACCGATGAAGTACGCTGGTTCTCCGGTTTCCAGCATGTCATGCATATAGTTTTTCCAGCCCTCTGGCCCTCGATATACAAAGACGTCATCTTTGTGAGGAACCGCTTTGTAAAGCTTTTGCAGAGAAGGCATGACACGATCAAGCATGTCTTCTTTTTCTTGTACAAACTCACGAAATTTGTGAGGATCAACGGCTTGGTAGTGGTTTTCTTTCTGATTATAAATTTCAAAAACAACCCCTTTTTCAATCAATCGATCAAGAGAGTCGTACACACTTCGCCGATGCACTTCCGATTTTTTTGCCAAATCTCCGACAGATAATTCCCCTTCTTTTAGAAGTACCTCATAGAGAATCGACTCATTTTTGGAAAACCCGAATTGCTCGAATATCTTCTCGTACATTGGTTTTTTGTTATGTGTGGTGGTGTTTATCACCATGTGGTGATATTTACCACTCGTAACAATTATTTATTATCGCCCCATCATTGTCAATTTCTCATGAAAAAAATATGTACGATTTCGGGACAAGAATTTGAAATCACGGAGGCAGATATTAAAGTCTACGATCGCCTTGGGTTGCCAACACCAACGTTGTGTCCAGATGAACGGAATCGCCGACGAATGTGCTGGCGAAATGATCGCGTGTTTTACAAACGGAAGTGCGATCTCACAGGACAATCAATTGTTTCTATCTACCAAGAGAACACCCCTTTTCCAGTTTATGAACACAAGGCCTGGTGGGGGGATAAATGGGATGCAATGGACTATGGTGTGGACTTTGATTTTTCTCGCCCGTTCTTCGAACAGTTTCAAGAACTTATGAATAAAGTTCCACGACGAAGTATGGACCTGACAAACTGTGAAAACTCAGATTATTCCAATTTCTGTGGAGACGATAAGAATTGTTACCTCGATATTGCAGGGGAGGCGAACGAAGATTGTTATTACAATCTATTTACCAAGTACTCAAAAAACTGTGCGGACAACACATTTGTCTACAATTCCGAACTCGTTTTTGAATCAATCAATTGTTACAACTGCTTTGATGTTCGTAGTTCAATGTACCTTGAGAACTGCAACGGATGCGACTTTTGCTATGACTGCAAAGGATGCGCGGATAGTGTTTTTTGCTGGAATTTGCGGCGAAAAACAAACTGCATTTTTAACGAACAATTTTCCAAAGAAGAATTTGAAAAGAAGAAAAAAGAACTGCGACTGGATTCGCACAAGCACTTTGAAATGTACCGTGAAAAATTTTTCGAAATGCTTAAAAACGACGCTTTACACAAAAACATGATGATTCTCAATTCGGAAAATTGTGAAGGGAACAATATGAATCATTGTAAAAATACGCATTTTGCGTTCAACGTCAGCCACTGCGAAGATGCCTCCTTCCTCTACGACGTGCTAGAAGCCACCGACTGTCGAGATCTCAATTACTCTCTCTACAAACCAGAAGCGAGTGTAGAACTGATTAGTACGCTTAATATGAAGTTTTGCCTCTGCTCTATGGCAACCCACTTTTCTCATGAACTGGCGTATTGTGATCACTGTGAAAACTCACACGATATGTTTGGGTGTGTTGGTATTAATCAAGGGAAATTTTGTATTCTCAACAAGCAGTACACAGAAGAAGAGTACAAGGCGCTTCGTGAAAAGATTGTAGAGCACATGAAAGGGGCCCATTCGACTCTTCCGACAAGTCGGGATCGCTCAGGGTCGGAGCAAATCTCCGAATGGGGGGAGTTTTTTCCGGCCAGTATTTCTCCTCATGCCTACAACGAAACGGTCGCACAGGAATACTTCCCACTGACAAAAGAAGAAGTATTAGCGCGAGGTCTTCGGTGGAAAGAACCGGATAAGCGAGAATTCAAAGCACAATCATTTGTGCTTCCTGACACACTGAAGGAAGCGGATGACACGGTGTGCGACGAAGTCTTGGTGTGTGAAAAAACCGGAAAAAATTACAAAATAATTCCCCAAGAACTCGCCTTTTACCGGAAAATGAATGTCGCGTTGCCGAGGCTCTGTCCCGACCAAAGACACATTGAACGCATGAAACTGCGCCCAGGGCGAGAGCTCTACGAGCGAACGTGCCCACATTGCTCAACTAAAATGAAAACAGTTTTCGCTCCCGACAGAAAGGAAAAGATTTGGTGTGAGAAATGTTTTGTCGACGAAGTGAATTAATCGCTTTTTATTTCACAGAGTTGTTCTTCTGGAATTGGTTCGAACGAATATGGAGAGGATCCAAATCCTTGAGCAGAAAGAATCTCTTTTAAGAAAGTGGCTCGATTGAAGTTCTTTTCCCAAAGGAGATCATCCCGAAGTGTTTCTTCAGGCAACTTTTCCTGCATCATTTTTCGAAACTTCTTTCGATGAAGCCAGTAGTTTCGAGTTATTTTGTGAAGTTCGGGAGACTGGCGAAGCGCAAATTGCGACAAAAGAACGGTTCCTGCCCACGGGACCATTACGCGCGTAGCCTGCTTTCCGGTTACACCAATTTCAGAACACACCGTCTTCATAAGTCCGCGTGTGAGAAGGTAGGCAAAGGCCTTTTTGAGCCCAACAAGTTTCGCCGATAACAAAAGGCCAGCCAGCATTCCTTCGTCAACAAATTTATACAAGGTTAGGGCGTCAATAACAGGAATAAGTCCGTGATCGTATGCACTCATCACGCTAAAAAATTTCAAAACAGAAGAAGAGGAGTCGCCTTCTTTTTTGAACTGTTCCTTGCATTTTTCAATAAACTCGGGCTCTTCGATCTCGTTTTCTTCTAACCAAGAAATCCATGCCTCCAAAGAGGCATCAGAAGTGGGTTCTTCCACCGAGAGTGGAGTTCCCTTTGACAATATCTCTGGGAGAGATCCTTTCATAATCATCTATTTAAAACTTTTCGAGCAAAATGGCAAGAAATCTTCTTAGTTTTTTGTGAAAATGAATACAAAATATTCTTGCAGAAAGAAAAAACATAGGGTAGGTTCAAAATGAAATGAACTCGCAATATGATCTGTTCGCGCATGATTTTGATCAAACACGCAAAAATGCGTGGCCGGAATTCGATATCTTGCTCAAAGAAATAAAGCGCGGAGACAGGGTTCTGGATTTGGGTTGTGGGAATGGGCGGTTGCGCCAGTCTCTTCCGACAAAACTCGTGCGTGATGGAGACTATTTTGGACTCGATCTTTCTGAAAGGTTACTTGATTTGGCACGATTAGCCTTTCCAAGAGATCATTTTTTTCACAAAGATTTTACACGTCCCCTGCCTTTTGGGGATGAGAATTTTGACATTGTTTCTGGTGTAGCGAGCTTTCATCATGTCTTGTCGGAAACCGAGCAAAAGAAGTTTTTGCAAGAATGTTGCAGAACATTGAAGCCAGGGGGAACACTCTTTCTAACGACGTGGAAACTACCGAGAAAGCATTTCTGGGCAAACTTTTGGGCGGGGAATGGAAAAAACTGGGTCATTCCTTTTGGAGCAGAAAAACACCCACGGACATATCGAAACGTAACGGACAAGGATTTAAAAAAACTCTTGCGTCGAGCGGGATTTGAGGTTACCTTCTGCCAGCTTCTGCGCGATCGTAACTACGTTATCGTGGGGAAGAAACACAATGGAAAACTATTTTGATGCCGCTGCCACCACACCTCTCGATCCGCGCGTTATTGCGGTGATGAAGAAGCATTTCGATAAGTTTGGAAACAATAATTCTCGACACGTGCGTGGATTTGAGGCGCAAAAAGTTATAGATGAGGCCTTGGCTACTATTGCGGACTTGTTGGGCGTTACAGCGGCACAACTTGCGGTCACGTATTCCGGCACAGACAGCAATCGTCGCTTTCTGTGGGCGGGCTCCAAGCGATTTGGATGGGAAAATATTGCTTGTTCTCGCGTGGAACATTCTTCAATTCTCAATGAAATAGATGAAAAAAATCACTTCTGTCCACGGGGGGCGTGTGCGGAATTAGAAAAAAATCCACCAAAAGTGTTGGCGCAAATGAAAGCGAATGCGGAAACCGGCGAAATATTTGATTCGCGCGTATTGCGTGAAAAATTTCCTGACGCCCTTATTCTTGAAGATTGGGCACAAGCAATTGGAAAAGGACTTAAATTTGATACAGATCATGTGGACGCGGTGAGCTTTGCACCGCAAAAAATCTACGGACCAAAAATGGTAGGACTCATTTATCTTCGAGACCCAGAAGCCTGGCCAGAACTCTCTAAAGATCGCCACACTAAAAATTGTTGGCTGGTGGCGGGAATGGCCGAAGCGTTTCGCATTGTGTTCGAAGAAGAACAAAAGACCGTTGCCAACCTTGTAAAATGGACTGAACAAATCGAAACCTGCGTAAAAAACATTCCGGACACCAAAATTCACAGTAGCGATTTTGATCGAGTGCCGGGAACTATTTCAGTAGCCTTCAAGGGGCTTCGTGGAGCGGAATTGATGTCAGTGCTTTCAGAAAAAGAAGGGATTTGTGTGTCGACAGGATCAGCGTGTACGAGCGACATTCTCACTCCGACCAAAACGATTGCGCATATTGAAAGCGATCCAGAGTACCAGTATCCGATTCGTATTTCTCTTCATAAATTCTTGACCGACAGCGCAGTGGAGAATTTTTGTGAGACGTTGGAATATTATGTAGAGGAGTTGCGGAAGTAGTCTTCTTTTTGTCATTCCGACCGAAGTGGAGGAATCCCTTCCAACACTTCAGCTTGAATTAAGGTGCAACAAAAAATATGAATCATTTGTGAACGATATTTATTAACACACTTTCAGACTAAGGGATCCTTCGGCTTCGCTCAGGATGACAGAGGGGGGCGGGTATTTTAACGAGTTATGGTATTATTCCGCCGATGAAAAATTGTGTCCTCTGTAAAGACGAATTCAAGATCTATGATGGCGACAAAGCTTTTTATACAAAGATGGAAGTTCCAGAACCGACTCACTGTCCGCGGTGTCGGATGGCTCATTTGATGGCGTATCGGAATGAGAGAAAGTTGTATCATCGCAAGTGTGATGTGACCGGAAAGAAAGTTGTTTCCATGTTTTCCGACAAAAGTCCGGTGAAGATGTGTGAAAAAAATCACTGGTATTCTCCGGAATTTGACCCCTTTGATTACGGACGGGATTTTGATTTCTCAAAAAGCTTTTTTGAAAACTTTAAAGAACTGCTTCATTCCATTCCTCTTCCTTCTCTGCGCGTAGAGCATTCAGAAAACTGTGAATACAACTCAGACATGAGTGACAGCAAGGACTGCTATCTCTGTTCGAGAACCCACAAATCATCAGATATGCTGTACACGTATCGGGGAAACAAATCTTCAGCGTGTGTGGATTGTTTGCAGGTGGTGGAGAATTGCGAGTTTCTCTACGAATGCACGGAATGCGTGACGTGTTATGATTCTCAGTTCCTCGAATATTGTGAACGATGCTCACAGTCTGCGTTTCTGAGTAATTGTCGGGGATGTACAAATTGCATGTTGTGCACAAACTTGGATAAAAAAGAGTTCTATTTTCTCAATAAACAACTCTCTCGAGAAGAATACAAAGAAAAAATTAAGACATTTGACCTGGGAGACAGAACAACACGAAGACAAGCCATTGAAGCCTTTGAAAAACTAAAAAAAGAGAATCCAAGTACGAAGCCGAGCATTGTAAATTCAGAAGACTGTATCGGAAAAGGGATTACAAATTCAAAAAACTGTCACGAATGTTACGAAGTGCGAGAAGCAGTGGATTGTCGATATTTGTTCAACATTATGAAATATTCCGACGGAATGGATTGTTATTCTGGAGGACGTGAAAGTGAATTGATCTACAACGCGACTTCAACCTCTGCGAGCTACAATTCAAAATTCTGCGTACGTGTTACATATTCTCGAGATGTAGACTACGCGATGTTCTGCCGATCGTGTGAAAATTTGCTCGGATGTATTGGGATTCAGAACAAAAAGTTCTGCATCTTTAACAAACAGTATTCACAGGAAGAATACATAGAACTCCGGGAAAAGATTCTCGATCATATGAAAAAATCCCCCGGATCGGGGTCCGGGGCAGGCTCTGAATTTGGAGAGTTCTTTCCCATTGAAATGTCTCCATTTGCCTACAACGAGACAATTGCGCAGGAGTATTTCCCCATTACCAAAGAGTTTGCCCAGAAACTTGGGTGGCGATGGATGGAAGAAGATCCGAAGGAATTTAAGAAACAAGAATTCGTCGTACCTCAAAAGGTGTCAGAAGTAGATGAATCAATTCTCAGGGAAACACTGGCTTGTGAGCAATGTGGACGGAATTATAAAGTGACCGGACAAGAATTGTCCTTCTATCAGAAACACGCGATTCCGGTTCCTGGGAAATGTCCAGAATGTCGGCATGCCCGGCGATTTGCTTTGAAAAAAACTCTTCCCTATCACACATGAAAATCATCTCTTGGAATGTGAACGGAATCAGAGCCGTGGAGCGGAAGGGAGACCTTGAGGCGTTCTTGAAAAACCACAATCCAGACGTATTCCTTATTCAAGAAACGAAATGCAAAGAAGAGCAGGTGCAACCCTTGATTAAAAAATACACAGACTATCAGCAATTTTACCATTCCGCCGAGAAGCCTGGGTATGCGGGGACCGCGGTGTGGGTTCGAAAAATAGATCCTTCGACTTCGCTCAGGACGACATTCGTCGCAGGGATGCCGGACTTCGAAGATACCGAGGGAAGAATTGCGCGGGTTGATCTTGAAAATACTGCAATACTAGGAGTGTACTTCCCGAACGGTGGAAAGTCTCCTGAAGCTTGGGAAGGGAAGTTGGTGTTTTATGAAAAGTTTCTTGCCTACGTAAATTTGTTACGCAAAGAAGGAAAGCACGTCACCTTCGCAGGAGATGTGAACTGTGCACACGAGGCGATTGATCTGGCGAGACCAGAAGACAATGATGGGAATATTGGGTTTCATCCAGACGAGCGGGCGCATCTCGACCGGTGGGTTCGCGAGGGATGGGTCGATGTGTGGCGTCATTCAAATCCCGAGGCTCGTGATGTGTACTCGTGGTGGCATGTGATTACCCGAGCGAGACTGCGCAATGTCGGATGGCGGATTGATTATTTCTTTGTAGATGAAGCCCTTCTTGAAAAGGTGAAAAACATCGAATATCTCACGGAACAAATGGGAAGTGATCATTGTCCAGTTATGTTAGACTTTGAATAATGATAGAAAAAATAGAACCAATCAATGAGAAAGAAGAAATTGTCGAAGAGGCTGACAAGGGAGTTAAAAAAAAGTCACCGAAAAAGGAAGACGAAGAATACACTCCTCCAGGCAGCAAGAGAGGGTTTCAGGATTGGGATACCCAGAAAAGAGGATGGTAGTAATTAGCGATTACATTGCAACTGCCGTGCATCTGAAAATCTATTTGATTGCAGATACCACATGCGTTGTTTTTGATCAGGAAGGAGGTAGGGTTCGGCAAGAAGGTCTCGAACCTTTCTCTCAAACATTCTAACAACCTCATTGAGGTTGGCTCCCGAAGGAACTACAATAATCGAAACTCCTTTGTTTTTGATAGACTCGGCAATCATGGGACCATCATTCACAACAGAATCTCCTATTGCCAAACTAAATCTTCGATTAGAAATAACAGATTGTTGCTTTAAAAGCTCGACCTTTCTTTTTCCAAAAACAGGTTCTCCTTCGATATGTGGACTGAGTTTTATGGATTCTTTTATTTCCATGGAGCCATTTTCTGCCTCCAGGTGCTCTCCTTTTCCCACGTGCTTTGTGGCAATGACATCGTCTTCTGAAAAAATAGTATTGAGTACGGATTCTCCCACAATTCCTCGCACCACACTAAAAAGATTGGTTGTTACTATATTCAGAAGTGCCCCTCTTTTTTTAACTTCTTCAAGGATACTAAAAACACTTTCATTTATTTGCACTCGTCCTTCATTCAGTAGATTAAGAGAAAGAGCCTTTACATCATCTGTTGTTTTCCCGGCAAGAAAGCGGGTTCGAGAGTGTATTTGGTTTCCATAAAAATCGGAAAAGAACGGCTCCATTGAAAGTACAACTTCATCAAATTCAAGCATTTCTCGAGAAAACTTTTCTCGGATAAGGCGATCCTTGGGATTGTATCTTAGGATTTTATAAGATCTCTCAAGGGCCTTAAAAAGCTTTTTAAGTTGTTTCGCTCCTTCTTCGACCCGCCTTGATGTTGTAATATTTTGAGAGGCTGTTTTTTCAACCAGTTCACGATAAGAAAGAAGATTTCCTTGTGAGGCATCTTTAGGAGAAAGAACTTGCTTGAATTCTTCATCAGTAAAGTTCCAGTAAGCAGGCAATTGCAAGCTTTCCTGGAAGGCGATTATCCCAATATCATCTCGAATAAGAGATTGATCGAAATCAGTTGCGGCCATTCTTTTTTCGGGTTCTTTCCAGAACTCGTCCAGAAGTTTTAATACGTTCTCAGGTTCAGTATTTTGTAGGTGTGTAAGTCCTGTAGTAACAAAGACATCTTCGAGTTTCATGTCCAATATTTACCACATTGTGCGAATCCTGTCAATATTCACACATTAAACTTAAAGTGCATCACGTCACCATCTTGCACAATGTAATCACGTCCTTCCATTCTCAGCTTCCCCGCATCTTTGGCACCAGCCTCTCCGTTATTTGCAATGAAATCTTTGTAGGCAATGGTATCGGCTTTGATAAATCCTTTTTCGAAATCTGTGTGGATTTCTCCTGCGGCTTGTGGAGCGGTCGATCCTTGTCTGATCGTCCAGGCACGTACTTCTTGTACTCCGGCTGTGAAGTAACTCTGCAGTCCGAGAAGATCAAAACTGGTTTGCACGAGATTTTCTAATCCTGATTTTGTAGCTCCAATTTCTAATAAAAATTCTCGCGCCTCTTTATCAGAAAGATCAATGAGTTCGGCTTCAATTTTGGCACAGACGGGAATGATTGGAATGGCGAGATCGGCATTAATTTTCGCTCGAAATTTCGTCTCATCAAAATCAGCAAACTGTCCCTCCGCTACATTGGCCACAATAAGGAATGGCTTCATCGTAAGTAGACAAAACCGTTTTACGGCGACCTGTTCTTCCTCATTAAAATCAATAGAGCTGGCGAGTTGTTCATTTTCAAGGACGTCTTTTATTTGTTCGAGAAGGACAAGATCAACCTTGGCTTCTTTGTCTCCACTGCGCGCCTTTTTGGCAACCGCATCGAGTTGCTTATCGACACTTTGAAGATCCGCGAGCACGAGTTCAGTCAGGATAACTTCCCAATCACTCGAGGGATCAACAACCCCGTCCACGTGATGCACGTCGTCATCCTGAAATGCTCTCAGCACGTGGCAGATTGCATTACATTCTCGGATGTGTGAAAGAAACTGATTTCCGAGGCCTTCCCCCTTAGAAGCGCCTTTTACAAGTCCTGCGATATCAACAAATTCTACAGCAGACCGAATTGTTTTGAGCGGTTCTACAATTTTTACAATTTTTTCTATTCGCTCGTCCGGCACCTCCACAATTCCAACATTGGGATCGATGGTGCAGAATGGAAAATTCTCAGCAGCGGCATTTTGCGCTTTGGTGAGCGCGTTAAACAGCGTTGATTTTCCAACGTTGGGGAGACCGACAATTCCAATTTTTAAATTCATTATAAGAGTTAAAGAGATTAAGAGTCCAAGAGCTAAAGAGTTCTTAGGAAGGCGTGGAGCATTTTATACAACTCTCTAATTTTATCACGTAATTCGTTGCTCTTTCCGTATCCCAATTCTTCAGCAATAATGATTTGAGTTTCGAGTTCTGCCAAAGATCCACGAGCAATGATTAAAAATTGAGCAAACTCTTTTTTGCTTTTTCTTCCATTTCCTTCTGAAATATTTGAAGGGATTGAAACAGCAGAACGATGCATTTGCGAAATTAATCCATATCGCTCCTCCCTTGGGAATTCTTTTGTATACTGATAGATAATTTTTACGATCTCTAGGGCCCGTTGCCAGATAAGTAAATCTTGAAATCTCATAAGGCCATCTATAATCATTTCTTCTTTCTTTTCAATTCAGCATTTCACATCTTTTTAACTTTTAGACTCTTTAACTCTTTTACTAAAAAACGTTTTCAGTTTTTTCGCTACCCAACTTTGTTGACCTAATTTTGTGTTCAGAGTAAAACAAAAGGGAACTGGAGTGTACGTGTTCTTTCTGAATCTTTTTCTCCTAATCATTGTTGAAAGGGACCGGAATCTATTAACTCCGTGGAGTTGATACTATGGAACCCACCTCGAGAGTTCGAGGAAAAATCGACTCGGGAAAGCACGGCATCCTGGTGAAGTAAAGCTCTCGTATGAGGGCTTTTTGGGTTAACGATTTTTCTTGAAAAATAGACACGGAAAAGTGTCGCGCCTGCTGGTGAAATAAGACTCATTTAGAGGGACTTTTTTTGTGTGAGATGAAAAAAATCACAGAGACTTAAGACAAGAAAGCTTAGTACCCATTGAAATTATGTGCCTCAGGAGGTGGGGAGCCAATCTTTTTGGGGAGTCTTTGGATTATGTCTTCATCAGGGATACTATGAATCATTCCACGTGTGGAAACACCAATACTTGAGGCCCTGAGAATAAGAATATATTGTATTTCCCGTTGAGAAGGGCCGCCCTTTGGTATAATTTTTTTTGCCACCGTTTCTGCAAAATCGACAACGCCTCCACCAACAAGAAGTTCTCGATTTTCTTTGTTAAAAATCTGATAATAGTTGGGCTTTTTTTCCTCACTTTTAAAACAACAACTTCCCCATTGCTCATCGAGAATTAAGTTGATCACGAAAGAAACAAACTCTTTGACAGCTTCTGTTGTCTCAGTGAAACTTGTTTTTTGTTTGATCTCTTGTTCGAGAGAAGATTGTATTTCTTGTATTCGTGGACGACTCAAGGTCGTTTCAAGTTGTTCTGTATTGTTATCAAGGTCTATCATCAATAGATCTTATAAAACATTAACAACAAGAAGTCAATTCTCCGGTAGGACAAAAAAGCTCACGAGTCTTGAAAGCTAGTTGCGATTAGACGGCAATTTTGAAGTGTCGAGAAACGGCAGTCATTTTTTTCCGAACGTTTTTTCCAATTTGCCCCATCCATGTTTGAGGATTTTCTTTCTTCCACGCTTTGAGTTGCTTGAGGGCTTCCTCTGTTTGCCATTCGATTACATATGCTAATTGCAAGTCGAAGGTGGAGTGGTCTAATTTGTCACAAGCAAGAAGAGATACTCGGTCAGGAGTTCCTCCGTTGATAATTATTTCTTTTCCAAATTCCACCATTTTTTCAACGCACTCGTTCTTTTCTTCAGGAGAATAGGTAGTGGTTTCGTTATCAGAAAACACTGGGGTCTCTGAATTTTTGATCTCAGGTGGAAAATGTCCCATAGTTGTAAAATAATTACCCTTCTCCTGATTGTAGCCTATTTTAAGGGAAAAAGCAAGGGGGTGAACGGAAAAATTGGTACACAAAAAGCTCTCTTTCGTCACTTCGTGTGAGTTCCTAAGGAAGAGAAAATTACAGAAAAGGTTTTACAATAGCAGTTACAAGAATCAAAAGCAGTCCAATGCTAGCCAGAACTAATATAAGTGTAAAAATCCCTTTAAAGAATTCAAGAACCTCTTCTTTTAAATCATAAAAAAAAGCACTATGTTTTGTTGATTTGTAGATATAACTAGCAAGAAGCCACAAAAGCACGCAAATTAAATTCCCAACAATAACTGCGCCGACGATAAGTCAAAACATAACAAAAGAGTAAATACACAGTGTTTGTATTCGGTAGATGTTTTTTGGTCAAGTTTTTTGCACAGGTTCTATAATCTTTTTTAGATTCTGAAACAAGTTCAGAATGACAATACCCCCTCCAACTCCCCCTGCGAGGGGGAGAATTTCACGCATTCCAAAAAGCCCCCTGATAAGGGGATTAGGGGGTTTCTGAATAAAATAAACTCGCTTTCATCACTTCGTATGATGATGCGTTCGCAATACAAAAAAAAGAGAATGCCTATAGCACTCTCTTTGCTCTCTTTACATCACTGCGTAGATGTTCAGTCCGTTTTTCATAAAAAAGAACACAAGTGATCTTTTTATACGAAAAACTCCCTTTCATCTCGAACGCATGCGACCGATAGGTGTTACACCTGGAGTATCAATTATTAAAATAAACTCCGTGCTTCTCTCCCGCAGAGCGGGATTACCTGATCGCCTCTGGATGAGGCGGTGATCCATCCGCACATTCCCGTACGGATACCTTGTTACGACTTAAGCCCAGTCATTAGTTTCGCCTTAGGCCACAATTAATTTGCAGACTTCGGGCGCCCCTAACTCCCATGCCTTGACGGGCGGTGAGTACAAGACCCAGGAACATATTCAACGTACCGTGACTGATATACGTTTACTAGCGATTCCGGCTTCATGGAGTCGAGTTGCAGACTCCAATCCGAACTGAGACGAGTTTTATCCGATTGGCTCCACATTGCTGTATTGCTTCGGTTTGTATCTCGCCATTGTATCGTGGGTGTAGCCCCAGGCATAAGGGCCATGCTGATTTGACGTCATCCTCACCTTCCTCCGGTTTGTAACCGGCAGTCTCATATGAAAATACAACATATGATGAGGGTTGCGCTCGTTTACGGACTTAACCGAACACCTCAAGGCACGAGCTGACGGCAACCATGCAGCGCCTGTCATTTATCCGGCCGAACCGACTCCCGTGTTTCCACAGAATATGATAAAGATGTCAAGCCTGGGTAAGGTTACTCGCTTATTAACGAATTAAACCCCGCGATCCACCGCTTGTGTGGGTCCCCGTCTATTCCTTTGTGTTTTAATCTTGCGATCGTACTACACAGGCGGCATGCTTAATGAGTTATCTTAGGCACAGAGACCAGGTCGAGGGTCCCTACACCGAGCATGCATCGTTTACGGCGTGGACTACAGGGGTATCTAATCCCTTTTGCTACCCACGCTTTCGTCCCTGAGTGTCAGGAATGGTCCAGTATACTGCCTTCGCTTTTGGTGTTCCTGTGCATATCTACGGATTTTACCCCTACTTGCACAATTCCATATACCTCTCCCATCCTCTAGCGAAAAAGTTTCCATTACAGCACCAAAGTTGAGCTCTGGTATTTAATAACAGACTTTTTTCACCACCTGCGGACGCTTTACGCCCAATAATTCCGGATAACGTTCGGACCTCACGTATTACCGCGGCTGCTGGCACGTGATTAGCCGGTCCTTATTCCTGGGGTACCGTCAGATTTTCTTCCCCCAGAAAAGAAGTTTACACACCGAAATGCTTCATCCTTCACGCGGTGTCGCTCCGTCAGACTTTCGTCCATTGCGGAAGATTCCCTACTGCTGCCTTCCGTAGAAGTATGGGCCGTATCTCAGTCCCATCGCGACTGGTCGTGCTCTCACACCAGTTACTCGTCATAGCCTTGGTAAGCATTTACCTCACCAACTAGCTGATAAGCCGCAAGCCCCTCCCGTACCGATAAATCTTTACTCTTTCGAGACCATCCGGTATTAGCCCGACTTTCGCCAGGTTATCCCTGAGTACAGGGCAGGTTCTTACGTGTTACTCGCTCGTCCGCCACTTTCCACTTGAATAAATCCAAGTTTCGCGTTCGACTTGCATGTATTAGGCGCACCGCCAACGTTCATCCTGAGCTAGGATCAAACTCTCTCAAAAGAAAGTTTAATTTACTAGAATGTAATAAATTTTTGAAACCTTGTCCGGAAGACAAGGACTTCAAAGGAATAATTGTTTTTTTCTTTGTATCAAGTTCTCGAAAGAACTCGACATGCGTTCGAAATGAAAAAGAGCTTTCGTCGTCAACAACTTCACTCCTTCGTAACTTGCTTCGCAAATGACTCAGGTTGTTTCGTTGCCTCCTCCTCTCCCCACTCGCCTTTGGCAATCGGGGGCCCCGGGACAGGACACTTTGGGTTAGAAAGCTGGCGGATAGTAGCAAAGAAACCAATGCTGTCAAACTATTTTTTGATGTTTTTTGGAGAAAAGAGAAAAGAGGGTGTGGAAGGAAGAGAAAAACCCTTTGTAAAAATTGACAATTTAGCTTTAATTTGTACAGTCATCGGGCATTTTTTCAACGCTATGGAGAAACTCTTTAAAACGCTTAAACAGATTTGGGAAACAAAATCCCTTCGAAATAAGATCATTTTTACGATACTGGCCTTAGTGGTAGCACGATTGGCGGCACATATTACAATTCCTGGAGCAGACGTAGAAAAGATTAAATTCCTTCTTGAAAACCAAAACCAAGGATCTGCCTTGGCAGTATTCTCTCTTTTGACAGGAGGGGCGATGGAACGGTTCTCAATTGTTCTTATGGGGTTGACTCCGTACATTAATGCATCGATTATCATGCAGCTTTTGGGCGTGGTTGTACCACAACTCGAGAATCTCAAAAAAGAAGGGGAACAAGGACAAAAGAAAATCAATCAATACACACGACTTCTTACTATTCCACTCGCCTTTGTGCAGAGTTATGGGATGATGGCACTTTTGAACAGGTTCTCACCAGGAGGGGCTATTGTAGATGTTACAGATGTGGCAACAATTCTCCCCATGATGGTGGTCGCGACAGCGGGAACGGTCTTCATGATGTGGCTGGGAGAACTTATTACTGAAAAAGGAATTGGAAATGGAATTTCTCTTTTGATTTTCGCGGGGATTGTGGCAACGGTGCCAACGCAAATAGGAGGAGCTTTTCAAGCAGCAGAATTGCCGATTATTTTGGCGCTTATTATTGCAACGCTAGCACTCACAATTTTTATTGTGTATGTGTCAGAAGCGGACAGGAGGGTGCCGGTGGTTTATGCGACGCGTCGATTGGGGGGACAGCAGAAGTCTTTTTTGCCACTCAAAATTAATCAAGCGGGAATGATCCCAATCATCTTTGCCGTATCACTCGTGAGTTTGCCGTCGATTTTGGCGCAATTCTTTTCACAATCATCTTCTCCAATACTTCAAAAAATTGCTGAATTTTCTCTCAAATACCTTAACCCAGGATCACCAACGTTTTGGTATAATGTCTTTTATGGAGCGCTTATTTTTGGGTTTACGTACTTCTATGTATCCATTGTATTCGAACCAAAGAAGGTGGCAGAAAACATTCAGAAACGAGGAGGATTTATTCCAGGATATCGACCCGGACAGGAGACGGAAGTTTTCTTGGATCAAACAACACAAAGACTTTGTTTCTGGGGGGCGGCGTTTTTGACAGCCGTTGCCGTGGTGCCATTGCTTTTCGAACGATGGCTTTCTGGGGGATCAAACGCAATTTCCCTTTTTATCTCCGGAGCGGGGATGATCATCGTAGTGGGAGTGGTACTTGATTTGATTCGACGGATTAATGCCCAGCTCGTGATGCATGATTATGATAAGTTGTAGGTGAATTCGAGCTAAGCCCGCCGAAGACGGAGCGAAGCCGAAGAATCTTACATCCCTGCCCCCGACCAAGTCGAGGCTAGACTCCGGCAAAGATCTTCTTTTAATTTGCAAGATTGAAATAAATAAATCTTTCCCTACACTTCTTTTGCATGGAAAAGAACTATTGGTTTGCGCCAAAACGGTATAAATACGGATATACTCCAGTGACTTGGCAGGGGTGGGTTTGTGCCGGTGTTTTAGTGATACTCATAACACTAATGGCAGAAATTAATCAGCTCTTTCAGGGAGCTCCAACGATCAGAGAAATTTTGCATTTTTTGTTTGATATTTTAATTTTAGTGGGATTCTTAATCTTTGTGCTTAAGAAGAAAATAAAAGGACTTCCCAAATGGTGCTCGTTCTGCCCAAAAGAAAAATGAAACAGGACTCTATTCGCATAGCACAGGCACATGTAGATGGTCTTTTGGAGCGTCTTGTTCCCAGTCTGCTTCGGCAAGGCGTGAGCGAAAAAGAAGTAGCCGACAAACTTGAAACAGCCATTCGCAACAAAGGAAAATACGATCTTGCTTTTCCTATTATTGTGGCTTTTGGAGAGGGGGCGGCAGAACCACACCATGAACCAAGAGAGGATCGATTCTTGCAACAAGGAGACACAATTCTCCTCGATTGTGGAGCGAAATATGAAGGGTGGTGTAGTGATGTCACCCGCATGTTTTCACTAGGAGAACCTTCTTCCGATTTCCGAGAAAAATACGAAAAAGTATTGCGTATTCATGAGGCGGCGCTGAAGCAATTTTTACCTGAGAAAAGTGCTGTGGAATTGGACCAGTTTGTGCGCAAAGAACTCGGTTCTGATGAAAAATTCTTTATTCATGGCCTTGGACACGGGGTCGGAAAGGAGGTGCATGAGGAACCGCGCATTACTTCTCGGGTTCAAACTTCAGAAACCTCTAATTCGAACTCAGTTTTAAAAGAAGGCATGGTGGTGACGTGTGAACCCGGGCTGTATTATCCAGATAAATTTGGTATTAGAATAGAAGACATTCTCATTGTTCGCGATGGAGAGCCAGAGGTCTTGAGTCAGACGAGTCGGAAACTTCGGGTTCTCAAATCTTAAATTTATATAAAGTTGTTGGATTGAGGAAACGTTCAAAATACTGAGAATTATTCTCAATGGAACACGGTATTTCGGCAAAGAATAAGAAGTTTTTGATCGCGGTGCACAGAGCCATGAATGTGACATTTTTGCGATACCAAGCGTTGAACGTTTTTTTCAAAGGCGATTGGGAGAAAGTATTTCGAGCATCATTGAGAGACTTTCAATCTTGCGGCATTGATAAAAAGGGAATCGAATCGTTTTTTGAGAGTCGAGATACCGTTGTTCCAGAAAAGGAAATGGAGCGTCTTGAAAAATGTGGCGCACGAGTTTTAATCCAAGGAGAAGCAGGGTTTCCAACACAATTGGAACACATCCCTTCGCCTCCAGTTCTTCTTTTCGTACGAGGGGAACTTCAAACAGAAGATTTCCCCTCACTGTCGGTCGTCGGGTCTCGTAATATTTCATCGTATGGAAAACGGGCGTTGGAAAATATTGTCGGTCCGATTGCACAGAGAGGGATCACGATTGTTTCAGGGTTGGCGCTTGGAGCAGATGCCTTGGCACACAAGGTTGCAATCGAGAATGGTGCTCGTACGATTTGCGTTCTTGGAAACGGTATCGATTTTCTTTATCCCACACAAAATAGAGCCTTTGGGGAAAAACTTTTGGCCGAAAAGAAAGGAGCGGTGCTTTCAGAATTTCTCCCCGGAATAGAGGCGCGTCCAGAGCACTTTCCTATTCGCAACAGAATTGTATCCGGACTCTCGCAGGCAACCCTCGTTGTGGAGGCCAGAGAGGGCTCAGGAAGCTTGATTACGGCTCAATTGGCCAATGATCAAGGAAAGGATGTTTTTGTCGTCCCAGGGGAGATTTTTTCCCCCAATTCTGCAGGGACGAATGCCTTACTTGCAAAAGGAGAAGCAACAGCGGTTTTGTCGGGAGAACAAGTGCTCAATACTTTTGGAATGGAGCGTGTAGTAGAACAAAAACAGGCACGACGAAATCTTCCAACAACGGGTACGGAATCAGAAATTCTTCGGCTCTTTGAAACAGAACACCAGCGGCATATTGATGATCTTATTCGAGACACAGAATTATCAGGATCTGTTCTAGGTTCAAATCTTGCCATCATGGAACTCAAGGGATTCATAAAACATCTTGGTAATCAAATATATTCTAAAAATGTGTAGAGAAAATTTCAGATTTCGGATTGCGGATTTCAGATTTTAAAACAATGGATAAAAAAGATTTTCAAAAACGTACAAAACAATTTTCACTTCGAATTTTTAAGCTTTCAAAAGCTATGCCACGCACGATGGAATCCCAAGTTATTAGCCGACAAATAATTAGATCAGCAAGTTCAGTTGCGGCAAATTATAGAGCCGCGTGCCGAGGGCGCTCTCGGGCAGAATTTATTGCGAAACTTGGTATCGTGGAAGAAGAATCAGATGAAACAGTATTTTGGTTGGAAATGATTATAGAAGCAGGGCTATTTGAACAGGAAAAAATAAGCCCCCTTTTAAAAGAGGCTAATGAAATAGTATCAATAGTTGTTGTTTCTTTGAAATCTGCAAAAAAAAATAAATCTGCAATCCGAAATCGCAAATCTGAAATATGATCACCTCCTCGCCTCCGTCTTCAAAACTCAAAACAACAATTCTCATATTAGTGACTGCACTCGTCGCCTTCTTTATCGGACGAACTTCAATCTCTCAAAAAGAACCCGAGATACAAATTCGTCATATTCGCCCCGAAATTTCATTGGTTCAGTTTAAAAATATCACAGGTGATTCGTTGTCGCTCAACATCTCTGGTCCCGTGCGTATTCTGTGGGCCAAGGAAAACTTGGTAGAAAATGATGGAGATTTTGAAATCCCCCTTTCTCAAATTTCTACTGAAAACGATCTGAAATATACGCAGTTCCCCTACACGGGAAATGCCAAAACGATGAAATTTTATCCATCAGAGTCCTATTTTGCACGGGGCGTGGAAGTGCGTTATAGGCGATTTTTTCGCACAAAAAGTGTCGCAACAGAAAGTGGGTTTATTCCGAGCAAAGGCGTGAAGTGATTTTGCCCCTTGCATTTTTTTGCAAATTCTGGTAGAATAGTCAGATTTTTTAGAAAAATATGAAAAGAATCTTTCAGTTCTCCGGCCAAACTAACGCACGGTTCATTGGCGTTGAAAATACAACAGTGGAATTAAACGCTTCTGTTGTGGATAAATTTCGAAAAGAACAGGAAAAAGTTGATGAAGAAAAGAGACTCAAGGAAGCGGAGCTTGCCGCGCTTCGTGCAATGCCAGAATTTGCACGTGATTTGATTGGGCAGGTCGAAGGGAAGTCAAAAACAGAGCGACTGGAGGAATATACGCGCAACAGGGTTTTTGGAGCTTTGGATGAAGCGGGGAATGCAAATGCTGATTGGGGGAATGACTACCAAACGGTTGTAGATATCATCCGAGATCGAAGAACAGACGCTCTTTTGAGTGTTGAAAATGTAAAGCGAGCAGAACAAACGCTTTCAGGTCTTCAGGGGAAATATCAACAAAGACTCGAACAGGTTATCGCGCAAAAAGACAAAACAGAAGAATTTAGACGAAGATTTTTTAAAGGGCGATGGTATACTGCCGGGCTTTCTTACAAGAAAGAATCTACAGGATCAGAGCAGTCTCGAATGAAAGTGCGAGGAGATGTCGTAAAAGGAATTTTCGAAGAGATTAAGCATCAAGTGGAAAACCGAAAAGCAGATGCAGAAGATTTTACAAACAGAACAAAAGATATGTTGAGTGCCGGATTTGAAACACTCACTCCGGACCAGAAAACTACTTTTCTTACCATGGTACAGCAAGAAATAGGAGGGGCTGTGGTTGTTTGGGGTCCACCACCGTACAACAGAGTAGTTGAGTACACAGAACGACAACACCGACTTGAGGCCTATAAAAAACTTGGATGGAATCCGGATTATCTCAACCAAGAAGCCGAAGTTCTTGAAAATGACCAACAAGGTCTTCGGGATGGCCAAAAAGAATCACGAGATAAGGTGAATGGATTGAATCCCAATTTGGATACAATTCGTGCAAACATGGGAGATGTGGAAGCGGACACAAGTGCCCCGAACCTCAAAACTCTTTTAGCAGAACTTGATCAATATATTACAACGCAGGGGAATATCAATCGAGAAGCTTTGTTTCAGGATTTCGCAGACAATAAAGAATTGGATGATTCAGCAATTTTTCTCGTGTATTCAGCACACCTTGAAGGAGAAGCTGATCTTACAAAGGACATGCCGAAGACATTAAAAAAGAAATATTTGGCATTTATTAATAAGATACAAGGAGAGGAACGACCAGATAGGCTTGATTCGTATTCTGGGGAATTTGAGGGTCATCACAATGAGGTGGAAATACTTTACGATGACGCAAGAGAACTGTTAGACGTGGACTTAGTAGCTGTAAAAGAAGCCATTAATCTTGATGATGCGGTTTATCAATCAATAAACGATTTCATACAAGATGTTGCCGACCAAAAAAGCGTATATGAACAAGCGGCAATTTCTTTGGATCCACAGGAAAAAGAAATACTTGATGCCTATTTTTCGGAACTTTCAAAAGTGGTAGAAAAACTCGGGAAACTTGAAAAAACATGGCGTAAGGAGAGAGCGAAATATGATGAATATGATATTAAGAAGAGTGACTGGGATATTGCAAAAGGAGGACTTGATGCAGCATTGGCAGCTGCAATTGCAGTGGTTGTTCCTGTTGGATCACCTCCCGAGCATCACAACACAAGAACGGCTAATATAAACGCTGCACAGGCTAATCTGCAAACCCACCTCGGAAAGGAGCCAATACTCCCAGAATTCACATTAGTGTCCTCAGAATTTTCGGATGAAAGGATTTCTATTACCACAAAAAATGCAGACATTGCGACAAGAAAAACATTGTTTGGAGGAGCTCCAAATAGCTGGAAAAATCGTGTTCTTAATTCCCTTAAGACAACCTCCGCAAAAGAAAACAATGATAAGTACCGAAAGAAATTAGAAGGATATCAAAGTAGGAGGTTCGACATGGTGCTTTCTTCTCCAGAGGGAACGCGAGTGACTATGGATTTTGAAAAATATGCCATTGGGAAAGATTTCGCTTGTGATGATGTTTTGACTCGACCAGCGAATCCGATTGGGAATTTGCGAATTCTTAGTAAAACAGCAGATGCTCTTGTCTTAAGACAAACCGGAACAAATAAGATTGTTGTTCTTCAAAAAACAAGTGGTGCGAGCAAAGTAAATGCTCTTATCTTTGACAACCTTCCGGGGTATGTCGCGGGAACAGAGATAGAACCAAACTTTAAATTTCCAGATCATGCCAATGAAATTGGAGAACCTATGTCCCTTACCTTTGCCTAATCATGACTGAACAATACACCGACTTCGAACAATTTCTTCAATGGTTTTGTACTCGTGAAGAGATTTCATTACAAGCTCGACACGATTTCCTAGCGCATATTATTGCGGCTGGAGAAATTGATGAACAAGCGGGGAAATTTTTGCAGGATTCGATGGATTACTTGAGTACTCAATATGAAAGAGACTCACAAGAATACCAAGAAATGGTGAATTTATTTGCGGGAGTGCTAAAGGTTGAAAACAAAGAGGAGTGTTCAGCAAAAGAAAATATTGTAGAAGTGGCAGAAGAAAACATGCTGAAATTAGCCGTTGATTTCAAAGAAGATTACCAAGCACAAGAAACGGCAAAAAATGTTGTAGCTGAAACAGCAGAACAAAGCGAAGAAGATTCACAGGTTGCGGCACTTAAGGCAAATCTCTCGTAATCTACCCTCGATAGTTTGGAGCTTCTTTCAAGATAGACACATCGTGCGGATGTGATTCTTTGATTCCAGAACCTGTAATACGAACAAATTCTGCTTTCTTTTGGAAATCGGAAATATTCTCAGCTCCATTATATCCCATTGAGCTTCGCACCCCTCCGCAGAGTTGGTAGATCTCAGTCTTTGCTTCTCCTTTGAAAAGGATTTTTCCTTCGATTCCTTCGGGAACGAGTTTTTCGTCAGCAACGTTGGCTTGGGCATATCGCTCCTTTCCTCCTTTTGTCATAGCGGCCATCGATCCCATTCCTCGGTAGTATTTATAGGTTTTTCCGCCAGAGTAAATCATTTCTCCAGGGGCCTCAGCGGTTCCTGCCAAGAGTGATCCAATCATGACGCAGCTTGCGCCTCCTGCTAAGGCTTTGGCAACATCTCCAGAGTACCGGAGACCTCCATCAGCGATAATAGGAATTTTGTGTCGAGCAGCGACTTCGGCAACGTTCATTACAGCGGAAAGTTGTGGAACTCCCACTCCCGCAATAATACGTGTTGTACAAATTGATCCAGGTCCGATTCCAACTTTGAGTCCATCAGCACCAGCTTTAATTAACGCTTCAGCGGCTTGTGGACTGGCAATGTTTCCAGCGATAACATCTACTTTTGGGAATTTTTCTTTTACGTATTTTACACAATCAATAACTCCTTTGGAGTGACCATGGGCGGTGTCAACAATAAGAACATCTACACCGGCTTTTACAAGCTTCTTTACGCGCTCGTCTCTATTATGTGCTGGCCCAACAGCGGCTGCTACGAGCAATCGTTTGTATTTGTCTTTTGAGGCATTTGGAAACTCTTCATTACGTTCGATATCCCTTCGGGTCAGAAGAGCGCTAAGAGTGCCGTCTTTGTTGATCATGAGGAGTTTTGAATGTTTGGATTCTTCCAAAATATCATTGGCCGCAGAGAGTGAAATTTCTCCAGTAGCTGTGAGCAGATCCTTAAGCAGTGTCATTCGTTCTTTTACGGTGCAACCTTCGTGTTTTTGAAGGTAGTCGTTTCGAGAAATCATTCCGACAACCTTTGTTTCGAGTGTTCCATCTTCAGTAATAGGGATTGATTTAAAATGTCGATCTTTTCGGATTTGAATAACCTCCGCGATGGTGTTTTTTGGAGAAAGAACGAGTGGTTCGCGAATGAATCCATTTTCAAATCGTTTTACCTTCTTCACCATGTCGGCTTGTTCGTCAGGATCGCAGTTTTTGTGAATAACCCCAATTCCTCCATGAAGTGCCATAGTAATGGCCATCTGATCCTCTGTCACGGTGTCCATTGCCGCCGATACGAGCGGAATATTGAGCTTTATATTTCGAGAAAACTTTGTTTTGAGTGAGACTTCTTTGGGCAATATTTCAGAATACTGTGGCACAAGAAGAACGTCGTCAAAGGTGAGAGCGAGGGGGGTATCTTTCATGTTTTTGAAAATTTTGTGAACCCTAGCAAAGAGCGCTCTTATTGTCAATCTCAAATTTGACATTTTCCTTGAAATAGTCTAAAAGAGGTAAGATATGTATATTGAAGAAAGCAAAGAAAATGTGCTTCGTGTAGACCTCAACGAGAGAACTCTCCAGGAGGGGGTATTGCAAATAAAAGAAAATGGGGTTGAAGTTGTTTCAGTTACGAATATTCAAAAAAGATTTTCTTGTACCATTGATTTCAAAGAAACAACAGACGAAAACAGGCGGGTTAATCAGAAAGATATAACTGGTTTTTTGTTTACGGAAGAGGGGGTTCAGTTCGAGGGTAAGATAGGGACTCCCGTACTAAAAAAGAATGTAAAAACAGTTATCCTAAGTGAAGGAGGTGTTTTAAGGCTCCTTTTTCGAAACGGAACGGAGAAAATTTTGGGGATTAAATTTTATGAACCTCGAATGGCAGGAAGTGATAGTTCTCGCTATGACGAGGAAAACGCTTTGAGAAAGATTCTTTCAGAGCTTGTAAAAAAAAGCTTCCCTAATGCCGAGTTTAGACATAGATCAGAACAGGAAGCAATAGCGGAGCAGTATCAGTAAGAAAGTTCTATTCAGCAACCTTTCCTCCAGCCTTCTCGATAGCGGCTTTCGCTGTTTTTGAAATTAAGAGTTCAGCGCCAATTTCAAGTTTCTTGGTCAGCGCTCCTTCTCCTAGAATCTTCACTTTTCCATTATTCTTTCCGATAATTTTGTGTGCAAGAAGTGTTTCGAGATTTACCTTTTCTCCGTCTTTGTAGAAATGCTCAATAACTTCAATGTTTACCGCAAATGTCTCAACACGATTTGGATTTCGGAATCCTCGTTTCTTTGGCATTCGTTGGATCAATGGAGTTTGTCCTCCTTCAAATCCTTTACGAACCCCTCCTCCGGCACGACAGTTTTGTCCTTTGCATCCTCGTCCAGCAAAGGTTCCTTTTCCGCCGTTTCCCTGACCCTTTCGGATCCGGTCTTTTTTTGCCTGTTTCGGTTTAAGTTCGTGTAATTTCATGGCTATTTTTTAGCAGGAGTTTTCTTCTCAGGCGCTTTCTTTGCGACTGGTTTTTTTGCAGGAGCCTTTTTTGCTTCTGTCTTTTCTTCAGTTTCTTCTTCTTTCACAACCTCTTCTTTTACGTCTTCCTCTTTTACTTCTGTTCCATATGGAGCTTTGTTTTGCATTCCTTGAAGTGCTTGAATAGTGGCTACGGCAACATTAAGTTTGTTTCGTGATCCGTGCACCTTAGAGAGCACGTTCTTTACTCCGGCAAGTTCAAGTATTCGTCGAACCGCACCTCCTGCAATCACTCCTTTTCCTTCCGGCGCTGGAAAGAGTAATACTCGAGATGATTTAAACGTAGAGTTCATCTCGTGAGGAATGGTTCCGTTAAAGATTGGGACATTAATCAAATTTCGTTTTGCTTGTGCAACGGCTTTTTGGATTCCCACCATAACTTCTGCAGATTTTCCAACACCAAATCCCACACGTCCTTTTTGGTCTCCGATAACAACAGAAATTCGAAATCGGAGTCGTCGTCCTCCGGACACTACTCGGGTCACTCGATCGATTTGAAGAATAGCTTCTTCAAATTCCTTGGGTTCTTTTTGTTGATTTCGTCGGTTCCCTCCGCGTCGTCCACCTCGTTGTGGTCGGTCTCCTCCTCGCCCCCCTCGTTTTTCATCTTTCCTCGGTTCTGCTTTTTTCTCTTCTGCCTTCGGTTCTTCCTTCACCTTTTCGGTTGCAGGTTCTTCTGCCACAGATGTTGCAGTTTCTTTTTCTTTAGCAGGAGTCGTGGTTTCGTCAGTCATTTTTTACAGTTTAAAATTTGAGACCGCCCTTTCGTGCGGCATCGGCGAGAGCTTTAACGCTCCCATGATAAGCGTGTCCGTTGCGATCAAAAGCAACGGTTTTTATTTTTTTTACTTTTGCGAGTTCGGCAATTTTTGTACCAACTGCTTCAGCGGCTTTAATGCCGGTTGTTTTCAATTTTAATCCAGAAGTTCCGCATACAACCTTTCCATCTGCATCGTCTACGATTTGTGCGTAGATATTTGTGTTAGATCGACACACAACCAATCGTGGGGCTCCAGAAATTCGAGCACGGACATGAGTCCTGTTTGCACGGGATTCTTTTCGAAATTGTTTTTCTTGTGCTTTCATGATTTAGGCTTTTTTGGCAACAGATTTACCAGCTTTTCGAGCAATGTGTTCATCAGAGTATTTAATCCCTTTTCCTTTGTAGGGCTCTGGTGGTCGGAATGAACGAATTTCAGCAGAAACTTGTCCAACGAGTTGTTTGTTAATTCCAGAAACTGTGAAGTTTGTTTGGCTTTTTTCTTCAAATTGGATTGTAATGCCTTCTGGAAGCTTGTAGTTAATCGGATGAGAAAATCCAAGATTGAGTTCGAGCTCAGTTCCTTTGAGCATTGCTCGGTATCCTACTCCCTTGATTTCAAGTGTTTTTGAGAATCCTTGAGAGACTCCTTCAATAGCATTTCGTGCTAAATTTCGGTAAAGACCGTGTCTTGCGCGAGCAGATTTTGAGTCATTCTTTCGTGTAACAATTACTTGGTTGTCTTTGATTTCGAGTGCAACGTATTCAGATTCAAATGGAACGATTTGTTCCCCCTTTGGTCCTTTTGCCACAAAAGTATTTCCGTCAAGGCGAACCTCAACTTTTTCTGGGACTGGAACCGGCATTTTTCCAATTCTTGACATGATTAGCTGATTTCACAGATTAATTCTCCACCAATACCTTTTGAACGGGCTGCATACCCCGTCATCATTCCTTGTGAAGTTGAAATGATGGCAATTCCGAATCCATTGCACACCTTTTGAATTTCTTCAGCTTTTGTGTAAATTCGTTGTCCGCATTTTGAAACACGCGTTAGCGAGAGTTTCTTTTCAGGAAGCTCAAGCACAAGTGTTGGAAATTTTCCCGAAGTGTCTTTTTTTACAGACACAAGGAATTCGTTTTTCTTCATTACTTGCGCAATTTCTTCTTTTTGCTTTGAGTAAGGAATAACAACATCTGTCTTTCGCGCCATTTGGGCGTTTCGGATACGAGTCAGGAAGTCAGCAATAGGATCTACCATTTTTTTACCAAGAAGATTTACGAATACCAGGAACTTGACCTTTTTCTGCGAGCTCACGGAAGCAGCATCGGCACACACCAAAATCTCGCATGTATCCAGCCGGTCGCCCACAGAGACTACAACGATTGTAGGCACGTGTTGAGAGAGGAACTTTTCGTCCTTCTTTTTTCGCAAGGAGGACGCGATCCATGAATTTTCGAGACTTGTGAACAATTGCTTTTCGGGCCATGTTTTTAAAATTTAGCTTGTAGGAGCGTTAAGTTTTTTGAAAGGAAAGTCGAAACTTTCGAGTAATGCACGAGCATGATCGACGTTGTCAGCAGTTGTAACAATCGTTACCTCTACTCCGTGAATTTTTCGTGAATCCTCGGGTTGGACCGCTTCAGGGAAGACTGTGTGATCAGGAAATCCAACAGAACAGTTTCCGCTTTTGTCGAAGATCCCCCTCTTTACTCCACGAAAATCTCGTACACGTGGGTACACCACATGAATAAGTTTATCAATAAAATTGTACGCATTCTTTCCCCGAAGCGTTACAGAAATCCCAACAGGACTTCCTTCTCGAAGTTTAAAGTTCGAAACAGAAAGTTTAGCTCTTCGAATAATTGGTTTTTGGCCAGAGAGAAGTTTTAAATTTTCTTCAACAAAAGAAAAATCCTTACTGCCCACCTTTTGCAAATAAGATCCCATTCCAATATTGATGCAAACCTTTTCGATTTGCGGGATTTGCATTGGGTTTTTGATACCAAGTTCTTTCCCGAGTTTTTCTTTTCCCTCGGTATTAAATCGTTCGTATAAGGTTTTCACTTTTGCCATCGTTATTTTTTGTCAGGGGTTTCAGATTTTGAAGCGACTTTTTTCTTTTTCGCTGTTTGGGCGATTGTTTCGCCAGATTTTTTTGCAATACGTACTTTTTGATTCCCTTCAAATTTGTATCCGATTCGTGTTGGTTTTCCAGATTTCGGATCAGCGATTGCTACATTTGAAATATGAATAGGAGCGAAGAACTCAATTCGTTCTCCAGCAGTTTCTCCTTGTTTCTTCACGTGTTTAATGTGTTTATTTATACCATGAACAAACACTTTTTCTCCAGAAATTTTTGTAATTTTTCCAGTTTTTCCACGGTCTTTTCCCGCAAGAATCATAACGGTGTCATTTACTTTTACTTTCATGATTTAGAGTACCTCTGGGGCAAGTGAAATAATTTTTTGATATCCCTTCGCTCGAAGTTCACGAGCAATAGGACCAAATACACGCGTTCCTTTTGGCTGTCCTTCTTCATTGATAATAACAACAGCGTTTTCATCAAAACGAAGAGAAGACCCATCGGGCCGCTTAATTGGTTTAATTTGTCGAACCACAACTGCCTTTTGAACAGATTTCTTTTTTACCACTCCCTTTGGGGCAGCATCTTTGATAGAGCATACGATAACATCTCCGATTTGCGCGTAGCGTCTTTTAGAGCCTCCAAGTACCTTAATACACATAACTGATTTAGCACCAGTGTTGTCAGCAACACGAAGACGGGTCATGTGTTGAATCATTGTTGTTTCTTTGGGTCAATGAGCATCCAAGACTTCATTTTTGAAAGTTTTCGACATGGGGTAATTACCACGTTATCGCCTTCTTTTACATCGTGTCCATCGTTGTGCACGAGGAAGTTCTTTGTAACTCGGTATTGTTTTTTGTACTTAGGATGTGCACGGTATTCGTTTACTTCAACCTTTACGGTTTTTTTTCCTGATACTTTCACAACCGTTCCTTTTTTGATAATCATTTGGTTTTAGGTGTCTTAGAAGTGGTTTCTTCAACGTTCTTGTTCGGAGCGCTGAGAAGTGTAAGGGTTTGGGCAACCAGTCGTCGCAATTTTTTAATTTGTGCTACGTTTTGATTCTTTCCTGTTTTTACAGAAAATTGAGCCACTGCCAAGTCACGACGAGCTTTCGCAAGTTCTTTTGCGAGTTTTTTTGGAGTAAGTTGGCGAAGTTCTTGAATCTTCATAGTTTAGATTTCGTTGGTAATAATCTTGCAGTTCACAGGAAGCTTGTATGTTGCAAGCTTAAGAGCTTCTTTCATAAGTTCTGGTTCAGCTCCTGCCATTTCAAAGATAATTTTTCCGGGACGGATTTGTGTAACCCATTTATCAGGGGCTCCTTTTCCGGATCCCATCGGAACTTCCGCTCCTTTTGCAGTCAAAACTTTGTCTGGAAAAACACGAATCCAGATCTTCCCTCCTCGTTTTACGGCTCGAGCGATAGTTCGACGAGCAGCCTCTATTTGACGAGCAGTAACTTCTCCACCAGAAACGGCTTTGATAGCAATCTCACCATAAGTAATAGTAGTCCCTCGCGTTGAGACCCCTTTACTCTGGGATCTAAGGCGATGTATTTTTCGAAACTTCGTACGTTTTGGTTGAAGCATTTGGGGGTAAAAAGCTGCCGGATTTTATGGATAAAAAGTTTATTGTCAAGCACTTTTTCGCCACTTTTAAGACTTTTTTTGAAGGTGTTTTTTGTCCCTAAAAGAAAAATGGCTCGACAAAGGAAATTTCGGGCCGTACAATTTGCATAAATATGAGAAAAATAGTCACTGGATTCGTGCTCGCTTGTGTCCTTTTTGGGATGAATCATGCGGTTACGGCGAAAACTCCGGATCCACCAGAGAAAAAATGGGGAATTATTCTGGCACCGGAGGATGAAACGAAAACGTGTGGAATGGCTGAAAAAGCAGCACGTGATGCAATGCAGAGCAAAACAGACCCTGAAGAAAAGAAGAAAATATTTGTTTCGACCTATCAAAAAGAAATCGCGGCAATAACAGATGTTGGGACCAAGATTAAAGGGGGGTGTGTACAGCTTTCGGATCTGCCAATTTTAATAATCCACCTTATTGATCTCTGCACCAAGTTAGCCGGAACGATTGCGGTGATATTCTTGCTCTATGCGGGATTCCAGATGATTCTTAGTGGAGTGACCGATGATCGAGAGAAGGCAAAAAACACGATTAAATACGCGTTGACGGGACTCATTGTGAGTTTCTTGGCATGGGTTATTGTGAATTTGATACAAGTTCAACTGACAAGCTAATATCTCTTCCTCATTCCTGCGAAGGCAGGAACCTAGTTAAAATAAATTCCTTTTTTAAGGAACTCTTTAATTGACTGGGTTCCCCTCTTCAGGGGAATGAGGGGGTTCTTTTTCTTACCCAAGTGGGTTGAGTTTGTCGTTTTTGAATACCAATCCGTGATACACCCACACTTTAATCCCAATAGAACCATAAGTTGTAGGAGCGGTTGCGGTAGCGTAATCAATATTTGCTCGGAGCGTATGTAGTGGAACCGTTCCATGCGTATACTCTTCTCGTCGTGCAATATCAACGCCATTTAGTCGTCCAGCAATTGCAATCTTAACTCCTTTTACGCCAGCGTCTTTGGCTCGATCAACCGCCATTTTAGCAACACGTCGGTATGGAAAACGTCGCTCTATTTGATCAGCAATAGATTGGGCAATAAGTTGTGCATTTCCGTCTGGTTTTCGGACTTCTTGAACAGAAACTTCGAAAACATCATTGAATTTTTTCCCAAGTTCTTTTGAAAGCTCGGAGATAGCCTCGCCTCCTCGTCCAATAACAAGGCCTGGTTTTGCAGCGTATATAATAGTCGTAATTTTTCCGGAGCTTCTGTGAATTTCCACTTTTGCCACTCCTGCAGGTTTTAATTTTTCTTCTAAGAATTTTCGAATAGCAACATCTTGAAGGAATTTATCTTTAAAATCTCGGCCAGCGAACCATTTAGAGTCCCAGCTTCGAGTGATTCCGATACGGAGCGAATGTGGTGAAACTTTTTTTCCCATAAATTATTTCTTTTCAAGTGTAACAGAAATGTGTGTTGTTGGTTTTGCAAGAGGCAACGCACGTCCTCGCGTAGAAGGAAGAAATCTTTTCCAAACTTCTCCTTTGTTTACAATAATTTCTTTAATTTTTAGATTCTCTCGCTTCATGTCGTCATTTTTTTCTGCGTTTTGTGCAGCAGAGAGAACGACTTTATAAAACATATCAGCCGCTTTCTTTGGAGTGAATTTCAAAATATCCAAAGCTTCGTTTACGTCCTTTCCACGCACGAGCCCCGCAACAGCGTTGGCTTTCTTTGGTGAGATTCGAATTTTTCTAAGATGGGCTTTCATAGTGATTTACAATTATTTGGCGAGTTTTCCTCCATGACCTCGGAATCGACGTGTTGGAGAGAATTCTCCAAGCTTGTGTCCAACCATGGACTCATTACAAAACACAGGAATGTGTTCTTTTCCGTTATGTACACCGAAGGTGTGTCCAACGAATTCAGGTGTAATAGTACAACTTCGTGACCAAGTCTTAATGACTTTTTTTTGTCCAGAATCATTCATAGCAACGACTTTTTTCATGAGTCGTGGGTCAACATACGGTCCTTTTTTTGATGATCGAGGCATGGTTTGAGAAGGGTTACTTGTTTTTCTTCGCTCTGTGGCGAGAACGAACAATAAGTTTATCGTTAGTTTTATTTTTTCGAGTTTTCACTCCCAGAGCCGGAGCCCCCCATGGAGTCTTAGGATGTTTCATTCCAATAGGAGAACCACCCTCACCTCCACCATGTGGATGGTCGTTCGGATTCATCGCCTTTCCACGAACATGTGGTCGGCGTCCTCGATGTCTTACTCGACCGGCTTTTCCGATTCGAATGAGCGAATGTTCTTCATTAGAAACAGTTCCAATGGTGGCAAAATTTGTTTTTTCTACTAATCGAATTTCACCAGAAGAAAATTCAATCTGTGCTTTTTCTCCATCAAGAGAAACCAGTTTTGCACTTTGACCAGCAGAACGAACTGCTTGGCCCCCCTTTTTTGGAGTAACTTCAACGTTGAAGATTTCAAATCCTACGGGAATATTTTGAATTTGCATTCGATTTCCATCTTTCGCTTTCGCTTTTGTATCAACGATAACTACGTCTCCAACCTTTGCGCCCTTGTGGGCGAGGAAGTAGCGACGATCACCGTCTTTGAAAAGCACAAGTAAAATACGGGCTGTTCGTTTTGGATCGTATTCAATAGCCTCAATTTTTCCTGGAACACCAAGTTTCTCAACACCATTGAAATCAACCATTCGATAGTGACTTCGAGTTCCTCCGCCTCGGTGACGGATAGAAATAGTTCCGTTTGCTCGCCCAGTTACTTTCTTTGATTTCTTGAGCAAAGATTTTAGAGGCTTTCCTTTCGCAAGTTCAGAAGTATCGAGATAACTTGTATCTCGTTGTGCATTCGTATTCGCTTTTAAAATTCGAATTCCCATTATTTAAAGGCGTTAAAATCAAGAGTTCCTCCCTTTGCCAAACTTATAGTCGCTTTTTTAAGTGGAGCTCGTTTTCGGGCGGGTTTTCCACGTTTTACCAATCGAAATTTTTCCGGAAGGTTTGTAATATTCACTTTTAAAACTTTTGTTCCATAAAAATCGAGCACAGCTTTCTTAACATCTTGTTTTGTTGCATCTCCGTGAACTGCGAAACAAAATTTATCTTTTACAGATACGGTCTTTTCCGTAACGATTGGTTGAATGAGTACGTCTTGAGTAGCTATCATTTTTTATCAGTCGTAAGGAAAGTTTCTTCTGCTTTTTTTAAGGAGTCAGATACAAAACAAATCTTTTCAGCCCACAAAGCATCAAATGGATTGAGGTAGTTGGCCAAAATTATTTTTACGTTTGGAATATTTGAAACTGATTTTCGAAGTACATCGTCTCGTTCTGGCAACACAAATAAATATTTTTTTGCCTTTGGCAATTTTGCCAAAAGAGAAACAAAGGCTTTTGTCTTTGGTTCTTTTGAGTCAAATCCCTCAAGAGAGAAGATAGCTTTTTCCTTTGCCTTTACACTCAAACTTGAGAAAAGTGCCGCCCGCCGTTCTTTTTGCGGCATTGTTTTTGAGAAGTTTTGTACATTTCGTGGTCCATGTGAAGCACCCCCTCCACGAAGAAGAGTGGTAGTCTTTGCACCTCGTCGAGCTCGTCCAGTTCCTTTTTGTCGAAAGGCTTTTGCTGTTGTTGCAGTTACTTCTCCTCGGGTTTGAACGTGAGCGACATTTGTTCGTCTGTTTGCGAGTCGCATAACAACTGCTCGATGCATCAAATCAGGATTGATTTTTGCTTCAAAGATTTCTTTCGAAGCGTTTACATCTCCTTTTTTGGTTCCCGTATTATCGTAGAGATCAAATTTCATTATCCACACAAGAAAATAAAGCTATTTTTTGCCCCAGGAAGAGCTCCTTTCAAGGCGATGAGATTATTCTTTTCGTCTATTTCAACGACCTCAACAGATCGTAACGTCACACTTTCAGATCCGTACTGTCCAGGCATTTTCTTCCCTCGAAGAATTCGACCTGGTTTCGCACACATCCCAACAGATCCCGGTTCTCGATGATGGTGAGATCCGTGAGTTTCTCTTCCTCGTTGGAAATTGTGTCGTTTGATAACTCCGGAAAATCCTCGTCCTTTAGAGGTACCAGAAGCTTTTACAGTTTCAAGTTCCTTGAGTGATTCAAGTGTAACCGTATCTCCTTTTTTTAGATCGGTTCCTTCTTCCATAAGAAGCTCTTGTACAAATTTATACTTTTGATTTTCATTCTTTCCAAAGTTCTTTCGTTCAAAAGCACCCAATACGACAGCATCGTATCCATCAGAGTCCTTTGTTTTGACTTGCAAAACGACATTTGCCGGTGCTTCGAGCACCGTTACGGGAATCATTTTTCTACTTTCTGGAGAAATGATTCGCGTCATACCGACTTTGCGTCCTAAAATACCTTTCATGGTTACATCATTTTGATTTCAACATCGACTCCTGCTGGCAACGCCAAGTTTTGGAGGGATTCGATGGTTTGAGAAGTGGGCTCTTTTATATCAATGAGTCGCTTATGAATTCGCATCTCATATTGATCACGTGCATCTTTGTTTACAAAAAAGCTCCGATTAACGGTGTACTTTTTGATTTTTGTCGGCATCAAGACAGGACCACTTACAAGTGACCCGCCCCGCTCAGCCGTTTCCACGATAGCTTTCGCTGCTTCGTCGATCACCGTGTAGTCAAATGACTTTACAATGATACGAACACGTGGAGCCGACACAACAGTGGCTTTTTTTGTTGCTTTAGAAGAAGTTTCTTTTTTTGGAGCCTCTTTCTTAGGGGCACTTTTCGAAGGAGATTTCTTCGTTGTTTTCTTTACCGAAGCCGTTGTTTTAGTAGTTAGCATGCGCTTTTAACTTCAAAAGAGCCCGCGGAGTGTATAAAAAAACGAATTTCTGTCAAATATTTTTATAGACTTCTTTTTTAGCGGCAACAATCAGAACGAAAAAAATCTCGTCAAGACAAGGTGAATACAATAAAAAAAAACAAGGTTCTATCGGGTTCTCTCTGTGGGAAACGGGGGGGCTTGACAGAAAAGCAGAAAAAAAGTTTGACAGACTTTTTTTTTGTAAGTAAAGTTGCCTATGAAGAGAACAGAAAACCCTTAATTTTCTCGTCCTTCCCCCTTCCTAAAAACACAAACATGAATGATACAACCTCCAAGTCCATTAACTTTTCTGAGTTGATGAATCGATTACTCGGGCTGCTTACAGAAAAAGAGCAGGATATTATAGAACGACGATTTCCATTGGGGGATTATCCACGAGAAACATTGGATAAAATTGGGAAGAGTTATTCTATTACACGAGAACGTGTTCGACAAATTGAGGCGGTTGCTATTAAAAAATTGGCACGAATTTCTATGGATCCGTCTATGAGACAGATTCACGAATTGGCATATTCTATTCTCCTTGAACACGGAAAAGTGATTTCAGAAGATGTTCTTATTTCTGAAATGCTCAAACGAATTGAGAATACAAAAGAACTCGACGGAAATGCTATGAAGCTTGCGATGAGAGTATCAGACAAATTACTTAAACAAGAAAAGAATCAATTTTTTCGACCATTTTGGAGAACGAAAGATCTTAATTTGGCAGAGGTTCGAGTTGTAAGTAAGTCTATCGAAAACATGCTTGAAAAGAAAAAAGCGCCGCTTGAAATGAACGAGATTGCAAAAGCACTCCCACAGCATTCGGCAGCAATGATGGAATCAGTGTTACAAATTGGATGGGGATTTATGAGTACCGAAAATGGATGGGGACTTAAATCATGGAGATTTATTAATCCTCGATCTATTAAAGATAAAATTCTTATTTCATTGAAGAAGATTGGAAAACCCTTGCATTTCACCGACATTATCAAGCACGTACTTCAGGACTTTGATTCAAAGAAGAGTGTTACACCGCAAGCGATCCATAATGAACTCATTCGACATGAAGAATTCGTATTGGTAGGACGTGGAATGTACGGACTTAAGGATTGGGGATTGGTTGCAGGAACGGTTTGTGATGTGATCAAAACAGTGCTTCAAGAACACAATGGTCCAATGAAACGACAAGAAATTATCGAAGCTGTTTTGAAAAAAAGAGATATCCGACTTGGAACAATCTCACTTAACCTTCAAAAATATCCATTCTTCAAACGTGTTGGGCGAGCGGTGTATGAATATGATGCTTCACTGGATAATATCCAGCGACGAAAACGAGGAAGAAAACCGAAGACGAGTTAATAGTTTATAGTTTTAAAAATGAAAGGCGCGAACAGAGGTTCGTGCTTTTTTGTTGAGAGCTCTGACTTGCTGGATGGGTCCCGGATATCCCTTCGGGATTCTGGGATAACGAGAGGGAATTAAAAAGAAAGAATGAAAAGGACTCCAACCTGGGTTGAGTTTTCCAAATCGAAAAGTGGTCCTCGACTCTGATCATTCGGCTTCGAGCTCATGGCCGAGAGGGTAGAGAGCTTCGCTCGGACTCGAGGGAGCAATCGAAAATTCCCCTTAGTGTTGCGCAGAAAACGGAGGCAATGCCTGTCTGGCGAGAATGCCAGTTTGGGTTTGTATTTTTTTGCGATGAAATAAGCTTAATACGATAAAGAACATTACCATGAGAAAAGGGATCATTAGTGTGACTTGTCCCATCTCGAGAAGCCAATTAAAGACAGCGTGACAAATCATGGCAAGGAGCATTCCTTCCATCATTTTTTCTTCGTGAAAAAGTGTAGACCCCTTCATGCGAACGAGTTTGTGAAGCCTCTTGATAATTGGGTGTTTATTTTGTTGTACTTCTTGTTGATAAATCTCTCGTGAAAATTTCGCCACGCCATAAAAGTATCCCAAAATAGCTGAGAAACACACGTGTGCCATAACAGAAATGGTTGACCGGAGCACAAAGAAAATAGAGAGTTGTTTTACGCCTGTGCTTGCGAGTGAGGCAAAGTTGTGGAAATACACAATGTTTTCTACAAAAGAAAATCCGAGTGCCACAATAATTGCAAAGGAGAGTGCATCGTCTACAGAGCGTACCTTTTCTTCGTTAGAAAAGCGTAGAACAAGGTGTTTTACGAACTCTTCTAGCATTCCTACCACAACAAAGAACCAGATACGATTATTGAATGTAGAGGATAAAAGGAAGGCCACTATTCCACAAAGAATTCCAATAGAAATGAAAAAGAGAGGACTTTCTATGGCCTTTTTTACTTTTGTTTTAAAAACCTTGAGCGTATTGTCACGAGTTCCTATCTCCAAAAGAAACATTAACAGTCCCGTAAAAACAAAAAACCCAACTCCAACTAAGGCATTGATGGTTATATAGGCCAAGAATTTAGAAAGATTTGGTAAATGTGCCAAAGTCTCAATGTATTGAAAGAGGTTTGCGTGCTGAAAATAAAACACAGCGGTGTCCCAATAGGCCTCATAGAGCTTAATAGGAATAACAGCAAGCATTCCTGCAACAAATGTGAGAAGTACATAAGATCGCTTCTCAGGGTGTTTCTTTTGAAAGAAATATAACCAGGCGAGAATAGGTAGGAGGCTCATTGCTATATACAGCAATGAGTTTCCGGTAAACAGTGTCGATAGAATTTCTCGCATGAAATATTAACTCTTCTCCTTATTATACCACAAAAAGCGTATTTGAGCAAGGGGGTAAAGGCATAATTAACCATCCTCCACATTCCAGCGAAGGCGGGAACCTAATACAATTAAAAGTCCACAGCTAAAGCTGTGGGTTGCAATTTTTCTCCATCCTACAGAAAGGAATCACTTCGCTTCGGTCGGAATGACAAGAAACTCTTAGACTTTCTTCACAACTTGTGGCTTATCAAGTTGATGGTTCACGAGTTTCTGTTGGAAAATCCCAAAAACGGTTGAGGTAAGCCAGTAGATACTGACTCCCGCTGGGAATGTTGTCGCAAAGTAGGCGATCATTGCGGGCATAACCCAGAGCATGACTTTATTCATTTGATCCATTTGCCCAGCAACTCCTTCTTTTTTGACCACCAATTTGTCAGATTTTTTCTCTTTTCTCTTTTTTGCAACAAGTGACAGTTTTACCGCACCCCATTGCGCGCCTCCGACAAGAACAGCCAAAATAATTGATGTTGGCATGACGGGAATTAGATCAAGGTTGAGTCCAAAAAATTGAGCGTCCACCATTGAAAGATCAAGGTTTCCTTGTGCGCTATAGAGTAGATAATCGAGGTGTGGGGAAAGTCCTTCTCTTACGATGTAATAAATCCCAATCAAAAATGGCATCTGGAAAAGCATCGGCAAGCACGAACTCATCGGATTAATCTTGTGTGTCTTGTAGAGTTTCATGGTTTCAGTGGCAATCATTTGTTGGTTGCCCTTGTGTTTTTCTTTCAGATCAGCAAGTTTTGGTTGTAGTTTTTGAAGTTCTCGCTGTGACTTCATAGCCTTCTGATTTGGCAAAAAGAGTGCTAATCGGACAATGAGCGTCATAATAACAATGGCCCATCCAAAGGAATGTGTTGGTAAGATCCGCGTCAAAAAGACAAGAAGATTAAAGAGCGGTTTTGATACAATAGCACGAAAAAGCAGTCGAAAAGCCCCAGCATCTTTTAATTTAACGGTATTAGAAGTAGTTGAAATGGTTTCTTCTCCGGCTTGGAATTTCATTTCGAGTTGATAGGCCCCTTCTTCAGAAAAGAAATCGAGATTAAAGTCTCTCAAACTAAATTGATATTTTGCACCTGGTTCGACAGAAAAAGGATCTACTCGTTTTCCATTACAGTGAGAGAATCCATCATTTGAAATTGCAACGGTTTGGTCGTTGACCACGCGAAGCACTTTTAGGTTTTCTTGATCTTCACAAGGAGAGATGAAATCAATTGTTTTATCCAGCTTGTTTTCTATTTTAAAGAAAACCAAATTCCCAATAACCACCGATTTCTTTGTTCGCTCAAGAACAATTTCCGCATTTTCTGGTGTTATTGTTTCGACTTCATCTTTTCCCCAAAACTTTTCAATTCCCAAAAGAACGAGATAAAAGACGGCGAACCAAATGAGGAAACTTTTAAAGAATTTTGATGTTTTTTCGTTCGTTTTCATGAGAGAAGAGAAATTAGTTTTGTACAAGCGTGCTTGAATTCTGCAGGATTTTCCAAGATTTTGCTTCCCTTGTACAGCAAAATAACGTTTTTATTGAGCTTTGCGGGCACCATTTTTTCGCGAATTATTTCATACAATTGTCGACGAAGTCGGTTTCGGTCGACAGCAAGTTTTGATGTTTTTTTTCCTACTACGACAGAGAATCTTGCTTCCCCTCGGGCATCTGACACAAGAAAAAGAAAGTTGCCCACATGCATCTTTTTTGAACGACGAAAAAGCCGGTCAAAGAGTTTTGTGGTGAACCGATTTTTTTTTGCAATCATTGGAGATAACGAAGAATGAATAGTGAATAATGAGTAATAAAAAATTATTCCTTTTTTAATCACTCTATCAACTCCACGGTGTTTTCTTGGCAGCAACAGAAAGAAGAGCTCGTCCCTTGGCTCGTCGAGATGCTAAAATACGTCGTCCCCCTACTGTACGCATTCGCGCACGGAATCCGTGAGTTCTGAGTCGTTTACGCCATCGTGTTTTTCCGAGCATTTTTCGTTTACTAAATTTGTGCGGGCGCAATGTAGTGGGAATGCGGAAAATTGTCAATTTTTATTCTTTTTATTTCGTGCAGAAATTACCCCAATTCCTGCACATTCTTCTCGTTGTGCACGAGAAAAAGTGCTTGACGACTGGGTTATCTCTCTTTAGAATTTATACACTTAACTTAACCCACACCTCACAAATGACTACCAAAAAACCGTTTGAAAATTTTCTTATAAACCTTCGTTCAGCCTCAAAAACGATTGGACTTTCTGATGAAGCTCTTAAAGCTCTTGAGACGCCAGAGCATATTCACGATACGGAAGTAGAATTTAAGCTCGATTCTGGAGAAACGAAAAAAGTTCCAGGATACAGAGTAGAACATAATTCTGCACGAGGACCGTATAAGGGGGGAATCAGGTTCCATCACGAAGCAGACTTGGACGAAGTAAAAGCGCTTGCTGCGCTCATGTCGCTTAAATGCGCTGTGGTAAATATCCCAATGGGAGGAGGAAAAGGAGGTATTACTGTAAACCCAAAAGAACTTTCGAACAGTGAACTTGAACGCATGAGTCGAGCGTACTTCCGATGGGGAACAGAAGAAGGTATCTTCGGAGTAAATCGAGATGTGCCAGCTCCGGATGTGTACACTACTCCACAGATCATGGCGTGGATGCTTGATGAACACGAAAAAGTTCTTGGATATCTTTCCCCAGGAGTGATTACCGGAAAACCACTTGAACTGGGAGGATCACTTGGACGATCCTACGCAACAAGCCAAGGAGGATTCTTTGTGCTTCAAAAATATTTAGAACGAACTGGAAAGAAACCAGAAGATACAACAGTTGCGGTACAAGGATTTGGAAACGCAGGAGCGTATTTTGCTGAAATTGCTCACAAAGCAGGATTCAAAGTTATTGCAGCCTCAGACTCAAAAGGAGCGGTCGTATGTGATAGTGAAACAGGAGCGTTTGATGTTAAAAAACTTAGCGCATGGAAAAAAGAAACAGGATCTCTCCGTGGAAACTTCTGTGAAGGAGACACGTGCGATATGGAAAAAATGAAACTCGAAAGTGTAAAAACAATGTCTAATGAAGAACTTCTTGAAATGGAGGTTGACGTTCTCGTTCTTGCCGCTCTGGATGGAGTAGTACACGAAGAAAATGCAGACAATATCAAAGCAGAAATTATTCTCGAATTGGCCAATGGTCCTGTAACACCTGAAGCGGATGCCATTATGGAAAAGAAAGGAATCGTGGTGATGCCAGACATCCTTGCCAATGCAGGAGGAGTGACGGTGTCGTACTTTGAATGGGTGCAGAATCGATCTGGAGATGTTTGGGCAGAGAATTATGTTATCGACAAATTAAAAGTGGTTATGGATAATGCGTTTGTAGATTTCATAAAAGTTAAAGAACAATATGGTGTTTCATACAGAGAAGCGGCGTTTGTTTTGGGAGTAGAACGAATTGTGACAACGATGAAATTGAGGGGAACAATTTAAGATAAAAAATTGGCAACCGATGGCTTTAGCCGTCGGCTATCATGCCCACCGCTAAAGCGGTGGGTTGCAAAAAAAGGTCTCGCAGGAGCGGGGGTTTTTATTTTTACCAAAACTTCACCCGATCAACAGTCTCCCAGAGAGACTCTGTGGCACGACCAGGAAGAGATTGAATTTCGTTAATAGCTTGAGCTGGCATGGCTTGAATCTCAGCAATTTTTGCGTTCAGGGCTTGAAGAGCTTCCCAAGCATTCCAAGCAACAAATCCAACGACAAGAAGTATGGCGATTGTAAACCAATGTCGCCACACCCACCGTAAAAGCTTCTTCCAGAGAGGGGGATTAATAGTTTGATTAAGTCTATCAACTTGCTGGATGAGGAAGTCTACTTTTTCTTCTAATCGAGCGGGAACATCGATTTCGTTGGCGTCTTTTTTTGTGGTCATGGTGTTAGATTATTTCCCCTCCGCCGAGGCACACATCATTATCGTAGAGAACGATGGATTGTCCAGCGGTAATCGCTCGAACGGGATTGTGGAATTTGATACAGACATGATTAATCGCGTCTTTACAATTTTTAATTTTTACATCACACATTTCACCTTTGTCGCGGTACCGAATCTTCCCAAGTGCCTCAAATTTGCCACCTGGAGGAATGCCTGCAATCCAGTTGAAATTTTTCGCTTCTAGTATCACAGCATCGAGAAGTGATTCGTTCTGACTCACGATGAGTTCATTGTTTTTTAAATCTTTCTTAATCACAAACCAAGGGGCTTCCTCAAATCCTTTTACTCCGCCAATCCCCAATTCTTTGCGTTGTCCGATGGTGTAAAAACTGAGCCCAATATGATCGCCGATAATTTTTTTTGTTCCATAATCCCTAATTTTTCCAGGTATTTTTTTCACGTATTTTTGTAGAAACTCAGAGTAATTTCGTTCTCCGATGAAACAAATTCCTGTGGAATCTTTTTTCTCGGCATTAAGAAATCCAGCTTCACGAGCGAGGTCTCGCACTTCATCCTTCCTCATCTCTGCAAGAGGAAAGATAGACTGAGATAACTGCTTTTGATTCAGCGCATGAAGGAAATAGGTTTGATCTTTCTCTTTATCAGCAGGAATTTCCAGTTGAAACAAATCGCCTTTTTTTGAAATGTCCGCATAATGCCCCATCGCAATTTTGTCGGCTCCCAATTTTTTCGCTTCTTTCAAAAACGAATCAAACTTCACAAACTTATTACATAAAATATCGGGATTAGGGGTTCGTCCGGCTTCGTTTTCTTTCAAGAAATATTCAAACACATGTTCCCAATACTCTTTGGAAAAATTCACCATGTGAAATTCTATCCCAAGTTTTTGCGCTACTTTCTCGGCTTCCAGTGCGTCTTCGGTGGCAGTACATTCAGGACCTCCCTCTTCCCAGTTACGCATAAAAACGCCCACAACTTCGTGTCCTTGCTCGACAAGTAGTTTCGCTGCCACAGTGCTATCGACCCCGCCCGACAGTCCAACAACAATCTTCATCAGAGGAGGAATGGGAGAATTGCGGTTCCCAACATTGCGAGAACAGCGATCCATACGACTATTTTGATACCGGTTGATTTTTTTGCCATAGTAGAAAGTTTAAAAGTTGAAAAGTTAAAAAGTCTAAGAGTGCTGGGCAGCGGAAACTTTTGCCGGAGTAAGTACCGTTTCTCCAAAACGCCACCCTGTTTCCAGTACTTTTACCACCGTGCCTGGTTTGCCTTCTTCGGTCATGAGTACTTCATGAAAATCGGGATTGATTAGAGTTCCTTTTTTGGGATCAATTTTCTGAAGCCCGGTCTTTTCTAGTTCTTTGAAAAAATTATTAACGGCCTTCTTTATATCATTGTCCTCGGAATGTTCTGCGCCTAATTTTAACTCTCCAAATCGAGCAAGGAGCGGTTTTAGAAATTCAGCAATACCGAGTGTGACCCAATTCTTTTTATTCTCGTTTTCACGTCGTTGGACATTCTGCAGGTCAGCTAATGCACGGATTTGAGCTGTTTTTGATTCTTCTAGTTCACTTGTAACAGCTTCGAGTTGAGCTTCAAGTTCTTCGATTCGGGCGAGTTGTGCATCTTTTTTCATCGTGGCTGATTTTGACAAATTGGGCGCAAAATGCAATAGTTCAGCGATTTTTTACTCACAAGCTCATGCTCGGAATTACAGATCTCAAACTCGGAACAAAGATTCAATTGGATGGACAACCGTATGTCGTTACGTGGAATCAACACAGTAAACAAGCTCGAGGAGGCGGGGTAATGAAAGTAAAAATTAGAAATCTGGAAACAGGGAATTCATTAGATCGAACATTTCAAGGGTCGGATAAAATTGAAGAAGCCGACGTGAATTACAGAAAGGCACAATTTCTTTATGTGAGTGGGGATGATTATGAGTTCATGGATCAAGAAAACTATGAAACGGTTTCACTTACAAAAGAAAAACTGGGGGATGCCACTGCGTTCTTAACAGATGGAATGGAGGTTGATTTGCTTTATTTTGGCTCCAATCCAATCAATATTCAACTGCCAGCAAAGATGAAAGTGAAAATCACAGAGACTGATCCCGGTGTTCAGGGGGATCGTTCTTCGGCGGGGACAAAACCAGCTACAATCGAAACAGGAAAAACCATCCGCGTTCCTCTTTTTATTAATGTAGGAGATGAGATTATTCTTAATACCGATACTGGTGAATATGTAGAGCGGGCGAAAGGGTAATTTCGGATTTTCGATTGCAGATTTTCGATTTTTAAATAAAAGGGTTTTTTACAAAAAATTGATAATTATTGATGGTTGATTGATAATTCACTTAATGGAAATTGCTTTGACATGGAATCTTGTTTTGCTGTCGGTCTTGACGATGTTATTTGCGTACAATTTCCTTCTCGGACAAAACGCGACTATTAAGCTTATCATCTCCACTTACATTGCGATTCTTACGGCAGACGGAGTCGCCAAAATTCTCAAGGATTTCTTATTCGATCCAGCGCCGGGGATTCAGGAATTGGCGGCGGGACATGAAAATGAAATTTTCACCGGCATTAGGCTCGTTCTTTTTCTTATTGCTATTGTTATTTTTGTAACCAAGGGAGCGTTTTACGTGGCTGTTGAGAAACATGAGCATTGGGCACTCCAAACCGTCATTCATGCGGTGTTCGCAGCACTGTCTGCGATACTCTTTCTCTCAACCGTTTTGATTTACCTCTCAGGAAACTCATTCGTTGAAGGCATGACGCTGGCTTCGGAAATACAAATTCATAAAGACTCCTTCATTGCGAAAATACTGATCGACTATTATCAATTCTGGTTCTCGCTTCCGGCGATTGCTTTTTTAATTACCAGTTTTGGATTCCAGAAGGCGGAAGAATAGGGAGTACAGGCTTTTCCTCGAAGGAGGGAATCTAGGTCTTGTTTTCTTAAAACAAGTACTAATATTATATTAGCTCATTTTTTTACTTCGGTAGAACTGGGTCCCCGTCTCCACGGGGATGACAAATTAAAAAACCTTCTTTCGTTTTAACCACGCTACAAGCAGACCAAGTCCAATGATAAAGATAACAACAAGGGCAATACTTACGGTTTCAAATGCTTGAGAATCTTGTTCGAGACTGTTTTTAAGATTCATTCCATAGAGTCCAGTGATCACAGCCAGAAGCGCTAACACCCCTGTTGCAGCGGAGACTAAAAGATCAAATTTAATAATCGTATTTCGCATGTTACTCATTCGCAGTGCCAAAATCTCCTGTGTATCGTCGATATTCTCATCCAGTTCATCAATTTTATGTGATACATCTTCGATTTGTTCCAACAAATTTTCCAAAATAGATTCAATTTCATCCGTGTTAGTGGGCCTCTTGATCTCCAAATACAAATCTTTCAAATCATCGTCATCAGAAACGAGTTCTGTAATTTCTCCTTCAATTTCTTCAACAGTTGTTTCAAGTTTTGAGAGTCTTTTCTTGAGATGAAGCAACTGTTCAAAGGTTTGGTCGTGCACTTTTTCAGCACGCAATTTATGCATCAATTGATCTGATACTCGCTCAATATCCTCAAATCGTCGTTGCATTTTTTCCAAAATATAATACAGGGCTGTTTCTAAGATAGCGTGTTCAAATCGTGTTTCTTCCTCTTTTGTTTTTTCTATTTTCTCTGTAAGAAGTGGGACGAAATATTCGGGAATTTTCTTTTTCTCAAGATTAAAGACTAACGTCTTTTTATTTCCGATCACCATCTTTACAGACCGAATACTCACGATGATACAGTTTCCCCGAGGAAGGATTGTGGTGGTTTGTTTTTTTGTAAAGATCGGACGAAGGTCTCGACTATGGATACCAAACTCCTCAGTGATCGCTTTGCGAGTCCATTCTTTTTCAATGATTTTTCCGGAAGCCAATAATTCAAGAGTTTGCATGGTGTTTAGAATAAAGCGCTTTGAAAAGCTGAACGCAGTATGAGGCCTGCTGGTTTTTCTTCAAACTCAATTTCTCGTCCCAAAAGATCTTTTGCGCACACAGAAACCAGTTCGTCTGGGGTTTCTATTACCAGAAAAGGACCTTTCATGGAAATTATTTTTCCAGAAACAGACTCTTTGTCATTGAGTGTTACAGAGTGAAATGCCTTCGCACTTTTCTCAATATTTGTGAGATGATACGCGGATTTCCAAGAAATGAATTCTGGGGTTTTTGTCAAAAAGTTCTGTAACAGTGCGTGATCTTGGAAGACCTCTTTGTGAGATTCAAACACTTTTCTTAAAATTTCTTCCCCTTCTTTTTCTGCAATTTCAGGACAAAGAAATTCTTTTTTTTGTGATGGTTTTATTTTATCAACGAGACCACTTTTTCGGAGCAAGGTTTCTATTTGTCGGGCAAGAATTCCATCAGAAGTTTCGGCAATAAAAAGTGTGTAATGAGCCCCTTGCTCAAGCTGTCGAAGCTCTTTTCGTTCCCTCTTGGAAACCCCGACTTTTATTAAATTTTTATCAAATAATGCGAGATAGACAACATGTGGTCCGGCAATTTTTTGCAGATCCGACTCGCTTACGTTCTCGCGATTAAACCCATCAAATACAGTAAAAACGAAGTTTTTTTCTCGTGCTCGACAGACCTCACATTTTGATTTTCCAACACTTTTTGATGGACACGGAGACCAGGTGTTTTCCGCGAAACTTCCGCCACATTTTACATCAGAACAAATTTCCAAAGAGACATCATTCCCCACAGAAAGCGCTTTCTTTCCAAATTGCTCACCACTACTTGCCTGAATTTCAGCCGCAGTGGAATTGAGCCATCGGAAGTCGTACATGTGGACTTTCATCGGGCGAGGTGTACCATTCTCGCGATGAAAAAGCAACTGTCATTTTTAAAAAAGACGTGGACAATAGGGCCAGAAATTGATCAATTCGATGAGTTGCAAAAAGTACTGCTTCAGAGCAGGGACCTTCGGAAAGACGAAGAAATTCAATCATTTCTTGCTCCCAGTTTAGCCAATCTTCATTCACCATGGGAATTAAAAGATATAAAGAAGGCGGTCGAAAGAATACTTTCTGCCATTGAAAATCAAGAACGCATTGTGGTGTTTGGTGACTTCGATGTTGATGGAGTGACGTCAACAGTTATCTTGGTCGCGGGACTTCAAGAATTAGGAGCACAAGTTTCCTATCGTATTCCGAGTCGTGCCACTGATTCTCATGGACTCAAAAAACACATCTTGGATAAAATCGCGGAGCAAGACGTAAAACTTATCATCACGTGTGATTGTGGAATGAATGACCGAGAAGAGGTTTCTCATGCGTCTGGACTTGGTATAGATGTTGTCATTACTGATCACCATGAACCGAAACCAAACCAGTTCCCAGATAAAGCTATTGCCGTTGTAAATCCTCGTCAAAAAAATTGTCCGTATCCCGATAAAGATTTAGCGGGAGCGGGAGTAGCCTTTAAATTAATTTCCGCGTTGGCAGAAAAAAACTTTGATGACGTTGAATCAATTGGAAATTTTTTGCCTAAATTTCTAGAACTCGCCGCGATTGGTTCAATTGCGGATTGTGTGAATTTAACAGGAGAAAATAGAACGATTGCAAAGTTCGGATTGGAGAAACTCAAGACAACGGATTGGGATGGGCTTCGGTTGCTCCTCGAAGAAAACAATGGAGGACTTCAGCACATCGACGAACAAACAATTGGTTTTGTCGTCGCGCCTCGTATCAATGCTTCTTCGCGAATGGGGGATGTGTATTGGGCAGTGCAGCTTTTCTTGGGCGATGGAGCCAAACACTCACAGCGATTACAAACACTTGACCAATTCAATGAACAACGGAAAGAACTTACTCAACAATTTTTAAATGAGAGTAAATCACAGATCAAATCAGAGGCTCCGTTTCAGCTTTTCTTTCATGAGAAATGGGAGCCAGGAATTCTGGGGCTCGTGGCCTCTCGTCAATCAGAAGATCTTCAAGTGCCGGTGGCGGTGTGTACGATCCGTGAGGATGGTACTTTGACGTCCTCCTGCCGTGCGCCAGAGGGATATAACATGATTGAGGGACTTGGGAGTTGCGAAAGCCTCTTGGCTCAATATGGAGGACACAGAGGAGCAGCTGGGTTCGTTGCCGACATTAAAAACAAAGACGCAATACACACGGCGCTCGAAACACACTTTGCCTCGCACAAACAAGAACGAAAAGACATACCCGTCGAAGCGTTCATTTCTCCATCGCTCATTAATGAGGAGCTCATAGAATTTCTGCATGCACTTTCTCCGTTTGGAGCGGGGAATCGAGAACCGATTTTTGGATTGCATAATTTAAAAATTACCGATGTTCAAACTATGGGAAAAGAGCGGAATCATCTTCGACTCATTGGAAAATACGAAGGAACGGATTTAACATTTATGGCATTCTTTGCTGACGCAATGAAGGATCAATTAAAAATTGGAGAAAAAGTGGACGTGCTGTTCACAATTTCGGAGAATGTGTGGAAAGGGAAAAAGAGGGTGCAGTTGAGGGTGGTGGATGTTGCATCTTCGAAATAATTCCCCCTCATTTCCCTGAAAAGGGGAACCCAGTCAATCAGGAGGTTCCATTGAAAAAAAGAATAAGGAATTTTTTGACGACTGGGTTCCCGCCTTCGCGGGAATGAGGAGTTAGGAGTGTTTGACAAAACCCCGTCGGGCAATACAATCCCCCCGCTTTTCTTTTATACATAGTAATCTTTCAGAACCCTTCGGGGCCCTGGAAAATCGAAGATTTTATAGGGAGAGGAGGAGATGACAAAGTAAAGAAAGTCCCGCATTGTGGGACGAAATAAACGGAGTCATCGACGACGAGGGTGAGTAGCTCAGTGGTAGAGCAGTTGACTCTTAATCAATTGGCCGCGGGTTCGACCCCCGCCTCACCCACCATTTAAAAATTCAGGATCCGGATCCCCCCAGGGATCCGGATCCTTTAAAATTACTAAACACTCACCACCTCCACTTCTCCAATCTTCTTCGGCAAAACCAGACGAATCTTTCCGTCTTTCTTTTTCTTGTCGTGTTTCATTGCCTCCCAGATTTCTTTCTCATCGAAATCACACATCAGATCAATATCGAATTGATTAAAAAGATTTTCAATCCGATCAACCAATTCCATTGAACACATTTTTTGTTCAAGGGAATACTGAGAAGCCATCATAATTCCAATGGCTACGGCGCGTCCATGAGGAATGGAGTAGTTACTCAAAAGTTCAATTGCGTGACCGGAGGTGTGTCCTAGATTGAGAAAAATCCGTACTCCGTGCTCACGTTCGTCTTGCTCAACAATCTTTGCCTTAATCTCAATTGAGTCACGAATGAGTGGAATGACGTCTTCAATTTTTGGCTCGGGGGAGGCTATTTTTTCTAAATCTTTAAAGTGTTTTTCCGAAGCAATAATGCCGTGCTTAATCATTTCGGCGAGACCGTTTTTAATTTCCGCTCCTGGCAATGTTTTCAAAAATTCAGGACAATTATAAATTTTCTCCGGTTGATGAATCGCGCCAACGGTGTTTTTCCCATATTCATAATCAATTCCCGTCTTACCTCCGATTGAGGCATCGACTTGTGCGAGAAGAGACGTTGGCACTTGGAGAAAAGGAATTCCTCGAAAGAAAATCGCGGCAGTAAATCCTACCATGTCGCCAATAACGCCACCCCCAACAGCCACAAGTACAGATTGACGATCAAACTCTCGCTCAAAACATTCGGTCAAAATGTGGTTTACCGCTTTCCAGTTTTTATTCACCTCTCCGCCCGGAAGAATAAGAAGGTTCTCTTTAAATCGCTTTGGAAAGGTTGAGAATTTCGCCACATTTTCGTCTGTTATCACAAGAAATTTTCTTTTCCCAATCTGATTTCTTATGTCTTTTTCCAAGGCGTCAAAGTCTTGCGGGAATTGGATCTCGCAATGAGTTTCTTTCGGATCTATGTGGACAGAGAGTGTTTTCATTTCACTTTAGTGGCCGGCTTTTTTTCATCACCGTCCTCGTTTCCATTTTCATCTCCATTTGTGTTTTCTAGGAGGGAAATAGAGGAGATCAAATCACCTTTGGATGGTCGCATCAGGATTACTCCCTGCGTAGATCGTCCTGCAGTTTTCACAGTATTAAGCGGTGTTCTGAGTGTTTGCCCTTGCTTCGTAACGATCAAGAGATCGTACTTCTTTCCAACTTCAATCACTCGTGCGCCGGCAACTTTTCCGGTCTTTTTCGTGAGGTTTGCTACTTTAATTCCGGTTCCCCCTCGTCCTTGTGAACGATAAAGACCTACTTTTGACATCTTTCCGAGTCCGTTTTGCATCACAACGAGAAGTTTTGCATTCTCATCTTTCAAGAGATCCATCTCAACAACCTCGTCCCCCTTGGCGAGTTTAATTCCTCGTACACCGGCGGCAGATCGCCCCATTGGTCGGACATCTTTTTCACTAAATCGAATTGATTTTCCTTCTCGTGTCACGATGAAGACAGCATCTTCTCCGGTTGACATTTTGGTCCACTGAAGGAGCTCTCCTGGTCGGAGTCCACACGCAATCAATCCAGAACGTCGAACGTTTTTGAATTGTTCAAGATCAGTTTTCTTAATGGTTCCTCCCGTTGAACACATGAAAATATATTTTCCTTCACTTCGACTGAGGTTCAAGATTTCAGTTACTTTCTCGTCTGGTTGAAGTTGTAACAAATTTACAATAGGCGTCCCCTTCGCGGTTCGTGACGCTTCAGGGATTTCATACATTGGCAATTGGAACACTCGTCCCTTACTTGTAAAGAATAAGAGTTCGTTGTGATTACTTCCAAATCGCGCCTTTGCAATCATATCTTCTTCCTTGGTTTTGGCTCCGACAACGCCCACACCTCCTCGGCGTTGAGCACGGAAGACAGATGGGTTCAGTCGTTTGATGTAGTTTTGTTCTGTGAGCACGACGATCATTTCTTCGTCTGGAATTGTGTCTTTGGCACAGAATTCTCCGAGTGCATTTGGATGTACTTTGGTTTGGCGCACATCTCCAAATTTCGCCTTCGCTTCCTTGAGTTCGTCTTCGATAATTTTTGATTGTTTTTTCTTGTCCGCCAAGATTCCTTCTAGTTCCATCATGAGTGCGAGTTTTTCCGCAAGTTCGTCTTCGATTTTCTTTCGTTCTAGTCCCGCGAGCGTTTGCAAACGCATTTCCAAAATCGCTTTTGTCTGAATCTCCGTCAATCCAAATTTCTTCATCAAGGCTTCAGAAGCGAGTTCCTTTGTTTCAGATTTCTTAATAATCGCAATCACTTCATCAATGTGATCGAGTGCAATTTTGAGACCTTCCAAAATATGTGCTCGTGCAGTTGCGATTCTCAACTCGTATTCCGTTCGTCGTCGGATAACAATAAATCGATGATCTAGGAAGTATTGAAGCACCTCTTTCAAATTTAAAAGTCGCGGATGAATTCCATCCACCAACGCAATCATATTAAGGTTAAATGACTTTTGGAGTACGGTCATTTTAAAGAGTTTGTTGAGCGTTTTCTTTGGATACGCATCTCGTTTTAACTCGATCATAATTCGAATTCCCTCTCGATTGGATTCATCTCGGAGATCAGAAATTCCAAGGAGTTTTTTGTCTCGTACCAAATCTGCAATCTTTACAATAAGATCAGCTTTATTCACTTGGTATGGAATCTCAGTAATGATAATGGCATTCTTTCCATTTTTCATTTCTTCAATTTGCGCTTTTGCTCGCATCATGATTCCCCCTCGCCCTGTGGTATACATTTCTTTAATAGCGCCTCCGTCATAGATTTCAGCAGCAGTTGGAAAGTCAGGTCCTTTGATAAATGTCAGAAGATCTTCAATCGTTGCTTCAGGGGTCTTCAGAAGATGAAGTGTTCCATCGATAATTTCATTTAAGTTGTGTGGCGGAATATTTGTCGCCATTCCCACAGCAATTCCCATCGTTCCATTGAGAAGCAATTGTGGAACCACATTTGGCAATACGCTTGGCTCATGCGCTGTCGCATCATAGTTTGGTCGAAAATCTACGGTTTCTTTTTCGATATCAGCGAGCATCAGCTCTGCTACCTTGGACATCTTTGCCTCGGTGTAACGCATCGCAGCGGGGTTGTCTCCATCAATTGATCCAAAGTTACCTTGCCCATCCACCAGTGGATACCGGAGAGAGAATTCCTGTGCCATTCGCACCATAGACATGTATACAGCGCTATCTCCATGTGGGTGGTATTTCCCAAGCACAGCCCCCACGACGGTGGCCGACTTTCGGTATTTAGCACTCGGACGGAGTCCGTTCTCGTGCATGGCGTACAAAATTCTTCGGTGCACCGGCTTCAATCCATCTCGTACATCCGGCAGGGCACGAGAAACAATCACCGACATCGCATAAGAAAGATACGATTCTTCCATGTCAGCTGTGATTTCTTTGTGTAAGAGTTCTCGAGCACATCCAATGGGATTATAAAAAAGTGTCGCAGGATCGACTTCATCAGAAGGCTCAACTGGTTCTTCGCCGTTTTTTGTGTCAGATTCTTCACTGGTTTTCTCCTCTGGCTCAACAACTTCTTCGGTTGTTTCGGCAGGCGTTTCTTCCGTAGATTTTTCTGTTTTTTTGTCTTCCGTTTCGGCAGAATCGTCTATTTTTTTAGAGGTAAATTCGGGTGCATTTTCCTCGTTTTCATTTGGTTCATCGAGGGGTAATTTGTTCTTGTTTTCGTCAGTCATTTGAGTAGTGAATAATTCCCATGAATTATAGGGAAACAAAGGGAAAACTCAAAGTAAAAAAGGGGGATTTTTGGGGGTTTTTGGAGGGGTAAAAAAAGGATCCGGATCCCTAAGGGGATCCGGATCCAAAATTAAATTTTTTATGGTGGGCCGGACAGGATGACGCTCCTCTATTTCACGAACCTTGGTCGGTTCTCCTCCTTTGCCATGCTCCGCATAGCAAAAACACGCTGTGTCATGAAGATACATCATGTTTTTCCTGGTGGGCCGGGCAGGATTCGAACCTGCGAAGGCTGAGCCAACAGATTTACAGTCTGCCGCGTTTGACCGCTTCGCTACCGACCCATCGTCGCCGTCGACTCCATTACTTCATCCCGCATTGCGGGATTTCGTTTATTTCGTCGTCTTCTCCTCTCCCCACAAAAACTTTGTTTTTTTGGGGACCCCAAAAGAGCGATGAGAGTTTATTTTTCTTCGAATAAAAGTCAATATCACTTCCTTCCAATCTCGTACATCGCAATCCCTGTGGCGATAGAAACATTGAGGGAAGCCTTCTCTCCGTGCATGGGGATTTCTAAATGTCGGTCGCAAATCTTGAGGGTTTCTTTTTCCACACCATCCACCTCGTTCCCTACGACAAGGGCGACATCTTTTTCGAACGATGCTTTGAAAAGATCCTCTGCATTTGTCGTTTGTTCCAATGCACAGACCTCAAATTCTCCTTTCTTTAGCTCTCCTATTAAATCAACTACAGAATCGCGCTGTTCCCATTCAACAAACTCTTCTGCGCCCAAGGATACCTTCTCAATCCTCCGGTCAGGAGGACAACCTGTGTAACCGCAGAGATAAACCTTGTCCCATCCGGAACCATCCGCCGTACGCAAAACAGATCCTACATTGTGCAGGGATCGGATGTTTTCTAGGATCACGACTTTTTTCATTTTTTAATAAGGATTCCTTCGATTCGTTTTCGCAAAGTTCGAACTCACTCAGGACGGCTACGCCGATTTTTCTTCCTTTTCCGTTTTCTTTTCAACCTTTTTTTCTTCTTCAGCCACCTCAGTGGGAGCAGTTTCTTTTGCAGCTTCAGCTTCCTTTGCTTCGAGTTCCTTTTTTTGTTTCGGAGTGAGTTTTGTCTTTTTTACTCGTCCCTTTTCTACGTTTGTTGTTTTCTTTTCGTTCGCAACTACTTCTTTCGCTTTTGCCATCGCCAATTTTGCGTTCTTTTCCATATCTGTTTCAATTCCTTTTTCTTTCATCCATTTCTTAATGGTTTTAATCGCTTTAGCTGAAAGCTTCATTCGTTCCATCTTTCCTGTTTCCGGATTAATCATCTTTTTTACAAAGAGATTTGGTCGAAATACACGTTTCGTTGCCTTAAGAGAGAATGGACGGTTATTTCCACTTGAAGGTTTTTTGCCGGTAAGCTTACAGGTTCGTGACATGATGAGCATTTACTAAAAAACTGCTGCGCGATAGTACGAAAAAGCGGATTCCTGTCAAGATTTTTGGGAAAGTTAAGAGTTAATAGTTTAGAGTTTATAGTTCTTCTTTAATTATCCATTCTTAACTATTCATTATCCTAAATCTACCCAGTCTCCTCCAAGAATGTTTCGACCGTCAGGATTTTCATCTACTTTTTTCCATGTCTTCGTATTTGTGATTTCAAAAACATCTCCAGGCGTTGGAATGTGAATATCTGCTGCTCGAAGATTGTCGAGTTTGCGTAATTCTTCCTGATAAGTGAGAAGGGCATCATCTTCGCCGTGCACAAGAAAAACGGATTTAGCTTTTCCAATATGTTGTGCAAACTCAAGAAGTTCATGCTGATCGGCGTGGGCAGAAAATGCATTGTAAATCTTTACTTCAGCATTTACTTCGTATGGTTCTCCAAAAATATTTACCGGATTTTCGCCTTCTACGAGTTTTCGTCCCAAGGTGTTTTGTGCCATAAATCCTACAACGAGGAGAAGGTTTTTCTCATCGGTGAGAGTGTTTATTAAATGATGTCGGATACGACCTGCTTCGCACATTCCACTGGCAGAGATAATAATAGCTGGGCCGGGAAAATGATTAATAGCCTTGGATTCATCCACACTTGCTGTGAATTGTACGCCGTGTTGATTCGCACTAAAAGGATTTTCCCCTCGATCAATCATTTCCAGAAGAGCGGTATCATAGCATTCAGGATGTTTATCAAACACCTCGGTTGCCTTGATTGCCAAAGGAGAATCTACGAAAATTGGAACGGGAGGTATTTTTTTTTCGTGTACGAGTTTTCTAATAATAAACAGTACTTCTTGTGTTCGTCCGACGGCAAAAGAGGGAATCACAATTTTTCCACCACGAGCAATGGCCTCGCTGAGTTCCGTTCCTAATTTATCCTCGACATTTGCAATCTCGTCATGAAGTCGCGATCCATAGGTTGATTCAGTAATAAGGAGATCGAGGTCTTCGAGTTGCACCGGATCTTTGAGAATTGGTAAATGATTACGACCCAAATCCCCCGTAAATCCAAGTCGAACCGTTTTTCCAATATCTTTGTCTTCAATAATCCATTCCTCCACAGCGGCTCCAAGAATGTGTCCTGCGTCATGGAATTTTACTTTTACGTTTTCAATGGGGGAAAACATTTCATCGTATTCGATTGGATGGAAAAGCGTGAGTGTCTTTTCGGCATCAGGGATCGTATAAAGTGGTTCAGCGTCTGGATTTTTGAGTTTTTTTCTCAACCAATCGGCATCTTTTTCTTGGATGTATGCTGAGTCTCGAAGCATAATCTCACACAAATCTTTCGTAACCTTTGTGCAGTAAATTTTCCCCGTAAATCCTTTTTTTACCAATAATGGTAATGCTCCAGAGTGATCAATGTGAGCATGAGAAAGTACTACGCAATCCAATTCCGCTGGATCAAAAGGAAAGTGAAGATTGGCTTCAATTGCTTCTCGGCGACGCCCTTGAAAAAGTCCGCAATCAAGCAGGACCTTTTTTCCGTTTACGTGTAATAAGTGTTTTGATCCTGTTACATTTCGCGCTGCACCAAAAAATTCTAGTTTCATGTGTTTATAATTATTAATGATTAATGATTAATGAGCAATATTTTCAGAACGGGAAAAAGAGGCGAGGTTTTAAAGGGCCCACGGCTAAAGCTGTGGGTTGCATCATTCATTCTTAATTTTTAATTATTCATTGTTCTCCCTCCCCCTCTTGCAAACACCACTGCGTCAACAGTTTTGACGCCCGCTTTTTTCAAAACCTCTCCCGCAGAATCCAGCGTTGATCCACTCGCGACCACGTCATCAATAAGAATAACCCTTGCCGGGACAGATTTTTTTGATTTCCATATAAAAACATCTTGCATATTTTTTACGCGATCTGTTTTTGAAAGTTTTGCCTGCTGACTCGTTCTTTTTATTCTCTTGAGATCGTGGGAAAGGGTGATTTCGGGGACGAGTTTTTGTATTTCTCGAGCCAAAATATCTGCCTGATTAAAACCTCGCCAAAATTTCCTTGTCCAATGAAGTGGTACTGGGATGAGTACCGCATTGTGCCAAAAAGAATAGGGAATTTCTGCAATCATTTTCTTTGCCATAAGTGTCCCTACTGACTGAAATCCTCGGAACTTTAAGTATTCCACAACCTTCTTGCTCATGACGTGATAGTAGGCAGTACAGGCTTGCACGTGATCAATGTGTGAAAAAACAACCTCATTCCTTGGAGCTGAGGGAAGGGCATCATGTTTCGCACAGAGATAGTGTCCCTCCTTTCGACAAGCAAGACATTTTTGGGGGAAAAACATAGACAAACCTTCCCGTCGCCGGATTCGAAGTTCTTCAAAAAAAGAATTAATCATCGTTTATCGACGAAAATTTTGAGGAGAGAGATTAATTTGATTACAAGAATTGTCTGTCGGATCTTCCCCAAATTCTACGAGTCTATTAATCGAACATTTGATCTGATCGTAAGAAATGTAATCAAGGAGATTCAGTCCGAAGATTCGTCCCACAATCATAATAAAGGTGAAGCTAAGCACTGTTACAATCAACCCTACGATAGAATATCGGATTGTATTGACCGCGCTTTTAATTTTTTCATCATTTCCTCCCGAGAGGATAAAGGAAACTCCACCGACAAAAATAAAGATTGCAGAAAGTGCTCCTGCGATGATAAACGCGTAGACAATAAACATTTGCACGAGTTCTAAAACCGTGAAATTATTCATCGTTATGAGTGCGCCACCAAACTCATTTGCACGCAAACCAAGATCAACGGCCTCTATTGGATAAGGGGCAGGAATGCCTGTTGTAGCGGGAATAGTGACAGGGTCTACAGCTTGTAGAGCTCCTTCATAGTGAACCGGAGGTACGACATAATCATCTCCCATGTGATTATTCTGCCACAGGTTCGAGAACTTTCAAATTAATTTTCGCGTTATCCCGAGCTCCCATCGCTCTAACAAGAAGACGAAGAGCTGAAATTGTTTTCCCTCCTTTTCCAATTAATTTTCCCATATCTTCTTCGTGAACAGATACGGAGATTAATGTTCCAATGGAGTCTTCGGTTTGCTCAACAGCAATATCTGATTTGTGCTGACAAACTTGTTCGAGAACGTATCGAACAAAATCGAGAGTGTTTGAGTCTGTAGACATAAGTAAAAAGTTACGAATAACGCTGATTATTCAGCTTTTTCTTCCTCTTTTGTTTCTTCAGGAGTTTCTTCTTTTGGTTCCCCTTCTTTCACTTCTTCGTCTTTTTTCTCTTCTTCTGCAGGTGCTTCAGTTTCGGCTGGAGCTTCTTCGGTTTTTTCTTCTTTATCTGTAACCTCTTTTTCACTCTCTTCAGTAGGGGATTTTGTTGTTTCTTCTACTGAAGTTTCAGCAACTTCTTCAGCTGGCGTTTCTTCAGTCACTGGAGCTTCGGTTGGAGCAGGTGTTCGTTTTGGTTTTGTTGCACGTGCAACCACAAATGCGCCCGCTTCCTTAAAACCATTTTTTGTCAAAATTCGAGCAGCTGTTTGAGACATTTGTGCTCCGTTTGAGATGTAGTGTTTGATACGATCAGCATCAAATATGAATTCTCCTTCACCCTTGTTTACATGGGGAGAGAGGTGTCCAAGTTTTTCAATAATTTTTTTCTGAACAGCACGAGCCTTTTCAGCTACAACGAGGTGGAAGTACGCTTGGTTTTTGCGTCCCACACGAACGAATCGAATCATTAACATATTATTCCTTGTTAGTCAGGTATAAAGCGGAGCGAGTGTAGTGAAAACCGATTTTCTGTCAAATTCATTTATAAGTCGATAAGTCTACGAGTCTACAAGTTAACGAGTTAAAAAGATTAAAAACAACTCATATCCTCTCGGTATCTTTGATAAAATTCACAATTCATACTCGGAAGGTTTCTCTCTTTGAAAAAGAGAGAAACCAGCGAAGTATCTGTGTATTTATGGAATAATTGCAAAAAGAGCGGGAAGTGAGTTGTAAAATCGGCAATCGAAAATCGCAAATTGAATGGTTGTAAATTCTTCATTTTTCATTAATAATCGCCCCCGATGTGTGGCATTTTTGCCGTTTCCGGGGAGTCTCAAAATGCAGGATCTTTTGTGCTCAAGGGACTGAAGAAACTTGAATATCGCGGATATGATTCTTGGGGGATCGCAGTTCGAACAGCCGAAAACGGAAGGGTCTTTGTCGACAAAGAAGTCGGGAAAATTTCTGATGTCACGCGAGATTTTCCTGATGGAATAGAAGCCATGGGACATTCTCGATGGGCGACCCATGGTGGTGTAACAAAAGAAAATGCGCACCCGCATCAAGTGGGCAAAGTGACACTAGTGCATAACGGAATTTTTGAAAATTATTCTGACTGGAAGAAAAAAGTAGGAGGAAATTTTAAATCAGAAACGGATACGGAAGTGATTGCTGTTATGATCAACGACAAGTTAAAGAGTCAAAGAGTCGAAGAATTAAAGAGAAAAGATGTAGAAGAGGCGATTCGTCATACTTGCAAAAATATCGAAGGACGATTTGGAATCCTTGTCATGATCGAGGGCGTGGAAGGGGTTTTTGCTGCGCGTCGAGGATCACCACTGATTGTCGGACGAGGAGAACATGAAACATTTATTGCTTCAGATATTCCCGCATTCCTTGAAAAAACAAACGTCGTGAATTATCTCGACGACGATGAAATGGTGTACATCCAAGATGGAAAAGCAGAATTTTCCAATCTCCGAACAGGCGAGAAAATTGAAAAACGAAATATTGAAGTGTCTTGGAAAGTAGAAGAAGCGGAAAAAGGAGAATGGCCACACTTTATGATTAAAGAAATCTTTGACCAAAAAGATACGATCACCAGAGCCATAAATCATGAAGATGGGAAACTCTTGAAGGCAGCTCAATTACTCCAAGAAGCAAACGGAGCCTACTTTGTAGCGTGCGGAACGGCACACAAGGCAGCGATGGCAGCGGAATATTTCTTTGCAGAAATTCGTGGACGAAAAATCAATGTCGTACCGGCATCCGAGATGCCGAGCTTTGAGCGATTCGTAAATGAGAAGACAGCCATTATTGCTGTTTCTCAATCAGGAGAAACGGCGGACGTGCTTGAAATTCTCGAGCGTGGACAGAAACAAGGTGCCAAAATCCTGGCCCTCACGAATGTCGAAAGTTCCTCAATTGCCCGAATGGCAGATGTTCACCTACCAATTAATGCTGGACCAGAAAAAGCAGTGGCTTCAACGAAAGCCGCAACAGCGCAAATGGCGCTCCTCTTTCTCCTTGCACATGCGGATATTAATTCCATAAACATTGGACGACACATTCTACGCTCAACTGCGGCGAGTATTAACGATATGCTCAATCCTCGATATGAAGATCGTATTAGAGAGGTGGCTCAGACAATTGTTAAAAAAGACAACCTTTTTATTATTGGACGGGGGGCACTTTTTCCAATGGCGCTCGAAGCGGCAATTAAGATTCAGGAAGTTTCTTACATTCATGCACAAGGGTTTGCAGCAGGGGAATTGAAGCACGGTCCGATTGCCCTTATTGAAGAAGGGACACCATGTCTCGTGCTCGGAGATGACCAAGAAACAATTTCAAATGCGACAGAATTAAAAGCGAGAGGAGCTGTTATTATTGGAATATCGAGCGAAAGAAAAGATGTCTTCGATCAATGGTTAAAAGTTCCTGATTGTAATGGTGCGCAAGCTATCGCCTCCATTATTCCGGTGCAAATTCTTGCGTACCATCTCGCTATTTTGCGAGGACTCGATCCCGATATGCCGAGGAATTTGGCGAAGAGTGTGACAGTCAAATAGGAAATTGAAAATTTCCTATTTTATTTTCGATTGCCGATTTTCGATTTGGGATTTTTTTATCCCGTCTTCCCGAACCTGCCTGCCGGTAGGCAAGTTTATTTTGGGATCCATTAGCAACTTCCATAATGGATTCTGGATCAAGTCCAGAACGACGGTGTTTGGTTGAAAGTATTGTAAAAAAGAAACTGCAATAACATTGCAATTACAGAAGAAATATTACAACAAAATCTTTCCCAATTCCCCACAACTTCTTTTTTAGTATTTTTGTTGACTCCACAATATATAGGGCATATGGTGGTCGTCCACCCACAATATGTTGTGGTTTCAGGGAAATGGCTTTGTGAGTGAATTCAAAAGCGATATATGAAAAAAAGAAGGGTGGAATCGGTATTTTTGTTTCTTATTTTTTAAAAACTTTTTTAACACGATGATTTTCAAGGTTCAAAAACGTACGGGTGAGATTGTAGACTTTAAACCAGAAAAAATTGGTAAAGCGATATTTGCCGCTGCCAAAGAAATTGGAGGAACAGATGAAGTGTTGGCCCATAAAATTGCACAAGATGTGATTAAGCTTTTGGATAAATTGTTTAAAGACAAGATTCCTACGGTTGAAGAAATTCAAGATACCGTGGAAAAAGTTTTGATTGAAGGAGGGCACGCCGTAACGGCGAAGTCATACATTCTTTACCGAGAAAAACGAGCCCAATCACGAAGCGACAAACAAGTTGTGGTGTCTGTAGAAAATACGATTAAAGAATATTTGAATAAACTCGATTGGCGGGTAAACGCGAACTCAAACCAAGGCTATTCCCTCGGAGGAATGATTCTCAATACGTCCGGAAAGGTGACGGCCAATTACTGGCTCTCACACATTTACCCACAAGCGGTAGGAGATGCTCATCGAAACGGAGATATGCATATCCACGATTTAGATATGTTCTCTGGATATTGTGCAGGATGGAGTTTGCGAGTTCTTCTTGAGGAAGGTTTTAACGGAGTGCCAGATAAAACAGAATCAGACCCTCCGAAGCACCTTTCAACAGCGGTGAGTCAAATGGTGAATTTTCTCGGAACTTTGCAAAATGAGTGGGCAGGAGCTCAAGCATTTTCAAGTTTTGATACCTATATGGCACCATTCGTAAAGAAGTATGAATTGAAAATGGAAAAAGAGGTAGATGAATACAAGATGATTTTCCCAACAGAAAAAAAGAAAACAGCGTACATTGCTGACAAAACTTACGACTACGTATTGCAAAACATGCAGTCATTTGTTTTTAATCTCAACGTGCCTTCACGATGGGGAACACAAACTCCCTTTACTAACATCACTCTCGACTGGGTATGTCCAGAAGACTTGCAATCAAAACGACTCAAGTTAGGGGGGAAATACTTCGACTATACGTTCGGAGAATTGCAACCAGAGATGGACATTATTAACAAAGCCTACATCGAAGTGATGACGGCAGGAGACTCGAAGGGGCGAGTGTTTACGTTTCCGATTCCGACCTACAATATTACCAAGGATTTTGATTGGGAGAATGAAAACACGAAATCATTATTTGAAATGACGGCAAAATATGGAATGCCGTATTTCCAAAATTTCATCAATTCAGATCTTGATCCCGGTCATGTCCGATCCATGTGTTGTCGATTACAACTCGATTTGAATGAACTCCTCAAACGTGGAGGGGGGCTCTTTGGGTCAGCGGAAATGACAGGATCAATTGGAGTGGTGACGGTCAGTACTCCGCGAATTGGATTCCAACACAAAGGTGACAAAGAGGCCTTCCTGGAAAGAATTGGACACCTGATGGAATTGGCAAAAATCTCTCTCGAGCTCAAACGAAAAGAAGTGCAGACGTGGATTGATCGCGGACTTTTTCCGTACACAAAGCGGTATTTGGGAACACTGAATAGCCACTTCTCTACTATTGGAATTAATGGACTTAATGAAGCAATCCGAAATTTCACCGATGATAAACACTCCATTGCAGACGAGTGGGGACAGAACTTTGCGGAAGAAACTCTTATTTTTATGAGAAATAAATTGGCAGAATTTCAGAAGGAAACAGGAAATCTTTACAACCTTGAAGCAACTCCAGCAGAAGGAACGACGTATCGGTTTGCGAAAGAAGATCAAAAACGATTCAAAGGAATTATCCAAGCAGGACTTCCAGAAGCACCGTACTATTCCAACTCTTCTCAGCTTCCGGTGGAGATTACAGCGGATGCGTTTGAAGCGCTTGAACTTCAAGATCGACTCCAAACAAAATATACAGGAGGAACCGTATTGCACCTCTACATGGGAGAACGGATTTCCAGCCCTGAGGCTTGTAAAATGTTGGTTAAAAAAGCACTGACGAATTTTCGATTGCCCTACATCACGATTACACCAACCTTCTCGATTTGTCCGAAACACGGATATTTAACGGGAGAACACGACTTTTGTCCGACCTGTGATAAAGAAATCGGATATATTGAAGGAGGGCGAGATGAAGCACTTCGAGATCGACATGATTCTCGTCGACAAAAAACGATTACACCAGAAAAGAAACCTTGTAAAACCTGCCCCACAGCAAAGTGTTAGACCCCATTTTTTATTTTTTATTTCATTTACCAAAATGACAACAGCAGTAGCCGCAACCGAAAACTTACAAGATAAACGCACACGATGCGAAGTCTGGACACGAGTGATGGGGTATCACCGACCAACTTCCCACTTTAATATTGGGAAGAAGTCAGAGCACTATTCTCGTCAGCACTTTAGCGAGGGGGCATCTGCGAATTCGCAGTTTTGTGCAAAGAATTAAAAAATGGTTCGTTCAAAAGAACGAAAACAGAATAGATTGAAAGATTGGAATTATTCAAGCGATGGTTGGTATTTTATCACCATCTGTACGCAAAATAGGGAAGAGCATTTTGGGGAAATTATAGATGGAGAAATGGTTTTAAGTGAATGTGGGAAAATCGCAAAACAATGTTGGGAAGAAATTAGGGACCATTTTTATGGGTGCGAATTAGATGAATTTATTGTAATGCCGAATCATATTCACGGGATTGTTGTAATTGAACAGAAAGATTGTGTTGCATCCGTAGGGAACAGATATATCTGTTCCCTACCAAAAAACACAATGAAATTGTCGAAAATAATTGGAACCTACAAAGCGGCAGTTACTCGCAAAATAAACAAATCTCAAGAAGAATTTTTATTTCAGTGGCAAAAATCCTTTTATGATCATATCATTCGTGACGAAAAGGCACTTCGAAAAATCCGAGAATATATTTATTATAATGTTGATAAATGGGAGCAAGATGAAGAAAACCCTCAAAATATAATTTAAAAAACAAATCATGAACTACCTCCTCTTCACCACAACCCGATGTCCGAAGTGTCCAGAATTCAAAGAATTTGTGGCAGAGAATGTAAAATTTGACGGTGTGATTCTTGATGAAACCCAACCCGGGTTCCATGACAAGATTGCGGAGTACGGCGTGGCAAATGCGCCAACAATTATTATCTTTGAAGACGAAAAGGAAATCTTCAGAGGATCGGAGGTGTACGAGGTGGAGGGGTTTTTGAAAACACTGTAATATTTTCTAGTGTCATCCCCGTGTAGACGGGGACCCAGTTCTCTCCATTTTTGAGATTGGTAATAATATGACGTTTCAGACCTCTTCTAATACAAGAGTCCTAGGTTCCCTCCTTCGAGGGAATGACAAAGAGATTGGAGGGGGTGACAAGAAAAAAAGCGGGAATGAGGGGGAAAGTAGGAAGACAAGAAGGAAAGGTGTAATATAAATAAAATGTTAATAGGCGGAATTCACACACTCACACTCCTTGATTATCCGGGCAAAGTAGCCTGCATCATCTTCACGGCCGGATGCAACATGCGGTGTGGATTTTGTCATAACCCAGAAATGGTTTTGCCAGAAAAAATCAGAGAACGCATGCACGACATGATTCCAGAAGAGAAGATTATGAACTTCCTCGACAAACGAAAAGAGAAATTGGACGGAGTTGTGGTTTCTGGAGGAGAGCCAACCATGCATCCGGATCTTGTGGACTTTATTCGCAAGATTAAAGGGAAAGGATTCCTCGTAAAATTAGATACCAACGGAACGAACCCTGTGGTGGTTCAGAAGCTTCTGGAAGAAAAACTGGTCGACTATATCGCTATGGACGTGAAATCGTCTAAGGAGAAATATGATGAGCTCACAGGGGTGAAGAATAACTTTGCATCGATCAAGCATTCCCGAGACCTTATTAAAAACGCAGGCATTGATTACGAATTTCGTACAACCGTGATCAAAGGATTTCACGATGAGGAGGAAATGAAAAAGATTGCGCAATTTTGCCGGGGGGCAAAAAAGTACACGATTCAAAACTTCCGTCCGCAAAAAGTGCTCGACCAAGGATTCAAGAAATTCAACGGGTTCACAAAGAAAGAATTGGCCACGTTTAAAACTATCGCTGAGGAGAAAATTGGGGAGGTGCAAATTCAGGATTAACTCCCCCCTAACCCCCCTCCAGGAGGGGGGAAATCCCCCGCTCAGCGGGGGGCGGGGGGAGTTGTTTTTTTCATAAAAAAGAAGATTGCCACGTCGTTCCGCATGGCGGAACTCCTCGCAATGACGGGGAATTTTTTACCCAATAAAACTCGCCAACACACTTGGATCATAAATTAGGAATCCTCCCAAAATAAGGAGGAGTATTCCGCCTATAAAGTGAGAAACTTGTACAAGTTTTGGAGACAGAATTTTTAAGCTCATTGTCAGTAATGCAATCGTGAGCACCAAAACATCATCGAAAATATATGCCAAATCGTAGAGTGAAATCGCCAGGAGTTGTTTCGCTAGTCCCATATCGAGGGAAACCAATGTTGCGGTGAAAGCGGTCGGAATCGCAAAGCTACAAAGTAGTTCAATTGCATTCACAGAGAATGCTAACCCAATCACTCCAACGAGAACAAAGACAATCTTTTCATGTTCCAAAATGGCAGAGAGTCGATCACGGAATCTTTTTTTGCTGGCCATGTCTCGCACCTCACAATCAATGCCTTTTTTGAAGGCATTCTTGAACGCTAAAGCGCCGGTTCCCACGGCCAATACTCCGACAATTCTAAATATCCAATCCATTACTGGACCGGTTACAAGGGCAGAGATTTCAGCAAATCCTAGAAGATAAGCCAACAGTGCCGCGAAATAAATGATCGCAGAACTCAGTACAAAAATACCTCCCACCATCCAACGCTTTTTCTTGCTCTCCATAGTGAGCAGAAATCCAATCAGAATTAATAAGGTCCACATGGCACACGGATTGAATCCGTCGAGCAACCCAAGCATTACACTCATCGCTGGCCAAGAATATTCCAGATATTTTTTCCAAGCCTTGTTTTCGCCTTTTGGGAGATTGTTACTTTCTACGGCGGGTGGGCCGTAATTCTTTTTCAAGGCAGTTAATATGGCATCTGGATCAAATCCTACAATGAGATCAGTTCCAATAATGTTTGTAGGAACGCCACCAGCCCTTTGTCCCAACTTTTTCATTTGAGAATCAAAGATCACTTTATTTGCTTTATCATGCCAAACCTCGAATTTTTGAATTTCGAGATCAGGGTGCATTTTTTTCAGTTCCGGAAACCATTTCATCTCATCGTGACAATGTGGACATTCTGCACCGTAAAAAAACTCCATGGTCGGAATCTGTTGTGCGAGCGTTGTTCCGCCCCACATACCCACCAAAAGTGCCAACCCTAAGACGATCTTTTTCATGCCGGCGGATTGTGGCATAGATTGGGGGAGGGGGCAAATTTGTTGACTTTTTCGTGTAAAATACTAAGGAATAGTTATGAGTGAAGTGAAACAGTTAACGGCAGAAGATTTTGGTATAAAATTTACAGAGGGAGGGAGAGACTACGAAAACAAGAAAGATATTCCTTCGCAGAGATTAGACACTGTGAAACCAGAAACAGTTTTTGCTTCATCTAATATTGATTTAGAAGGAAGTGGGCCGACAGAAAAAGAATGTCCTTGTTATAAAAATTTAGTTTTTAAAGCAATTGATAACTATGAATGGAATAGTGACGTATTTCCCATTCAACAATATATAGAGACTTGTTGTAAAAACTTAAAAGATGGAATTTGTGTACTAACAGGCAATAAATGTTTTTTTGATTCATCGTACTTAAAAGGAATAGTCTTTTCTGATGATCAAGAAAAAATGGTAGAAGTTGCTTTTTATGCAAGGGAAGAAGAGTAATTGGACTCTGCCGGAATCTCTCGCTTTGCTCGAGAATTGTTTCAAGCCATTCCCTCGCACTGCGGGGTCATGGGAAACAATACGAACCTCCGGTTCAATTCCGGCCAATGTTGCACATTTAAAAACAAAAAAGCACCCACAAGGGGTGCATTTTGGTTTTTAGGTGGAGCCACCTGCCGGAATCGAACCGGCGACCTGCGGGTTACAAATCCGCTGCTCTAGCCAGCTGAGCTAAGGTGGCTCGTCGTCGATGACTTCGTTTATTCCGTCATCTCCTCCTCTCCCTAAAAATCTTCGATTTTTTGGGGCCCAGAAGGGGGGCACGCAGACAACGACAACTTTACTGCATCGTCCACTATTTTTCAAAAGAACGGAGGAATCTTAAAAATTTTTTGCAGAAATGCAACTTTTCTTTATCCTTTGCTCACGCAAAAATGAGAAAGAAATCTATTTTGGTCTCCATTCCACACGCTTCGGTCTTTGTTCCACAGAAGATTAAGCCCAATTTTTTACTAACGGAATACGATCTCAAAAACATTTCTGATACCTACACTGATCGAATTTTTGAAGTGCCAAATGCACATATTCTTATTGGAGAAATTTCTCGATTGGTTCTTAATTTGAATCGTTCACCTGATGGAATTGAAGAAGAACACGAACATCGAGTGACAACAATGGTGGCACCAGACGGACAGAAGATTTTTAAGCGACCACTCACGCCGGATGAAGTGTCCTGGTTGATTAAAAAATATCATCATCCGTTTCACCGAGGGATTAAATCGATTATGAAAGAACGGAAAATAAAATTCTTTATAGATGGACATTCTATGTGGTCCACACGTCCCAAAATTATGTATGGAAACGGAGAAGAAAGGGCCGATGTGTGCCTGGGAAATAGAGAATTTACAACCTGTACAGGAGATCAAACAGAATTTATTCGTGATTTTTTCCTTGATTGTGGATATTCCGTAAAGATTAATAATCCCTACTTTGGAAAATATAACGTGGGATATCACTGTCACCGAGACGGGGTTCCGGGAATTCAGATTGAATTTAATCGAAAGATCTTTATGGACGAAAAAACACTCGATGCAATTCCAGAGAAAGTGTATAAATTGAATAAAGAAATGGAGCGATTGATTGATAAAATTGCAGAAAAGTTTTGCTAAAAAGATTGAACAAACAATGTGTTCAATAGTCCCCCCAAAAGAGTAATCTGCTTTTTGAGAACAAGAGGTTTAAACCCCTTGTTAAAATGCTATCTAATCTTCTAAGAATTTCTCATGTGTTCGTTTCAAATCCGCATTTGCGAAGTGCGTGTAAATTTGCGTTGTCGAAATGTTGGAATGCCCCAAAAGTTCTTGGACTGATCGGAGGTCAGCTCCATTTTTGAGCAACGCTGTAGCAAATGTATGACGCAGAATGTGAGGGGTGACGGGCTTGGTAATTCCAGATTTTCTTCCGCGATCGCGCACCATGACTTCGATGGCGGTTCGAGTGAGTCGTCTAGATTCCCCAAAATTTTCCATTTCATCTTTTCTTTCTCGAGCATTGATAAACATTGGACGGAAGTTGTCAGTGCGTTCTTTCAAATAATTCTCCAGCATTTCTACTGCTCGAGAAGTAAGGTACACGGTTCTGATTTTCTTCCCTTTTCCCATTACGGTAAATTCTCGAGTCTTGAGATTTACGTTTTCCTTATTCAATTTACACAACTCAGAGATTCGCAATCCTGTAGAAAACAAGATCTCCACAATGGCTCGATCTCGTGCTGAAATAAGAGCGTTTTTTCCTGCGTTCCAATTCCTCAGTCGGTCGAGCTCATCCATATTTAATCCAGAGACATCGCGTGGATCGAGCTTGAGGAGTTCAATCTTATCCGGAGAAAGAATGTTTTCATCGAGTTCTCGAATAATGCAGAACTTCAAAAAAGCTCGTACGGGAGTGAGATAGATATTCTGCGTAGCGCGCGCGAGAGATTCTCCGTCACGGCTCTTGAGCGAAAAAATATGATCGCGAAAATCATCGATATCGTTCATCTCAATTTTCGACAACTTGCGATCAGTTCCCACCGTTTCCATAAACAAATTCAAACTTCGTTTGTAGTTCCTCAACGTAAAAGGAGAAGCATTTTTGATATGCTTCAGGTTTTTGAGATAGCGTTCAACCGCTTCTGAAATATTCATAATCACGCGCAGACTACACCAAAAACGAGATTCCGGCGACCAAAAGCAATACCGATATTCCAATGCGAAAATACCGTTCTGATCTTTTGACGTGGATACGGTGTCCAATCCAAATACAAAAAATGAGGGGAAAAACAACCCACCAAAAAGGAACAACATTCTCAAAACTGGAAACATTTCCATGAAAATAAAGTGGAATTCGTATTACAGTGAAGATGACCGAAAGAACGGCGAATGTTCCACGAAGGGTTGCCTTGTTTTTAAATTTCTCTCTCATGGCGGCGATGAGGAAAGGTCCTGATCCACCAAAAATACCACCAAAAACTCCACTCACAAAGTTCATCGTGGGTTTTAGAATATTTGGAATACGTGTTTTTGGGAGAGCGAGTGTCCACAGAGCATAGATAATCAGGAATATCGAAAAGAGATAGAGAATGATCTCGGAGTCATATTTTCTGAGAAAGAAGATTCCCAACAAAACTCCTGGAACGGCAGGGATAAGGATTTCAAATAAAAGTTTCCAAGAAAAAGATTTCCGATCAGAGAGGAGGATAAGCAAACTTGCGATTCCCCCAATGAGGACGGCCAGTGCAATTATTTCTTTGATATCAAAAAAGAAACTTAAAATCGCAATAGAGAGCACATTCCCAGCAAATCCAAAGACGCTCTGCACACAGAAGCACAAGCAGAAGACGAGACCAATAATGGCGATGTCACTCATTCAGGGTGTCAACACATTTTTGAACTTCGTTCTTCGATCCGATGAAGATAGGCGTTCGTTGATGTGTTTCGGTCACTTCGATTTCCATGACTGGTTTTCCGTCTTGATCGAGTGCTAGTCCACCAGCTTCTTCAAAGATCATTCCAAAAGGGGCGCATTCAAAAAGTAGCCGGAGTTTTCCACTCGTATATTTTTCATCTCGTGGATAACTAAAAATCCCTTCTCCCTTGGAAAGAATATGATGAAGATCAGGAACCATTCCTCCGGAGTATCTTAGTGTTCGACAGTCAGCAATCCAGCTTTGAATGAGTTCGAGATATTTTTCATTTCCACAGGTTGATCGGAGATTTCCGGGAGCAAAATATTTTGAATCAGGTTTAAGGGTTATATTCTCCCGAACCAAAACAAATTCTCCGACGTCGTTGAGTTCGAATTCATGCACACCTTTTCCTTTTACCGCAATAACAAAAGAAATACGTGGTCCATAAACCGCGTAGCAAGCGGCGACCATGTTTTTTCTTCCAGTGGTTCCAATGAACTTGTCACAATCCCAGATTCCAAAAATAGAGCCAATCGCTAAGTTCGCATCGACAAGAGAACTTCCATCCAGTGGGTCGAAAGAAACCCCGAATTTTCCACGAGGAGCATTGAAGAATCGACAATCGTCTTCTTCCTCACTGGCAATGATGGCGGCCAGTTCTGATTTCTCAAGTTCCTTACAAATAATTTCATTAGAAAGAACATCTAATTTCAATTGATCCTCTCCGGAGGCATTCATCGTACTTGCTCCAACCGTATTTCCTGCACGAAGTGAGAAGTTAATATATTTAATTGATCGAGCGATGTGGTAGAGAAGAGACCTCAGTTCGTTTGAAACACCATTTTCCCGAAGAAAGTGATTGAAAAATTGCATAAGGAAAAAGTAAGAAAGTAGTGTGAGTATACTCGTGAATTTTAAAAAAAGAAGACATGCTCCCTCCCCCTGTGGGGGAGGGGTGGGGAGAGGGAGTGAAAAAAACCCTCTCTCTTAATCTCTCTCCCAAAGGGAGAGAGAAATAAAAAGATTACTCCACTTCCGAGACCCTTTTTTTCCCTTCAATTATTGGTTTTTCATCAGCAATAATCTGATTTTCAGAAACAAGAATTCCTTCGTTCTCCATCTTCAAGATACGAGTGCGTGGAATAATTCTTCGTTTCTCCCAAAAAAGAAACCCAGACTGCACGATTATTGTTATCAGACGAGGAGAGAGTGTGTCGAATGAAAAATTTTTCACACGTCCGATATAGGTTTTTTCACCTGTTTTTTTTTGTGCAAGATCTTGAACCGTTGTTCGCACAGAAAACACTTTGGCATTGAGAATAGGAATTTCTCGTTCCATTATTTTTTTTAGTCGTGGAAGTTGTTCGGGATCAGAAAAATCTCCACTATCGGCAACAAGAATTTTTCCACGATGCCACCGAAGAACATCTTTACGGGAAAGAAGTTTCAATCCTTGCGTGGTTTCTACCCAGAAGGCTTCAAAAACACCGGTGTCGGGGTTGACGACAAAGTCTACCAATTTTCCTACAGGAGACCTCGATCCTCCGTTTTTAGAGAAGATCCAAGTTCTTTGGCTCGAAACGAAATCCGTTAACATGAATTTTTTTCAAGAAATAGTTGTACTCCTTTCTCAATAACATTCGGAACATCCGCCCATTCTTTCTCAGAAAATTTCTGCAACACAAAGGCTTCAGTGGGCATTTTCTTTTTTTCTTCTGTTGCAATCCCCATCTTTATTCGTGGAAATTTATTGGTGCCGAGTACCTCAATCACTGACTTCACGCCATTATGCCCACCGGCACTGCTATCATTGCGAAAACGCACTGTTCCAAATTCTAAATCGGCATCATCAAAGAAAAGCACGATGTTTTCAGGTTTGATTTTGTAAAAATGAGCCACTGCCTGAACGGATTTTCCACTAAGATTCATGTAGGTTGCGGGTTTGAGAAGGACTACCTTTTCTTTTCCCACCTGTCCTTGCGTAACTTGTCCAAAGAACTTTTTGTCGTCTTTGAATGGCTCACACTCATATTTCTTTGCAATGTATTCTACTGTCAAAAATCCAAGATTATGTCTTGTTTGGTTATACTTTGCTGGATAATTTCCGAGGCCCACTAAAAGTTTCATCTTTTTGATTGTAATTTGTTCCGGAATTTGTTTCAATCCCCTTACGCATGAGAGGAAATAATATTCATCATTCACAAAACGTGTTTTGGCTAGTCGGGATCTTCCTGGTGATCTTCTACCTGCTTTACAGTTTGGCAAGCTTCCTGCACGAAAGCAAAAAGATTAATGATGAAATTGAAGCGATTCGTGTACAGAATGAAGAGAATTTATTGGAAATAGAAGAAAAGAAAAAACGATTGGAATATCTCAAAACTCCTCAACACGTCGATAAAGAAGCGAAGATGCAAATGGGAAAAAAACAATTTGGAGAAAATGTACTCGTTTTCATTGAAGAAAAATTAGAAATCCTGCCCACTCAAACCGAACAACGAAAACTCGACCAAGTAGTTCGTGAAGATGTACCGGTTCTTGATAAATGGAAGTGGTTGTTTTGGGGGAATCGGTAGGGGATTTTCAATTTACGCACTCAAGATAACACTTTTCGCAATACACTTTTTCTTCTCTATCAGGCGAGAAAGTTGTTTTTATTTCAGTAGAACATTTTTCGCATTTCCGTTTCCAGAGTTCTCTTGGGGGACGCAATGCAACTCGTCTTTTGTGGCGACATTCAGGGCATTGCCTCGGAAGAGGAAGTCCCATTTTTTGATAAAATTTTAATTCTTCGCTTTGAATTTGATAGTTTCTTGTACATTTCTTGCAGGCAAGAACTTCTTTCAGGATACTGTCGGGAACTTCCGAGATGGTCTCAGGAAGAGTAGAAAGGGTAGCAGGTCTGTAGTCGGTTTCCGCCTCCTCTTTCCAGCGACAACTACGAGAAAGGGCCTCCTCTTCTGAAAGCGGGAAAAACTCCATGGCGATGCTTTCGTTATAAGCGAAGGGAGCAAGATTCAGAGGAAAAAATTCTCCCCATTCGGAGCCTGCCCCGGACTCCGATCCGGGGTTTTGTTTCATATGTTCAATAATCTTCTCTCGCAATTTCTCGTATTCATCTTTTGAATATTCTTTATTCAAGATGCAATATTTCCTGTGATTAAGACCAACACATCCAAAAAGATCATGACTGTTGTGAACAGAATCACAGTAGGTAATATTTTTATTGTCGTAGGAAAAGTGGCAAAACATGGCATCAAATCCGTTGGACATAGCATGGCAATCGTAAATGAGCTGGCTCCAGCCCATATGATAAGCATCTCGCACATCCTTAAGACTGAGCACATCTGTGCAATAGCTTGAGTCCTCTATGTCTACACAATCGAAACATTGTTGGCAGTTTTTCGTGTTAAAAAGCATATTTCCAGAAGAATTTTCAGTTTGTAAGCAATAGGTTGCTCGATGAATGGAAGATTCCTTGAATTCGGTAAAAAGATTTTTAAACTCTTCTAACTTCGAATAGGTCATTGGAAAAATATCAGCCATTATTTTTTGATAATCTTTCTTTTCGTATTGTTTATTTTTAATACAAAATTCTTTATTCCGGAGATTGGAACACATAAAACAGTTGTTGCAATTAATGCAGTCATAGCAAAACCAGGAATCACTACATCGCCTTATGAGTTCACAGAAGAATGACTGATATCCGCCCCAAGCATAATAAACTTCATAACAAAGTTGGGAGCCCTCGAATAAATAAGAACAATCGACGCAATTTACACCGTGGTCGACGACCCAGTTACTGTAATAAATATCTTCAGAGTCAAAAGTTACTGTTGCGAGGTAGCAGTTTTTATTACCAGCTGCGTGATTTGTATATTGGCAATTCTGGCTTTTTTTGTTCACAAGAGAGAGTCGAGGGACTTTTAATTGCAGCTCTTGAAATTGTTCAAAAAATGGGCGAGAAAAATCAAAATCGCGTCCAAAATCAAGTGCATTCCATTTGTCAGACCACCAGGACTCCTGATCATACACCTTAAAAGGAGAATCTTGAGAATACATCGAAATAATATTTTTTTGAGTGAGATCACATTTGCGTCGATAGAATTTTTTCTCATTTCGCCAGACAGATTTTCGCCGTTGTCGTTCTTCGGGACACAATGTCGGAACCGGCACTCCCATCTTTTTATAAAACTTCAAATCATCTTCCGTGACTTCAAATGATTTCCCAGAGACGGTGCAGGTTTTCTTCATTGGACAGAAGATAAATAACACTTCTCACAATACACTTTTTCTTCTCTATCAGGCGAGAAAGTTGTTTTTATTTCAGTAGAACATTTATCACATTTTCGCTCGTACAAAGTTCGTGGATTCCGTAATTTAGTGCGTTCAGTATGTCGACAGGCAGGGCACTTAAGCGGAATAGGGAGTTCCATTTTTTTGTAAAACTTCAGTTCTTGTTTTTGGATTTGGTAATTCTTGGAACAGGTCTTACATGCCAAAATCTCTTCACAAAGAGAGGCTTTTACGTCTTTAACGAAAGGGGGAATCTCTTTTATTGTTGCAGATTGATAATCCTTCTTTTCGGGATCACGCCATTTCCATCCGCGAGACAAGACTTCTTTTTTCGTGAGAGGGAAATACTCCTGTGCCACAGTTTCATTATAAGCAAAAGGGGCAATCTCCATTGGAAAGAACTCTCCCCATTCTCCAGTCTTTTTCATGTGTTTGATAATTTTGTCCCGCAATGCGAAATACTCATCTCGGGAATACTCTTTATTGAGAATGCAATACTCAGCCTGGCGTATTCCAATGCATCCAAACAAATCATGAGAAGAGGAGCTATCTTCGGAATAAAAAACATCATTTGCATACCATACAACGGCACAACAAACACAATTATTGTTAAGTTCTTGAGAGGCTCCATTCCAGCACCAATGGCTATTATCAATGAACTCTGTGTCCGAACAATTTGTATTCTTTGTTCCTGACATACAGTAACTACAATCTTCTCCTTCAGAGAAATCATAACATTGTCGGCAGTTCTTTGACTTTTCAATGTTGTCACCGACACAGTTTTCACATTGGATCTGTCGAGTTGCTCTAAAGATTCCGGATTTCCGAAGGGCATCGAAGTTTTTCCAAGAACTCGTTTGTTTCTTTAATTTTTTGAAAAATTCTTCAGAGGTGAGTTGCTTGTTTCCCCAACAAAACTCTTTATTTCTTAAATTCGTACAGCCAAAGCAATGATTGCAGTTTTGACAGTCGTGACAGACGGAGAGATTTTGTGAGTTTTTGCACCGAATACAGTAGACGGAATCATAGAGGTTTTCGCATTCAAGACACTGATAACAAAGTTCTCCTTTGAGCAAAAAAGAAAAATCGACACAATCCTTGGTGTGAAATGATCGATACCCAAACATCGAATCCTCGCATAAAGCGGTGCCAACAAGGAAAAAACAATTCTTATTCTGAATAGAGTAATGAGTGAATTCGCAATTTTCACTTCGTTCATTGAGGATTGAACGCCTTGGAACGGCTCGCATGAGATCTGCAAATTGCTCGAAGAAAGGGCGAGAAAAATCAAAGTCTCGTCCAAATTTCTTCGCATTCCATTTGTCACCAAACCAACAATCTTTGCAATAAACAGAAAAAGGGACGTTTTTATCGTGAGTAGCAATCATTGATTTCTTACACAAATCACAAGTTCGACGATAGAGCGTTCGTTCGTTTCTCCATACCAAACGCTTTCGTTGTCGTTCTTCAGGACAAAGAGAGGGTGCTGGAACGCCCATCTTCTCATAAAACTTCAAATCATCTTCCGTGACTTCAAATGATTTCCCAGAGACGGTGCAGGTTTTTTGTATCACGCTGGAATATACAACAGGAAAAAGATTCTGCCTAGAGGCGGAGTAGTCGACGAGTCTACGAGCTTACGAGTCGACAAGCAAAAAATTCGGAATCCGTAATATGAAATTGACTATTCCCTGTTATAGAAACAAAAACACTTGCATTTCTTTTGAAAGTATGGTATAATTAGGGTTTAGGGTGCTTTTTTTAAAAGAGTCGAAAAGTCTAAAAGTTAAAGAGTCTAAAAGTTAAAAATCGGCAATCGAAAATCCGAAATCGCCAATGGATTTACCGTTTTGAGAACTGAGGCGCTCGTCGTGCCTTCTTGAGTCCTGGTTTCTTTCTTTCTTTTTTTCGTGGATCACGAGTAAGAAAACCGGCTTCTTTGAGTTGTTCTCGTAGTTTTGCTTCTTTTTTTACAAGTACCCGAGAAATTCCCAATCGGATTGCGTCTCCTTGTGCACTTTTTCCGCCTCCTGAAGTTCTGATCTCAAAATCAAAATTTTTCTTCATCCCCAAAAGTTCGAGCGGTTGCATGACTGCTTTTAAAATATTATCACTATCAGCCCATTCTCGTGGAGAGAGATCGTTAATTTTTATTTCTCCCTTTCCTCCTGGGAAAAGTTTCACAGTTGCTCGTGAAGTTTTTCGTTTTCCGATAGCGTAAAAATAAGCTTTTTGTACCATTTTAGTTCAATTCTAAGGGTTTACATTGTTGTGCTTCATGTGGATTTTTGTCTCCCACAACGAGAAAAAGACGTTTCATTTGTGAATTTCGAAGTTTTGTTTTCGTCAACATTCCTTTTACAGCTAGCTCCAAAATTCGTGTTGGGTTCTTTTCGCGGACTTCTTTCACTGTTTCTGTTTTGAGTTGTCCAAGGTATCGAGAGTGTCGGTGGTAAGTCTTATCTTCTTCTTTATTTCCAGAAACTTTAATTTTCTCTGCATTAAGCACAACTACGTAGTCACCTCCGTCAACATGAGGAGTGAAATCTACACGGTTTTTTCCACGAAGTGTATTTGAAAGTGCAGTAGCCATTTTTCCGAGAACTTGATCAGTTGCATCGACCACGAACCAGGTTCGATCTGCGTTTGTTACGTTTTGTCGCAAAGGTGTTTTTTTCATTATTCAGTAATAAGTTCTACTTGTACAAGAAGGGCGTTGTCTCCAGCACGATTTTTAATCTTCGTACTTCGTGTGAATCCAGAAGTTTTTTTTGTTTTTCCAATGTATTGCATTGCTTTTTTGGAAGACGCTTCTTGGTACAACACTTGTTCGAGAACACGGATAGAATTAAATGCTTCTTTTTGTCGTTTTGCTTTCGTGATCAATTTTTCAGCTTCTGATGCCAATGCCTTTGCACGAGCATTTGTTGTTTGTATTTTTCCGTACAAAAAGAGTGAATCCACTAGGCTTCGAATCATGGCTCGACGTTGATCGGCTGGTTTATTGAGGGTTGCTTTAGTATTTCGGTGTCTCATTTTTCAGTAGGTTGTTTTGAAGCTTGTAATGTATATCCACGTTCTGCCAATACTTGCTCAAGCTCGGTCTTGGCTTTTTGTCCGAATCCTCGAAGTTGAGACAATTGTGTCATTGGAGTAGCGACAAGTTGTTCAATAGAAGTAATATCTCCGTTCACAAGTGCATTAAGTGTTCGTTGAGAAAGCCCCAAGATATCAATCGGCGTGAAGGCAGTTTCGGCAACCGCAGCAGCAGCAGCTTCTTCAGAAGCTTTTTGCGCTTTAATTTGTTCGAAGCTTGTCGTGAATTCTTCATCAGTGTACGCATCGTCTTTGCTGAAGAGTTCAAAATAGTTTTGCAAAATTCCTGAAGCCAATTTGATAGCATCTTTTGCATCAATGGCACCGGTTGTTTCAACTTCAACTCGAAGTTGGTCAAGATTCGTCTGCTCTCCTACACGAGCAGGAACAACATCGTATTTCACCTTTGTTACTGGCGAGAAGTTTGCATCTACAAGCATAAACTCAGGGTTTTCTTCGGCAGCATTGTCAAGGTTTGAAATGAGTTGGTAGCCGACCCCTTTCTCAACACGGAGTGTGATTTTCTTTTTATTATCTGCTCCATCACATGTTGTGATAAGTTGTGCTGGATCAAGAATTTCAATATCACTTGAAACTTTCAAATTCTTTGCCATCAATTTTCCAGATTTCATAAGAGGGAGTTCAACAAGTTCCACTCCTTTTGTGTGCTTTTTTAATTTCAATTGTCTGAGGTTCAAAGTGATATCAAAAACAGATTCTTTAAGTCCAGCAACAGTGGAATATTCGTGAGCAACGCCATCGACTTTGACAGCCGTTACCGCTGTTCCAGGCAAGCTCGAAAGAAGAACTCGGCGCAAAGCATTTCCAATCGTGAGTCCATATCCAGAAGGAAGGGGACTAAGAGTCAAGACGGCAGAATTTTTTGATTCTGCTTCAATCTTAATGTGGGGAGCGCCGATCTGTTCATGCAAGATATGCATTTTTGTTGGTTTTAAGAATTATCGTGAGTAAAACTCTACAATAAGTTGAGGTTCAATAATAGATTCGAAGTGCTGTTTAGAAGGAAGTTCTAACACTTCGATAGTCAGCTTTTTTGGGTCAACTTTAAGCCATGATGGAACATCATGCGCTTCTCCCAAAGCTTCTTGGTTTTTTGTGAAAACAGCAGATCCTTTTTTGGATTCTCGTACTTCGATAATATCTCCAACGCGAAGCTCACAAGAAGGAACATTAATTCGTTTTCCATTTACACGAAAGATTCCGTGAGAAGAAAACTGTCGCCCCTGCATTCGAGTGAGTGCAAATCCAGATCGATAAAGGATGTTATCCAGCCGTCGTTCCAACAATCCTAAGAGAGCATCTCCGGTAATGTCTTTTGAACGATCAGCTTTGTCGTAGTATTTTTTGAATTGAGACTCTGACAATCCAAACATTCGTTTTGCTTTTTGCTTTTCCCGAAGTTGTTTGGCGTATTCAGTCATTTTTCCTTGCCGTTTTGCCCCATGCATTCCAGGAATGTTTGGGTTTCGTGCCAAGAGTTTTTGGTATTTTGGTGATCCGAAGAGATTAATCCCTTCTCGTCTACAAAGTCGTGTTTTTGGTCCTGTGTATCTCATATATTAATTAGTTTTTTCGAGTTCGTTTTGCTCGGCATCCACCGTGTGGAACACGTGTGCAGTCGGCAATAGAAAGAATATCAAGGCCTCCATTCATGAGTCCTCGAATGGTTTGGTCTCGTCCTGGCCCCATGCCTTTGACGTAAACATCTACGGTTTTCATTCCAAATGATTGAGCTTTCTCAGCAACTCGTTCCGCTGACACTTGTCCAGCGTATGGAGTGGCTTGTCGTGCTCCTTTGTATCCATTCGCTCCTGGACTACTCCAAGCGAGTACGTTTCCTTCAGGATCGGTTAATGTCACAATAGTATTATTGTAGAGTGCACGGACGTGCACTACTCCATGTTCAAATGATTTTCGGATTCGTTTTTTAATAGCCATGTTTATTTCGTTGCTTTTTTCTTACCAGCAATAGCGACAGCTCGCCCCTTTCTGGTTCGACAATTAGTTTTTGTCTTCTGTCCCCGAACAGGAAGTCTTTTTCGGTGTCGGAACCCTCGGTATGAACCGATGTCTTGAAGACGTTTAATATCAAGTGACCGTTCTCGACGAAGATCGGATTCCAAAGTAAATCCAAATCCCGTGAGTGTGTCACGAAGTTTTTGTTCTTGTTCAGTAGAAAGGTCTTTTATTCGGATGCTTTCATCGATTTTTGCTTTTTTACAAAGCAGTTTCGACCTGGTTGGACCTACACCGTGAACATAGGTGAGAGCAATCACAAGTCTTTTTTCTGTCGGAATCGAAGTATTAGCAATTCGCATTAGCCTTGTCGTTGTTTATGTTTACCAGCCGTGGTTGGGTTTTTGCAAATGACGCGTACAACGCTTTTTCTCCGAATGATTCGGCAATCCTTACAAATTTTTTTTACGGATGATCTTACTTTCATGTTTATCTGTGTCGAAACGTTATGCGTCCTTCCTCTAGGTTATAAGGGGAAAGTTCAAGCTGAACTCGGTCTCCAGGGACGATGCGAATGTAGTGCATACGCATTTTTCCTGACAATCTGGCTTTTACCTGATGACCTTTAAATCCTTCTGTCGTGAGAGTGATAAGAAACTGAGACCCTGGGTAGGTCTCACTAACCGTTCCTTCGACCTCAATCAAGTCATCATTAGCCATGAATTCAACTCAAAAAGCTGGCGGATTCTAGTTTCTAAAGGGGGTTTGTCAACTTTATTTTTCAGAAAAAGCTAATAATAGGTGTTTTTGGCTTGTTTTTGTGTATATAAGGACATATTTTAACCCCTGTTTCAAGGGGAAATTTGAAATAATGAAGAATTAATAATGAAAAGTTTTTTGTTATTATCGCTTGGAGACAATCATATGGAGCGTTGCAGGTTCTTCTCCTTAATATTTTAAGTAGGAGTAATGTATCATTGCTTGTTATGATATAAAACAAGAGATGTTGCGCTCCTTGACTCATTTTTCTCAACAAAACAATTTTGATTACGTAATTAACAGAAGAGGGTTTTTGGAACGAATGCCCCTTGGGTTTTATTGGAGAAGAGACGGCGTCATCTCTTCTGCGGTGGAGTTGTGAGATCAAGATGAAATGAGGGCGTAGAAAAACTTCGGCAGAAGTTTGTTATTTTGCCATCCTGTCAACATGTTATTTTTCTTCACAATTTTCATTCATGATCTGTTTGCGAAGTTCTACAAGGGCTCGACAGTATCGCGTCCGAGCAGCTTCCTTAGATATTCCTAATTCTTGAGCTATTTCGCCATGAGGCATTTCATTTAAAATATGGAGTTCTACGATTTCTTGGTACGTTTTCGATAATCCACAAAGAAAGACCTCGAACACACGGTCTCTTATTTCTTCGATGGAACGCACAGGAGAATAAGAAGGATCTTTTTCATAGGGACCATCCTGAATAGAGGAGCATTCGGGTACCAGCGGAAAGTCCGTAAAATCGTTTTCAATAGACATTTCATCAAAGAGAATTTCTTCTGGAGAAGGGAGTGGATTTTCTCTTTTGGCGCATCTATCCATGCTATTTTTAACATTTCTCATGATTACCCAAATCCACTTTTCCAAAGATTTTTTATAACTCAGAGTGTGAAGCTTTTGAAAGACCTTGATAAATCCTTCCTGTAAAATAGCTTCGGTCATTAACTTGTCTTCAGTTTTGTTAAGCCAGTAATCATATAATGGCTGATAATAGTGTTTGAAAAGTTTGTTTTGTGCTTCTTCGTCGTTTTCCAAACAAGATCGAACCAACTTGTATTCAAAAGAAGAATAGAGCGAATCAGGTACTTCTGCCTCAGGAGAAATTTTCATATTGAGATACTTTTAACATGGTTCTCCCTCTTTTGTCAAAGATTCGCAAAGGAGAAATTTTTCCCCTACACTCCCCCCGAAAAAATGACGAACCCCATTCTCGACACACTCAACGACCATCAAAAGGAAGCTGTGGAAGTCCTTTCTGGACCACTTTTAATCTTGGCTGGGGCAGGGTCTGGGAAGACGAAATGCCTTACTCACAGGATTGCCAACATCATTGCGCATGGAGTGGCAGGAAACAAAATTCTCGCGGTTACCTTTACTAATAAAGCCGCGAACGAGATGAAAACGAGAATTGAGAAATTGCTGGGATCCGGATCCCAGATGCCGACGGTGGGGACTTTTCATGCAGTGTGTGTGCGTATTCTTCGGGCAGACATTGAGAACCTTCAGTGCAATTTGACGAAGAGTTTTGTGATCTTCGATACGGCTGATTCTCAGAGTTTGATGAAATTATTACTCAAAGAAACAGGATTTGATGAGAAGGAAATAAAATTCAGAGCGGTGCTGTCCCATATTTCTTCTGCCAAGAATCTTCTCATGGGTCCTGAGGAATATTTTGATGAAGTGGGAATGGGAGAGAATCGGTTTACTAAAGCGGTTAAAACGCTCTTCCCACTCTACAAAAAACGTCTTATCGAACATAATGCGTTGGATTTTGATGATTTGCTTCAAAAGACAGTTGAACTCTTTGAACAATGTCCTGAGGTGTTGAAAAAATATAGAAAGAGATGGAATCACCTGCTTGTGGATGAGTATCAAGATACGAACTTCGCCCAGTACCGTCTTGTCCGACTCCTCGCTGACGAACATCAGAACTTGTGTGTGATCGGCGATGATCATCAATCAATTTATAGTTTCCGGGGGGCTGACTACACTAATATTCTCAACTTCGAAAAGGATTTCCCAAGCGCTAAAGTTATTACTCTTGAACAAAACTACAGGTCATCTTCCAATATCCTCGCAAACGCGAATGCGCTCATTGGTTGTAATCAGACGGGACACCCAAAAAACCTTTGGACTGAAAACGAGGCGGGAGAAAAAATTAATATTCACGAACTGCACAATGAAAAAGCAGAAGGAGAATTTATCGCTGAAGAAGTTGTGAAATTACTTGAAGCGAATGCGGTTAAATTTTCTGATTGCGCCATCCTTTATCGGATGAATGCGCAGAGTCGAGCGCTCGAAGAAGCGTTTATGCGGCGACAAATTCCGTACCAGATTGTAGGCGGAACACGATTCTTCGATCGAAAAGAGATTAAAGACATAATTGCCTATTTGCGACTGATTTTTAATCCACGAGATGATATTGCTTTTCTTCGTGTTATCAATGTGCCGGCACGAAAGATTGGACCAGCAACGATTGAGATCATAAAAAAATACTCCGAAAATTATACGATGTCACTTTTGGAAGTGTTAGGAAGTGCGGATGGAATGGAAGAACTTTCCGATTCAAAGAAAGATGTTTTGAAGAAGTTTTATACACAGATTCAGGCATTGCAAAAAGTGGCAGAAAAAGAACCGATATCAATCTTGCTTGATCGACTGATTGAAAAAATCGAATACGTAAAATATCTCGATGACGGATCGTCGGAAGGAGAAGCGCGAATTCAAAATGTCCAAGAATTATTTTCGGTCGCGACTCGGTACGATAGTGCAGACGATTCGCTCGCGGCATTTTTGGAAGGAGTGGCGTTGATTTCTGATCTAGACAATCTCAACAAAGACGCTGATTCGGTTACCATGATGACGATTCACGCATCGAAGGGACTTGAGTTTCCAGTGGTTTTTCTTCCTGGATGGGAGGATGGAATATTTCCCAGTTCCAGTTCTCAATTTTCTCCTGAGCAATTAGAAGAAGAACGGCGACTGGGATATGTAGCCATCACACGTTCTGAGAAAAAATGCACGATTCTGCATGCACAACAAAGGATGCTCTTTGGAAAAACAGAATACGGAGCCCCTTCGAAATTTATCTCAGAACTTGATGATGAGTGCACAAAACACAATAGAATAGCCAAGCAGAATCGTTCGATGGGAATTTCTCCGTACAGCCGACGAGTACCAGATAAAGGATTGCAAAAAGCGCGTGAATCGATTCTCTCTGCGCCTCCAAAAAATAGAAAAGAAGCGTTGTTTGGTGTTTCGGAAAACGAAACCGAATATCAAATTGGCACGCGCATCCGTCACGCCGAGTGGGGGGAAGGAACGATTATTCAAATCGCAGGAGATGTATTGTCGGTGGCGTTTTCTGGTCGAGGTATTCAAAAGATCGTCGCATCGGTTGCCCCCATTGAGATCGTGAGTGAATGAAGGGGGGGATTTTCAATTGTCCATTTTCAATTTGCAATTTACAAAATTTTGACAGAAAACGAGAAATTTATACTATCCCCCCGTTCTCCAAACATTACGGGCGTGTAGCTCAGCTGGTTAGAGCGCTTCTCTGATAAGGAAGAGGTCCGAGGTTCAAGTCCTCGCATGCCCACCATTAATATGTTTCATGCGTATGTTCTTCAAAATAAAGAAGGAATCCTTTATAAGGGGTTTACTTCTGATTTGAAAAAAAGAATAGAGCAGCATAACGCAGCGGATTCTTTTAAGCATTGGACAAAAAATAAGGGACCTTGGAAGCTTATTTATTGTGAAGAGTTTTTTTCCTCAAAAGAAGCTCGAAAAAGGGAATCATTTTTTAAAACAGGAAAAGGAAGGGAATTTTTAAAAGGGCATATGTCCGCCTCGGCGGATGGTTAGAGCGCTTCTCTGATAAGGAAGAGGTCCGAGGTTCAAGTCCTCGCATGCCCACCATGTCGTTATCAATGACGGCATGTTTTGATAATTTTCCTTTTTCTGTTATCATTGTTTACGTAATCGATTACGTAAACGTTTACGTAAATATGAAATATTATGGCACATGCAAAAACGGCATCAGAGTCAGTTAGAAAGCTCACTAAAGTTGGGGGGCTGAGTTACTGTGTTACGATCCCTTTGGATATTATTCGAGAATTCGGATGGCAGGAACGGCAAAAACTTGTAGTAAAAAAACGAGGAAAGAAATTGACTATTGAAGATTGGAAAAAGTAAAAGCATTCTTTTTTTGACGTTCTTCTGAACATCCTTACACTGCCCTTTGCACATGAAATTTATTCCTGTCCTCACTTTTGTGACCGCCAAGCTCGCGTATTTGGTGTGTTTCACTGTAATGGGAGGAATCATGAATTTAGGAATGGCAGAGGCGACTATTGCCACAGTGCCTTGTCACGGGATGGTGATACCAATGGAAGAAAAAAAGGAAATGGACAAACCGTGTTCTGCGTGTATCGATTCTGAAGAACAGTGGAGCCAGAATCTTATTTTCTCGAATCAAGAAGTAGTACTTCAAGATATACGACAAGCTTTTACGGCATTTGCGTGGGAACTTTTTGTTTTACCCAAGATCGATATTGCAATTGTGGAACAAATCCACGATCCGCCGGACCATATGGCTTCGCAAAATTCGCACTTGATCGTTACCAAATCAACCATATTTCGGCTCTGAATTCTTTCGTCAAAATTCTTTTGACGCATGTTTCGTGTGTTTTTTTAGAAATTTTTTTTACTTTTAATTTTTTAAATTACTTTTTTAAACCTTACTAACAATGATTAAAACAATAACTGCTTTCGGAATCTTCGCTGCGGTGGCTATCGCAGGAGCTTTCTTTTTTAATGCTCCAACAGTAGCAGAAGCAACTACTACAGAAGTTCTTTCAACTTGTGATGGTGGAAATGGCGGATGTGGATGTGCTAGTGCTGGAGACTGTGGAAAATCAGGATGCACTGCTGAGAAAAAAGCAGGATGTGGATGTGGTAAATAATCAAGCTCCTCGTTCTCACGCCCCCTTCCCTTTATGGGCGGGGGGTGTTTTGAAGTACTTGCCTTTCCTCTCAAAACATGGTATAATTATATTTAATGGTGCAAAAATTCTCTGTCATCATCCCCTCACACAACGAAGGCGACTGGTTGAAGAAAACCGTCTTTGGGGTGCTAGAGAACACCACCTACCCTGATTTTGAAATTGTGGTGGTGGCTGACGGATGCACCGATAAGTCTTGTGATTTCTTGCACAAAGGCGTTCCGAACGTGAAATTGATTCAACCTGAAACCTCTGTCGGAGCGGCGAAGGCGCGGAATGAAGGCGCGAAAATAGCGGAAGGAGATTTATTTGTATTCCTTGATTCTCACATGATTCCAACCGATGAGAGTTGGTTGAGTGAATTGGCATTGCAACTTGAAAATGAGGGTGTGGGTGCAGCGACACTCAAAATTCCATACTTAGAAGAAAGGAATCGAGTGGCTTATATTTACACGATCAAAGATCTACTTCTCGAACCAACCTGGGTTTCTCCAACGAGCAAAACAGAGGTTCAACAAGTGCCAGCGATTCCCGGAGCGTGCTTTGGAATTCGTCGTGCAATGTTTCAAAAAACCGGTGGCTTTGATTCAGGCCTTATGAAATGGGGGCGAGAAGATTTGGAATATTCACTTCGTCTGTGGCGATTGGGATACGATCTAACGATGTCGCCACGAGCGGGCATAGCACATTCCTGGGAACGCAAACGAACCTTCGAGATCTCGTGGAACGAGGTGGATTATAACATTCTCAGAACCGCACTGACCCTCCTTTCTCCAGATTACTCGGACAAGGTGGCGAAACATTTGCAAACAATTCGACCACAGAATGTCACAAAATATCTTCATTTGCTCAAACAAGATGAAGAATTCCAAACTCGCAAAAAAATCCTTTCACAACAATTTACCCGAAGTTTTCATGATTACATTAGTACTTTTGGTCGGCTTTTACCGATTGTATAAAGAATCTCGTCCACGGAAAAACAACCTCCTGTCAATTGCAAAATTGTGAAACATTTGTACCATCGTTCTCAGTAAGTTTGAAACGCTACTGATTATTTAAAACATGCCACATTACGAAAGAAACATTCGATTGATTCTTTTTCTCATTCTTCCGATTTTGGGATTCCTTCTTGGCTGGAGCTTGAGCCAAAAGAATGCAGAATATGAACCAGCGCTAACAGTCGAAATTAATGCAGGAGAAACGACAGAAGAACTTGTTATCGAAGAACCCGTTTTGAAGATCAAAAAAAATACAAAACCAAAAGATGTAGATTTATCTTTATTTTGGGAAACCTGGAATGGAATGGAGGAAAATTATCTTCACGCTGAGGATCTCAAAGTTGAGACACAAGTGTATGGAGCAATCAAAGGACTTATCCGATCGCTTGAGGATCCCTACACGGTGTTTATGACACCTGATGAAACGAAGAAATTTGAAGAAAATATCTCTGGAGAATTTGAAGGCATTGGAGCCGAAATTGCGATTAGAAATAAACAATTGGTTGTGGTAACTCCGCTAAAAGGATCGCCAGCGCAACAAGCCGGAATCCAAGCAGGGGACATTATTTATAAAATTAATGACGAACCAACACATGATATTTCTATTGATGAGGCGGTTATGAAAATTCGTGGACCAAAAGGAGAAAAAGTAGTGCTTTCCATTGTTCGAGAGGAAGAGCGAAATCCATTGGAGATTACTATCGTGCGAGACAATATTGTGATTGATGCACTTGAATGGGAAATGAATGATGATGTAGCGGTTATCACTTTGGCACAATTTGGAACGGATATCGTGAGTGAATTTCAAACCGTTACGGCTGAAATTTTACTGCAGAATCCACGAGGAATTATTCTTGACCTTCGAAACAATGGAGGAGGATTGCTTGATGCGTGTGTAAAAATTGCATCAGAGTTTGTTGATCAGGAAATTATTGTTCGTACAAAAGGACGGAAATTCGGAGATTCTGGTGATATCATGAGTGGGCGAAATGGAGCATTCCTTGATGTACCTCTTATCGTACTCGTCAACAAAGGGTCGGCATCTGCTTCGGAAATTTTTGCTGGAGCGGTTCAGGATCACAAAAGAGGTTTGCTTCTTGGAGAAAAAACATTTGGAAAAGGATCTGTGCAAAATGTAATTCCGTTGTCGGATGGATCAAGCTTGAAAGTGACTATTGCTGAATGGTTGACACCAGAAGGGCGATCAATACATGAAGAAGGGATTGATCCAGATGAAATAGTTGAGATTTCTGATGAAGATTTTGAAAATGAAGAAGACACGGTGTTGCGTCGAGCCTTGGATTTAGTGGGAACAGATGAGATGACAGCCATTATGGAAGCAGAGGAAGTTGAAGAAGATAAGGAAGAAGAAATAGAAGGAGGACTCGAAACAGAAGAAGAAATAACTGAAGAATAAGTTGCCATTTTCTTTATTTTCTCTAGATTTCAAAGTGATGCGAAAGCTTCTAATACTCCTTGGATTCTGTCTTTTTTCAACCGCTCATGCAGAGGTTCCTTCAACATTGAATCTTATTTTTGAAGACCGTGCATTGACGATTAATTTTGAGGCACAACCAGAACTACTGCAACAAAGCGCACAGCATTATTTGATTATTGGAAAGGATCGTATTCCTGTGGACTTGGATCAAAATCTTCCCATGGAAAATGAATTTTTCTCTATTGAAACAGATTTTTATACAACCATTTCCCCCCAAAAGCTCGAGGAGTTTTTGAAATCAATGTCGATTATTCGAGAGAAACGGAGTAAACAATCGGTTGAAGTGCGTATTGAGGATAAAGAAGTGGTGTTTGATGGGACGCCTCGTGATGGGTTTTCTATTGAAATAGATCGTCTTATTGTTCTCATGAATGAAGCATTGCAAAAAGAGAAACGATTTGTGAGAGTGCCAGCAGAAAAAATATTTTCCGATGTAGTCGTGCATCCAAAACTCAAAAAGAAAGGTATTCAAGAAATTATTGCAGTTGGGGAATCAAACTTCACGGGATCATCGGAAGCCAGACGACAAAACATTATTGCGGGATCACAGAAATTTAACGGGGTGATTGTTCCACGAGATGGAATCTTTTCGTTCAATAAAATTCTCGAATCAGTGGAAGAAGAAGATGGATTTGTGAAGGAACTTGTGATCAAAGGTGACAAAACAGAAAAAGAGCTCGGAGGAGGTGTTTGTCAGGTTTCGACCACCGCTTTTAGAGCAGCGCTGTCGGGAGGACTTGTTATTCGTCAGCGTCGAAATCATTCTTATGCGGTGCCGTATTACAAGCCGTACGGACTGGATGCGGCGATTTATTTGGGGGCGTTAGATATGCGTTTTCGAAACGATACCCCAGGCTCAATCTTGATTCAGACATTTACCGAAGGAGATAATCTTTTCTTCGTATTTTATGGAACCGATGATGGACGGAAAGTTTCACTTTCTGGACCGTTTATCTCTGATTACAAAGAAGCGCCGGAAGCATTGGTCTACGAATCAGAAGATCTGCCATTGGGAGAAATGCAAGAAATTGGACAGGCACATGATGGCTTTCGAGCAGAGTGGATTCGTCGAGTAGAAAAAGATGGAGAAATTAAAAAAAGTCATTTTATTTCAGAATATAGAGCCTGGCCGGCCAAAAGATTGAAAGGAGTTTCTTATAAAATGGCGCAATGAAAATTCATTTTGTTGGGATCGGTGGAATAGGAATCTCTGGAATTGCACAATTTTGCAAAGAACGCGGAGACGAAGTAACGGGATCGGATATTGTCGAAAGCGAAATTTTTCCAGCTCTTCAAGAATCGGGCATCAGTATTTCCGTTCCTCAAAAAGCAGAAAATATTTCTTCAGATTGTGATTTAGTAATCTATACGGAGGCGGTAGATGAGAATAATCCAGAGAGAGTCTCGGCCAAAGAAAAAGGGATTCGTGAGATGTCTTATTTTAGGTTTCTCGGAGAACTCTCGGCAGAGTTTCATACGATTGCGGTTGCGGGAACTCATGGCAAAACAACAACCTGTGGACTTATTGCGGCTGGAATGAAAGGGAATCAATTTGATCCGACATTTTTTGTGGGATCAACATTGGCAGAATTTAATGGTTCAAATTTTCATTTGGGCACAAATGATTGGATGGTGTGTGAGGCATGTGAATATCGTAATAATTTCCAATATCTCAAATCCGAAATTGTCGTTCTCACCAACGTCGAATGGGATCATCCGGATAGTTACCCAACGGAAGAAAGTTACTTTGAAGCATTTCGATCATTTGTTGAGGATGCCAAACTGGTTATTTATCATAGAGGAGATGAGGGTGCGGAGCGGGCTCTTGAGAAATTCAAAGGAGAAAAGTTCTCTATTCCCGCACAAAGTCCAAATAGTTGGGAATCGTTGCTTCAGCTTACTGGACAGCACAATTATGATAATGCGACACTATCATTAGCTCTTGCGCACAAACTGGAATTGAATCTCGAACAATTCAAAAAAGGACTAGGAATGTTCACGGGAGCCGGACGACGACAAGAGCTTCTTGGAACAAAAGATGGTATTCATATCTACGATGACTATGGACACCATCCCACTGAGATTCGGGCAACACTGTCAGGACTTCGCGAGAAATATCCAGATAGTCGCATTGGACTTATTTATGAACCGCATCAGTTTTCTCGGACGAAACAGTTTTTTGAGGAATTTGTAGAAGCGCTTCGATTGGCAGATTTTACCGCCTTGTTCCCGATTTATGAAGCACGAGATAGCGAAGAAGATAAACAGTTTCGAATTGAGAATTTTCTCACAGCAGAACCTTCTTTCTCTCTTGTGACAACGAAGGCAGACGCGCAAGAATTTCAAAAAAATCTCCGAGAAGGAGATGTTTTATTGTTTATGGGAGCGGGAAAAATTTCAGTATTTGGGAGAGAGTTTTTTGCGTGAGGCGATTGCTTCGGCGGATATTTTTTTTGCGAGTGGCTTGAGATAGGCATTTTCTGAAAAAATCTTCTTTTCCAACCATTTTGGAAAAATATCCTGAGTAAAGGTGAAACTTCTAAAAATGAAATAGAGATAACAGGTTTCGTATTTCTTTTTTTGTGAATTCTTGTGCGCGGAAAGAGCGTTGTGAACAATGTCAGAAGCTTTTAGGAAAGGGGCAAGCGCATTTCCAGAACGTGTGATGCGTTCAATATAATCTGCAGAAGATTCTCGAAAGTTTTCGCCCCTTCGTCGTGTAAGAATTTGCCCAGTTTCAATAATTTCTTCCATTTCTCCTTTTGGAAATTTGAGTTTTTTGAGGAGATGGCGAATAGTGTCTTCGTCTCCTTTCTTATCTTCACAAAAATCATGAAACATTCCTGCCAAAACAATGGCACGTTGTTTTGTTTCGAGATGCGCGAGGTAAAGTTTATCTTCTGCTGATATTTTTTTATTAAATTTCCCTTCGTTCAAGATTCCTAATGCAATAATAGGAACACCCAAGAGATGATTGATTTCGGGTTCTTTGTGTCCAGAGACAGGATTTTGTGCACTCACACGAAAATCAAATTCCCCAAGATCATTTCGATATTGTTCTGCGAGGAACGCGATCACGCTTTTTACAATTGTAATATCTTTTTTGGAAAATCCTTGTTGGGCCATCGCCCAGAATAAAATATTTTTTTGGTATTCAAATTCATTTTCTCCTCCAGAATTATCAGTGCTTCCAAAAGTCCAAAAAGTGGATTCTTTTTGCCCAAGAATATGTAATAAGCCTTGCTCGTTTTTCTTCATAATTTCCCCAAAGTCTATCATTCTTTTGTAATTACTCAAATTTTTTGTTTAGAAAAAGTTTATTTCTTTATTTCTTCATACACATTTACTTGAAATCGTTCGATAAGTTTTTCTTCCCCTTGAAGAGCATTATCTATTTTTGTAATAGTAGCTTTCATAAGATGCTGACATTCCATTGGAATAAAAAATTGAAATCCAACACTTGTACGGGGACCGTTTTTTTTTGATTCTGGGTTTTCTTTATAAGTATCAGTTCGAGAATATTCAGTGTATTTATATCCGAGAGATTTGAAGGTTTTATTACACAAATGATCAGCTCCATTTGGATTGTTTGGGTGTGAGGGAGGGGGTTCAAATTCCTTCTCTGCAGTGAATTGATTGAGAATTACTTGACCAAATAATTCAAAAGGAACGCCCAGTGTGTGGAGTATTTTTTGAGTAACAGTTTTTTTCTGTTCAACTACAGGAGGCTCTTCATTAGTATCAGGAATCTCTTCAGAAATAAAATTCTTTAAGACGCACTCAATTACAATTCGCGGATTTTTATTCATAAAAGACAATCTACAGTTCCAATTGTTCGTCGACCTTTTTTGCAAAGTCTGTATCAACTTCAACCATTTCTGGCCATGTTTCACAGGCATGAATAGCTGTTGCCCTTGCCTTATCTTGATCGGTTGGTTTGTGAGTATCTAGGTGGCTGCTCATAATAAAAAATTAAATCATGGGTTTTTTACCCTTATTAAAACCTTTTGTCAAATGGCTTCTAAAATTGACTTTCCTGCTTCTTTGAGCACAATTCATAAGAATAAAAACAATTCCTATGGTAGAAAAACCCACCGTCAAAGCGCTCTATCGAGAAACAAAAACCTATTTAAACAATGAGATCAAGATCTCTGGATGGATCAGAACCGTACGATCATCCAATGCGTTTGGATTTATTCAATTGAACGATGGAACCTTTTTTCAAGGCGTACAGGTGGTGTTTGAAAAAGAACTTTCCAATTTTGATGAGATTGCGAAGTTTCCTATCGGAGCCGCGATCAATGTGGAAGGAAGATTGGTAGAATCTCAAGGGGGAGGGCAAGTATTTGAAATTAAAGCAACAAGTGTTTCACTTGAGGCAGACTCAGATGCAGATTTTCCGCTCCAAAAGAAACGACATAGTCTTGAGTATCTTCGAACAATTGCCCACTTGCGTCCACGAACAAATACTTTCCAAGCGGTGTTTCGACTTCGATCAGTGTTGTCTCATGCGATTCATTCCTTTTTCCAGGAACGAGGATATATCTACGTCCACACGCCAATTATTTCAACCAGTGATTGCGAAGGAGCGGGGGAAATGTTCCAAGTGTCCACACTTGATCTCAAAAATCCTCCCAAAACGGAGGACGGGGAAGTAGATTTTTCAAAAGACTTTTTCGGCAAACCGGCGGGGTTGACCGTGAGTGGACAGCTTCAAGGTGAGGCATACGCACTCGCATTCAAAAATATTTACACCTTCGGACCGACCTTCCGAGCCGAGAATTCAAACACTTCTCGACACGCGTCTGAGTTTTGGATGATGGAACCAGAGATTGCCTTTGCCGACATCAATGACAACATGGATTTGGCAGAAGACATGATGAAATACGTAATCGATTACGTACTAAAAGAATTGCCCGAGGAGATGGAGTTTTTCAATAAGTTTATTGATGAAGGCATTTTGGATCGTTTGAAAAACATTGTCGACTCGAAATTTGAACGGATGACTTACACCGATGCGGTGGAACTCCTCGAAAAATCAGGAGAGAAATTTGAATTTCCCGTCAAATGGGGGATTGATTTGCAGAGTGAGCACGAGCAATACATTTGTAAAAAATTTGGAAAGCCTGTATTCGTCATTGATTACCCAAAAGACATCAAGGCGTTTTACATGCGGTTAAATGAGGATAATAAAACAGTTGCCGCGATGGATCTCCTTGTCCCAGGAGTGGGAGAAATTATTGGTGGATCGCAACGAGAAGAACGGCTCGATATTCTTGATTCCAGAATAAAAGAGATGGGGCTCGATCCAGCAGATTATGGATGGTATCGAGAATTGCGGAAATACGGTGGTGTGAAACACGCGGGATATGGACTTGGATTTGAGCGACTGATTCAGTACATCTCTGGCATGGGAAATATTCGGGATGTGATTCCGTTTGCGCGGACACCGAAGAATGCGGAGTTTTAAAAAATATTTTACTTTTTATTTATATTAGTATATACTTTGTATATCCAGTATAGATTATGAAAACACAAATTTCGAAATGGGGAAATAGTTTAGCATTTCGCATTCCAAAGGCGTTTATTCTGCAATTAGATCTTGTTGAAGGAGAGGATGTTTTTTTGTCTTTAAAAGAAGACTCTCTTATCTTGAGACCGAAAAAATATGAATTAAAAAATCTTGTTGATCAAGTTTCTCAGAGTAATATTCATTCAGAAACGGATTGGGGTGGTACTCTTGGTCAAGAAATATGGTAAAAAAAGAATATGTTCCCGACAGAGGAGACATTGTTTGGCTCAATTTCACGCCTCAAGCGGGGAAAGAACAATCAGGAAAACGACCAGCGCTCATTCTTTCTCCGAAATTGTATAATGAAGCCGTGGGATTAGCGCTTGCTTGTCCTATAACGAACCAGATTAAGGACTATCCTTTTGAAGTAGCATTACCGAAAAAATTTACAATTACAGGTGTCGTTTTGATAGACCACGTAAAGAGCATTGATTGGAATGCTCGGAATGTGCGATATATTGAGTCTGTTTCTGCAAGGATAATGGATAAAGTTTTTGGAAAATTGAGAACGTTGTTGTGAAAAAGTAGTTGATATTTTCCGTTTGCGCGGACACCGAAGAATGCGGAGTTTTAAAAACCAGATTGAATAATATGTGTTTCATCTGTTCCATCCTCAAGAACAGCTATCATTCGCGTGGCTATTCCCTGGTTGCTTTGTAAAAATATTCGCTTAACTCTTTTTTGATCAATTTTATTTACCTTCAAAGATTGCAATATTTCTTCCTTGTAGGCATTGACTTCCTTATCCTCAAAAATATCTACATCCTCCTTTTTTAAATCTTCTTTAAGAGCTTTTTCGCTTACTCCATATTGTCCTATAACTTGAAATACGATTTCGGAAAAAATTATTTCTTGTTTTCCAGTTTCAGGAGTTGTCATTTATTAGTTTTTAAAAATACGAACACTAAATAAACGATAAATCACCTTTTGTCAATCATTTGTCATTCTAAACTATGTGCTCAATCTGTCTGCCAGTTTTTATGATTTGACCCTGAAATAAATTCAGGGTGACATAAGCACAGTTTGACTTTCCCTTCATTTTCACGAGAATTTACACCGAATTTATTATTCATTATTCATTCCTCATTAATCATTATAAAAATGTTACGCACACACACCAACGGCGAACTCAGGTCATCTCATATTGGAGAGGATGTGAATCTCTGCGGTTGGGTGAATAACAGGAGAGACCACGGAGGAATTATTTTTATTGATCTTCGGGATCGATACGGACTGACACAAGTGGTCTTTGATCCCAAGATTTCCCCAGAGGCACATAAGTTGGCCGAATCTATTCGTTCCGAATGGGTACTGGAGTGCAAAGGAAAAGTGCGAGATCGTGGCGAAGGGTTGCACAATGACAAGATGGAAACAGGAGCGATTGAAATCGCAGTAAATGAACTCACGGTGTTCAACAAAGCAAAAACACCACCGTTTGAAATCGATAAAGAAATTAAAAACGAGGACCTTCGATTGGAATACAGGTATCTCGATCTCCGTCGAGATCAAATGCAAAAGAACCTAAAACTCCGACACGAGATGTGTTTGGTGATTCGGAATTACTTTGATTCGCGTGAGTTCTGGGACGTGGAAACACCGATCATGGTCAAAGGAACACCAGAAGGTTCGAGAGAATATCTCGTGCCTTCGCGTCTGCATCCTGGGAAATTTTATGTTCTACCACAGTCTCCACAGCAATTGAAACAACTGTTGATGCTGGGGGGAATTGATCGATATTTCCAGATTGCGCGATGTTTCCGAGATGAGGATTTGCGAGGAGACCGGCAACCAGAGTTCACGCAATTTGAGTTGGAGATGAGTTTCGCCGATCAAGATGATGTGATGGACGTGGTGGAAAACTGCTTCTACGAACTCAACGAGAAGTGTGCACCAGACAAAAACTGGAAAGGAAATCTTGAAGATGGAAAGTTCCCACGATTCACGTGGAAAGAATGTATAGAACGATGGGGAAGCGATAAACCAGATGTTCGATTTGGTCTTGAATTTGATGCTATCACTGAAGAATGTAAAGACTGCGGATTCGGAGTTTTTGAAAACTCTGCGTACGTAACGACATTGAAATTGTCCAAAAGTGTTGGAGAACTCTCTCGAAAAGATATCGATGACCTCACCGACTTGGCGAAACAAAACGGGGCATTGGGACTCGCTTGGTATCGCGTGGGAGAGGAATCAGGACCGGTGGCGAAAAACGGAAAATCAGAATTTTTATCTGCCCTCAAAAAGAAAACAAAAGCAGAAGACGGGGATTTGATTTTCTTTGGAGCGGGTGAATTTGTCTCAGCCTCAGAACCTTTGGGAGCCGTTCGTTCAGCACTGGGAGACAAGTTTAACCTCAAAGATCCGAACGAGTTTGCGTATTTGTGGGTGTATGACTTTCCTCTTTTTGAAAAGAAAGACGACGGCTCAATGCAATCAGCGCATCATCCGTTCACCAGTCCGCACCATGATGATTTGGAACATCTTGAATCAGCACCGATGAAGGTGCGATCCTACGCGTACGACATCGTGCTCAACGGTGTAGAACTGGGAGGAGGATCAATCCGAATTCATGATCCGAAGCTGCAAAAGAAGATGTTCGATGTGCTTGGACTTACGGAGGAAGAAACGCAGATGAAGTTTGGACATATCTTAAAAGCCTTTGAATACGGATGTCCGCCACATGGTGGATGTGCGATGGGGCTTGATCGAGTGGTGATGATGTTTGCCGACGAACCGAATATCCGGGAAGTAATGGCGTTTCCAAAGAATCAATCCGCTCAAGACTTAATGTTGGGTGCTCCTTCCGTCATGCCAGAAAAGGAAGTGATGGAGCAGAATATTACAATAATTAATAATGAATAGTTAAGAATGAATAATGATGAATAAAAATCAATTGTATTTGGATATTCAAACAAGAGGTTCAGGACACAGTCCTGAACCTGCGTAAGTTGTTTTTATAGAAGGGAATCTAATCTAATTCAGAATGAGTGTGTCACTCGTTCCATGACTTTTGAAAATGTTTTGGACCGAGTAAATATACTCGCTCCGGCGGGGGGTTAAACAACAAGCAGAATTTTCTCAACAACAAATCCAACTCCTTCAAGAAATTTCGGAGAAACTAAACAAATAAAACAACCATTGTCATTCCGAGCGTAGTCGAGGAATCCCTTTAGTCAGCACACGATAAAAGAAGGGATCCCTCCGCGTTGGTCAGGATGACAGGGGGGATTACTTTTTGAGTTTCTGCTCCAAATCATGCACCTCGTCTCGCAAGAGTGCCGCTCTTTCGAAGTCCAAATTCTTCACGGCCATATCCATTTCCATATTGAGTTCTTTGATCATGCGTTCGATCTGGTCATGTTTCTTGAGCTTATCAAAGTTCCGCGTCTTACCTCCAGAGAGGTCCTTGGAGATGTCTATAATCGCTTTTTTGATCGTAGTTGGTGTAATGTTGTGTTTCTTGTTGTACGCTTCCTGAATCGCACGACGACGATCAGTTTCACTAATCGCTTCTTTCATGGCTGGGGTATTTTTGTCAGCATACATGATGACGTGTCCTTCTTCATTTCTCGATGCTCGTCCAATTACTTGAAGTAACGCATCCCGCGAACGGAGGAATCCTTGTTTATCTGCATCCAAGATACAAATGAGGGAAACTTCTGGTAAATCAAGTCCTTCTCTGAGCAAATTGATTCCCACAACCACGTCTATTTTTCCACTTCGTAGTTCTGTTAAAATCTCAATTCGTTCCAATGTTTCGATTTCCGAGTGTAGATATTTTGCTTTCACGCCAGCTTCGATTAAATATTCAGACAAATCTTCGGCTGACTTTTTGGTTACGGTTGTAATCAAAACACGATCACCTTTTTTAATCGTTGTTCTTACTTCATTTAAGAGATCATCAATCTGATTTTTCGTTGGACGAATTTCGATTTGTGGATCGAGGAGTCCAGTAGGACGAATAATCTGCTCGGCAAAATCTTTTTTATCACAGTTTGCGTGTTCATATTTCCCAGGGGTCGCGGAAACATAAATGGCTTGCTGGACGCGATTTTCGAATTCCTCAAATTTCAATGGTCTGTTGTCAAGTGCGGAAGGAAGTCGAAATCCATGTTCCACAAGTGTGTCTTTTCGACTGAGGTTCCCATTAAACATTCCTCCGATTTGTGGAATAGAAATGTGTGATTCATCTACGAAGCACAAAAAGTCATCGGGAAAATAATCGAGCAAAGTTGCGGGTGGTTCACCAGCTTTTTTGCCTGACAAATATCTGGTGTAATTTTCAATTCCATTCACATACCCCATTTCTCTTAACATTTCCAAATCATACGTGGTTCGTTGTTTAAGCCGATGCGCTTCGAGTTTCTTTCCCAACTTTTCAAGTTCTTTTAAACGTACATCGAGATCTTTTTCAATTTCTTTTATACATCGTTCCACTTTATCGGGCGTGGTTACTTGGTGCTTGGCTGGGAAAATTACGACTTCATCTACTTCTACAAAAATTTCTCCAGTGAAAGCATCAACTTCAGAAATCTTATCCAAATTATCCCCCCAGAATTCTAACTGATAGGCAGAATCAGAATTCGGCATAAAGATTGTAATGACGTCTCCCAACACTTCGAATGTTCCGCGTTGCAAATCCGTCTTTGTTCGCTCGTACTGAATATCTACCAACTTTCGCAAAAATTCTGTCCGTGGATAATCTTTTCCCTTTTTGATCTTAAAAGACAGCGCTTCATACGTCTCCACATCTCCCAGTCCATAAATACAAGAGACTGAGGAAATAATGATGACATCTTTACGCGTTAATAAATTCACGGTCGCTGCGTGTCGAAACTTTTCAATTTCTTCATTAATGGTCGCTTCTTTCTCAATAAAGGTATCAGTCCTTGGCATATACGCCTCCGGTTGATAATAATCGTAATAACTCACGAAATATGAAATTGCGTTATCCGGAAAAAATTGCTGAAATTCTGCACAGAGCTGTGCAGCCAGTGTTTTATTATGCGCGAGAATCAGTGTTGGTCTCTGTGTTTTCTCGATGATGTTTGCCATGGTAAAGGTTTTCCCCGTTCCCGTTGCCCCCAGCAAAGTTTGATGACGAAGTCCGTTTGTGAGTCCCTTTTCTAATTTCGCAATAGCCGTCGGTTGATCACCGGTGGGTTGGAAATCCGAAACTAAGTTGAAGAGTTTCTTTGTCATAATTTATGGACAATCAATTCTGACGGAAAAACGTGTTTTTGGCAAGGAAGAAGTAAGTCGACGAGCTTTAGAAGAGTCTAAAAGTTTAAGAGTTAAAAAGTTTTAAATCGCAAATCGTAAATCACAAATTCCCAAAACCCCCTCTAAATAAAGCTCAGAGCAATAATTTTTCTGCGATGTGGGGGAAAAGGCTAATCTTTACGTCCTCCGTTAATGAGGAGGTAAAGAGCGGAAAGTCCAATAAGGACATATGCGATCGTAATGATGGTTGTGAGACTTCCAAAGACAATTTGAATAATGTCCATCTGGAAGAGCCCCATCAACCCCCAATTTAACCCCCCAATAATGAGAAGTACGAACGCGATTTTCCCTAGTTTATTATAGTGCTTCATGGGAAATAGGATAAGAAGCATCCCTCACTATGGGGGAACACGTTTAAAAAGTCAAAAAACTCACATCCTCATCCCCAACTTGATTGGGGACCTAGTCCTTTAAAAAATTCCTTATTTCAAAGGAAGGACATGCTTCGCGAGAATGAGGGGGGGGAACTTATTTGTCTTTATTGTATTTTTCCAAAAAGTTTTCGGCAACTGATTTTCCTTTCTTAAAAATACGGAGTCCTACTTTTTTGGATTTTGCACGGTTTTCTTTTGAAGACAAAAGCAGCGAAAGAGCAGATCCAACGGCTCCTCCGACAACAATACCGGTGAGTAAATCGTTCTTTTTCTTTTTATCTGCCATTTTTAATGCATATTAAATATTTCTCCTAATTATACCACGAGTTAGACCTCTTTGTCAAACGTTGCACGCAGTTTTGCCCCGCATTTTGACGTTACATTTTGGGTTACATTCTCAAAATGTTCTTTGAGCGTCTTTTCGTCGATGGTTCCTTTTGGAGATTGGAATTCGAGATGGAAGGCTAAATTCTTCAGCCCTTTGCCTAATTTTACCGCATCAACAAACTCATCAAAGAGTTCTACATTGCGTAATAAATCAGAGGACTCTCGCATGACTTTTTCCAAATCAGCCATTGGAGTTCTCTCGTCCATGACAAGTGATACGTCGAGAAATACTGATGGAAAAGAAGATATCTTTTTATATTTGAGATCAACGCTCTGTGTGCATTTGAGAAGTTTTGGAAGGTTTATTTCCGCAAACACAAAGGAAGAATTTCTTACAGGATGGACGCTTGGATGAAGGACTGACAACTCTCCAATGTGCACATCGCCTATCCAAATTTCAGCGGACTTAGAGGGATGAACATAGGGTTTGCACTGGCTTGTGGGGCGAAATTCTCCGTACACATTGAGTGTGTGTAAAAGTTGTACGATACCGTCCTTCACGGTAAAAAAGAGATCATTTTCTTTTCCGCCAATCTCGGCAGCCATAACGGCAAAATGAGATTCTTCCAGAGGAAGTACTTCTTTTGTTTTGATATAAGTTTTTCCGATTTCAAAGAGACTCAGTTTGTTGTGCGTTCGCAACTCTGATTCAATGTTTTTTACCATTGGGGAAATGAGTGTTGTTCGCAAGTGTGTATGTTGCTCTGACAGTGGATTGGCAACAGATACAAAGTTATCTTCGCCTGTGAAATCCTGATCAAATGTGTCAGCAAAAGAGTAGTTGTATACTTCCATTAAGTTTTTCGCTTCACAGAAATCTCGAATCTTCCATTCTAAATTTCGTAAATGATTTACTCTTGGAGGATGGATAGCGAGATCAGGAAGGCTTGCTTGGATATTTTCAAATCCATAAAGTCGAACAATTTCTTCAATCAAGTCTTCCGCAATGGCAATATCTTTGGTCGCTCTATTACTCGGGACATCTACTTGAAAGAGGCCTTTCTTTTCCTTCATTCCAAACCCAACAGATTGGAGTTTTGATTTTATTTCCGGATTTGAAATAGCTAATCCAGAAAGAGCTCTCACATGATTTGGATCAAGCGTGAGTGTGAGTGATTTTGCTTTTTTGGGATACGTATCCGTTAAAGGACCCTCAATTTTTGCACCCGAACAGCACTTCAAGACTTTCGCAATTGCACTCGTGAGCGCTTGTTCACACATCTGGGGATCGAGTGATTTTTCATATCGGATAGAGCTTTCAGACCGAAGACCCAATCGATGAGAAGTTTTGCGAACAGAAACGGGATCAAAGTTCGCACACTCAAAGACGATATTAGTCGTCTTCGTTGTTACCCCAGAGGACATTCCTCCCATAATTCCGGCAACTGAAAGGACTTTTTTTTCATCGGCAATCACGACATCTTCTGGTGTGAGTTCGTATTCCAGTTCATCAAGTGTAACGAGTTTCTCGCCCTGTCGTGCCTGACGAACGATAATAGCGCCTTCAACTTTACTGGCATCAAAAACATGCATCGGCTGACCGTGTTCAAAAAGAACAATATTCGTGATGTCGACCAAATTTGAAATAGATTTGGTTTCGAGATTTCCGAGGAGTCGTTGAGTGTCCACATCAGATGGAGTGATCTTGATTCCACTCATTTTCACCGAACAAAATCGCCGACATTTATCGGTTTCAATTTTCACTGTTTGAGAAGTGCCTTTTGAAGGGAATTTTACTTTTGGTTGCGATAGCTTTAACTTTCGTCCAAAAATCGCACTCAGTTCCAAAGCAAATCCATTGTGTCCCCAAAGATCTGGTCGGTGCGTGAGGGATTTATTATCAATATCAAAGAGAGAGTCTTTATTTCCCTCGATTACTTCTTCCAGTTCCGCAGTATGAAGTGTAATACTTTTTCCGACTTCCTCAGCCGAGAGTCCTTTGAGATCTACGAGTTCCTGAAGCCAGTTGAAAGAGAGTTTCATTAAGTCAGTTTACAGTTTATAGTTCACAGTTTACAGCAAAGATTGTAAAGATTTTCCAAGAAATGCTTCACATTCTGCAGGCAAAATCCAAATGCCGTGATCAGGTTCATCGCCTTGTGGAAGATTGAGTTCACTTCGAGAACAGATCATGCCTCGTGAAACAACGCCTCGAATCTCTCGCTCACCAATCATAAAATCTTCTCCGAGCACCGTTCCAACCGTTGCCACCGGCACAATAGCGCCAACAACAATATTCACACCACCACAGAGAATCTGTTCGGTTACTCCGTTTCCAATGTCTGTTTTTGTCACGCGCACCTTTGTCATTTTGGGATCCGGGTGTGCTTCGATTTCAAGAATCTTCCCAATCACAATTTTCTCATCGCAATTTTTTAAAATTTCTTTTTCTTCTGCGGGAAGATTGAGAACAACAGAAGTTGTCTCACAAGAACCGCAACATGATGATTTTTTTCCGCCGAATAGTTTTTTCCAAAAGCTCATAATTCAAATAATAAATTCCTCCAAATGGTACGAGTTTTCATAGAAAATGAAAGAGGGAGAGAACTTTGCAATTTCTAATGTGCAACATTAGACCTTCGAAAATTTTCCTATCAGAACCCCGCAAACAATCCCTATCAGAAATAAAAGCAAGGCGCCTGGTTCTTTTTTGGATAGCAAAATACCGATTATGGGGAGTGCTGGAGCAACACCAAAAATTATTTTTTTATTGATAGTTATCGTATCTTTTTTCGATTTTTTGCTCATGTCTTTTATAAAGTGGTGGCTCGAGACAGATTTGAACTGTCGACCTCTGGGTTATGAATCCAACGCTCTCACCAACTGAGCTACCGAGCCACTTCGTGAACTGGGTCGATTGTAGTTTTTCCCTCTCGAAGGTCAAATCAAAAGCACTAGTCCTCCCGCAAGAATTCCATACAAGAGCAACGGCCCAATGGTCTTCTTGAGAATAACCCCCTCCTGTCCCACGAGTCCGAGAACGGCACACCCAGCAACAATATTCTGAATACTCACCATGTTCCCCATCGCGCCACCGACATTTTGCAACGCCAAAATATTGGTTATCGAAAGATTGAGCGATTGCGCGGTAGCCAATTGAATTCCCCCGAAGGTGAGATTGGCGACGGTATTTGATCCAGAAAAAAATGCTCCGAGTGCGCCCAAAAATGGTGCGAAAAATTGCCATGTACTTCCGGTAATGTTCGCCAATGTTTCCCCCAAAATAAACACAGGAGCATTGTCACCAACCATCAGAAGTTTCACAAATACCAAGGCTCCAAAAAGGGCCAATGTGGGTTTTCTCATTCTTTTAAATGCTGATTTAAAAATATCGGATTGTTTGGTTCTGTTTACCTTAAGCACAAAGAAAGAGAGTAACACTATTAAAAGAAAAGGGACGAATGAGGGGACATACAACAAGGCATGAGACCAGGAAATATCTGTTCCCAGAATATGTTTCCACTGCATCACGAGAGACGGATTGATCAAAAAGTCACCGATTTCCGTTGCCCAACGAACAGAGAAATCAGTGGTCGTAAAAAAACGTTTTATCCCCAATGCGTCTATTCTCGTTATCAGCAAAATGATCACGGTTCCCATGAGTGGGAAAAAAGCTCGGAGAAGATGGGGGATTTTTTTCTTTTTCACTTTTTTGCTTTGCTGGAGCCCAATATTCCAACGCGCCAAGAGCACAGTTACACCGAGCCCAATCGCTCCCCCGATGAGAGCAGGGAATTCAATGCTGATAAAAGACAGGAGGGCGTAGGGAATCACACACGAAAGAATAGAGAGGTAAATGAAGCCAATGTTTTGACGAATGGTTTTCCATTTAATCAAAAAACGAAGGGCAAAAATTGGAATCACTAGCCCAATAACAGAATGAATGAGAGCTGTTTTATTTCCAATAGCTTCCAATGTTGCGGTTGCGAGTTCCAAATTTCCGAGTCCAAACCATGTTGGCATGCCCACCGCACCAAAGGAAACAGGAATGGTGTTCATCACCAGACAGAGCATTATCACTCGCACAGGATTAAATCCTAAACCGACGAGAATTGGTGCTGCTAAGGCTACCGGCGTTCCAAATCCACTCGTGCCTTCGATGAAAAATGCAAAAGCCCATCCGACAATCATTATTTGAGCCACTTTATTAGTGGTAATGGTTTCCAGCCACTGTTGAATTGTTTGCAGTGCGCCAGAATATTTCATTAACTGAAACAATAGTACCGCTCCCCAAACCACCAATATCGGAACGAAGGCCGTCAAAAGTCCGGCAATGACGCTGGCGTTTGACAACGTGAATCCACTCTCAAAATAGCAGAGTCGAAGTCCATACATCAACACCGCTGAAATTGGCAACGCAATAAAAGAAGGCACGCTTTTGTGCTTCGTCATCATCCAAATCAGAAGCGCTATTGGGGCTAGAGCAACGAAAAAATGAGTCATGCTCTATTTTTCTGTGTTTGGATCGAGAGGGTTTTTTCCAGTGAAAGAAAAATACATCACCAAAATCCCGAGAATTGCAGAAATCCATTGTCCAAAGATGTCCAAGAAAGAAAGAACAATCATGGCGAGTCCTAGGAAGAAAACAATCCGACGATCAACCGGAAGTTTCTTGATTTTGCCCTCTACTTTGTGAAACTCTGAAGAAATCTCATCGGTCGCTTTTTTCATAGTGGTTGGTCCCTCAGGTTTTGCCTCTTTTTGTGGCGCTGGTTTTGGTTCTGTTTTTTTAGGAGGTGTCATAGCAAAAAGGAAAATTTTCTTAAGTGTATGATACAAGCGAATTGAGTGCAAAACTTTTCTTATCTTGATTGCCTTTTCTCCAGAAATCCATACAAAGATTGCGACATGAATACTGATTTCTGGAAAGAACTCAAGCGTCCGATTCTCGTGCTGGCTCCAATGGCAGGATACACAGAGAGTCCGTTTCGACGATTGGTCAAAGAAATAGAACCCTCAACTATTCTCGTCTCAGAACTGATCTCAGCAGAAGCTCTTCGACGAAATAAAGAGAAAACGCTCCGTATGACAGAATTTACGCCAGAGGAAAAAGGGTATTATTGCGTGCAACTTTTTGGAAATGATGAGCAGGCGTTTATTGAATCTGCAAAAGTTGTTGAACAAATTGGCGCTGATGGTATTGATCTCAACCTTGGTTGTCCCTCTCCCAAAGTAATCGGATCGGGGCATGGTTCAGCACTTTTGAAGGATCCCAAAGCCACGGCAAAAATGATTGCCGCACTTGTGAAGTCCACAAAACTTCCGGTGTCAGTGAAAATGAGATTGGGATTTTATGACGATAAAGATCTCATTGAGACCGCCAAGAGTTTCGAAGCGGCGGGAATTTCAGCGCTGGCGATTCACGGAAGAACTACGGCACAGAAGTTTAGTGGGAAAGCAAATTGGGAAAAGATTTACGAAGTAAAAAAGCATTTAAAAATTCCTGTTATTGGAAACGGAGATATCACTTCAGCCACGATTGCAAAAGATCGATTAAAAAATCTCGACGGTATTATGATTGGTCAGGCGGCCTTGCGAAATCCGTGGATTTTTGCACAGTGTCGGGCGTTATTCGATGGGAAAGAAGTGCCACCAAAACCAACGTTATCCGATCAGCTCAATTTTTTCCGACGACACGCAAGACTTGCAGTGGAATATAAAAACGAGAAGTGGGCGATGACAGAACTCCGGAAACATTTTGCACATTTTGTGCGGGGAATTCCTCATGCCTCGAAGTTTCGTGATCGACTCATCCGTGTGGAAACATTAGCAGAAATGGAAGAGATTTTTGCAGAACTGGGATCCGGATCCTAGGTCGGATCCGGATCCCGAATTTGCATTTTCCTGCCAAAAATTTATGCTCGAAATCCCTAAAAATTTCCTATGAAATTTCTCAAACGAATATCACTTTTCTTGCTCGTAAATATTGCTGTGATTTTGCTTCTCACAGTTGTGGCGAGTGTTTTTAAAATTGATCTCTATTATCTCAAACCCTACGGACTAGATTTGAAAGCATTGCTTATTTTCTCAGCTATTATTGGATTTGCGGGAAGTTTTATTTCGCTGCTTCTCTCCAAGCAAATGGCGAAATGGATGATGAAGGTGAAGGTTATCAAAGAAGCGCATGGCGCACATGAAAAAAAATTAATCGAGGTAGTTTCACGGATTGCGGCACAATTGGGTATTCGAATGCCAGAGGTTGGAATTTATTCTTCTCCCGAAGTAAATGCGTTTGCAACAGGACGATCTCGAAATCATTCTCTGGTTGCGGTATCATCCGGATTGCTTCAAGAATTAAACGAAGATGAACTTGAAGGTGTGCTCGCACATGAGATGGCACATATCGCGAATGGAGACATGGTGACAATGACACTTTTGCAGGGAGTGATTAACACATTTGTTATCTTCCTTTCTCGAGTAGTCGCGTATGCTGTCATGAATGCTCTGGGAAAAGGAGGACGTGAGATGGGGTATTTCATGTACTACATTGTGGCGATTGTTTTCCAGATTATATTTGGAATGATTGCTTCGACGATCGTCTTTGCCTTCTCTCGACGGAGAGAATTCCGTGCTGATAGAGGTGGAGCTGAATTTGTCGGAAAAGCGAAAATGATTGCAGCGTTGCGGAAGCTGAGCACACTTACGGATCGTGTTGACCGGCGGCAGTCTTCACTGGCGACGATGAAGATCAGTGACAAACGTGGACGATTCGGAAAGATCTTTTCTACGCATCCTTCGATGGAAGAAAGAATTTTAAAATTAGAACAGCTTAAATAGTGATTTGGTGGTCTCGCCAGGAATCGAACCTGGATTACCAGTTCCGCAAACTGATGTTCTATCCGTTGAACTACGAGACCTCTAGAGCTGGTCGATTCTAGATTGAGAAAGGGGTTTGTCAATTTCACCTTTGGCATAAGACCATTCATTGACATTTACTCGAAAATAGTTACTTTTTGTTTAAGTTAAATTGAAATTATGCTACCGGAAAACAACGAAACAATTCAGGTTTTAAAAGGAAGAGAGCCGTTATCTCAAGTTTTAGAGGAAAGAGAAATGTTGGCACTTTTGGAAGAGGCTTTAAAAATATGGAACGAAATGGAGTCGGAACTAGTTGTTAAGGAATTTAAAAGTGAAAAAGAGAAAAGGGATCATTTAAAAAAATGCTTTAATGGAGAAATAAAATTTCCTTGGCACGCACAGGGACAATCTATCAAGATAACAGATAATAAGGTGGTAAAGGCAGCAATAGCTGCGGGAGGAATTGGAATACTCGGAGGGACTGCAACAGGGCGTCCTGAATACGAGAAGGATATGAACGAGAGAGAGAAGCTTCCGAAAAAAGAAATAAGAATTGATATTGGAAAGGATTGCAACAAGGATGCTATTTTGAGAGAAATTAAAGAAGTTCGAAAAGCACATCCATATGCTATTTTGGGTGTAAATGTTTTATATGCTATTGGAGATTTTGAGGAAATCGTGAGAGCTCTCGGAGAGGTTGGAAAGAAAAATAAAAAAGGAGAAGTAATAGAGGGTGGTGTTGATATTTTATATGTTGGAGCAGGACTTCCTTATGATTTATCAGAAATTATGGCAGGGAAGGAATTCAAGCATATGCGATACATGGCTATCGTAAGTAGTGCACAAGCGGTAAATTTATTAGAAGACACGAGTGAACGAAGTAGAAGCAAAGGACCTCGACGACCAGATGGATACGTCTACGAACACAAGGTGGCAGCGGGACATAATGCCAAGATAAATCCTCGAAAAGATAAATCAGCAGAGGAGCATATTAAAGAAATGAAAGAGGTAATAGGATATAAAAAAGATGGAAAGACATTGAATAAACCGATTATTTTTGCAGGAGGGGTGAAGTATGTAGAAGACGCGCAAAAAGCACTTCTTCCAGAAGAATATGGAGGAATGGGATTGAATGGTGTGGGACTTGGAACACGTGTGGTGATTACAGATGAATCTCCCATTCCAAATGAAACACTAAAATCAGTTCATCTTAATGCGGCTATTGATGTTATACGACGAGAAATATTTAGTACGACAAGATTGCCCTCTACTGGAAAAATTAATGAAAAAGAATTTTGGGCAAAAGTAGCAGAAGTAACAATCCCAACGAAAAAAAGATGCAATGATTGTCTTATAAAAGATGAAATAAGAAAAAAATACCCGCAACTCGCACATTGTCCGTTTATGAGCAATAAAGAGGCAGATATTGATCTTAAGTTTTGCCTTGGGTTCTTTTTGGACGCAGCGATTAAGGGAGAACCATGGGGTATTTATTTCATGAGTGCAATCAACGAACAAGATCCTATTTACAAGGATAAAGAGGGAGAAGTTCGAGTTCCTACGGTAAGCGAAATGGTCGAATACGTGATTCGAGGAAAAATTCCTGAATGGGCTTCAGAAGAAGATAGAATTGAGTAGGTATTAACTATTTCGTAATCTTCCCAAACTTTCGTTTCCCAACTTTTAAGACTTCACCACCACTAATTTTTACCGTGACATTTGGATCGTCTATTTTTTTATCATTAAAGGTGACCCCGCCTTGTTGAACCAGTCGACGCGCTTCTGATTTGGAAGGAGAAAAGTTCGTCACATCAGTAATGAGATCGAGAATTCCAATTTCTGATTTCCCGACTTTAAACTCAGGCATCTCGTCAGGAACTTCTTTCTTCACAAACTTCGTGATGAAATCCTGATGACCCGCTTCCGCTGACTTAGCGTCATGAAGCCATGTAACAATGTGTTTGGCGAGCGCGACTTTGGCATCTCGCGGAGTGTTTTTAATTTTTTTCTTCACCTCTTTCATATTTTCCTCGGTGAAGATTTCGTAGTACTGTTCCATGACATCATCTGGAATCGCCATGAGTTTTCCAAACATTTCCTTCGGTTCTTCATCAAGAGAAACGAAGTTGTTGTACGACTTACTCATCTTTCGTCCGTCGGTTCCATTAATAATTGGCGTCGCCAATACGAATTTCTCGCGATCATTATAAGTTCTCTGCAATGTTCTTCCCATGAGCATGTTAAACGTTTGATCAGTTCCTCCGAGTTCTAGATCTACATCCATCACCACAGAATCGTATCCTTGAAGCAGTGGGTACATGATCTCATGTCCGAAGATCGGCTTTCCGTCTTTGAGTCGTTTTTGGAACATATCTCGTTCCATGAGTTGTTGCACGGTAACCTTTCCCATGAGTTTCACGATGTCGGCGTAACTGAGTTTGTCTAACCAATCACCGTTGTATTTCACTTCGATTTTTTTAAAATCTAAAATTCTCCCCGCTTGTTTTTTCCAGTCTTCAAAGTTTTCTTTAATCTCTTTATCCGTCAAAACTGGGCGAGTGGTATCGCGTCCGGTCGGATCTCCGATTCGCACAGTTCCATTTCCTACGAGTAATATTACGTGATGCCCGAGGTCAGCAAATTGCTGTAACTTTTTCAGAACCACGCCATGTCCCAATGTTAAGAGCGATCCAGTTGGATCAATTCCGAGATAGAGTTTTATTTTTTTCTTTTCCATGAGTTCTGCCAATTTCTCGCTTTTGGGAAGAACTTCGGAAACTCCTCGAGATAACACTTCTTGAATTTCTTTTTTACTCATTTTGACTAAGATAGGACAGTGAAAATATTGCCACACAAGTTCTCGAAAATCAATTTTAAAGCGCTCAAAGCGGAGTTGTGGTTTTGGGTTGGATTTGGTGTTTTTCTCTTTGCCCTTGGGAAAGTGCTTGATGCACATGTGTTTAGTTTTATCGAAGAATATCTCCGTTGTCCGATTATTGATCATTATATTCTCTTTCTGACAGAAGAATTACTCTGGTGGATTTTGATCCTCTTCGCGCTTGTCACGGGGTACCGTATGTGGACTAATCCGGATAATCAAACGAAACTCCTTCCGGCGCTTTTTGCTCTCGTGGTGACGGGAATTTTGGCATTTGTTTTTAAATCTTTATTTGCGATCCCGCGGCCGTTTATAGAAATGAATCTCGTACCGTTGACCTATGCGCCGTCATTGAGTTTTCCTTCTTTTCATACGGCAGTGGCGTTTGCACTTATGATTCCGTTTATGCGTATTTCTCGTGTGATTGGAACAACGTGGTTTTTGTTTGCGCTTTTTATTGGACTGGCTCGTATCTATGAGAACCTCCATTACCCGTCTGATATTGCGGGGGGAATATTTTTAGGAGGAATCGTGGGATCATTTTTTTCACATCCAGACATCAAAAAAATTATCGAAGTGTTGTGGGAGGAGCTCGAGTTTCGAAGGCAAAGTTTACACTTTGTGGCCGGTTTTCTAGCGGTGTTCGCGCACTGGGCAGGATTTTTGCGATTGCGGCATATTGCGATTCTTCTCGTTGTAGGATTAATGATTTCGCTGCTTACGCAAAAAGGAAAATTGTCCTTTGTACAAAAATTACTCAAGTTCTTCGATCGCCCACGTGATGCCAATTTCCCTGGACGCGGAGCCTTTTATCTTCTACTCGGGATATTTATAACGTTTCTTCTTTTTCCAATAAAGATTGCGTATGCCGCTATTCTGATATTGTCAGTAGGCGATTCTCTTAATCGGCTTTTCGCGAGCAAGGTTCCCGGGCATTTGAAATTTCCATGGAACCGTCGAAAAAATTGTTTTGGAGTCAGTGTTGGAATTATTGCCGGAACACTGGTGGCGCAGTTTTTTGTCCCCATCGTGCCAGCATTTTTAGCTTCGGTGTTTGCCATTGTTGGGGAAACCGTTCCGTTTCGATTCGGAAAATTCTACATTGACGATAATATTTTTGTCCCACTCATTGCGGGTGGTGTGTTGTGGGTGTTGGTGTAATGAATAATGAAGAGTGAAGAATGAAAAAAATACTAATAGTCCTTTGTCATTCCGGCTTGTCCGGAATCGGTTGAAAATTTGGCACAGTGTTGAGAGCGTCAGCGCGATACTTGTGAAAGTGATTCGCTGCACTCTGTATACAGACGGACAATTCGTCCGATCCTGGGCAAGCCAGGATGACGGCCCCTCATTAAACAATAAATGTGTTCAATAATTCTTTCTAACTTTTAAACGCTTAGACTTTTTGACTTACTTGCTTCTTCCCAAAGCACTCCTTCAAAAATGTTCCGGTGTGACTTTTAGAATTATTCGCAACGTCTTCAGGCGTTCCTGTGGCAATGAGCTGTCCGCCAAGAGTTCCTCCTTCTGGTCCCAAATCAAGCAAATAATCACATGATTTAATCACGTCGAAGTTGTGCTCAATAACAATCACGGAGTTCCCTTTGTCCACCAATTTTTGCAATACCGATAAGAGTTTTTTCACATCAGAGAAATGAAGTCCAGTTGTCGGTTCGTCGAGTACGTAAATGGTTTTTCCTGTGGCTTTTTTCATCAATTCAGTTGCTAATTTAACTCGCTGAGCCTCTCCTCCAGACAAGGTTGTCGCGCTTTGTCCAAGATGAATATAACCCAATCCGACTTTCTCGATTGCCTGGAGTTTTTGTTCAATGTGTGGAAAGTTCGCAAAGAATTTTGCGGCTTCTTCTACCGTCATTTCCAAAACGTCAGAAATAGATTTTCCACGATAAGTGATTTCCAATGTCTCTTCATTATATCGATGCCCAGTACAGACTTCACATGGCACGTAAACATCTGGCAAAAAGTGCATCTCAATCTTCTTGATCCCATCCCCGCTACAGACTTCGCAGCGTCCGCCTTTAACATTGAAACTAAACCGTCCGGCATTGTATCCTCGCACCCTGGCTTCTGGCACCTGAGAAAACACTTCTCGGATATCCGTAAAAACACCGGTGTAGGTGGCTGGATTTGATCGAGGAGTTCGCCCAATAGGACTCTGGTCAATTGAAATGAGTTTATCAAGTTGATCCATTCCCGTTACCTTATCATGGGCCCCTGATGGTTTTTTGGCACGATTAAGTTCTCGAGCCAAGGTTGGTACTAAAATTCTATTAATCAAGGAACTTTTTCCACTTCCAGAGACTCCTGTTACCCCTACCAAAACTCCCAAAGGAATATCAGCGTTTACATTTTGTAGATTATTTTCTCGTGCATTTGTGATGGTTAGTTTTCCAATCGGTCGACGGCGTACTTTTGGGATACGAATGCTTTGTCTTCCAAAGAGGAAATCAGCGGTTTCTGATTTTACATCTTTCATCTTTTTTAAGGTTCCGGCGTACACAAGTTTTCCTCCGTGCATTCCAGATTTTGGTCCAATTTCTATAATATAATCAGCTGATTTCATCGTGTCTTCATCGTGTTCCACGACAATCACGGTGTTTCCGAGATCTCGTAGGTGTTTCAATGTTCCAATCAATCGATCATTGTCTCGTTGATGGAGCCCAATAGAAGGCTCATCAAGAACATAGAGTACTCCTTGGAGTTGTGATCCGATTTGCGTAGCCAACCGAATTCTCTGTGCTTCTCCTCCCGACAACGTGTTTGCGGCTCGAGAAAGATTGAGATATCCCAGTCCTACATTTTCTAAAAATCCTAATCGATCTATTAATTCTTTTTGAATGGGTTTGACGATGTTTTCTGTTTCCTTTGTCATTTTGAGTTTTTGTGCCCAGTTTTTTACATCAGGAACAGGCATCTGTGTGATGTCGGCAATAGCTTTATCTCCGACAAATACATTTTGTCCGTAGACATTGAGTCGAGTTCCATTACAGTCTCCACACGTTTTTTCACTCATAAATTCGTTTAGTTTTTTCCGTACAAAATCAGAGTCAGATTCGTTATATCGTTTCTCCGTTTGTTCAATGAGTCCCGGGAAACTTGCTTCAGTGGTTCTATTGTGAAAGGCTCCTCGTAATTTAACGTTGAATTTTTCCTCTCCAAATCCTGCAAACATTTTATCCAAAACGTCAGGCTTAATATCGTTAATCGGTTTATCAATAGAAAATCCATATTTTTCTCCGATGGACTCAAGCAAGGAGAAATACCAATTCTGCGCATTGGTTCCCAAACTTGCCCATGGCAGAATTCCTCCTTCTCGAATAGAAAGATTTGAATTGAGTGCATTGTCTCGATCTACCTCCAAACGGTATCCCAATCCATGACAGGATTCACAGGCCCCATGAGGAGAGTTAAAAGAAAAGAGTCGTGGCTCAATGGGGGGAAAAGAAAATCCGGTTTCCGGATCTGACAAGTGTTCAGAAAACAAAGAGTCTTCTTTTTTATCTACGTTGTAGACAACTAAGATGCCTTCTCCAAATTTAAGAGCCGTTTCTACAGAATCGAGCACTCGCAATCGGTCATCATTTTTTTCTTCCACTTCTTCTCCCGAAGAAAGCTTCACATATTTTTTTGCATAATCAGCTTTTACCAAACGATCCACAATTACTTCAATGTTGTGTTTCTTTTTGGGATCAAGTTCGATATCTTCATTGATAGTCGTCTCGTAGCCATCTACTCGCAAACGCACAAAACCCGCTTTTTGGATTTTTTCAATAATATGTTTGTGTTCTCCTTTTTTTCCACGGACCAATGGCGCGAGTACCATGAATTTCGTTCCAGTTTCCCATCTATCGAGTGCATCGAGAATTTGCCCAGGGGTTTGTTTTTCCAGTATGCGTCCATTTTCTGGATTAATTGGCGTTCCGACTTTGGCGTACAATAATCGCAAATAGTCATACATTTCTGTCACAGTACCAACGGTAGACCGTGGATTTCGGGGTGCGGTTTTTTGATCAATTGAAATAGCAGGAGACAATCCATCGATAGAATCGACCTCTGCCTTTTCTTGCAACTGCAAGAATTGTCGAGCATAAGTTGAAAGACTCTCCACATATCGACGCTGTCCTTCTGAATAAATGGTATCGAAGGCAAGTGAAGATTTTCCAGATCCAGAAACTCCAGTAATAACGGTGAGTTTTTCTCGAGGAATTTCTATATCAATATTCTTTAAGTTGTGCATACGAGCGCCACGAACGACGATATTTTTAGTCATGAATTTTCTTGAGCGAAAAAAAATCGCAGACAATGTCCGCGACCGGCGGAGCGTAGCAATTGAATTGCTTTTTGTCAAAAGTTTTGGTATAATAAGGGGATGGGTATCGAAAAACCAGATCAATGGAAATATTCGAAGGAAAAGATGAATAATCTTCTTGGCGATGCTGATAAAGCACAAGAAGCCGTTGAGAAAACCATCGGAGTGGATAAAAACAAAGCAAAAGAAGAAGCCCTTCAGTCATCTTCACAAGAATTGGTAGCGATGAATACCAGTATTGTGGAATCGCAATCAGTTAGGAACACTGAAGATGTTAAAAATGCAAAAACATTTGTAGCAAATCTTCCAAAAGAGATTCAAGATACACTTGGTTTATTGAGTTACAACACTTGGTCAGGGGAAGACGTGGCATAATAAAAAGAGATCACTGCTTTCGCAAGGATAAGTTCGTCCATCAGCTCATAAATTTATTGGGGCTCACTTATTTCTCCAAAAACACGTTGAATAATTGTTTCCGCGTTTCTTCTATGGAGAAGTATTTTTTTACGAATATTTTTCCTTCTTCCGTAAAGACATGTGCTTCATCTGGATGATCAGCAAAAAATCCAATTTTTTCTGCCAAACTCATAGCATTTTGTGTTTCTACAATGAGAGAATGCGAAAGTTTTTTTTGAGTCTTTGTTTCGAGAAATTGTTCGTAATTTCGTATGATGTCGCGAGGACCGGTTTCATCAAATACTAATACCAGCTTATTCATCACCAAGCCTTCAATCACCGTACGTCCAAACGTTTCAGGTTCGGTAGGGAGAACAAGTGCACAATCAGCTTTGACCAACTCTCCAAAAGGATCATCAACTTCTCCTACGAAATGCACATTTTTAAGATTTCGGTCTTTTGCAAATTTCTTAATATCTCGTTCATATTCTTCGGTTCTCGAATCTTCGGGAAAAGAGCTTCCGACAATAAAGAACTGGAGATCGGGATTTCGTTCTTGAAGTAAGTCAGCTACCTGAAGCGCAAATATTTGTCCTTTTCGTGGATCGATTCGTCCCATCATGAGAATGTTTTTGATTTCTTGTGGCGGATGACTCTCTGGCACTTTTCGAAAATTAATACCATTCTCAATTAAGCGCATTTTACGGTAATCTGATTTGCGAATATGCGTTCGGAGATATTCTCGGCACGACGTAGAATTGGCAATAATAAGCGTGCATTTCCGAGCAATGTTTCGGAGCAAAAACCTTGGAATCGTGAAATCATGAATCATCACAATCCATTTTCCAGGAAGAAAAAAGAACGTCTTTACTAAAAACATCACAAAGTGAGTGCGGGGGGTATTTGAAAAAAATTGTCGGGCGTTGTGTTGTTTCGCAAGATTTTTGAGTTTTTTGGCCGACTGAAGCAAGAGAAATACCGCTTTTATTTTTTCCAAAAAGCCACCTCTTACAGAAGGGAAAAGAAAGTCTTGTACATCTACTCGTTCTGGAAGAAGGTCACGATATTCCTTTGCTTTTGCACCAACGATAAGTGGGGAAAGTTGCCTGAGCTCAGTGGGACTCAGACTATGAAGGAAATCGAGTGTGAATCGTTCGGCACCTCCAACGGTTTCGGCTTGTTCAAGAAAAAAAGTTTTTCGTCGCATCGATTGTGATTATTCATCACGAATTGTGAATTATCAACTTTTTCTTCCCTCTCCTTCCTCAGCTTGGATGGGGGATATAGTTTAAAGAATTCTTTTTTATACTGAGTCTCTGTCTTCGTAGGGATGAGGAATAATTTCTTTTTCAAAAAAAGTACGTGCAAACCATCGAGAAAAACTCGCCCAAAGAAAAAATCCAATTATAAAAATAAGAGCTCCATTTGCGATAAATAGAGGAATGGGGATCGGTTTTATTTGCCCAAAGAAGTGTGCGACTTGTAGTACCCATTCAATAAGCATGAAGGCAGGAATGGCGAGTATTCGTGCTAGAAATTCTGGTAGTATTCCGAGGAGGGCGGCGGCAAAAGAAAATACCATACTGAAAGGAATAGCTGGTTCGGCGAATAAATTCGACAATACGCCGACAAGGGGAAAGTTTCCAAAGTAGAGTCCCAAAAGAGGAAAGACGGCAATTTGTGCAGCAAGTGTCACAGAAAGCATCGTGCGCAGTTCGAATTTATTGGGAATAAATCGCAACCATTGTTCCAGTATCGGGACTCCCAAGATGATACCGAGAGTAGCGCCACTGCTCAGAAAAAACCCAATATCGGTTTGCACAATTCTTGGTTGCACAATACCAATGAGCACCATCGAGAAAAAAATAAGATTCCGAGCATCTGAAAATCGTCCCAAATACACGGCCCAGGCAACGGTTCCTCCCATTACAGCGGCCCGCAAAACAGGGGCTTCTGCGCCTGTCATCCCAACAAAGAAAAGTAAAGCCCCTAAGCTTCCCACAAAGACAATGCGTCTTCCGAATCGATGTAATGTAAATGTGATAAACAAAAGTACTACACTCACATTAAATCCGGACACAACCAGAAGGTGTTGCAGTCCGGATTGTTTGAAGTCAGTTTGAAGAAATTCTGGCAATTCGTTTTTTACCCCTAACAACACTCCCATTGCAATAGTAGAATGGGGAGAAGGGAGTGATCGTTGAAGATTTCTGGCGAGGAATAAACGAGTGCGCTCAGCTCCTTTGAGAAAAAAAGAGCCTCCTTTTTTCTTAAGTTGTGTAATTGCTCTGGGATTTTTGATAATTGTTTGTACACCGAATCGGCGCAGATGTTTTTGATAATCAAATCCGGAGAAAGTTCTGGGCTTAGTAACAGTTCCCTGTACTGTGATGATGTCTCCATAATGAAAGATTCGCTTGTCAGAAGTGATCAATAAAAATCGTCCCTCTTGCGACTTCACTACGTACCGAGTATTGGATTCCCTTTGATCCGGAAAACTCACGATCGTGCCACTGATTTTAACGGTTTCATTTATTTGTGTTCCCAAACTGTCATTCCTGAAATCAAATTCGTTGCGCCATTGTCCGTATAAAAAACTGACACAGAAGGCACACAAAATCCATAACCAATATTTATTCCAAAGAATAGCCAAGATGGCTCCTGTTCCAGTAAAAAGAAGAAGGTAGGTCACAGAAAAAGAATATTGTCCCAAAAAGATTCCTACAAAAATGAGAACGAGTAATCCGCGAAGTTTTTCAGGGGGGGTAGGGGAAAACATCGCCTTATTTTTAAAAGGTGAAGAAAAAAAAGCACGGAGTGGATTTTATAAAAATTTAAGAAAAAAAGCTTCCTATTTCTGTTATTCCGGCTTGTCCGGAATCGGATAAAAATCATGTCCTCAACTTGATTGAAGATTGGCAATAACATTAAAGCGTTAGCGAAGAACTCATATTAATTTTTCGCTTCGATCTTTGTCTATATCAAAAATTCAAGCGATTCTGGGCAAGCCAGAATGACGGGGTGAATATTTCTAAAAATAATTAAACGGATTTACCTTTCGTCCACGAATACGGAGTTCGAAGTGCAGGTGGATTCCGGTTGGACCCCAGACCCGTCCACTGTTTCCCATGAGTCCGATAAGTTGTCCAGTTTTTATTTCATCCCCAACGGCTACTTTTCTCAGGTTCGTATGTGCATAGAGAGTTTCGATATCATTTCCATGATCAATAATCATATATTTTCCGTATCCATAATTCCAACCATCTTGTGATTTAATAACCTTTCCGCCTGCGGCTGCATAAATTGGAGTATTGAGTTTATTGGCGATATCAATTGCATAGTGTCCACTATGAAATTTTTGAGTAAGAACCCCCTTCGTTGGACGACGAATACGAAGTCCAATAGATTCGAGAACTCCTCCACTACTTTCCACTTGTTTCCCTGAAAACGAACGTTGGACAAATGTTTTTTTGGCATCCGGGAGGAAAATATCTTTTCCGACGGCAATAATATTATCCTTTACGTGTGGGTTGTAGGCGTATATTTTTGAAAGTTCGATGTTGTGTGTTTTTGCAATTTCTCCAAGAGTGTCGGACTGCTGAACTGTGTAGTAAATTCCATCAGTCGGGGGAATCTTGAGAGACTGTCCTATGTGTAATGTTTGTTTTACATTCAATCCATTTCCCCAGAGGAGTGTAGTTACTTTTATCCCAAATTTATGCGCAATTTTTGAAGGATTGTCTCCGGATTTAACAGTGTAATTAATGGCTGTATCACGTTTTCGTGGTTGCACACGAAAAACTAAATTTCCATCTTCATCTTCCACGAGCACTTCCCGTAGTCCTGCAGTTTTTACTCCTGCGAAGTTGTCGAGAAATCCTACTTCTGAAATCGGAAAGGAAATAGATTTTTCTCCCAAAAACTCTTCCCCAAAAATTTCATTTGACTGTGAAAAATAAGGGGGACGAAAACTCATTAAAAACATCACGAGAATTCCAAAGGCAACTGCTTGGAACGCAAAGGGAGAGTGGAGTGCTCGATGACAATAGTCGAGCAAAGTAGTCCAGATGAATTTTCCCATAATCAAAAGAGTACCGGCCGATTCTAGACGGATTTACCTCCTCGTCAACAACGGGCAGGATTATCGAAAAAGACTTCCTTTTTTGAGTTTATCAATTTCTACAGAAAGTTCTTGTTTCACTGTTTCAAGTTTGAAAACTCGCTTATCAAATATGACTGGATTTTTTTTCGTTTGGAGCTGCAAAGACTCAAGTGTTTTGAGGTCTCGATTATAGAAAAATTCTACAAAGTACCGTTCGTTAAATCGTGCATTGGAGACTTTAAAGTAAGACATTTCGGCATCTAAGAGAATGATATTTTCTCGTTCGACGACGAAGGAATGCAGTGACAATAACTCTTGTAGCAATTTTCGTTCCAAAATAGCTTGTGGGGTGGTTTGTGAAACGAATACGATTTCGTTCTCTTTTATCTCTTCTTGTTTTCGTTTTTCTTCGATTTGCAAGAGTACTCCACTTAAAAATCGTGCATGAAAATTATTTTCAACAGTGTCCCCAACTTTGAGTGTTTGGAAAAATTGAGTCGGATAATGAAACGTTCCTGACAACAAAAATCCTTTCCATTCTCCGTCACGAAAAGAAGTAATCCCCTCGGCTCTATTTGTAGAAAAATAAACCGTTTCAGTCGGAACACCAATCTTTTCAAAAAGGGCATTAAGATATTTTGCATTTTGTAATTGTCCAGAATTCTTATTCACATCTTCAGAACTTTGTTGTTCTTTTACTTCGTCGATTCGTTCTCCGAGTTCCTTTTGTATTTCATGTTTTTCCTTAATAAGTGCAATTTCTTCCGGAGAAAGTCCCGTATTTCCAACCAAAACCAAGAAAGAAATCAGATCTTTTTCTTCGACAGTAAGAATATTTTTTCCGTTGTGTTCTAAAAAATTTCCACGAGAAAGTTCTTCGTAGAGCTGAAGGAGAACACGAGAAGTTTCAATTTTATTTTGATCCTCTAGGAAAATTTTGAGGAAAGAAAGAGAGAAACGAATTCCCTCAATTTTTATTTCATTGAGGAGGTGTTCATCCTGTGTGAGTGCAATTTCCTTTTTTATAAGACTTGCAAAAAGAGTGAATGTTTCCTCGTTTTGTAACAAGATTTCTCGTTGCATAAATTCTCCCAACATGCGACGGATTTGTGTAATTTCCGGTGTCATTCCAGAGGTTATTTCATGAGTATCAATAATTTTTTGCATTTCCTCGATTTCTTTCTTTGCTCCACGTATTAAGTCACGAGTAATATATTTTTCTAATTGGAAGAAATGATCTTGAATACTTTTTAACGGAGTTGTTTTTTCAAGTGATTTCCAGATTTTTAAGAACTGTTTTGTGTCTTCGCTAAATCCATTTTGCATCCAGGCATTGTGCGCAATGAAAAAATGATTCCATTCCATATCAAGGTTTGGGTTTTTTTCGAGAACCATTTTCCAGGCAACACTCTCCAAAATTGCATTGAATTTCGTAAGATGAAGTTTTCCAAGCGAGGTTTTTCCATTTCTAATAAGGGAATTTGCTTTTACAAATGAATGCAGAGACAGGAAGAAAGATTCTTTTCCTTTTTGTTCACGAACCCCAGCAATCGATAATTTTTTTTGTGCGCTTTTTATCACATCGATAATTTTTTTCATGAAATGATCACGTTCTCCCATTTGATCCCAGAGCTGTGGCAAGAAAAACGCAAAATCATCCATTTCCTTTTGTTGTATTTTGAGTCGTTCAAGAGAAATAGAAAGCATTTCTTCCGGAAGAGTGAGAGTGCTTCCTTCAAGAGAGGGGGGGAATGGTGTATACCCAAGAATGTCTTTTGTTTCTTGATAGGAGAGTGTCGGTGTTTCAAAAAAGGAATCAGGAACACTTAACTTTGTATTTGCAGGAACTACAAAAGGGACTATTCCTCCTTCCCATAAAAGAGTGGCTTGATGTCCCCAGACAAACACATGTGTTGTTTTAAATCCATTATCTCGCACAACAAAAATGCTTGATTGTGGAGCGTGGATCAATAGTTTTCGAACTTTAAAATGTCCGGCTCTTAAGGGGTCTGTAAAGTTTGGAAGTGGTACATCTTTTTGAATATCGGGATGAAGAAAGAGAGAGCTATAGAACACACTCCCATTTACAATTTCTCGTCGATCTCTTTCAAAATCAATCACGGTTCCTGGGAACACAATGATAAATTCTCCATCTTGTGAAAGGTGTTCGGAACCCTTTTGCTCTGTATCGATACGAATTTCAGTATCAAATTGGATCGCTTTCTCAAGAGGGTCGGTGTTATTAGAAAATAAAAAGAATACGGCATTCTCAGACACAAGTGTCGCACTGAAGACCAAGAAGGCCATTCCAACTGCGATGAGGTACTGTGTGAATTTTTTAAGTGTCACCATCTCCTAATTATACCACTTATACCGCTTTATTGCAAGGGTTTTATCGGGCTTAGGACTTAGAATTCAGCGATTAGAGTTTAGAAAAGAGTGTGTTATTTAGGAAATGAAAATATTAAAGAAAAAATAGGGAAGTTTTGAAGTGAAGAAGTGGAGAAATATCTTGCCTTCACTGCTTTTTAGCTTCGTTTCTTTGCACTCCTTTGCCAATATTGAAAAAACATTTTGATTTTTTAAAAAAAATGGCACAATACCCGCCGATGAAGGGCGTAATTTTAGCAGGCGGTACGGGATCAAGACTTTTTCCCAGCACAAAAGTAACAAATAAACACTTGTTGCCAATCTTTAATAAACCGATGATTCAGTATCCAATTGATACATTGAAAAGATCTGGGATTCGTGAAATTCTTATTGTGACAGGAGCAGAGCATGCGGGAGACTTTATGGCACTTCTTGGATCGGGAATCGACTTTGGGGTACAGTTCACGTATAAAGTTCAAGATGGATCCGGAGGAATTGCGCAAGCACTTAGTTTGGCAGAGAATTTTGCGAATGGAGAACCGATTGCGGTTATTTTGTCAGATAATATTTTTGAGGAAGATTTTTCAAAAGATGTGGAATGCTTTGAAGAAGGGGCAAAGATTTTTGTGAAAAGAGTAGAAAATGCGTCTCGATTTGGAGTAGTGGAAACGAACGAAGAAGGACTTGTGAAACACATTGAAGAAAAGCCTTCTATTCCAAAATCAAATCTTGCACAAACAGGATTTTATCTTTACGACGGGCAGGTTTTTGATCTCATTCGAAATCTTGAACCCTCAAAACGAGGAGAACTCGAAATCACTGATGTGAATAATTTGTATATTAAAAAAGATGCACTGCATGCTTCTGAAATTTCAGGCATGTGGGTAGATGCAGGAACACATGAATCACTTCTTGAGGCGAGTATTCTCGCTCAGGAAGCTTTTGATCCGGATCGTGTTGAAAAACGAAGACCGGGATTGGCTGGGCGAAAATTGTCGGACTATACCTCAAAAGTAACTGTCGGAGTACTGACACATAATTCAGAAAAATACCTCGAACCGTGTCTAACGTCACTTATCGGACAGGATTATGATAACATTGAGATTGTAGTTTTTGACAATGCATCTTCAGATCATACGGTGGATATTTTAACGGAAAAATTCCCAGATATCACATTGATTGAATCAAGCGAAAATCTTGGATTTGCACGAAGTCATAATGAAATTTTGCGAAGTTCTGAAGCAGATTTTTACGCGTGCGTGAATGTTGATATGATTTTCGAACCAAATTTTATTTCGGAACTTATAAAATCCGTAGACCAAAAACCGGTCTTTGGGTCTTCGGGAGGAAAAATTAAACGATGGGATTTTGATGCATTTGCAAAGAGTTTAAAGGGAGCCAGGGAGATGGGAAAAACCAACTTCATTGATTCTGCTGGAATTAGAATTCTCAAATCACACCGATTTGAAGACATTGGACAAGCAGAGGTTGATTACGGACAATTTGATGAACCAAAAGAGCTGTTTGGAGTGTCTGGAGCAGCTGTTCTGTATCGACGAAAAGCGCTTGAAGATGTTGCATTTGTAAACGAAGAGGGTGAAAAAGAATACTTCGATGAGTCTATGTTTATGTATAAAGAAGACATTGATTTGGCTTATCGATTACAGTGGGCTGGATGGAAAGCACAATTTTCTCCACACGCGATTGCGTATCACGATCGAACCGTGCATGCGATTGGGCGAAAAGCGTGGAACCTTATTCGAAATAGATCAAAAAAACCACGAGCGGTGAATAGATTATCTTACCTTAATCATCAGATTTTGCTCAAAAAAAACTTCTCAGAAGATTACTCTCGTGCCATTCGTGGAGCAACGTTTATGTATAATTTGAAGGTGTTTTTCTATCTTCTTATCTTCGAAACGGAATTGTTGTCAGAATGGTGGAAGGTATTTCGCATGCGTTCAGAAATTTCTGCACGAAAAAGAGCTATGCCACGACGAGTGAGCAAGGCTGAAATTGAAAAGTTTATGGAAAGTTAAGGAGTGCTTTTTAAAAGCATCTCCTCATTCCCGCGAAGGCGGGAACCCAGTATTTAAGGAATTCCTTATTGACTGGATCCTCCAATTAAATTGGAGGATGAGGGTGAGGTTTTTAAGAAAATAGAACCCTTAGTTCTGTCGCTATCTTAAATTCGCCCCTTTCCCACTCTTCCCATTTTCGCACAGGGATAATTTCTTTTGTAGTATTGGTGAGAAATATTTCATCAGCTTTCAAAAGTTCCTCACGTGAAATTTCTCGTTCTTCGAATGAGATATCATTTTCTCGAATCAATTGAATAATCTTCTCTCGGGTTACACCGAGGAGAATATTATTCTTCGGAGTGACCACTTTTCCATTCATAACGGCAAACACATTGGAAATATTTCCTTCTCGCAAGAAGCCTTCTTCACTAAAAAATAGTGTTTCAAAGTATTCCCCTTGTGCGTTCAATATTTCTTCATATATTTGGGTTTCGTATTTTGCGCGTGGGAAGGGACGTTCGAATATTCGTTCACAAACTTCAACTCCTTCGGTATAAATTGTCTGATCAACTGATGGAAGTGGGAGAATCTGTACGGAGAATTTCTCCGCGGTGAGATGGACTCGCACTTTGGATTCGGTTGGTAAATATCCAATCTCTCTCAAAATATCAGCCTGAGAATGACGGGGTTCAATTCCGAGTAATTCCGCAGAACGAAATAGTCTCTCCAGATGTTCATCCAACGCAAAAACTTTGCCCCCGTAGGTACGCATAGTTTCAAAGACGGCACTTGGAAGTAAGGTATTCACGAGAGTATTATTCCGCTTTTTTTCCATCTTCGCCACCCTCTTCTTTCTTTTCTCCTTCTTCACCATCTTCGCCTTCAGAAGTTTCTCCTTCAGCCCCCTCTTCTCCCTCAGCAACCTCCTCGCCTTCTTCACCACCTTCAGCAATAGCGGCATCAGCAGCAGCGTTTTCAGCTTCTTCTTGTTCAGCGGTCTTTGGAGCGATCACAGAGCAGAGCAATGTCATTTCGTCTTGTGGTAATTCGAATTGTTCACGGTCGATAACTAAATCAGCCAAGGTAAGACGTCCTCCCACTTCTGTAATAAGCGCTAAGTCTATATCCAAAGAGTGAGGAATGTCAGATGGCAAACATCGTACCTCTACAGTTTCTGTGTCTTTCATGAAGAGTCCTCCAAGATCTTTTACTGCTGGAGATTCTCCGATGAAATTCAAAGGAACATTCACAGTAGTTTTTTCTTTTAAGTTCACTGCGAAAAAATCTACGTGATAAATATTGTTTGTTACAGGATGCAACAATAATTCTTGCACCAATACTTTTACCTTTTTCCCGTCTACATCCAAATCAATCAAAGCAGAAGTTCCGGCTTTTCGGTATGTTCGCAAAATATCGGATGCATCAATAGAAATGGTAATAGGATCCGTCCCGTGTCCGTAAACAACGGCTGGAACACGTCCTTCTCCTCGCACTACACGAGCAGAGTTCTTTTGAGAACAGTCTCTTTTTTGAGCCGATAGTGGGTATGTTTCTTGGTTCATAATGCGTCCATTCAAAGCTGGGCGATTGTATTTCCAAAGCCAAAATTGTCAAATGAAAGTTACAGAGAGAACTCCACTTATTTTATTGATCGTTGAATCGCTTGCTCGAGTTCTTTCGGTTCATCGGTTCCAATACGGTAGATTTTTCCGTTTTTTAGTTTTATTTCAATGGCATTAAACCCAGAAACATTAAAGATCCACATATATGGCCAAAACCAAACACGTATTCCCCAGCCGAAATACCACTTATTTCTTACGATTCGAGAAGAGGCAATGTCCCGAAGATCAAAGCATTTTTTATAAATTCCATATCCAAATTGAATTCGCAAATCTTTGGCATCAATCGTTACAGTGAGTGATGCGAAGGAAGTAAGGAGAAAGATAACAAACAGCATGATAAAGACGCTTTCGTAGATTTCGGTGTAGACCAAAAGACCTACAAAAAAAAGGACAACGAAAAGCAATGTCCATAAAATAAGGTGTCCGGGTTGAGTGTGTTGGTAATTCATTTTTCCGGATTATACATTGAGCATCCTAGAAAAACACTCTGATAATATCATTCCATGTAATCACTACAAGAAGTCCCATCAAAAGAATAAATCCTGCCATGTGAATAGCATTTTCCCATGACTCTGGAGGTTTTCGGAAGGTTATCAATTCCACAATCTGAAAGAGGAATCGTCCACCGTCCAGCGCAGGGATGGGGAGAAGATTCATCACTCCGAGTGAAATTGAAAGAAGTGCGAAAAGTTTGAGAAGTGCCATGAATCCAAGTGGGGCAATTTTATGCGTGATTTCAGCGATACCAACTGGGCCGGCTAAACCTTCTGGGATGCGTCGTTCCTTGATAATTTCTACCGGAATTTCCCCCACTTTTTGTACCACCGCAATTGAAATACGGTAGGTTTCCGTCGTCGCAAAGAGGAGTGATTGCGGGAAAGGTTTCTGAATCGGAACAATTTCAATGAGGTCCCGTTTTCCATCTTCATCGACTTCTTCGCTGAGAACAAGGAGTCCGGCGGCTTCAGCGCGTTCAACGTCTCGATCCGTTATTAAAATAGGGTTCGTTCCTGCGGTAAAAAGCACGGTGAGAGCGAGAATTGCCACCACAAAATTCATAAATACTCCTGCCAAGGTAATCATCATTCTTCGCCAAAGCTTCGCTTGTCCGAAACTGCGCGGATGATTTGACGTAGTTTCCTCTCCAAGCATTTTTACAAATCCTCCAAATGGAATGGCACGGAGACTGTATTGCGTTTCGCCTTTTTGTTTTTTCCACAATAACTTTCCCATTCCTAAAGAAAACTCTTCGACTTTCACACCTGATTTCTTTGCCGCTGAGAAGTGTCCGTATTCGTGTACCAAAATAAGGGCAGAGAAGATAACGAGGAAAGCGATAATCGAGAGAATAATCATGTTTTTTAGTGAACAGTTAACAGTTTATAGTTCATAGTAAAATTCGGAAGAAGTGTATGAGTTCTTGGAGAAAAGACAAACAGAAGATTCCTCCCCTTGTAGAGGGAGAATAAATTTACGGCATATCAACTCCACCGTGATTCCACGGATTACAACGGAGCAGTCGCCACGCGATTCGTGGAATACCACAAATGAATCCATATTTTTCCAACACCAAAATTCCGTACGCTGAGCACGATGGGTAAAACTTGCATCCGCGAAATTCATTAATACCTCCTGGGCCTTTTTGCATTGGGGAGAGTGCTTTTTGATAGAGCTTAATAAGAAGGATGCCTCCCTTTGCAAGGAGTGTGTCAGGGAAGAGGAGAATTTTTATAATTTTCATTTTTTTTATCATTCCGGACTTGTTCCGGAATCAGCTCTTTCGTTTCTGCACTCGCTTCGCTCAAGCACGTAATAACTTCGGGACGTTTGGTCCTGAAATAAATTCAGGATGACAAGCGGAAGTTAAGCATTCGAAGAAAGGAAGAGTTTTACCAGATCTTCAGCAGAACTTTCTGGGGACGCCTCCTTGAGAACCTTTTGAATTGTGTGCTTGTCATATCCTAAGTTTTCCAAAGCGTCTCCCGCTTCAATAAAGGCTTGTGAAGGAGGAAGGACATCTTCTGCTTTAGAGAGATCGAGTTTTCCTCGGAGTTCTATGATGAGTCGTTCAGCAGTCTTTTTTCCCAAACCTGGAATTCGCGTGAGGAACGCGACATCACCGGTTTCGCACGCGTGCATAAATTGTCCTGTTGGAATCGACACCATGCCGATCGCTGTCTTGGGACCGATACCAGAGACACTGATAAGTTTTTCAAAAAGATCACGCTCTGTTCGATCTCCAAATCCATAAAGAGAGATTTCGGTTTCTCGAACAATCGTTAATACCTCGATGGTTGCTTCTTTATTCTTCTGGCATTTTGCTAACAAGCTTCCTGCCGGCATCACACGATAACCCACGCCTCCGGAGGTGAGGAGGAGAATTTCTTTTTCATTAATTTCTGTAACCGTGCCGTGAAGAAGTCCGATCATCGAGATCAGTTTATTTGAAATGGATCCGGATCACAAGGGGGATCCGGATCCTGATAAAGCTAATTGGTGGAGCATATACTTCGTGTATCCTCCACGTTTTACTGCGTAAAACACAAAGAAAACGTTGTTTTCTTCGTCAATTACTGCGTAAATGGTGGAGCATATCGGACTTGAACCGATGGCCTCTTGCATGCCATGCAAGCGCTCTAGCCAGCTGAGCTAATGCCCCATAACGTAGGGAGAGTGTAAAAATATTTATAAATTTTGCAATATTTAGGATACGTATTAAGCTTCACTTCTTCCCCAAAATCGCTACAATCACCGCGATGATTTACATTGATTTTTCGGGTATACCATTCGCTTCACAAGCTGAAAAAATTGAACCGTTCTTGGCACAATTTAAAGCAAAAGACCAAGGATTTTTTGATGTATTGGATGAAGATATTTCAGAGTTGGAAAAATTCGTTGCCAAACAAAAACCATTAGAACGGACTGTGGTATTGGGAATTGGTGGATCGGCGCTGGGGGCGAAGATGCTTCGAGATGCGCTTGGTGGACACAATCTTGCCGTGCTCGATACGATCGATCCGGTGGCGGTTGAATCGGTTGAGAACTTAGAACAAACACGATTCATCGTGATCTCAAAATCAGGCACAACACTCGAAACAAAACAATTATTGAACTACTTCTGGGACAAAGCCCCCCACGAAAACTTCATTATTATTACGCAGAGAGAAAGCGAACTCTGGACTTGGGCAGAAACAAATTCTGTTCCAACAGTTCCCATGCCGGGGAATATTGGAGGACGATTCTCAGTTTTGACAACAGTGGGTATTGTTCCGGGGCTTTTTGCAGGAATTGACATGAAAGCGGTAATTGAAGGAGCGAAAAATATGCGCACGCAGTTTCTTTCAAAAGAAAACAATCTCCCGTTTAAACTCGCTTCATCGATTATGGCATCTGGAAAAACGAAACTCGTTCACTTTCCATATGTGGCTTCTTTGCAGACCATGGGGGATTGGTGGACACAACTCGTGGCGGAATCAACTGGGAAACAAGGTAAAGGATTTACCCCAATTTCTGCCGTTGGACCAACTGATCAGCATTCCTTATTGCAACTACTCACGGAAGGACCTGATGAGTTTTGTACGATTTTCGTGAAAGATCAGAGTTATTTCTCAGTGCCGCTTGGAAAGATTGCCAATACTGAACTACGTGCAACAGCACAGAGTTTAACAGAACTCAGTAGACCTAATTGCACGCTTGAAATTGACGCTATTTCTCCAGAAACAATCGGAGAATTAATTGCTCTCTGGATGGGAACGGTAGCATTTTTGGGTGAATTTTTGAATATTAATGTGTTTGACCAACCTGGTGTTGAACGGGGAAAAGTGATTACAAAAGAAATGATGAAGGAGGTGTAAAAACCTTTTTAACACTCTTGCAATTACTCGTTATCTATGGTATAATGAGGAGAATTAATAATTTTTCATATGCAAGACGCTTACAAACAAAAAACGTTCTGGGAAGGAATGAGTCACGAAGATCATTTCCGAGTTGCTATTTTCGGATCAGCGCAAATCAAAAAAGATGACGAGATTTACAAACAAGTACGAGATTTGGCGCATGCTATTGGAAAACGAGATATTGATTTAGTAACAGGAGGTGGCCCAGGACTTATGGGAGCTGCTAGTTTTGGACATAGTATGGCACAAAATGAGGATGCGCAGTCAATTGGACTGACGATTGATCTTCCTCATGAAGCACACGCGAATAAACATCTTGATTTGAAACGGCATTTTCACAAATTTTCAAGTCGACTTGATACCTTTATGGAATTGTCAGATGTAGCGGTGGTGGTACCTGGAGGAATTGGAACGTGTTTGGAACTTTTTTACACATGGCAATTGGCTCAAGTGAAGCATACGGCCAATACCCCCATTATTTTGCTTGGAGAAATGTGGCATGAATTGATTAAATGGGTACGAAAATATCCTCTTAAAGAAGGACTTATTAGTGCAGGAGATTTGGACAATATTTTCTGTGTTGAGACAAAAGAACAAGCGCTTGAAATCATTTTTAAACTTCAAGAGAAACATGAAGAAGGAATTGAGGAGTATTCACTTACGAATTTAATTCCGCAGTATTCGTAAAAAAGAACTTTGTTTTTTCAAAGGCGTCTTATACACTTTAAGACGCTTTTTTATTTTTTTAACTCAAAATATTATGGGCAAATGTTTATCAGATTGTTGCGATAAGCCAGCTGTCGCACAATGTCTCACTCGGCTCGGAGTAGGAGCACTTTTTTTGATTCCTGGTATCGAAAAATTCATGGATCCTGCAATGTTTCAAGGCATTCTTGGTTCGCTTTTTGGATGGACAGGACTCCTTCTTACGATTGGTTTCTGGGGTGTTGTGGCCCTTGAAATCTTGGGAGGGCTTTTCGTTATCACCGGTCCTTTTATTCCGAAGATTCTTTATAAATTGTCTTTGTTGGGACTTTTTATAATCATGTTTGTAGCACTTTTTTCGGTTGCGATTCCTTTAGGAAACAAGATGGAGCTCCTTTTCCATGTGTTGTCACTCTTAGTTATTTTGTCACTTTTTCTGACACAACCAATCTGCCCGTTTTGTCCGGCAGGAAAGTGTAAAAAATAATTTATTGGGATCCGGATCCGCCCTAGGATCCGGATCCCAATTGATAGAGTCTTTTTGCATTCTCAAATAAAATTTCAGCCGTTTCCTCTACCGGCAGGTTTTTGATATCGGCAATCAGTTTAATAACTTCTGGTAATAAACTGGCATCGTTTCGTTTTACCGTTTTTCTCAAGCTTTGAGGGACAAGAAAAGGAGCATCTGTTTCGGTTACCAAGTATTCAATCGGAGTTGTGGCAATGGCTTCACGGATGTTATCAGCTTTCGGGTAGGTGGCAGTTCCGCCAATCCCAATAAAGAATCCGTATTTCTTTGTAAAAAAATTAGCGTATTCTGGGCCTTCTGGGAAACAGTGAATAACTCCAGATACTTCTCCAGGTTGTATATTCTGGGTAAAGAAATCAATCATTTGTTGACTGGAATTTCGTCCGTGAACGATGAGTGGTTTGTTGTATTTCTGTGCCAGTCTGACGTGCGCTTTGAAAACTTCTGTTTGAATTTTAAAAATCTCTTCAGAGTTCTCGTGATACAGATCAAATCCCGTTTCCCCGAACCCCACAACTTGCTTGGGATTCTCTTTAATCAACTTTTCAAACATCGTAAAGAGCTCGTCAAAGGTTTTTGCTTTCAATCTATAATTCTCAAACCCCGATGATCGGTGCAATTTATTTTCATCGAAACAGACTTTTACATCACACGGATGAATGCCGAGAGTGGAATAAAAATCATCATTTTCCTTTGCCAATTTTAGTGCCGCAAGAGAAGAAATCTCATCACATCCGATTTGGATTTGAAGCTCTACTCCGGCCTTTCGACATTTGTCGATGACCTGTTTTTGATCTTTATCAAACGCAGAAAAATAGAGATGAGTATGCGTGTCAGCAATTTTCATTTAAAAAATATCAGGATGTTTTTTGTTTCGGTATTTCCAGAAATATTTCAATGCTGAAAGAATGTGAATCCAGAATGTTTTCTTTTTGAGTGACTGCCAAATACCTTTTCCCGACAGTCGTTTGTCGCCATGAAACGCTTTGGCAGTTGGTACTTGAAGCACTCTATGTCCGGTTTCCCAACAACGTCGACACAGGTCTGTGTCTTCGAGAAACAAGAAATACCGATGATCAAATCCTTTCAGGGTTTCCGTAAAAAAAGATTTCTGCATCATGAGAAAACTGCCTTGTGCCCACTCGACAGGACTTGTTTCGACGGGAATAATCGTTTCTTTTTTTCCAAAGAGTCGTCGCGACAAGAGTCCCAATGGAGATGGGAAATTCCACGTATTTGGGAGCGGATTTTTGTCGTGTGTTTCCATAATAGGGGTCAGGATTCCGACTTTTTCCGTTCGTAATTCTTTCAAAAGTTCATCAAAAGTTCCGGATTGAATTTCAATATCGGGGTTCACAATCGCAATAATTTCACTTTTTGCGAATTTTATACCTTCTTCGTTTCCGACGCCAAATCCGGTATTTCGTGCGAGTTTAATGACGTGTGCGTTCTCAAAATCCTTCAAAAACGTCTCCAATTCTTCGCCTTCATTTCGTGCAGAATGGTTGTCTACGACAACGAATTCCCAAGACACACTGGGAGAAAATTCTTGTAATGATTTCCAGAGCGCCTTCACTTTTGAAGCGCTTCCAAAGTTCACGGTAATAATTGAAATTTCAGGAGTCATCTGCGAGTGGAGTTTACAAATTCCTCAAAATTTCGCAAAATACCGGCGATGAATAAATTTAAGATCTTTTCCGGCTCCAGTCATCCAGAATTTGCGAAGGCGGTTGCGAAACATCTCAAAGTGTCTCTCGGGAAAAATACCATCAAAACATTTTCCTGCGGAGAAAAATATGTGAAGTATGACGAAACGTTTCGGGGACAGGAGATATTCATCGTTCAAACCGGAAGAACAGGGAACATGGATAATGACATGATGGAGCTTTTGTTCATGATTGATGCGGCGAAACAGAGTTTTGCCAAAAGCGTCCATGTGATCTTGCCGTACATGCCGTATTCCCGACAAGACAAGATTCATGATCCACGGGAAGGGATTTCAGCTCGTATCTTAGCAAAGATGATGTCGACCGCTGGTGCTGACCATGTGGTGACAATGCATTTGCACGCTGACCAAATCCAAGGATTCTTCGACTGTCCTGTAGACAATCTCAATCCGAGAAAATACTTGGTGGATTATTTTAAGAAAAAGAAACTGAAAGATATAGTCGTTGTTTCTCCGGACGCTGGAGGAGCGAAAGATGCCAAAAAATTTGCCGATGCGCTTGGAGTTTCCATCGCAATTCTGCATAAACAACGACCAGAGCATAACAAATCAGAGGTGACTCACATTGTGGGAGATGTCAAAGGAAAGACACCAATCATCGTAGATGATATGGTCGACACAGGAGGTTCAGTGATCGGAGCGGTCAAAGCATTGGTTGATAACGGAGCAAAAAAGGATGTATATCTTTGTGCAACACATGCGATACTTTCGGGAGACGCCCAAAAGAACCTGGTGAAAGCGGGACTCAAAGAAGCGGTTTTCACCGACAGTTTGCCAATCGAGAAACCAGCGAGAAACATAAAGATTATTCCAATGGCACCACTCTTTGCGGAAGTAATGAAGAATGTGGTAGGAAACAAATCTGTATCGAAGCTGTATTAGGAAAGTTAAAGAGTCGAAGAGTCTAAGAGTCAAAAAAGTACCCGTCTTCCCAAATTTAGTTTGGGATCCATTATGGGACATTTTGAGTAATGTGATGTGTTTAGAATATTTTTGTACGGGATAATGGATTCCAAATATCCCTTTGGGATTTTGGAATGACAAAAAAGGGGGGGGGGAGTTGATTTTTGTCATTCCTTCATGCACTATCTTGCGGACATGAAAACCTACGCGATTCAAACGCATGGCTGTCAGATGAACTATTCCGACTCAGAAAGAGTATCGACGGTTTTGGAACAGTGTGGTTTTGTGCTGGCAGCGGAAGAAACTTGTCCTGATCTTCAAATCGTAAATACGTGTTCAGTGCGGCAAAAATCAGAGGATAAAGCGTATGGATTTATGGTGCAGAAAAAAAGAGATTGCCCAAAAACGCTGATCGCAGTGACTGGATGCATGGTGCGTCAGACAGGGGATAGCTCTAATTCTGATGATGCGCTTTTGCGAAGTGATCCCATCGATCTGGTATTTCGAATCGAAGATGTGGCGAGGCTTCCAAAGTTGCTGGAATCGCATTTCCCTGATCACGATTTTTCTTCTTTCGAGCATGAATTTGGGAGCGGAAGCATCGAGAATTATTTCCATGTGAATCCAAAAGTTGAAAACAAAGTGCAGGTGTCGGTTCCGATTATGCAGGGCTGTGACAAGTTTTGCACCTACTGCATTGTGCCCTACACCAGAGGGCGTGAGAGTTCTCGACCCATGGATGAAATTTTCACAGAATGCGAGAAACACGTTGCGTCAGGGGCAAAAGAAATCACACTGCTGGGACAAAACGTAAATTCCTACACCGATAAGGGAGAAAAATGTTTTGCGAAACTTTTGTTAAAAATTGACGAACTTCACGACAAGGGGTTATCGCGGTTGCGTTTTACCTCGGCTCATCCACAGGATTTTACCGATGATGTGATTGATGCACTTGCTTCAATGAAAACGGCGTGTCCTTATATTCATCTCCCTGTACAACACGGATCGAATCGAGTACTGCGAGCGATGAATCGGAACTACACCATTGAGCAGTACGAGGACATTATTGCTCGCATCCGAAAATCAATGCCGACGTGTACGTTTTCCACAGATATTATTGTGGGATTTCCTGGGGAAACGGAAAAAGAGTTCAAGTCACTTTGTGATTTTGCGAAACGAATAAAGTTTGATTTTTCTTACACGGCGATTTATTCCCCACGGAGAAATACTCCCGCTAGCCGAATGGAGAAAGAATTTATTGATGGAAAAGAAAAGAAGCGGAGATTCCATGATTTTGACGACATTGTTAAAAAAACCTCGTGGGAGAAGAGAGAGCAATCCATTGGTACGACACTGCAAATACTCGTAGAAAAAGCTGAGGCGTTGCCGACGGGAAAGTATCAAAACATGGGAAGGAGTCGAGAATTTTTTGAAGTGTATTTTCCGGCGGGACGAGATTTTACAGGGAAAGAAGTAGATGTTGAGATTGTGTCACGGCAAGGATATATTTTGTATGGAAAACCAGAATTAAAGAACAAGGAATAACATTCTCCCCCTTGTAGGGGGAGCTAGAGGGGGTATTGAGAAAGAAACACCCCACCTAACCTCCCCTCAAAAGGGGAGGAATTATTTAATGTTGTATTGCTCCTTGTGTTTCAGTTTTTAGTACAAATGGGATGTATTTTTAAACAGGGGGTTCAGGACATAGCCCTAAACCTGCTTTAGTCATCATCATTGCATGGTGACAGTTTCTTTTTATGGACTCAGGTCCCTTGTTAAAAAAATATTCCCTGCAACCGATTGCTTTAGCCGTCGACACTTCTTGTAGACATGCCCACCGCTAAAGCGGCGGGTTGCAGAAAGGAGCACTCTTTTCTTATTATTCAAATTCCACTACGGCTCGGTAATCAGAAACGCTAAAGAGCAGTTGACAAGAATCTAAAAACACACTAATAATCACTCGTTCTTCTCTTTCTCACTGAAAAAGTGGAGACATCGTTCTTTTACAGCTTTGTTTTAAATTGATTTGAGGTGTTTGTGGATTGTGTTGAGGAGCTCTGAGAGCATCTTTATACAATTCGCAACTAACTTTTTAATCAAACTATTATGAAAAGAAAAATTCTATTTTTGTTACTTGTCATCGGGATGGTGATGGTAGCAGTCAATGCTGGGGCTCAAACTCCGGATGAAAAAAATGAAATGAGAACTGAATGGAGGCTCAATGCAACGGATAATGGTCATTATGACGAAGTTCTTACTTTCCGAACAGAAAGCGAAGATACTATCACCATTGTTAAATTTACGTTAGGTCTTTGGAATGATGGAACTCTGAACTATTCTTTCAGAACATTTTCAAAGGATCTGAATGACGAAACAAAATCCAGTTTTCAAGATTTTGAAATATCGTATCCAGAGAGGTCTTCAACAATGGAGGTCAATGGGATTCGTTTTGCCACAAAGAGAGAGCGTCGTAAGGGCGAGATCAAGACTTCTGAACTAGATTTGGTTCGGAAGAGAACGAAAGTTCTCTATGAAATTAGAGATCAATTTTCAGACATTCTTAATAACTGGTATTCGCCTGATTGGGCTGATCGAAACCGAAACAGTCGATATTTTGCTAAACTGGAAGAATTCATGAGTGGACTTAAGTAAGGAGAACCATTATGAGAAAAAAAATGTTATTTTTGTTCCTCGTCATTACAACAATGACTGGAGGAACGATCTCTGTTGAAGCTCAATATTCATCAGAAAAATTCACAGAAAAGGTCTGGGAAATGCAATCTTTGGACGCTAATGGACAGACCATTATTTCTTTCCGAAAGGAAGATGGAAATAATGTATCATTTATTCAGTATACGGTTCGGGATTTTTTCCGGAATAAACAGTGGTTTACAATACTTAATTATTCTTTCCGGAAATTCAAAAAAGATCTCAAAGAAGATCCGGTTACAGAAACGATTTGGATTTCTGATTATGAAAATTCGGTGCTTGTTATTAATAAGGATACCATTGAGGAAAGATCGGAGGAACATCCTTATCAAATTGATCCTCAAAAAATGGCTTCAAAAAGAAAGGAAGCGATTTTTCTTTTGAGAAAACAATTTTCTCAATTGTATGATGCTTGGTACACAGATAAAACGGGAGCCGATCTGAATGTCTATCACTGGCGTAATAAAGAGAAATTTCTTTTGTTGGAATCGTTTATCACTGGACTCGAATAAAAACAAAGACTGATTAAAAGACGAGGAGCTTCCGCATTATTTATGTTGGAAGCTCTTTTCTTATTTCCCAAATTCTACCACCGCTCGGTAGTCTTGATCAATCAGGGGTTCCGGATGTCCGAGATTTTTTGTTTCGGCAGTAAATTTTCCGCCTTCTTGAGTGGAAATTGTTTCGAGAAACGTCGTCTTCTCTCGTCCAGAAGTTCCTACCAATTGCAAGAAATACGGTCGCCAATTGGCGCTTCCTCGCGAGAGTTCAGTTTTGTATTGAATCTTTATTTTCAACTTCTCTCCGGCATTTACAAACATCGGAATTTCCCAGATCTTAAATTTCTTATCATCCGATAAGGTCTCATTCACTTTTCCAGATGGGTTTCGACTGGCAATGAGTTTCGCCTCGCGTGGTACGTATAATCTTAATACTGTTCGGTTCTGTCCCGCGCCTAATTTCCACAAAAGGTCGTCATTCATAAGCCCTCGGATGTTTTCGCTCCACGTGTTTTCTTGCAATAACTCCGAAATTTCCCCTGGGCGAAGGGCATGATTTCGGGTAATTTCTATAGAATTTTTTATCGTTCCATCCTTCATAATTTCGCTGTCGTGCCAGAGTTTTGTCCACACGAATTTTTCAGATTTATTTGCTCCAACCGAAATAAAATCAAAATAGAGAAAATTATCGGCCTCTCGTTTTTCTCGTACACGACCGTCAATACTCCATTTTTCAAATAATTTTTGTAAAGAAATATTGGTCGAATTGGCGAGAATATTTTTGCCATTCACAAAGGATGCAAAGTCGAACACAAGGATTTCTTCAAAGTCGATATTCTTGAGTGAACTTGGCCGAAAGAGTTCTTCCGCGAACTCAACTACAGGTGCCTTGGCATTAAATCGTCCAGCGATTTTTGATTCTACTAAGAATTGCAATACCAAATCAGCGTTGTACTGGTTGACGGTGACATCCCATTTTGGCAGACGCACAGGGCCTGAGAGTTTGAGAAACTCTTCGATAATATTCATATTCACTGCCACGATGGCAGTTGGCTTTGGTTCATCAATAGATTTGAAAAATTTTCGATATGCATTACTGGTTTCTGCGAAATCTGGCCAGAAATTTGCATCTCGCAAGGAAATTGTTTTGGAAAGATCATGGAAAAACTCAGGTGCGAGTGGTTGATCTTCTCCGGGTACTCGGCGATCAAGAGCGTAGATGTCTTCGAATTTCCAGGTGACAAGCTCTTCATCAAAATCAATCACAATCAAGCTTCCGACAAATCCTCCCGTGGAACGAGGTTCATTTTGATTCTGCAATAAAATGAGCAGACGGTCTTCATTGCGCGCAAATGATTTGAGAATGCGTTCAAATTTTTGTACGTCATCGAGAATTGTGCTCGCCATATCGAGATAGCTTTTGAGCGTGTTGAGTTCTTCTTTCTGTGTTTCATCCAATAAAAACATTGGAATCCATTTGAGATTGCTATCGATTTTTCCCAATCGTTTATCGATTTCATTCACATGGTCAAAAAGTTCTAAGACATTTGAAGTCAGAAGCGGGTCTTCATGAAACGTTGTAATCAGAGATTCCCTGAGTAAATGAATTTCCTGAACAATGCTTTGAGTGTGAAAGAGTGATTTTTTAATCGGCCCAAAAGGAATTGTTGGAATAGATTCAATTTCATCGGTCAGGTTATTCCATCGATTAAGATCGAGTCCCGCGTCTTCGATTTCTTCCGCCATTTCAAAAACATTTGCCTGCAACGGCATCCCTTTTCGCCCAGTCATTGTTAATCCCATCGTTACGATGAGAATAATTCCAAGCAAGACAATAATCAGTCGTTGTTTCATTTTTTAATTGTTTCGAGTACTCCTGCTACCGTCAAAAAGGGCATAAGAATAAAAGGAAAGAGAAGAGAATTTACAAAAAATCCATGAATAAACAAAGCACACCACCCCGCCACAAATCCGAGGAAGATGGGATTTCGTGATTTTAAAAATCGAAGAAAATTTACGACACCGATTTTTAGAAACATCCAGAGAAAAACGAACAACCCCAGCACCCCAGTTGTCACAAGTACCGTTAGATGACTAGAATCAGATCCTCCAGCTGAGAAATAATTTTCATCGACAATTCCTTCCTCAGCGGCTCGATATCGATAGGTATTGTATCCGATACCTTGTACGGGGTATTTTTTCCATAATTCTAAACTTCGACTCCAGCTCTGAATTCGCAAACTCGCAGTTGGATCGACTTCGTCAGTTTCGTTAAACATAATTGCGGCAACGGTTCCTGATAGTTCACCGATTCTTTTTTGCGCCCGTTCATTGGTTCCAATTCCAATGGCGATTAACAAAATTCCGAGCAAGATAACTTTGGGATCTTTGAATATAAAGAAAACAAACAGTCCTACGCTAGAGGCCAAATACCCACTTCGAGAAAAGGTGAGAAAGAGTGCGCCGCACGTTACAATTGCTAAGAGAGCAAGAAGAATTTTTTCTTTTTTGTGGACGTTGTCGTACCACTTCGCGATCACAAGAGGAAGGAAAAACCCCAAAAATCCTGCCATGAAATTTGGATCAAGCCATGTTCCGAGTAATCGTCCGATGTGAGGATCCCACCCACCTTCAGTAGACCACTGAGAAATATCGGGAATGAGATAGAATTGCACTACACCCAGTCCGATAATTATTGCGCCAATCCAAAAGAGTCGACGGAAGAATTCTTCTTGACGATCTCGAAACAGATCCGTTGCACTCCATCCAAATATTAATAAGGAGAAGAAGCGCACCACATGAGCGAAGGAAAGGAGTTTCTCCATGAGTGGCAATTCCACCATTCCAATGAGTAAACTCACTAACGCAATCGCCAAAAATATAAATCCAGGGAGAATGAAGGAATTCTTTGGAAAAAATCGACTGATGATGAATTTGTGAAACAACCACACTAGCGCAAAAATAGGTAGGATAATATCAGTTGCCAAAATTCCAGCGCCCCCTACCGGAATCCGGAGCAAGAGCCCTGGAATCAGAAATGCCATACACACCCAAAAGAAGGATTTCATCGTGCGCGATGATGCCAGAAGAGGGTGGGGAAAGCAATCGGTTGGAGATGGAAATCGGATCCGGATCCGCCTTGGGATCCGAATCCCAATCTGAATTAAAGTATATTCAAAATCCCTGGACCGATATAAATTATTAATAACGCGGGGAAAATAAAGAGAACGAGAGGAAGACTGATTTTTACCGCAGCGGTGCGACTGAGTTCTTCGGCGCGTTGTTTTCTCTTTGTTCTTATCAATTGAGATTGAATCTCCAAAGTATAAGCGAGGGAAACACCAAGAGCTTGAGATTGCCGAACACTGCGAAGGAAATGCTGGAATTCTTTATTCCCGACGTCTTCTTCTAAATCTACAAAAATTTCTTCCAATGATCGTCCGAGATTCAGCCCCTCTAATTGACGGTGAATAGTGCGGGAGAGGAGTGAATCTTTTTCAGTCAGACACCAGAGGGTTTGTTCAATATTCAACCCCGTTCTCAACGTGAGAATAAAAAGATCAATGAAGTAGGGTACTTCGTGGGTGAATATTTTTTCTCGTTTCTCTTTCTTAATTTGTAGCACAATATCGAGCAGGAAAAAAAAGAAGCAGAAATAAAAAAGGAAAAGAAAGCTTTTTTCCCATGTCGGATTTCCAAAAAGAAGAAACAGGAAGAGAAATAGAGAAAAGAGTCGTAGTACGCCTTCTTTGATATTCAAATATTCGGAGTAAAGGATGAGGTCACCGGCATTTTGCAGTTGTTTTCGGATTACCGATTTGGGAGATGATTGTTGTACTAACCAGCTGTGTTTTTTGAAAGAAAGAGAACCTGTTATTTTTTTAAGCACGGAGATTTGTTTTCTTTTTACCGGAAGGAACGCAAACATCCGAGGAAAGAGCCATCGAGGGTGTCCGACTCGTTCTTGAATCACGAGGAGAAAAAGAATTGCGGTTCCCATCCACAAAAAATAAATCATATTTTTACGCGAATTATTTTCCAAATACAGATAAATCCCAGTCCTTCCAAAATTAATGACAACACAAGCAAACACTGTCCGGCGGAGGTGTAAAAAAGTACGTGCATGTGTGATGGGGCGAGAAGTGCGAAAAGTATTAATGACACTGGATAGAGAATTGCAATGAGAATCCCGCTCATTTTTCCCTGAGAAGTGAAGGATTTTATATCGCGAGCAAGCTTTCGTTTAGCTTCCACTAAGTCCGCGACTTTATGAAATAGTTCAACAAGATTGCCTCCAGTACGGAGTTGAATAATTGTACTTTCCACGAAAAAATCGATGTCGGGATGATGAATCGCGCGTGCAAAATCCCCAAGAGCTTGTTCAATTGGCACATGGAGTTCGAGTTTTTCATTAAGCACTTGAATGGCTTGCTGAAGCGGAGGATCCATTTCTTCTGCGATAAAAATAAACGCTTGCTCGAGGGAATAGCCTGCCTTGAGTGCATTACTCAGTGTTTGAAGAAAAAGAGGGATTTGGCGAATCATGAGTTTTCGATTTTGGTTCCCTGCCTTCGCGAGAACAAGTTTTTTCTGGATCCGGATCCGCTTTGGGATCCGGATCCCAAAATAAATTCCATGCGCAATAACCTCTGTCACCAAAAAATATCCGATAACCATTCCCAGTATCGACATACTGAGCATCATCCAGATATTCCCCATCGACCACTCGAAGGCGAGGGAAAAAAAGGATTTCATGATTTAAATCGTTCGATGAGTTTGTATTCAGGGAGGGATTTCTTCGAAATCTCGGCAATTGACACAATTTTTCTCTGCCCCGAAGCGAGTCGTTCTTGTTGCACGATGATATCAATCGCTTGAATAATCTGCGGACGAATTGCTGTAATGGGCAGATCAAGGTCGCCCATAAGTACCATTGTTTCGAGGCGATAGAGACTTTCTAATGGAGCATTCGCATGAATAGTTGTGAGCGATCCTTGGTGTCCGGTATTCATCGCTTGAAGCATATCAATCGATTCGTCTCCACGGATTTCTCCGACAACTATTCTGTCGGGCCGCATTCGGAGTGCATTTCGTAGCAATGCTCGAATCGTAATTTCGCCTGCCCCTTCGATGTTGGCATTTCTCGATTCCAAAGAAACAAGATGAGGATGTTCAATCTTCATTTCCGCAGAATCTTCAATTGTGATAATTCTTTCAGACTTCGGAATAAGATTCGCCAGAGCATTCAAAGTGGAGGTCTTTCCCGAGCCAGTACCACCAGAGATGAGAATGTTTTTTTGTTGTTGTACAGCATTCGATAAAAATTCAGCCATTTTTTTAGACAACGTTTTTTGTTTCAAAAGAGCTTTGAGTTCCCACGTTTTGGTGGGAAATTTCCGAATAGTGAGAATAGATCCTTTTAAACTTAACGGCGGAATAATCGCATTTACCCGCGATCCATCAGGGAGGCGAGCATCGACCAAGGGAGTTTGTTCATCAATGCGCCGTCCAATTTTTCCCACAATTTGTTGAATAATTCTTCGGAGATGTGCTTCACAAAAGAAAGAGAGATCAGTTTTTTCAAGTCGTCCCGATCGTTCCACGAAAATAGTATCAGGACCGTTTACCATGATTTCTGTCACACTGTTGTCTTGTAAATAGACTTCCAAAGGTCCGAGTCCGAGTACGGAAAACTGAATATCTTGAATAAGATGATCAACGGCTTTTGTTGAGAGGCAAATATCTTCCTCTTTCAAACACAGATGACATTGTTCAGCAATTTCACTTTTGGTGGGGGATTTTGTACGCGTTTCTCCAATCCAATCGATGACCCACTGGTGTAATTTTTTTTGGAGAGCAATTTCTTTTTCTTTGCGCATCAGGCATTGAGTTTTTTGAGGAGTTTAAACAATTCTTTTTTCCATTTTGAGTTTCGATGAAAAGCGAGCGGAACGGCTTCAAATGTTTGCTCCCAGAGATGTTTTCGAACTACGGGCAAGGTTCCTAGAATGTTGATATCCTGTGTTTTTAGTTTTTGTTTTACAAAAAATTTTGATAGGGCTGGGCACTGATTTAAAATTAACGAACATCGTGGAGAGAGTGATTTATATTTAGAAAAAAAAGACTCCACACCCGCCAAATTTGAAGGAGCAATATTGGTTGGAATTATTATTTTGGTGGCTCGATGGAGCACTTCATTCGCAATTTCTTTTCCTACAGAAAGATTAAGATCGATATAAATCGTGTCATATCGTTCTTCGAGAAAAGTGAGAATATTTTTTATGTCTTGGGTAGAGAGCTCTTGCCATTCGTTCCAGACTGGGGAGGGGAAAACCGGATCCGGATCCCATTCGGGATCCGGATCCTCTAGAAGATATTTCAAATCGAGAATGGTTTGCTTTGGGGTTTGTTCAAAGTAAGTGTGTATATCTGGAAAGTGAGAGAGCTGAATATAAGCTATTTTTTGTTGCGGTTTCCATTGCTGATGCGTGAACATCATATTGAGTGCAATCAATGCATTGTCGTTTGAGTTGGGACTACAGAAAACGTATTTTTTAACGACTTTCATTATCTTGAGAAAGAGAAGAATGCACGATGATATGCATCGGAAGGCGGGCACCACGAGCAAAAAGGATGGCACGGGCTTCATCTTGAGAGAGGTTTACAACTAATGTTTTTTTCTCTCCCTTTGTTTCAAATTGCACTTCAATAATGGGGACGTTTTGCACAATCAGAATCGTTTGACTGAATCCCGCCTTGGGATTAGTTGTCAAAATATCCACGGTGTCATGGGGTGCGAGTGTTGGAAACTTCGCTTCAAACCAGTTCTCATCCATAGTGAGGGCAAATGATTTCTGGAATTTGGTACTGATAGAATTTACATCTACTTCCTGTGTGAAGTGATGCGGTAGAAGAATTTCGTTCTTCACGACGTCTTGAATGAGTGCTTTTCCAACAATATCTTCACGATTGAGAAAAACGGATTGGGGCAGGTTTTTTTGTGGGAAATAATTGGTTTTTAGGTGCGCTAGTTCAACCTCAATAGGGGATGTGAGATCTTGATTCGCCACCCAGATGTGAATAAGTTCTTCATTTTTAATTCTTTGCTTCGCGCTGTGCAAAGTGTAAAAAGTACTAATGAGAAGGAGTATCAGAAAAGATAAGAAGAACCGTTGTCGTTGTTTTCTCACGCATTGATTGTAGGGAAGTGTTGGACGAGGAACGGGAAGATATTGTTCGCGTTTGCGTTGTCTTAAAAATTGTCGAAGCCAATCAAAAAACTTCATCACTGAGTAAACTGCAATATATTTTGCAAATCAGCAACGAGAGGATTTCACATTTATTTTATAATCGGATACGTATCCGGAATCTAACAATTCCTTTTTAATCCAAATCAAACTTGTCCCATGGATCATTAACATCATGAAGTGTCGCTCCTTTTTTATAGGCACTAAACTCAAATTTTGGAATATCGAGTGCTTCAAAAAGTTGTTCTTCGTAATTGTAGTGTCCAAAAACTTCTTTTGCTTCTAATTTTATAAATGGCAACGATATACTTGGAGGACGCATTACCGTTTCCAATGTACGAGAAATAAGTTCATGCTCGATTCCCTTTTCTTCATTTTTGTCTTGGGATTTAATTGTATATCCAGCGCGCTCTAGTTTTTCGATAAACACTTTGTGATCATCTGTTCTTGCAGAACTTTGCGTTGCTCCGATTTCAAAAAAATCTTTTTTAGACATACATTCATTGTTTAAGCTGTTTTCATTATGACAATTTTTTCAAAAAAGAGTATCCCTTTAGAATAGGATACGTATCCGGGGGATACGTATCCCAAACCTACTCCCAATACAAAACTGGCAGGCGCGGTAGGAATCTCGTCCCTTCACCTCACTTCGTGAGGCTTGGTTGAGGGATTTGTATCCTCTCCCGTTTTGCGGGATCAGTACAAATTAACGAACCCGGGTTCGATTCCTACCATTCCTAAAAGCAAAAAATCGTCCAAACCCCATGGGGTCAGGACGATTTTCGTCTTGGCAGGCGCGGTAGGAATCGAACCCACAATATCGGTTTTGGAGACCGAGGTTATACCATTTAACTACGCGCCTGCGTCGGTTGAGATTGTAGGAAGGGGACGGAAAAAATCAAGTGATCAGTTAACGACACTTCCGTACTAAATGATTCCAGTACGGGAAGATCTTGCATCCGAGGCAAAAATTAAATCCGGCCTCCATTCCTGTCGCGATGATGAAAATTCCTGTGAGAATAAAAAGAAGCAGATTTTGTTAAATCCTATACGATTAAAAGTCTAGCAATTTCAAATTTGCTAAAACTTAGTTATGAACTCAGCAACAAGCTTGACATTGGTGATAACCGATTTCACAGATTTTTAACAAAATCCATTACTGAAGAATTCTTTGCATACCTACTAAGTGATATCAATACTTTCTTGTTTGGCTTTCAAGCAGATTTTGATTTATTAGAATACTGGTATTGGTCAAATTTCCTCCAAACTTCCTCATATCATGAAAAGGATGGTTCCATAAATATGGATTTCTTTTCTTTAATGTTATTGAGAATTTCAGTTTTGTCAGAAGTATTACTTGGTGAAACGTACGATCAATGCCCGTTTAGTTGCTTAAATGATGTTTGGCATTTCCAATTAAATAAGCAAGGGGAAACTGTTTCAACTGCCATCAAGAAAGTTGTTAAAATCCTTAAAAGCAATAACTCATTCAATTACTGGTATGCAAGTGCCCGCATAGTGTGTGAGAACAAGAGCTTTAAAATGTCTTGGGCATCATTCGTAATGTCGAACGGTGAACCTGATAAGAATACTTTTGATATTAAATTGATTGAGCTACTTGGTAGTTCAGAGGGACACAACAAGATTAGGGGGATGAATAGGGAAGAGATTCTTAAAATGAGTGCCAATTTTTATGATAGACTAAACACAGGTGATATTATTGAATATTCAAGAGACACTTTTCACAATGAATACAATTATCTTTACTCACTAATATACGCAAGCTTAACCATTCTAATGGAGAGGAATGAAAAGGATATAAAACTTATTAAGCGAAACGAGAATGGAACGATAATCCCTAATTCCAACAATGATTCACATCATGTTTTCATTGATCCTAATGGCGGCATTTATATACCTAATTACTTAACAAGAAAATGGTATTTTAAGTACAGCGCAGCGATTACAAATTCGTTAATTGACTTTGCATTGAAGTACAAAAAACAATTTGCCATTAGTAGAAATTAAACGAACGGTCATTTATTCGAAGAATGATTCTTTTAATACAAAAGGGATAACCAATAAAGAAAAATTGATTCTTCTAAAACAGGGAATGAAACTTTTTACGTTTAAAATAGGCCTCTGTTACAAAACCATCATTTGAGGGGACAATGTCCTTATCAACTAATTGATTAAAATCTTCTATGTCTGTATCTGTCTTATAAACAATAGCATTGACTAACCTTGCCTTATACTTTCGTATCTCTTCTTTGGTTAAGTTTACACCGCTGTCCAATTTGCTTTGAATCTCATTCTGAATTTCCACTTCAGGACTCAGTGAACTTTCTGTATTATGCATAAACTACCCATTATGAAGATGTGACACCAGATTAATGAAAAAAAAAGCAATTTGCAAATTATTTTTGTTTTAAACAAATATGGTTTTTATAGGCGTTCATATTTTACTCACAAACTACAATAAATAATCAAGGGAACTTCCTTGTTAAAGATGCAGATGAGGCACTAGATTCTGTTATAGGTAATTGATGGATGGAGAGAAGCTGAAAAGCAGGAGGCTTATGCAAAAAACCACGAAAAAATTCATACTTTCGTTTAAATCAATAATTGGTGCCTATAGAAAAAACGATCAACAATATATTCTAATTTTTCACACAGGTTATCTGCCAAGCTGAAAACCGCCAATATTTTAACACAGAGCAGATAGTGACTGAGTGTACCATAAGGGGTACGCTTTCGCTATCGTCTGTATGGGGCTTGGCGGTTCCACGGCTTGCGATACGGGGCGTACCTTCTTTTGTTATTCTAACCTCCTTTGCGCTCTGGGGAATAAATAAGGAGATTCAAAAATGAAATCTTTAGTCGAAAACCGCCAACCAACCACAACCAGCATTTTAGCTCTAATTGTTGCAATTCTTCTTCTTCCATCTGAAGTTTCGGCCCAGAAGAGCAAATCAAAGATCGACTACTCGATCAAGAGCAATATTCTTAATCCCGACACTCTCAAAAAGGGTACGAACGAATATGAAATTTTTTGGCACTTCGTAAAATGGACCCACAAAGAAGTAAAAGCGATTAAGCCTATTAAGCTCAAAACAGAATTAGAGAAACTTAAGATTACAACAAAAGACAAAGAATTTGATTCCGCCTATTCGTTTTTCAAAAATGAGATTGTATATCACAAAAAATCGGTTGAGAACTGGGAGCGGGTTTGTTAAAGAATCCTTTCAATGCAAAATCTATTAACAGTGCAAAAGGAATAATGGAACTTGGGGAAAAATAGATTCCGATAAGAATAAGTGTCGTTATGCCAGCTACCATTCGTGCCACGGGTTCTGAAATCATTTCTCGAGAAATGGGACACGTGTGTGAAATTTTATTCATAGTTTGTTTTTTATACGTTCAGTGTAAAGTGTCGGGAAACAGGTTATAAAGTCAAGAAACGCGCCCCGAGCCCCTTTACTTTTGTCCTAAAAAATGGTATAATTAGGAGATGGGGTCATTTATGAAGTTTGGTATTGCGATGTGTGTGGGACTTTTTCTGAGTCCTGTGGCGCTTGGGGTGTTTAACGCCGAGACGATTCGTACGCAAAACATTGAAAAAGGATTTTTGTCTTACCCCCACTTGGATACAATTCAGTCTTATGCGATTGTGACACCGCCAACAAAAACGGTAGATATTGTCGATTGGGAGGCGCTTGCAGTAATTCCAAATGGTTCGATTACGGAATGTTCGAAACCTTCAAAATCATCAAAATCATGGAAGTTCTTAACGGAACACAAACGAGATGAAACAGATTTTATTCTGGTGTCTCGTTACAACGATTCCTATCCATGTCGATACATCGCCGAACATTTAAAAGATCATCATTTTGGAATGGCATCATTGGAGGATATTCCGCTCGCAATTTCACAGAAGTTTTTTACAAAATATCCGGTATTTTTCCGTGAAGTGAGTTTTTACAAAGATTGGTTTCATAATCCTGAAATTTCAATTGATGGATTAAAACACGAAGAAATGCACATTATCCAGTCGTTGCATAATCCACAGTTAGAACGATATATGTGGAATGACGAGAAGACAAAATTGACGGATTTTGGGCGGTTCATAGAAGGGTGTACGGATTTTCATTTCCAGACCAACGGGCCAGGGTATTATTACTACGTAGAGGACTACGAAAAAATGCTCTCAGACGCTCTCTCAAACGACAAAAAGATTCTTATTGATCGGGCATGTGGAGGAGATTACGATGCGTTTATGCAACTTTCGGATTTTTGATTTTCTTTGCCGAAAGTATTTTTTGCACGCGTCCGACTTTTCCTGATTTGAGTCGTACTTTTATTCCATGAGGGTGTTTGGCTCCATTTGAAAGCAATGACTCCACGACGCCTTTCGTGAGATGTCCATTTTTTTGATCCTCCTTTAAAACGATTTGGACCATTGATCCAATGGGAATGTTTTGCCGAAGGCGACCGTCTTTACTGCTCATTGGGGAGGGGGAAGACACTTACTGGACACACTGAATTCCTGTGGCAAATTCTATTTTTGAGATAATTTTTTTCAATGTATACGTATATTTCGAAACATCAGCCGGAATGGGCTCTTTGCGTAGTCCTTTCTTTACTTTGAGAAGATACGTATATCCTTCTTCGTATTCGAATCCTTCAATAGGGTCATACCAAGTTTTATTATTTGCGACCAAGCATTTCTGTGGAGCAACGCCCACACAGTCAATTTTTTTTGGTCCGACAAAAAGTTCCATTATATTTGGAGGAGCGGGACGTGTGCGCTGATGATGCAGTTCTGTAATAAACACAGAGAGTGACATCAGAATCAGAATAATGAGAGCGGTTTTGTTTTTTGGACTCATGTTTTTGAATTATACCACAGGTTATCGACCGAACATTTCAATCCGTTCATCCATGATCACATCGCTTTTTCGAAAGGGTCGGCGAAGCACTATTCCTTCCAACGACGTGCAACGACTCAGTGCCACGTAAGTTTGCCCATGCGCGAAGCTCCCGCGTCCCAAATCAATGATGACTTTTTCAAAGGTCTTTCCTTGGCTTTTGTGAATCGTAATCGCCCACGCCAATTTCAACGGAATCTGCGTAAATGACCCGATTTGTTCGCGTTTAAAATTTCCACTGTCAAAGACATACCGTGAGATTTCCCACTTGTGTGGACGGACTTCAACCCGGTCACCATCCGTCTTCTCGACGATGAGAAAAGTCTCCATTTTGTCTTTTTCTTCATTGTAATCTTCGCAAATATTCACCACGCGTCCGATAGTTCCGTTGACCCATTTTCGCTCCGGATCGTTATAAATAAACATCACCTGTGCCCCCACTTTGACCGTGACTTCTTCATCATTGGGTCGGAGATTCTTTGCAATCTTCCCACTATTTGCCGCAACGAAGGTGGTCATATTCCCTTTTAATTTCGCTAATTCCACAGCGTTAATCGTGGCAGCATCAGCGTTGGTGGTCATGAGATGAATGAACTTGTCTTCACTATCAGGAATAAAATCAGCATCGTGTCGATCGTTCAATTTTTTCAAATGTTCGTCGGTGAGGCAATTATTTCGCACGCCGTTGAGCACTTCAATAAAGTCCATATCTGTCTGCCGATAAATCTCATCCAGTTGAATATGTTCGAGATGAAACGCTTCTGACAATAAATCATTCGCCCCTTGGAAAACTTTGGCATCAAAAAAATACGGTGATTCGTACTCGGACAAAAACTTCTCTTTGTCTCGCCATGTCATCACGGGAGGCAATTGGTACAGGTCTCCAAAGAACACCATCTGTACACCTCCAAAAGGATTGTTGTCATCCCGTGCTTTTCTCAAGAAAACATCCATGGCATCGAGCAGGTCTGCCCGCACCATCGAGATCTCATCAACGAGAATAGTTTTAATACTTTTATATCGTTTTGCCTTCTTCTCATCGATTCGCTTTTCCCGCGCTTCATCGAGTTCGAACCCCGGTTTCAAGCCAAAGAACGAATGGATCGTATCGCCGTTTACGTTCACTGCCGCCACGCCTGTAGGCGCGAGAACGACCATGCGACGTTTAGAATTGAGACGCAAATGTTCGAGCAAGGTAGACTTTCCCGTACCCGCTTTTCCCGTAATAAAAACATTTTTCTTCGTATCTTGGACCAAGTTAATGGCACGACAAGCTTCGGTGGAAAAGATGAGTTCTTTCATGTGGGAGGAGAGTGTAAATTCTTTTATGTGAGGAGGGAAGAATTTTAAAAAAAACTCACCAATCTCGTCATCCTCGCTTGGCGAGGATCCTGTGAGGAAACCTCGTTCACGTTAAATTATCTTCATACCAGTTCTTCAATACTTCTGTAAAAACGATAACCATTCTTCGGATTGCCGCCAAGCGGCAATGACGGGGTATTATTAGAATGACAAAGAGGGGGAATGACGGGGGTATTTATCTATCCCTTTTCCGATCAATCTCTTTGAGGTGTTTCTTTCTCAAACGAATACTCGACGGCGTTACTTCCACGTATTCGTCTTCCTTGATGTATTCCAAAGACTTCTCAAGCGTCACCACCACTGGTGGCACGAGATTAATCGCATCATCAGCACCTGATGAACGCACGTTCGTGAGTTGTTTTCCTTTGATGGGGTTTACGGTCAGATCGGTTCCTTGGTTGTGTTCTCCGATGATCATTCCTTCATAAACCTCAAGTGCGGCACCGATAAAGAGTGGCCCTCGTTCTTGTAATTTCCACAAAGAATATCCTGTTGTCGTTCCGTTCTCTCCAGAGATGAGCGATCCGACTTGTCGTTTCTCGATATCTCCCACATGAGGCGCCATCTTTGCAAACGAGCTAAACATCGTTCCTTCCCCTTTGGTCAGAATAATAAAGTTCGAACGAATCCCCAACAATCCTCGCATCGGAATCTCAAACTCAAGATTCGTGATACTGTTTTCAGTTTTCATATTCGTCATCTGTCCTTTTCTGGTAGACATCATTTCAATAATTTTTCCACCAATTTCTTCAGGAACACTGATTGTGACATTCTCAATCGGTTCGTGCTGCACTCCATCAATATCTCGGAAGACGACTTCTGGCTGAGACACTTGCAACTCAAATCCTTCCCGTCGCATCGTCTCGATCAGCACCGCGAGGTGCATTTCCCCTCGTCCCAGAACCTTCATAGAATCCCCAGAACCGCTATCAAACTCCACATGAAGTCCCACATTCGTTTCCAGTTCTTTTTCCAAACGATCCCGAATCTGACGACTCGTCACGTATTTTCCTTCTTTCCCCGCAAACGGAGAATCGTTCACCATGAAGTACATCGCCAAAGAAGGCGGATCAACATCAATCGCTGGCAAAGGTTCTGCGTCTGGGTTACTGGTAATAGTCTCTCCCACGAATACATCCCCCAGGCCCGCTATCGCTACGATGTCGCCTGCACTCACTTCTTCCATCGGCACTCGTTGCATTCCTTTGAACGTAAACAGTTTGGAAATCTTCCCTGTTCGTCGTGCTCCCGTAGGAGTTAAAATAGTAATTGTTTGATTCACTTTCATTGTTCCTTCGTGCACTCGTCCCACTGCAATTCGTCCGAGGAAATTATCGTACGACAACGTCGCTGGTTGCATACGGAAGTCAGTCTCCACATTCTGCGGAGCCGCTGGTACGTGTTCTAAGATGAAATCTAGCAAAGGCGTGATATCCTTCCGCTCATCCTCCACTTCCTTCATCGCTACCCCGTCTCGTGCCACAGAGTACATGTACGGGAAGTCCAATTGCTCGTCCGTTGCTCCCAATTTCACAAACAGGTCGAAGACCTGGTCGATCACCCATTTAGGACGGGCTGAGTCTTTATCGATTTTATTTACGACCACGAGTACTTTCTTTCCTTGTTCCAAAGATTTCTTCAACACAAATTTAGTCTGTGGCATGGGACCCTCATAGGCGTCTACCACGAGAATCGTTGCATCAACCGTCTTCAGCACACGTTCCACCTCACTCCCGAAATCGGCATGCCCTGGTGTATCCACGATATTAATTTTCGTATCGTTGTAGGTAATCGCTGCGTTCTTGGCGTAGATCGTAATCCCTCGTTCCTTCTCTTGGTCGTTGCTGTCCATCACGCAGGTTGCCACTTCTTCGTGTTCTGAGAACACTCCTCCTGCCTTCAGGAGACCGTCTACCAAGGTGGTTTTCCCGTGGTCAACGTGGGCGATAATGGCGATGTTTCTGATTTCTTGTTTCATTGTATAAATTAACCTTTCAGTTTGTAGTCTGTTAGCGATATAAGTCAATCAATTAAATTATATTTTGTAAATAATCTCGAAAGGATACCGAAGGTCCCGAGCATTTTGGAGGGATAGGTATTAAGCGGGATTAGTTAAGGATTGGTTCCAGCTTTGATATACCTTGTTTACTATGCTTGGTTTTCTATCGCTCACCACTAAATACGTATTCGAATACGTATTCGTATACGTACTTAACGATTTCATTACGTAATCGATTACGTAATTAACGAAATCTCTAGTACCGCTTCTTGCCTGACTTCCGACCAGAATCGTTCGACTTCCCCTTCCGCTTCCCTCCACCTTTGTTCTTCGCTTTTGACCGATCTTTTCGAGAACCAACCTTCCCACGCTTCATCTTCGAAACCCGTTCAACCCGCACAGGGGGACGCTGTTTTTTCTTCATCGCATGAAACGCATCAAGAATCGTCTCGGCTTCCGGAAAGGGGACAGAAACGAATGAGTAATCATTCATGATGTCGATGTCTCCAACGAGGTGCCCAGAGACGCCAAAGTCCTTCTCGATCATCTTTAGAATAGAAGTAACACTGGCACCATCTCGACGTCCAGTGGTGAGAAAAAGCCGTGTGATTCCAAGACTATCGCCAGACCGTTCCCGACGTTGTCGCCGTTCTCGATCGTGACTGTGATCGCCACCACGTTCATTACTTCGTTCTCGCCCTCTTCCTCCTCGTTCACGTCCACCGCGTTCTGGCTTCTGATCACTGCGGAGTGTGGCAATGTGCTTGTACGCATTTTCATCAAGGGTGTCAGAGAAACTGTATTTGAGGAGTGCTGCAATTACAGCTTCTGGCTTCTGATCTCCAAACATTTCACTGGCGAGCAGTTCGTATTTCTCTAAGTCTTTTGATGGCGCGAGCAATGGCTCGAGGTCCTTCATGAGTTTTCGTTTCTTCAAATCCACCATGACAGCGGCATCTGGCACGAGTTGCTTTTGGATTTCTGCCTTGGCGTGATGTTCAAACATTCTTAACTTCCGGTATTCCGATGGAGTGATGAGCGTGATGGCTTTCCCATCTTTCCCTGCTCGTCCCGTTCTCCCTATACGATGGACATAAGATTCTGAGTTTTGCGGCAACGCGTAATTAATCACGTGCGTAAGATCACTCACATCAATTCCCCGGGCGGCCACATCAGTCGCTACGAGAATCTCGAGTTTCTTTTTTCGGAAATCGCCCATGATCTGTTCCCGTCGGTCTTGCGAGATATCCCCGTGAAAGGTCTCTGACCGATACCCTCGTTGATTGAGGTGTTGATTGACCTCGTCGCTGGAGATCTTGGTTCGGCAAAAAACAATTCCATAAAATTCTTCCTCCATATCGATAATCCGACAGAGTGTGTCGAACTTATTGGCTTGGGTTACTTCGAAATAAATCTGATCCACCGCGTTGTTTGCAATGCGGTCTTTTTCTGTCTTGATGCTGACAGCATCTTTCATGTACTTCTTCGCGAGGTTCGCGATTCGTGGTGGCATGGTTGCTGAGAAGAGCAACGTTTGCCGTTCTGGGTTTGTAAATTCCAAAATCGCTTCGATGTCTTCCACAAATCCCATGTTGAGCATTTCATCTGCTTCGTCCAAGACGCAGTATTGTATCTGGTCGAGTTTGAGCGTGCCTTTTTTCAAATGATCGAGGACCCGTCCGGGTGTTCCCACGACGATATCGACTCCATCATTGAGATGTCTGCGTTGTAGTCCCCATGATTGTCCTCCGTAAATCGGAATGATGGAGAAGTTTTTATTTCCCTTCAAAGAATTCATCTCATCCGCCACCTGCACGGCGAGTTCCCGAGTGGGGGCCAGTACGATGGCTTGCGGAGATTTAGATTTCCCCGGGGTAAGCTTATCCATAAAAACCAAACCAAAAGCAGCTGTCTTTCCCGTTCCTGTTTGAGCTTGGGCGATTACATCACTGTTTGTTTCGAGAAGTAAAGGGATCACTTTGGACTGGATTTCAGTGGGTTCTTCGAACCCTTTTTTTGAAATCGCTTCAAGCGAAAGGTCAGAGAGACCGAGTTTGGCGAATGATTCTGTCATAGTTTTTGCGTTCAAGGTCGCCACACTAGTCGGGAAGCGGATTAATGCAAGTTGATTGTGGGTTGGGATCCGGATCCGGCCTCGGATCCGAATCCGCCCCCGGATCCGGATCCCAACCCCACCGAAAGCCATCGGTTGCATTTGTTGTTTCTGCGAATACAGTAAAATCAATAATTCGAAATGAAAAAATATTTCTCTTGGCTTTCGGTGTTCTTGTTTTGTTTTTTGATAATCACGCCTGTGCATGCCAATGATTTTTTCAAAGGAGAAGTTTTAGAAATTACTCAGGAGGGGGAAGAAGAGATTTTTGGGACAACGCAATTGTTTCAGGAATTTGATATCAAAATCACATCGGGAAATCATAAAAATGAAATTATTCCTATTGAAAAAGGGGATTATTCCATTGTGACAGAAGAGCAAAAATTAAAGGTGGGAGACAATGTTGTTTTGAAAAAGAGAGAAGGAAGTTTTTATATTACGGATAAATATCGGCTCGGGGCGCTTTTGGGAATTTGTTTATTGTTTGTGGCTTTTGCCGTGGGATTTGGAAGAAAGCGGGGATTTATGTCCCTCGTCGGACTCGCCTTTTCGTTTTTTATTATTTTGAAATTCATCGTGCCACAAATTCTAAACGGTCAAAATCCGCTTGTAGTGAGTCTTATTGGAGGATCGTTGATTTCTGTTTTTTCTATCTACCTTTCTCATGGATTTAAGAAAAGAACAACACTGGCGGTTATCAGTACGATTTTTACTTTTCTTTGTGCTATTGGAATCTCGGTCTTTTTTGTTTCGTGGGCAAATCTTTTTGGAGTGTCTTCAGAAGAAGTAGTTTTTCTTCAAATGGGGGTGGGAGATGTGGATTTGAAGGGATTGCTTTTGGGAGGAATCCTAATTGGAATTTTGGGGATTTTGGATGATGTGACGACAACACAGTGTGCAACGGTGGAAGAAATTTACAAAGCGAATAAGCAAACTTCTTTTGCAAAACTCTATACACAAGGAATGTCTGTGGGGCGGGAACACATGGCGTCGATGATTAACACGTTAGCACTTGCGTACGCAGGGGTGGCATTGCCATTGTTTTTGTTGTTTACGTTCAATAATGACCAGCCGTTGTGGACGATTCTCAATAGTGAATTTATTGCGGAAGAAATAGTGAGAACGTTGGCAGGATGTTGTGCGCTTATTTTGGCCGTTCCGATCAGTACGGTTTTGAGTACGTATTTTTATATGCGAAAGACAGTGAAAAAAAGAAGTTGACACTGATTTTTATGGGTATATATTCAAAATGATTTTATTCTTTAACTTTTAAAATCATGCCAAATTTTGATAAAACGGGACCGGCAGGACAAGGACCTCAGGCAGGAAGAGGGCAAGGAACCTGTGTTCTTGAAGGTGGAAATTCTCAAGGTGGATTTGGAATGGGGATGGGATGTTGTGCAAGAGGAATGCGCCGAGGGATGGGGAATTTCTTGGGACAAAGAAATCAACCTTTGTCTTTGGAAGAACAGGAAAAGGTTTTGGAAGCACGATTGGAAGCCGTGCGAAATGCGAAGAAAAATGGTACTCTCAAAAAGTAATGCCACGACCTCGATCATTTCGGATGATTTCTCAAAATCCAAAAGTGACTTTTTATAAGCCACAAGGAGTTCCATTGCGAACGCTCAAAATTGTAGAAATTACTCATGAAGAATGGGAAGCGCTTCGTTTAAAGAACACGGAATCTTTGAGCCAGACGGAAGCTGCCGCGCAGATGAAAACGTCGCAGAGTACATTTCAAAGGATTTTTACCAGTGCACAAAAGAAATTGAGTACAGCGGTCGTGCAAGGAATGGCGATAAAAATTGTGAAGGAGTGAAGAGCCGAGTTCGAACTCAATAAGGAGGCTTTCGCCTTGCAAAATTTTGGTTTTTTAATACAGTGCCCTTGCTTCCTTTTTATCGAGAGACGGCGAGAGGTTTGGCTCTACGACCCGTCAGCAACCAGTTCCTTCAGAACACGGTGCTTCACCCAAACAGGATAAGACCGATAGAAAGAGGTATAATAAAGACTTCTTTTTTAACTAGTTTCCCGCTCCCCGCCTTCGCGAGGACAGGCCCCGCGGGAATGACAAACCAAGAAACATGAAAACATTTTTTTCCTCAGAATCAGTAACCGAAGGTCATCCCGACAAAGTCGCTGACCAAATCTCAGACAGTATCCTCGATGCGATCCTTGCCCAAGATCCCGATGCACGGGTTGCGTGTGAAGTATTGGTCAATACAGGACTGGTCATGGTCGCGGGAGAAATCACGACCAACTGTTATATCGATGTGCAGAAGATTGCCCGAGAGCGCATTCTTGAAATCGGCTATAACTCAGCAGATGTGTGCTTTGATGGAAACACGTGTACCGTCATTAACGCCATCGAAGAACAATCACCCGACATTGCGATGGGCGTGGACACGGGAGGCGCAGGGGATCAGGGATTGATGTTTGGGTATGCCTGCGATGAGACCGAGGAATTGATGCCGTTGTCTATTATGACGGCGCACAGATTAACCCAGAAATTGGCAGAAGTACGAAAAGCAGGAACATTGAAATATTTGAGACCAGATGGGAAATCCCAAGTCACGTTTGAATACGAAGATGGGAAACCAATTCGCCTCGACTCAGTGGTTGTGTCAACACAACATGATGACAAAGTGAATATGGAACAACTGCGAGAAGATATCAAGAAGTGCGTCATAGACCCGATTTGTTCCGAATGGATGGACGAGAAGACAGTGCTTCACATCAACCCAACAGGACGATTCGTTATCGGTGGTCCGCAAGGAGATTGTGGAATGACCGGACGAAAAATTATCGTCGATACCTACGGTGGATATGGACGACACGGCGGAGGCGCCTTCTCTGGAAAAGACCCATCCAAAACTGACCGTTCCGGAGCGTATGCGGCTCGATGGGTGGCAAAAAACATTGTTGCGAACAAGCTGGCAACGAAATGCGAAGTGCAATTGGCCTATGCGATTGGAGTGGTAGATCCAGTCAGCATTCACGTAGATTGCTTCGGAACGAGCACATATTCTCCAGAAGAACTCGAGAAGATTGTTCGAGACAACTTTGACCTCACGCCACTTGGCATTATTAAATCCCTTGACCTTAAGCGTCCCATCTATGCATCAGTGGCGAGTTACGGACATTTTGGAAGAACGGATCTGAACCTGCCGTGGGAAGAAGTAAAACAGTTAATAGTGAAGAGTTAAGAGTTCACACCCTCTCAGTCATTCTGGCCTGCCTGTCCGGTAGGCAGGCTTGACCAGAATCGCTCAAGTTTTAGATATGAATAAAGAGTCCCTCGCAGAGCGGGGGGCGAAAAACCAACACAAGTTCGCCGCTAGCGTTTCCACATTTTTGCCAAGTCTTCATCCGACTCTGGGCAAGCCAGAATGACAGGGTTTCTTTTTTGTTTGAAAATTGTAAACATGTCCTCGTGAAAACGGGGATAGAAAATTGGCAATGGAAGTCAGTTGACCGCAGGAGAAACATTTCTATAATTCGCAAGATGAAGCAGTTCAAAGTGCATAAAATCGAGAGTAAGAGATCTCGTAGTAAGTATAAAGCGTGGCGGAAACTGACCCATTTTTTTGGGCGCAAGGGCGCTATTGGAATTATGGTTATTTTGGGACTGGGGATTGTGTTTTGGGGCGGATTTGCAGCGATTGATTCAGGATTCTTTGCCGAAAAAACACGTCAGATTTTTTCATTTGGACCGCTTGATAAAGACAAAAACGGACACACGAACATTCTTCTCCTCGGAGTAGCGGGAGAGGGAGCGGAAGGCGGGAACCTATCTGACTCCATCATGGTGGTATCAGTGAATCCGAGTGGACCTTCTATTTCAATGTTGAGTTTGCCACGAGATTTGTTTCTTTCTTCTCGGATTGGAGATCGGAAAGTGAACGAGATCTATGCGGCGGCTCGATATAAACAAGGAAATCGCAGAGGACTCGAAATTATAAAAGACGCGGTATCAGAATTTACTGGTGTGCCAATTCATTATGGGGCCGTGGTGAATTTCAAAGTATTTGCGGAAGGAGTCGATGAACTTGGGGGACTTGATATTTTTGTTCCAGAAGCAATCGAAGATCCTTTTTATCCGGATGTTGATTACGGATATCAGACGTTTGTGGTGCGCAAAGGATTTCAGCATTTTGATGGAGAAACGGCACTCAAATATGCGCGAAGTCGAAAAACGTCTTCTGATTATGATCGTGCAAAACGCCAGCAAGATATTATTCTCGCCATCAGGCAAAAGGCAGAGAATATGAGTTTACTTACGGATTTTGGGAAATTGGAGAATTTTTTTCAGATTTACAGAAAAAATGTAAATACCGATCTTGGTCTCACTCAGACGGTAGCGCTTGCCAAAGTTGGGCTGGGGATTGACTACGGAAATGTCGTTTCAGCCGTTCTTAACGATGATCCTGCGCAAACAGGCGGGTTTCTCTACACTCCTGCAAAAGAATTTTATGGTGGACAATATGTATTGCTTCCGGAGGACTTGAAAGATACCCAGCTTTTTATGGATTTGGTGTTAATTCATCCAGAGATCCTTCTTGAAAACGCACAGATATCAGTTCTCAATGGATCAATGACAGCTGGAAAAGCTTCTCGTATGGCGGTTCGACTTAGACGTCTTGGGTTCCATGTAATTGACGTAGGAAATTATCATTCTGATAGACCTGTATTTCGGACATTCTTGAAAGATTATGTGGGAGAAAAAGAACTCAAAACAAAGAAGATTATTGAACGAGTATTTGATGCGAATCATACAGAAGTGGTTCCAGAGATGGAACAAGATCCGAACAACTTGATTGATTTTCAGGTGATTTTGGGGACGAACTAAGATAACTTGCTGTCATCCCAGAATTCCGAAGGAATATGTAGGATGCATTATCTTGTTTGATATCGGCAGGACTGTTCTTTTTATAACTAAAAAGAACCAAAAAGTTTTGAGGACAAGAAAACTCGCTTTCATTGGCATAGCATGCAATTGCCGAGTCCCGCTGACGCTCAAACACTTCTTGTCCCCAAACCCCCAGAGGAGAGCAATCTTAAAAATGAAAATTGGCAATTGTCATTTGTGCTACTCTGTTTTAGAATGTGAATCGTTACATGATAAAAAAACTTTTTTTGAGTTTGTGTGTGGGAATTCTCTTTAGCGGAGGAGTGTTTGCGGTGACTGCTCCACCAGTTTCTAATGGGGGGCTTTTACCCGGTCCAACATTAGAGGGACTTAAGGCTGAGGAAGCAAAATTGGGACAAACATATGTATCAGAACAACTTATTCCCAAAATTGTGAGTGGGTTTTTGGTGATTATGTTAATGGTGGGGGTTATTATGCTGATTATTGCCGGAATTAGTTACATCCTCAGTTCTGGAGATAGTGAAAAAACAAAGAAGGCCAAAGATATTATTTATTGGTCATTGTTGGCTATTATTGTTGCGATTATGGCATTTGCCATTGTGAAATTTGTAGTTGGTATTGATATCTCTGGACCATGATAAAACGAATTACTCTTATCATTTTAACATTAGTTCTGCTCGGAGGCAGTGTCGAGGCTGTTGGTTTTCTTGATGCAATGCAAAAGGGGCATAGAGGATCTGATGGAATTTTTCCTTCTTGGAATCATGGTGGAAGTGTCGAAGAAGAAGCCTCTCTTCCACGGATAGAAGGAGTTATTGGAACAAAAAAAGATGGGGAAGATGGAAAAACAGAAAAATTATTGATGCATTATGTTCCTCATTTGATTGATATCCTGCTTAAGTTTGTAGCTCCACTTATTATGGTGGCGATGATTTTTGCAGGATTGCGTTTCGTGTACGCAGGGAGTAATGAAGATGAACTCTCGCAGGCAAAACAAATTTTTACGTACACCTTGATGGGAGTGGCTTTTGTGGTACTGAGTTATTCTATTCTCAAAGCCCTTTATTTTCTTCTTTCAAAATGAAAAAATTAATATTTATTTTGGTTTTAATTTGTTTGTCGGGAACTGTTTCGGCAGAAGGCGAGAGTGAAATATACGACATAAAAGAAGCATTAAAACAACTAGATGTAGCAGTAGAAAAACATCCAAAAAATCTTCCTGGTGCTGGAGAAGATCCAGCAGCGGAGTTAAAATGGGATGTGAAATTTAATAAAATGGCGGGAAAACCATTTATTATCACTTATTATATTCAAAAAATAGCAAAAGCCCTTACGGGAGTTGTTGCGGCAGTGGCCGTTCTTTTTATTATTCAAAATTCCTTTAATCTTCTTACTGCTGCAGGAGGAACAGAACAAATTACCAAATCAAAAAAAGGATTGATGTGGTCACTTATAGGGTTGGTAATGATAATGGGGGCGTATATTGTTGTCAAAACAGTGATTTCCCTTCCCTATTCAGCAGAAGAGAACTTAGATCAATTGCATCATATGGAGAGTAAAAAAGCGACCAGCGTTACTACGAATCCGATAGAACCACCACAAAGAATGCAGCCCCGGGAAACAGTTCCACTTCCCCCAACCTCTCCATTACCAGTGACGCCAGAAAATGCAAACAATCCTGACTTTGAAGATTCCTTTTGGGATGGAGAAAAATATTCAGATGGTTTATAGAAAACCTTTTATTCTCCCATTAATTTCTTACGGAGGGCTTCAGCTTCCGCTTCTTCAGCAGAGGCTTCGGTTTCTTCTTCTGCTTTGATTTCGCCCATTTCAATTTCTTTTTCTCGTTCGTTTTTAAGTTTTTCAACATCATCCGAAAATTCTTTTTCGAGTTCTGAGAATTTTTCTTTTTCTTCTTCAAAGATCTTAATAAGCTCATTGATCTGTTCAATCTTGAGTCGAGGAATGGCATCAATCACTCTTTTCTTTTCTTCCATTGTGAGAGAAATAGATCCCTCAAGAAGTGTTAGAAAGTTTCCTTCATCAAAGGTTGTGTTCGGATGGGGTGGAATAGTAAAAATATGTCCATCTCGTTTTCCGAGCTGTCCGGTTTGCGAGTTCGGATCTACGGGTTTTGCGTCTTGAGGATTGGTGTTGTCTTCAGCCATAATTTAGAAGAAAAATATACGAGAAAGGTAGCGCATTCTCTCACGAGAAACAACTATTTCTTTGCAGGAGTTTTTTTAGCAGCCGGTTTTTTAGCCGCTGGTTTTTTTGCAGGAGCTTCCTTCTTTTCTTCAGTAGGTTTCGCGGGCGCCTTTTTTGCAGCTCCTCCTCCAATCTTTGTAATTTCAATTACAGTAAAATGTTGTCGGTGCCCTCGTGTTCGTCTGTAACGTTTTCGAGGTTTCATTTTGAAAACAACGATTTTGTCGCCTCGTCCTTGTTCGAGAATTTTTGCTTCTACTTTTTTTCCAGCAATAAGAGGGGTTCCAATTTCAAAACCAGAACCGTCTTCTTCAGAAATAAGAAGGGTGTCAAAGGAAACAGTCTTCCCTACTTCAGCACTGAGTTTATCTACTTCGATTTGCTCTCCTACTTTTACAAGCGCTTGATGTCCGCCGATTTTTGCTACTGCAATCATTTTAGAGTGGTTAATCATGGTTTGGAGGCCTCGCATTGCGGAGCGCTTGAACCCAAACACATAGAAATAATCGGATGGAATGTATTTGTTTAGCGGGAAATGTCAAATAAAGAAGAGTTTAAAAGTTAAAGAAATATTAAATTTCGAACTTGTTCTCCATTATGAATAATTTATTCTTTTGTCATTCCGACCAACGTGGAGGAATCCCTTCCAATGTTCCTGAGACAGTATTACGTTTATATAATGGCAAGTGACAGTGGGACGTTATATGTTGGAGTTACAAATAATCTTCTTCGGCGAATACAAGAACATAAGTCGAGAGAAATAAAAGGATTTTCTAAAAAATATAACTGTAAAAAATTGGTGTATTATGAATGGGGAAATGATGTGAGTGGGGCAATAGATAGAGAGAAACAGTTAAAAGGATGGACAAGAAAAAAGAAAGAATTCCTCATTCGTGCTATGAATCCTGTATGGAAGGATTTAACCGAAGAACTCCTAGACTAAGGGATCCCTCCGCTACGGTCGGGATGACAAAGGCAATCCTGAATGCCTTTGGTCTTTTTATGATTTTTATTTATAATACAAGGCAATGAGACATGTTTTATCGGCATCGCAATTTAGTAAGGCAGAATTACTTGAAATAATGCAGCAATCAGCTGATATGGAAAAATTACTCGATAGCGGAGGGACTGATATGGCAAAAGGGAAGATATTAGCTACCTTATTCTACGAACCATCCACACGAACACGTCTTAGTTTCGAAACAGCAATGAACAGGTTGGGTGGAAAAGTTATCTCCACCAGTGATGTGACGTTCTCATCAGTCAGCAAAGGAGAAACGATTGAAGACACAATTCGAATCCTTTCGGGATATGCGGACATAGTTGCGATGCGATCAAAAGAAGTGGGATACGCAGACCGTGCGGCCAAAATGTCTGATGTGGCAGTGCTTAATGCTGGAGATGGGGCAGGAGAACACCCAACACAATCACTCCTTGACCTCTACACCATTCAAAAATACTTCACGCTCGACGAACCACTGACGGTATCTTTTGTAGGGGAATTGATTTGCGGACGAACCGTACATTCGCTTGCGCAAATTTTGAGAAATTTTGAAAACATAAAAATAAATTTCGTAGCGCCGGAGGAATTGCAGATTCCCGATAAATATTTTCATGAGAGTAAGGGAGATAAAAAGTTTTTTGAGCTTACGGATGAGATTTTAGAGACCTCGGATGTGATTTATGATACGCGAATACAAAAAGAAAGACTTACTCCTGAGGTGTATGAAAAAAATAAAACAGCTTTTCATTTCGACGTTGAAAAAGTATCAAAAATGAAACCCAATGCACTCTTGCTTCACCCACTTCCACGAGTTAATGAGATTGCGCCAGAAGTTGATGATTTGTCACAAGCAAAATACTTCGAACAAGCGCGAAATGGAGTACCAGTTCGAATGACGCTTATTGCGCGAGGACTGGAGTTGATATAAAACCTCTTTGTCTTTCCAAAATCCCGAAGGGATGTTTGGAATCCATTATTCTGTGAGAAAAATATTAAAATGTATTTGGTTGTATCAAGTTTCTTGATAATGGGTCCCAAACTAAATTTGGGATGACAGGATATTTTTTTGCAAAAAAAAGAAAACCGTGTTGAAATGGGCACGATGAATTATCAAATTAAAAACGTTCGCATCATCGACTCAACACAAGATCGCGTGGGAGATGTTTTTATTGAAAATGGAAAAATAGTGGATTCCATTGATTCCGACTACGAAGAAATAGACGGAACGGGGAAGATTCTTTTTCCGGGGCTTATTGATCCGCATGTGCATTTCCGAGATCCCGGACTGACACATAAAGAAGATCTTTTTACAGGATCACGTTCTGCTGTGGCAGGAGGGGTGACGACATTCTTTGAAATGCCGAATACCAAACCACCGACATTCACTCTTGAAAACCTCGAACAGAAACGAGCACTCGCTCGGGAGAAATCCTGTGCGAATTTTGGATTCTACTTCGGAGCGGGGATGGCGAATGCGGAGGAGATTGCAAAGGTTACCAATGTTCCAGGGGTAAAGTTGTACCTCAACACAACCACAGGGGATCTTAAAATGGACCAAGAAGACACATGGCGCACGATATTCAATACCGCAAAGAGAGTTCTTTTGCATGCAGAGGGGGAGACATTTGCGAGAGCGATTGCTATTTGGAAAGAGGAAGATACCCCATGCGAAGTACACTTGTGTCATGTGAGTTTGGCGAGTGAAGTAGCTTTATTGCGAGAACTGAAACAATCGGGATACGTATCCCAGATTTCTGCCGAAGCTTGTCCACACCATTTATTGCTTACCGAAAAAGATTCTGCTCAAATGAAACCACCGCTTGCCACACAAGCTGATCAAGAGGCTCTTTGGGAAGGAATAAAGGATGGTACGATTGATATCTTTGCGACTGATCACGCGCCACACACAAAGGAAGAAAAAGAAAGCTTCACAGTTCCTTTCGGAGTACCTGGTGTTGAAACAATGCTTCCACTCCTCTTCATGGAATTTCAAAAGCGCGGACTGTCATTAAAAAAACTTGCTCACATGACGAGCTCCAAGACAGCAGAATTGTTTCACGTTGTCGACAAAAAAGGAAAAATAGAATTTGGATTTGATGCGGATCTTGTCCTTTGGGATCTAACACCTTCAGTAATTGATGCATCGAAGTCATTTTCAAAAGCTAAATATTCCCCATTCGATGGATGGGAAGTCTTGGGACAGGTTGAAAAAACATTTATCGATGGACAATTAATATTCGAAAAAGGACGTTTTGTAGCAGAAGATTTTAGAGGAAAAGAAATACAATTTAAGCTCCCCCAAGAATAAAGAACCCGGGATTCACAGTCTTGAGTATGACGGCGGACAAAAATAAAATAGCAAGACTGAGGAGTGCCTGCATGATGCGGTTTTTTGCATCGGAAACAAGTCCATCACTGGCGCCTCCCATAGTGATTTGAATTCCCGAAACTACAATAACAAGAACACAAACAATCCCCAAAATAGAGGCTCCGTATTTGTAGATCATTCTTATGTAATTGGAGGTGAGTTCTAGACCAGTTTTTCCAGAAATCATAGTATTATCTTCTCCTGCTTCACTCGGAAGAAGAGGTTCTTGGAGGATGATTTCATAATCATTTCCCGTTGGTTCGTTTCCTCCTTCTTGAATAGGAATCGCCGAGAAGGCAGTAAAGGAAAGAAGGAATGAAGCAAAAAGAAAAAATGAGGTTAAATATTTTTTCATTATCCAGTGGAGGTAAAGATGATTGAAATGATGAATTGAACCGCAATGAAACTCATAAAGGCAATGAGAAGCCCAATGATAGTATAGAAGAAAACATTTTTTCCTTTTTGTAATTGTGATTCATCTCCTTGAGAGGTAATCATGAAGTACGCTCCGATAATCATCATAAGTACTGCAAAGGTTCCGAGAACTTGTGTGAGGAGCTTGAGGATTTTATTAAGGATGTTATTTTCTTTTTCTAGATCATTTGCAATATCGAGTTCGGTTTCTTTTGACTCGTCGGATGCTTTGAGAATATTTAGATCAAAGGTAGAAGTCGATTCTCCCACATAATTCAAAATAGCACTGTTTAAAAATTTCGCAGCGCATTCAGAGGCTTCTTTAAAGGGTTTTGCGTTTTTTCTTGCAGTAGCTTTTGCTTGTCTTTGTGGTATCAAAACAGCTTCGTATGGAGGATAACAGGTCTTTTCTCTCTTTTTTTCTTCTTCTTGTGTATCTGGACTCAGTTCGGGCTCAGTCATGCATTTGTGATAAGCTTCAGCGGCGACATTTATTGCCTTGTTAGCCGTATCAATAGCGGGATTCATAACGTCTTTCAGGTGCTTATTGTAGTCCGTGTCTGCTGTTTCCCATGCAGTTTTACAGTTTGCGAGTTTTGTAGCATCTGTTGGTTCACAACCATTTTTAGGGGCGCATGTTTCCGCAAACCCTACTCCGCTCCAAAGAAGCGGTGCGAGAAGAAGGAGGAAAAGAAACTTTTTCATTTCCATTAGGGTAGCATTGGAGGAAAAAGTTTTCAATTAATTGAACCGCTCCATAAAGATTTTGTCTTTGGGGATTTCTTTTGTTTCCAACAGTTCGTTTACAGATTTAACCATGCTTCCACTTCCACAAATATAAAATTCGGTATTCTCCCAAGTCCCTTCTTCCAAAAACTTTGTAATACGGCAGGCTTCCCAAGGAAGTTCGGTCTTGGTCGATTCTTCGCGCGAGAGACCGAGTTTGACGTTGAGATTTGGAGCCCATGTTTTGATTTCATCCAAATACGAAAGATCATTTGCTGTTTTTCCTCCGTAGAGAAGTGTCATTTTACGCGGAGATGGGTGCTTTACTTCTTCGAGAATCATTGATCGAAAGGGCGCAATTCCTGTTCCAGTGGCACAAAAAACAAGATGAGTGTCGGTGTTTGTCGATAACCGTAAATCTCCAAAAGGACCTTTGAATTCGAATTCGTCTCCTACCTTTGTTTCCCAAAATTTTTTCGAGGCGGTTCCATTTTCGACATATTTTACAACAAACTCAATCAATGTTTCATCAGGATGAGAAGCAATAGAGTAGGCTCGCCACGCAGTGTCGGTAAACTTGAGTGATAAAAAATGACCGGGTTGATAAGTGAACGCTTCTTCGCAAGGCACAAGAGGTGTACTTTGGAGTACCGCAAATCGAAACTTCTTGGTATCACGGGCAACCGTTTCAATAGATTCAACCTTGAGCGTTCCTTGAAAAATATTCATTTCTTGCACTTTCCTCCCAAATTACGAATGATTTTCCCCATTTCTATAGGAAAGGCAAAAGAATGGAGTTTTTTATCAGTACCACTTTCCACAACTGTATTGGGTCCTTTCTCACATTTTCCGAGACACGGACATTCTTCTATTTCTACGTGATCAAGTCCGAGACTTTCTTTATCATTCCGTGCTCGCTCGAGAGAGTAAGCAGAACAATTTCTCAGGCACGCCGTTCCCTGACAGACCTTTATTTTCGTAGGTTTTTGAGTCATGGTTTAGAGAGAAAACTCGTATACTTTGTCTTCTGTAAGGATGTTTACTTTTTGTCCTGAGTCATCAATTACAAAGTCTCGAGCTCCTGCCAAGTCAAAGAGAACTTGTTTTTTGTACGTTGCAAATCGTTCTCCTTTTACAAAGACCAAAATACGCGCATTGTCTGGATCGAGTACGTAGAGGAAATCAAGATTTTGCGTGGTAAAGATTTTTAGGTTTTGCCCAGAGAAAGGAACGGATGGCAAATCTCGGAAAGAGTAATCGGCTTTTGTTCCTCGGAAAATCTTTTGCAAAGTTCCGTCATCAGATAAAACATAAATACCACCATCAATAGACATGCTAATGGCACGAGAGAGGTCAGCCCCTTGGTTGTAGGCGATAGCTGGAGAGTATTTTGCACGTCGTCGTTCATATTTCCAAATTTGGTTTTCTACCGGATCAAGAATATAAGCGTATCGTCCGTAAGTTTTGATATCGAGTCCTCGTTTCCACGTGTCGTCTTCGGTTCCCATTGGCGTGATAAGTCCTTCTCGATATTCCACGACCTTGGGAGCATCTGTAAGAAAGAGAAGTGTATTTTGGTCGCCTCTTATAGAAGAAGCGAGAATGGTTTCTTTTTCAGAAATAGGGAGTCCTTTTTCAACAATATTCCGAACGGTTTTGTATACTTGTTTGAGATCGTGAACATAAAGATTCCCACTCAATTCCAACAGTCCCGTTGCTTCTAAGTTGTCATTTTTTACGCCCAAGTCAGCGAGGAGTTGAGGCGTTACTTTTCGTGCGTTTTCTACTTGTAGTTGTTTTTCTTGAATGTCAGCGAGTAAGAATTGAGCATCTGATCGAAAGCTTTTTGATTTCGAACTCAAAACGGTTTGCACAGAACTCTGTGCTTTTTGGAGGTACTCAGAAGCGGATTGTCGTTCTCCTTGAAGGAGGAAAGTATCGGCTTGAACAAGGGCTTCTCGAGCAATCGAAAGCTGTTCACGGAGTGCTTTTGTGTCGGTTGATTCGTAGCCGGCAATAGATTTAATCCCAATTCCTACCAATAAAATAATGAGTATCGTTCCTGCAATAATAACGAGATTTTTTTGTGGTTTTATCTTTTTTCCTTTTCCTTTGAATTTCTTCAGTGGCAACTTATTAAAGAGTCCTTTGCATTTATCCAGAAGATCACCCAGTTTCATAGGTTCTTCTGCAACGGCAGGAGCTTCTTCTGCAAAAGTTTCTTCTTCGAAATCTTCATTATCAAATTCTTCTTCTATTTTTTCTTCTTCCTCTACTACTGGAGCCACTTCTTCTACAGGGTCCTCTTTTTTTGTTGTCTTTTTTCCGACCATCTTAGAAAGGAATCCGGCACTTTGTGAAACTTCTTTTTTACCGACACCAATAGCTGTAACAAGAGTATCTTCTTCAGAAGAAGATTGTAGTTCGTGTCGCAAAAGTCCAATAGCTTCTCCAAAATCACTTCGACTCATTGTATCGACGATTTGATTTGCAGTAACTGAGCGCAGTAGTCGGCTTGAAGAAAGGATTACCACATCTTCAAGAGAAACTTGTCCACTTAGGATATTTGAGAAAAGGACGTCATCGCTTTCAGGTGTTTCAGTAATTTGAGAAACGCTTGTTCCTCGTACAAGATAGGCTTCACATTCTCCTGATTGAGAAAGATAAAGATTATTGAAATCAAATAAAGCCATCACAATATTCGGTACATTTTTCCAATTTTTCTTCCGTTTTTGCGCTTCGAGATTTGCTGCTTTGAGTGCGTCTTCAAATCTATCATAGGCATCTGGGGTTTTTGAGTTTGCTAAGCTTTCAACGGCTGCGCCAAAAATTGCTTCAGCAACAGTCTTGGGATCAATGTCATCTTCGTGGAATTTTCCCAGGAAAAAGACCTCTTGGCCTTCTCCAATGGTTTCACGAAAAGCAAAACCCAAGTTTGCCTCTGACGGATTGGTTTCGAAAGTGTGTGCAGAAAAAGTCATCTCTAGAAAGAAAAAAAGCTTTCCTTTTTTATAGCATAATTTTGAAAAAAGAAAAAAAAATAAGAGGGATAATGAGAATACGGAATGTTTATTTTTCTTAGTTTGTTACTTGAAATCATGTGTATTTTGTGTTATAATACTACACAGTAAGCCTTGAGATTGACAAAACAAACAAATGTTTCAAATAAATATAAAGAAAATACTCGGAATAACAGAACTGGAATCCTCACGTCTTAAACTCTGTTGGGGAGCGCGTTTCTTGTTCCAAGTAGGATTTATTGTGTCATGGATTATGTTGACAGCGCTTTTTGTAGAGCAGTTTGGAATTCATAATTTATTGTGGTTTTTCCTTTTTGATGCGGTGCTGTATTTTGGAGGAGCATTTATTGCAAGTGTGTTGGCACCACGATTAGAACTTCGTAATTTTTTACTTGTGGCGGTGAGTTCAACAGCACTTTTGGTGGGAAGTTCGTTTTTCTTTCGCCCAGATCAGTTGGCCTTTTTTATACTCGTAATCTTGGCAAAGGATCTTTTCTTTGGACAAGTGAACATTGCATTAAATCGTCTGACAGAACATCTCTATTCACCTTTTGAGGCACAACGATTTATGCCAAAAATCGAATCGGCGATTACGGTGGGGTCTGTTGTGGGAGCAGCCTTAATGGTACTTTTGATTGACCATATTTCAGATCAATCCGTATTATGGCTCTGGATGGGAGCACTTATTGGAATTGGATTTTTGAGTGTTTTTATGCGAAAGATTTTACATACGATTCCTTCTTTTCGGAAACCACATGCTCCCATTGCGCATAAGAAAAATCCCATCACCGAAGCAGTTCATGGGATTGGAAAGATTCGGTTTCTCCGCCACATGCTTGTAATTTTATTGCTTCAAGTGATGGTATTTACCGTTATTGAATTTGAGTTTACCAAAGAAATTCAATCGCACATCGTGCCACATGGAGAACAGCATGAAGTAATTATTCCGACAAAAGCATTGCAAACATCATTTTTTACTGAGGTTGTAGAAAAAGCGAAGGAAGTTCAGCATGTGACACAGGAAAAAGTTGAAACGATTTCCTCAAAACTTATCATGCGAAAATCACTCGCGCATGATTTAGGGGTCTTTCATTTGTTCTTTGCGTTGTTTGCGCTTTGTGTTCAGTTGATTTTGACACCACGAGTATTAGCCTATTTTGGAATTATTGGCGCTATGTTCTCGTACTTTTTCATTTTGTTCGCGGGACTCTTTTTGATGTTGATGGGACATGGAAGTGTGGCGCTAGTTCGTGCCCTTCAGCACGGAACCCATTCGCTCGGAGAGTCGGCGTATCATATGAGTTTTTATTCCATCTTTTCACACAGACGGGAATCAGTACGTCTCTTTATGGAAGGAATTATTCGACCGTTTGGAATTATCTTAGGAGTGGGACTCCTTTTCTTTGTTCCCTCGGAGTTTCTTTTCCCTATCGCAGCGGTGATGACGGCAGGACTTATGTTGTTGTGTATCCCTTCCCGAAAAAGTTTCACACAACTTTCAAAAGCAAATCTTGATTCAGAACAAAATATTGAAGGGAAACTCCATTCGGTAGAAATACTGGGGCAAAAAGGGCACCGAAATAGTACCGATATTCTTTCTCAAAAACTTAAACATAAAGATGAAGGAGATATTATTCGCGAAAAAATTATACGAACGATTTCCGATATTAATAATCCGCGTGCGGTTCATACATATTTAAGTGTTCTCAGAGATGAAAAAGAAAATCTGGAAACAAAAATGAAAGTGGCTGATTCCTTATTTAAATTAGACATTGTACCTTCTTATTGGCAGGAACATGCTTTTACACAATATCATTTGAGAGAAACGTTGGAGGAGCTTTTTGAAAAAGCAAAACATCCACATTTCAAAAAACTCTTGGTGATGAATATTTTTAAACATTCTCCAAGCCATGAAGTAGCCCCTTTCTTTCTCAAAACAATGCAGAAGGCAGATGATAAATTGAAAACAATTTATTTGCGTTCATGTCTTATGTTTAATGATCCAGAAATTGTTTTTTATGTTCGGAAATATCTCGAGCATAAAGATCCACGGATCAAATCGCATGCGGTTATTGCGTTGTGGAAGTTTGAAGAAAAAGCTCCATTGCGTGAAATTTTGGAAAACCTTGTCATGAGCGAAAATGAAAAAGATCGCGTGTCGGGATTGTATGCTTTTGGAGAAGTGAAAGATAAATTGCAACGAGAGCGAATTATTGAGTTCCTTGATCACCAATCTCAAAATGTGAGACTACATGCGCTTGTAGCATTAGCAAAACTCGGAGATCATCGCGCGGTGGAGGGGCTTTTGGAGATTCTTTTTGGAGAAGATCAAAAACTTTCACAAAAAGCTTTTTATATGCTTGATCGTGTTCCCAAAGATATGAGACAGCAGTTACAACGAAAAATACAAAGAGAGGTGTCTCGAGAAGTACGAGGAATTCTTCATTCAGAAGCGTTTCATTTGTCTCCACAGAAAAAAACACTGAATCGATTGAAGTGGTTGTATCGAATGGCGGGACGACATGATGATATTTTGGCGATGGAAGGATTTGGGAAGTAAACTTTCTAAACGGGTCATTCTGGCCTGCCTGTCCGGTAGGCAGGCTTGCCCAGAATCGCTTTAATAAATCTCATACATGAAGAGCGAAGGCGAATATTTTTTAATAAGCAAGTTGCGCGCTAGCGCTTAGAAATCAGTATCAAGTTTTCATCCGATTCCAGGCAAGCTGGAATGACTGTTTTTTATAATTGGCAATTTTTAATTTTTCTTCATAATCGGAAAGATGGAGTTATCCCATATTTTCCTGATTGGTGTGCTCGGTTCAGTGGTCCTTACATGGAGTGCGCTGAAATTATTTCCAATAGTTGGACTACTTGATTTTCCGCATCGATATGGACTCACGCGTGCACGATTACCGTATCCAGGAGGCATTGTGTTACTTCTTTTGGGAATGGCATTTTTGATTTTCGAACCGCTTTTATGGTTTCTTAATATTCCATTGATACTGATCGGAATCATTAGTTTTTGGGACGATCTTAAACCGCTTCCTGTCTGGATTCGAGGTATTGTGCATTTACTTGCAGCGGGGATTGTTTTTTATTATGGAATTGGGATTGAGTTTGTCGGAAATCCGTTTTCTGACGGACAGAGTTTTGATCTTACGATGCTTCCGGTAATCTCAATCGGGCTAACGGTAGTGTGGATTTTGCTTATTCAAAATGCCATGAACTGGTTTGATGGTATTAAAGGATTATCGGTTGGCGTGTCGGGGATTGGGTTTCTGACACTTGGAATTTTTGGTCTTGTGCGTCAGGAAGTCGCTTGGGAGGCAGGACTAGAATCTTTTCTTGTGACGAGTTTTTTCTTAGCGGGAATTTGTGTGGGAGCATTTTTGCTCTTTTTGCGTGGTAAAATTCTTCTCGGTGACACAGGATCTCAGACTCTTGGGTTTTTACTAGCAGTCCTTTCTATTTTTGCGGGGACCAAGATTGCAACTACTTTGCTTGTGCTCGGATTACCGATTCTTGATCTCCTTTTTGTCATTGTACGCAGAATATTTCGAGAAAAAGTTTCTCCTTTTCGAGGCGACAAAAAGCATCTTCATCACAATATCGCTCGAAAAATAGGGGAACAAAAAGCAGCTTTGCTTCTTGTTGTTATTTCGGGACTGCTTGGAGTTATTTCTATTTTTGTGACCGGATATCCAAAATTAGTTTTTCTAGCGCTGGTGGTATTTCTGATTCTGCTTCTAAATGAGTGGAGTCAAAAAGGTCTTCTAAAGAAGGCGTAGGTTTTGGCGTCTCTGTTTTTTCTTCTGAGTCAAAAGTGTTCAAAAGATCTTCAATTGGAGTGGTGAAGTTTTTCATTTCTTTCCTCATTTTGTCCCATTCAGAAGGATCAGTGGAAGGAATATTTTTAAGCAGTTTGTTCTGAGGCAATGACCGGAGGTATTCCCAATCGAGTTCAATTTCAAAACATTCTCCATTCTCGATATCAAGTATTGATTCAAAATAAGGAATGCTTCGATTTTTGAGTCCTTTGAGCTCTTTCCATTGAGATAGGAACGGAATCGTTCCTTGTATAACAATATCATTATCAAGTTTGCTGGAGGCAATAACAATAAAATTTCCCAAAAAATCTACCTCCTTAAATAGACGTGGTGTTTTGTCATAACAATAAAAAAAGGCGTAATCTTCAACAATGATTTGATATTCACTTTCGAGAAATATTTTTTCTAATGTTTTAGGGGTGTGTTCGTATTGTGTATTTGAAAAAAGTTCATTGGCGGTGACCAGTTTTGCAACGGTGTCTACGGCTATTTGAGCAGGGAGTCCTTTTACTTCCTGGTATGTTTCTCTCATAGCTACGCCATCACATCCGGAGAGAAGTAGACTGAGAAAGAGGCCCATTAAAAGTGAAATTTTTTTCATTATTTCTATAATAAAACAACCGTTCGGCTATGGCAAAAATTCTTTGAGGGCAGAGAAGTACACAGCAGCTGATTTAGAAATGGCGTTATCATGATTTCCAGAGAGTTCCACAAATTCTTTTTCTGTGGTGGCTTTTTCAAAAAGGATTTGACCCTGTTCATACGGAACATTTTTATCTTCTGGACTGTGGAGAAGAAGTAGCGGAACCGTGATGTTTGCAATTTTTGATTGATTATCAAATTTATATCGCCAGTACCAATTTGGCAGATGGAGAGGGACAAATTCATATGCCAGTGCGGAAACAGAAAGAAAAGGAGCTTCGAGAATAAGTTTGGATACGGGATTTCGCAGGGCCATTTCAGTGGCGATTCCCGTTCCTACAGAAAATCCCCAAAGGGTTATCTTTTTAGGATCAATGTTTTTCTCTTGCGTTAAAAAATCAATGGCAGCTTGTCCATCGGTGTATACATCTTCCTCTCGAACCACGCGTCCTTCGCTTTTTCCATAGCCTCGATAATCAAAAAAGAGGGCATTTTTCTCCAGTTTTTTGAGCATATAAAGTCGTCCAGAATAATAAGAAATATTTGTGGAATTTCCGTGAAAAAAGACAACAGTTTCTTCCGCTCCCATATCCATCCACCAACCATGTAATGTGATATTGTCAGTTGTTTGGATCGAAACATCTTCCCATTCAAGCGCTCCTGGAATGGGATGATTAATGTGTTCTTTTGGAGAAGGGAAAATAATTTTTGTTTGAAACGTGTACATCACTCCGAGCCACCCAACAAAGAGAATAAAGAGAACGAGGATCCATTTTAAAATAAATTTCATGTGAACGAGAGAAAGTTTTTAAAAATAGTGTGTCCAGTTTTTGTACCGATTGATTCTGGATGAAATTGTACCCCAAAAATACGTTGGTCGACATCTTCCATTGCCATGAGAGAACCTTCTTCGGTTCGAGCCGTTGTTTTAAGTTTCGTATTTTTTATAATAAGAGAATGATAGCGCATGCCTTTGATTTGATCAGGAAGTCCTTGGAAGAGACCGTCTTTATTGAGAATTTTTATGAGCGATTTTTTCCCATGCATGGGGGCGATTTTTTCAATGGTTCCGTCAAAATATTTTCCAATCATCTGGTGACCAAGACAGACGCCTAAAATAGGAATTTTTCCTTTAAATATTTCAAAAATTTCCAGTCCATTTCCAATATCTTTCTCACACTCTACCGTCCCTGGCCCTGGGGAAAAAACAAGTGCATCGGGTTTAAGTGATTCTGCCTCCTCTGCCGTTATGGCATCATTTTTTCGCACCGTCACAGTTGCACCGAGTTCTTGTAAATATTGCACTACATTAAACGTAAAGCTGTCGTAATTATCGATAAGTAATACGTTTTTTGTTTTCATTGTTTTAGAAGGAATTCGCGTAAAATATGTTTTTCGTATTCCCCGTGTTCATTTTTGGCTTTTCCAAAAAATACTTTTTCTACTTTTATCGTGGTGGGTTTGAGCTGACGATCAAAAGATTCTCCTTCCAAAAGATCGGCATGATGAGCACCATAAAAAAGTGAAATATGTGGTTTGTAATTTTCAAATCGATATTCTGGGTTCTGAGAAAAAGGAATCGCTTTACAAATTTTATTATGGAGTCGCTGCAATTCTCCTGATTCATCTAATACTTCTCGAAAGAGGGCGTCAGGAAAACAATTGACGTTTCCCAGTCGGACTTCAAAGGACTTCACGTTCTCTAAAATCTTTTCGATGGTTTTTTCCATAAACCCCACCTCATTCTGCTGAAAGTGAACACCCATTCTTCCGGGCAATGCGAGCGTTATGTGCATGCGTTGAGGCGCAATCCAGTGTCCTTGTGAGAAGGCTTCTCGGAATTTGAGTTTTTCGAGAACTTGTTCCATTTCGGTCCGCATTTTTGCGGGAATAGGGATTTCTATAAAAAAAAGAAAGTTTGGGTCAGGCACCCATTGTTTCGACCCAAAAAGTGGAGCATTTTGTTTCCAGTTTTCTTCCCAAGCGTGTTGTTGATTTTCTAGATTCATGTTGCACGCATTATCGAATGAGGAAGGTGAAATGTAAAATATTAAATACAAAAACACCAGTCATTCCAGCTTGCCTGGAATCGGATGAAAACTTGTCACAGGCTTTTAAGCGCTAGCGTACAAATTACTTATTGAAAGATATTCGCTTCGCTCCTTACGCATGGGGTTTCTTAAAGTGATTCTGGGCAAGCCAGAATGCCCAAGGAATTGAGGATGGGGTGTTTTTATGCCACAATGATGACGATGAAGATTCTCGGGGTTGATCCTGGATACGGTCTGTGTGGGTTTGCCATTCTCACTAAAGAAAAGGGAGACATGAAATTGGAAACCTTTGGGGTTATCAAAACAAAACCAAATACAAATTTTGCAGATCGACTACTAGAAATTGCGAATGATTTCGAATCGATTTTAAAAAAACATAAACCAGAAATTGTTTCCATTGAGGATCTTTTCTTTGTCCAAAATGTTACGACAGGAATCCAAGTAGCGCAGGTGCGAGGGGTGCTTATACTTTTGGCACATCAGCATGGAGCGCAGATTGTTGAACCGAAACCGATCGAAATAAAACAGTGTTTTACGGGGAATGGAAAAGCGAAAAAGGCAGATATGAAAAAAATGGCACAATTGATGTTTAAACTCGACAAAGCACCGAAGCTAGATGATGGTGTTGATGCGATAGCGGCCGCGTTTTATGCGGGCCAGAACCTTGACTTCACACTAAATAGGTGATATAATTAAAGGATGGACAACCCATTCGTTCAAGACCCTGAGAAAAAGGAAAAACCGACTCCAAAAGAGACGGAAGCACCCGTGGTAACACAACCGCCAGTTCAAATAACCCAAGCGCCTGTTGAGAAAGTTGAACCGGCTGTCGCTGACGCTGTGACAAAGAAAGAAGAGGAAATTGAAATTCCAGAAACCGGTACACCAAAAGACGAAGATGGGGATGATCTCTTGATTGAAAATGATGGAAACGTGTTTTGGATTTTTCAAAAAGTTGTCTGGAACTTTCTCAAGATGGCACTCATTGTGGGGTTGCTTGGGCTTTTGATTTGGATTATTTGGCGACCGATGAATAATCCGCTCAACAAAATTCATAATCCAATTAATAAAGAGAGTGTGCAGAGAGAAGAAAAGAAAGAATCACCTCAAAAGAAAGTAGAGAAGAAAAAAGAAAAGAAAGTAGAGAAAAAAGAAAAATCTCAAAAGGAAGTTGTTATTCCAGAAACACCAACCGTTTCGGCCCTGTCTGAAAACTATGCGTATAAAATTGCGCTCTGGGCAGATTGGATGGAACAAACACGGCAAGCACACAATGATAAAGTTTTGTCTCGATCATTGTATTGGGCGAGACGAGTGGAGGCGTATTATCATTTAACGACGACGGATTTGTTGCCGACAGAAGTACCAGCAGAAAGAGAGAAACGAATTGACGTGGCACTTGCAGATTTAAAAATGCTTATAGAAGAGGCCAAGGGATTGCTTACGACACTTGATAACGAATTAAGTGATTCTTCTATAAAATCTCGGACATCGGAAAAAGGGATGCTTGAAGCGGATCGTGCGCTCAAAGACAGTATTGAAACATTGAATGGTGACCAAGCAGAAAAACTCTTGGCGGAAAAAACGAGACTCTACGAAGATTTTGTGGCGCAAAATTCCAAAATCATGGCGTATCATTATGTGTATAATTTAGTACAAAGTCAGTTTCCAGTAGTGCAAGACATTCACGACAACCTTCTTTCAAACAGAGACGTGTTGATTAACAATGTTCGTGTGGTGGGATTTCCAGGAGATCAATTTCATCGGATCCTTACCCCGGCGGAGTGGCAGAATATTAAATAATTAAAAAACAAGAAATCGGATCCGAATCCCCCCTAGGATCCGGATCCGAAAGTTAAAAACACCAGGGCTCTAAGAAAATAAACCCGATGTTTTTTTCTATTTTCCGTTTCTGCTGATCAGAGAATTTCTCTTTTTGGAACAAAGTTTTTTCTAATGGCTTCGGATTTTCTACCACCTCCAGTGGTGCGAAGGTGGAGAAATCTCTGTAATCTTCGGTTAAATTATTCAAATCCAAGGTCGCAATGAAATCCGCAAAAAAATCATCTGACACATCTCCCTCTCGTAATTCTGCTTTGCGGGGTTTTTGGGTGAGTTCTTTTTCGATCCACTTTTTTAAACTACTTTGGAATGCTGATGGTGCACCACCTGCGCCAACCTTGAAGGGGTCTTTCGTTAATGCTTGTGAAAAGGTGTGTGTGCCTCCAGAGTAATCGGTCACAGTGAGTGCGACTTGAAAAGAAGATTTCTGCTCAAAGTTGAAATAAATACGATCAGGATTAGATCTGGTTGACTCCTCTTCACAAGAACGTTCTCCATTGCGCACTTGTCGCCACTCCCAGAAGTCTGTTTCATAATTCCCACAGGACGCGTTGTCTACCTCCCACTGATACGACTGAATATCAAAGCTTCCATCCGGATCGGTCGAAGTCAGCGCAGTCCCATCAAATCCTGTTAAGTTTAATGATGTCTCATGAATCTTGGCGCCGCCTTGAACGAGGAATTTTGCAGAAGGATCTTTATTCGCTTCATTAGGAAAAGTATTTTCCAGTCCTCGTGATCCGAGATAGTGACGCAAAAAATCATCCTTGGTATTCGTATCACTCCCATTCCGTGCCCGCGATTCGGACTGAATGAGATCTTCAATATTCATGCAGTCCCCAGACCACGCGCCTGTTTCAATTTTTTTGTCCCGTTCACTGGCAACATTTTGGCTGATATCGCCCTTTTGCCAACATACAAAATCTTCACTTGCCTCCCAACTCGTTCCGGAATACAAGATGACTTCAAAGGTTTCAGATCCCCCTGAAAGTCCCGGCACATCAATTGTCAGGAGTTCATCGGTTTCCACATTCAAATCAGTTAATTGGTGGAGTACAGTACGAGGAGAACTTTTTTTCTTGAGTTCCAGATATTTTAAATTCGCATCGTTCGTTATTTGCAACTCCACAAAATCTTCATTGGGGGAGATTTCATTAATCATCACTTCAACTTCATCTGGGAAAGTCGGCATGGCATCATTTTTCATTCCTTTTGTGTGGCGCAATGTGGAATCGGTGTTGCGATGGATCAGAGGAAATAATTCATCGGTGTCTTCTCTGCGATTCCAAATTTCACTGTACGGTTCTCCGCTAGAGGTGCCGGATTTGGTAGTTGGGTAGATAATTTCGTCGAGCAATTCGTCGTTTTCATTGAGAATCTGTATGGTCCCGCCGGATTTGGGAAGAGCAAGGGGGGACGGGGTCCAAGAAAAATAGGCCACCTCTTCTTCCGGCGTAAAAAGGAGTTCCTCACTCAGCATACCGCCAGAATGGAGCGTGAGGCGATCGGTGTAATCAGAAAAAAGTTTATGAGTGCTCCCATTGGAAACTTTCCAGTTCGCTAGAGGCACTTCTTCCGCTGATTCAATCGAAAATTCGAACCACTCCTTCTCCTCACCAACGGTATTGGGAGAGATTTCGGTTATTGTTGTTTGAGCAAAGCAAAGGGTGGGAAGGAGGATTCCTACGAGAAGTGATCGAGGGGTCATGAGAGGATTTCACCTTAAAAAAGAGTGAAAGGGAAGGGGAGGGATTTAATAGAAATTTAAGAAACAATGCGTTGACAATCGTCATAAAAAGTATTAAAGATGTCGCGACTTATCATTTTTTAAAATGACATCTAGAAATAGACTGAAAGCTATGACGACGGGGAAGGGGCTGAAAGCAACGTCTGAAGAACGTTTGGAAGATACCTATTCGGAACTTTTGGTTGAGGAGGGGCTCGGAGTGCTTAACAAAACTGTTCAAAGAGCGAAAGAAGCTATTGAAAAGTATCTTAGTTTAAAAGCTCGAAGTTTGTATTCTTTGAACTTTCCAGAAGAGGAAAGCAGGGAACAGTCTTTGGAACTGTTAAATAAATTTCAACCAAAAGACGATCCTATTGTTTATTTCGCTATTTCTGAAATGAATGAAGGAAACGGTGGTTTTTATATGAAAATGAAAAATCCTTTTGTTTCGTATGATAATCATCCTTTTACGGAACACTTTAAATTAAGCTTTGTTAAGGAATGTCTTGGTGGGCAAAAAGTTTATGATGATCAGCAAATTATATTTTTTATTACAAAAGAAAACGAAAAGGAGAAAGGTGAAGTTGGTACAATACACGCTTCAATGGCGGAAAATAAAGAGATTCTTGCTGAGCGGAAATCTCGAGCATATTTTCAATCAGATTGGACTTCTTTCGAAGGCAAATTACAAGACAATGGGTCGGATGATTGTAAAAATAAACATATTTATTTTTTTCATGCAAAAAACTTTGGGAGTTTGCTCTTTACTCAGATTTGGACGGTGTTTGGGAAAGAAAAAGCAGAAAAAATTTATCAGGCTGTTGAGGAGAAACTTGAAAGATTCCCTGAATCTTTGGTAGAACAAATCGTTGCAAAAATCTGTACCTCTAGTGATATTTCAAAAGAAAAATTCGCTGCGTTGATGTACTTACTTTCAGATACAGAAATCAAAGGAGCTATTTCCAAAAATGAAGTAGACGAACTTGAGACAGGATTTGTTAACAATTACTATCCAGAGGACACTTCTGGTTTAGAGCACTGGGGAGATACTGATTCTCGAGTAGAGAATAAAGAAGAACAAAAGCAAAACAATCTTCACAGATACATTTATCACTATCTTGAAATCAAAAGGTATGGTTCTACTCGAATGCGTTATTACGAAGGAGAGGGAATCGATACAAGAATAGCGGAGGAAAAAGCTAGAAAAATCCATCCGAATTTAGAAGTCACAATGAAAGCGTTTGAGCGTTGTTCAAAAGAATTTGCTGATGACCAAGAAAAGAGAATGGAACAAATTTACGATTTAGTAGAAGCTTTTGAATCAAAAGATGTTGTGGGAGAACTCAAAAAAAGAGATTTTTCAGAAAAGTTGCAGAACGCTGCTCGTATTTTATTGGAGCAAGGGGTGGCGTCAGAATATGGAGAAGAACTTGTAGACGATCATTACGAAAATTTTTATCCTCCTAAAAAAGAAATTTCAAAAGAAACACATTTGGCAACAGCTGAGGAACTCTATGCTGATGCGATTGAATTGTATGAGCGAATACAGCAAGAGATAGAAAACGCAGAGGAAGAACCTTTGGAGGATCGACGACAACAGATGGATCTTCAATATCTTACGACAAACACGGAAACACAATCTTGGGCCATAAATATTTTGAGTGCTCGGCTCCACGGTTTGTCTCAAGGAAAGAGTGTGAAATTAGAAACGACAGACATCGATTTATTAGCGCACAAGAAGATGGTTCTTGAAGTAGTAGAACGACTCAAAGACACGCATAGAAAGGAAATTGAAACACCGGTTGGATTGGAAATGCCCGAAGAGAAACCAAAAACGTATGCGCTTATTTTGGAACTTGAAAAAATTCTCGAAGAAATCTTATCGGATGAGCACCCTTACGACAAAGATGAGTTAATTGATTTTAAGGATGATTTTGAAGACATAGTAGAATCACTTTCTGATCGTGACTTGTGCGACAAACACTTTAGGAAAACAGTAAATGATTTACAAGGAATTGTTGATATGTCTCGGACGCTTTGTATAAAACCAAAGGTCTCACTCGGAAGGTTTGAAGCCTTTAAACGGCATTACATCATGGCGAACATTAGCTCCTTCACGGATGAAGAATTGGCGGAATTCAAAGTGGTAGATGTTAAAAAGAAAGAGAAACAATTAACGGAGTAGGAAAACTTATCTTCTTCCTCCTCGGAATCCACTTCTTCGCGGGGGGCCGGATCTTCGATTTTGTTGGCGTGCGGGACGTTGAAACTGTCGCGGTCGTGAAACCTGTTTTCGACCAGTGCCTCTGGGACCAAAACTTATATGGAATGGATGACTTTCAATGATTGGAATTTGTTGATTGATGAGTTTATGGATATCTTCCACAAAATCTCGTTCACTTTCATCACAAAAAGAAAGCGCGGTTCCTTCCTTTTTCGCTCGTCCTGTTCGTCCGATACGATGCACGTAGGTTTCGGGTTCATTTGGAATTTCAAAATTAATCACATGAGAGAGTTCCTTAATATCGATTCCTCTCGCAGCGATGTCAGTAGCGACCAACACGCGGGTTTGATTTGCTTTGAAGTTTTGCAAGGCTTTTTGCCGAGCATTTTGCGACTTGTTTCCGTGAATGGCCTCTGTTTTTATTCCCGACACATTCAGGAATTTGGCGAGTTTGTCAGCCCCGTGTTTCGTTCTGGTGAAAACAAGCGCTGAAGGGATAGCCGAATCCTTGAGCACGTGGCGGAGTAGTTCTTTTTTCTTCGCTTTTTCGACCATGTACATTGAGTGGTCAACCATTTCGGCTGTGGGCGCATCGGGTGTCACTGATACATGAACCGGGTTTGTGAGCATGCTATTGGCGAGCTTGATGATTGAATCAGGCATTGTTGCAGAAAAAAACAACGATTGTCGGTTTGGGGGAATTTTTTTAATAAGTTTTTTGATCTCATGAACAAATCCCATATCAAGCATTCGATCGGCTTCATCGAGTGTGAAGAATTTTAAATTATCCAAAGGAACATACCCTTGGTTTTGTAAATCGAGGAGTCGTCCTGGAGTCGCGATAACAATATCAACGCCTCGTTTTAGTTTTCTCACTTGTGCGTGTTGTTTCACGCCTCCAAAAATAACTGCATGATCGAGTCCCAATCCTCTTCCATAATCAGTAAAGCTTTCTCCAATCTGAATCGCCAACTCCCTGGTGGGGGTTACGATGAGAACCTTTATTCCCCGTGGCCATTTGCCAGAGACCTTATTTTCATACAATTTCTGCAACATGGGAATCGCAAAAGCAGCGGTTTTTCCCGTTCCGGTTTGCGCACATCCCATGATATCTCGCCCTTCCAAGATAGGCGGAATCGCCTGTATTTGTATGGGAGTGGGAGTGGTGTACCCTTTTGATTTTATCGCACTGAGTATTGGCGCGATGAGGTTTAAATTTTCGAATTTCATAGAAGCGAAGTGTAGCGTGTGTTTATAAAAACACCTATCCTTATTAATATATATAAAAAAGAGAAAGTGTCAAGGGCGTGAAGGTGAGGAGGTTACTTGAAATCGGATACGTATCCAGAAAATCCATTTCGCATTTGACAAAGCTTCGTTCTTCTGTGAAAAAGGCAATGAAGTTTTTAATATTTTAAAAAATGAGAAAAGGAAAAAATTGTGACCATGGTATGCCAACTTTATACGGAAAGAACTCTGATGAATGTATAGGGGCTGGACATTGTTCAGTAGAATTTGCAGCTATAAATGAAATTATCTCAAAGAAAAGTTGCGTCTCGTCTGATGGCGATGAAGTCTTTCAAGAAAAATTCAAAAAAATAGTTCCTAGTGTAAAAAGCTGTATTTTTAACACGGCAAAAGAGTGTTTTAATAAAAAAGATTCGGATAAATAGTACCGAGGTGTCGGGGGAACTCGTTACTTCGTTTACCAAAGTAAACTCGCTAGAGGGATTTGGCATCTTCGCTTTGCTCAGTGCAAATCCTCGAATCCCTCCACCCCCTTGAAATATTAAAAAAAAACACTACTCTCCATTTCGACTATGGGGCGTCGCCAAGTGGTAAGGCTCTGGTTTCTGGTGCCAGCATCGGGGGTGCTCGCCACTTCGTTTGCCAAAGCAAACTCGCTAGAGGGATTTGGCATCTTCGCTTTGCTCAGTGCAAATCCTCGATTCCTCCACTCCTCTTGAAAAATTTAGAAAAAATACTACTCTGCCTCAGGCTATGGGGCGTCGCCAAGTGGTAAGGCTCTGGTTTCTGGTGCCAGCATCGGGGGTGCTCGCCACTTCGTTTGCCAAAGCAAACTCGCTAGAGGGATTTGGCATCTTCGCTTTGCTCAGTGCAAATCCTCGATTCCTCCACTCCTCTTGAAAAATTTAGAAAAAATACTACTCTGCCTCAGGCTATGGGGCGTCGCCAAGTGGTAAGGCTCTGGTTTCTGGTGCCAGCATCGGGGGTTCGAGTCCCTCCGCCCCAGCCACATAAAAAAACACCCCCACGACACAACTCGAGGGGACCTTTTTTTGTGTTTATTTGAAAGTGCTAGAAGTTCAAAATTATGTTTACCATTATTCAGTTCCTTCCGTCACAATCTCCCGAGAGAAACGGTGACAGCCAAATTTTTTTGTGATTGGACTGGCGGATCCAACAAATGAAGGACTATAAATTCTCACAAAGTCTTTCATTGGCGCTTTCTGGAATGATGAAATTATTCTCATCGATTGAATATCCAGAGCACACATTTTTACATCTTTTCGAGACAATCTCAGATGGGAAGCTTTTATTAGGCGGTACTTCCTTTCTCTTCTCCGAGGAGAGGAGCCATACCTTCAGATGCTTTAAGTCACGAAAGCAATCTTAGTAATTTCCCAAAGTGACAAAGGGGAAGAATTCTTCTTCCGATAGACATGAGACATTGCAGACTCAGAGCTGGGAACTGAACGAACGGAAACTGGTAAAGAACGAAACACTTTAACAATTTAACCTAAAGATCAAATTGTTAGTATATTATACACTATTTTTCAAAATAAAGCAAGGGGTATTTAGGGTTTTTTTGTTATACGTAAAAATCTCTGCTCAGTCTCAACTACTCCGCATTCGCGGGGGATTGTAGAAACTGTCTTAAGTATTCACGAACTTTACAATTAGAACGTATCCTACAAACGTTGCGATTAAGCACAGAGCAATGTTTGCCATGACGTTCAAAGTGAATCCCATGAAGTTTTTTTCAATAAGGAACACGAGGTTGTGCTGACTAAAGGCTGAAAAGGTCGTAAAGGCTCCACACACACCGGTCACAAAGAATAGATACAAATACGAGTTTTGTTTTAGGCCTGTTTGCAATGCCAGTGCCAGAAAGATCCCGATCACCAGACTTCCCACAACATTCACGATTAATGTTCCCACGGGAGGGGACTGGGAGAAGAGGAGTGAGACGAGGTATCTTGACGTTGCGCCGAGGAATCCACCGAGACCGATAAAAAGGAGGTTTTGGAGCATCGGGGGAAGTATACAACAAAATTGAGTACTCGTATCTTGTTTTTGTGGTATTGGTAAGTACGTATTCGAATACGTATTCGTGTACGTACTTAACAAAACACCATAGCACGCCCAAGAACAGCATCAGAACCGGTTCGCAAGCTTACAAGAGTTGCGGGAAGTAGCTATTATGTCATCATTCCTTTGGATTATATTCGGGAATTGGGGTGGAGGGAACGGCAGAAGGTTGTGGTGAAGAAGAGAGGGAAGAAACTGGTTATTGAGGATTGGGAAGGGTGAGTTTCATTCAAACAAAAAAAACAGGCGTACTCCACCTGTTTTCCTTTTTATAAAGTCAAAAGACCTTGAGAATTAAAATTCTCGTGGCGGTCGTTCTGTCTTAGGTCGAGCAATGTTAACAATCATTGGTCGTCCTTCGAGTTCTTGTTCATTGAACATTGAAATCGCGTTTTGTGCTTCTTCTGAAGAAGACATTTCTACGAATCCAAATCCTTTTGAACGTCCTGAAAATTTATCACTAATAACTTGTGCTGACTCAACGGTTCCTGCTCCAGCAAAAGCTGCTGCAAGAGATTCGTTAGTTACACCGTATGATAGATTTCCGACAAACAGTTTCTTTTCGTCCATTTGAGAAGGGTAAATAGGAATACTTTTTGTAAACCTTGATGATCGACCGATAACCTTCTCGCCAGAGTACGTGACTTTACTGAAGAAAAACCTTTCTGATATCAATAATTTACCCAGAAAGGGTATTGAGTTAGTGGAAAAAGGCAAGTGTTTTCTTTCCTCCTCTTGTAGGGGAGGTGCGGTGGGGTATCAGGAACATACCCCCTCTAACTCCCCCTGCAAGGGGGAGAATTAAATAAATAGTACTTCTCACATTATTCCAAGTATTTATCCGATTCCGGGCAAGCCGGAATGACCCTATGTGTAGGAGAGAGAGAATTGTTTTATTCGTTTCCTAAGAAAAACGGTAATTTAAGTACTACATTAATATCCTCCCATTTAAGTTTCACGGTCTGTGGTCCAGCGGCCCAAGGTGCGACTTGATACGGTGGGAAGAAAATCAAAAGTTCTTCTGCTGTTGGTGCAAAGTGTGCGTAGTTCTTGAATTCCTCAGCTGTTCCGTTCAGAAGCATTTGACTGTCCCCAAGGGTTTGGGTGAGTTGTGCTTGAGACAGTGGAACAATGGTGTTGAGCGGATTGTGCTCTTCTTGAAACATTTCTCGGAACGCGATTTCCTTATTATTGGCAAAGTCGTACGTGAATGTCTTGAAGTACATGTTGTCGTGGGCACCACCAGTGAATTCGACGATTTTAAACTTGTAGGTACGGATATCTTCGTTGTACGTGAAGGGTTCAAAGGTAATGTAGAATCCATTTTTCCAGTTCTCTGAAATTACTTCTTCGCCAATAGTTTCTTTAAATTTATTCACCCAGTTCATTACAAAATTCTTGATGAGTTCATCAAGTCCAGCGTTTCCGGTTTTGGGATATTCGACTTTGAGTGTGAGATTGTCGGTGTTTTCTTCGAGAACAATTAATTGTTCTGTGCTAATTGTAGTGGATTTTTCGGTTTCTGGGATTTTTTCAATACTTTCTTCTTTTGAAAATTTGCAAACGTGTACGCACTGTAGAGTACAAGCTCTCACTTTAGCGTCTTCTGCGGTCTGATGTCGGCAGGCGGACCCACATTCGTGGAATTCTCCACCAGCGTGTTCGCAGGTGTCTTGTGGAATGAATTCACATTCATTGTGATCAGCAACCCAGTTTCCGTCGTTCATGGCACAAAATTGTGCGATTTCTTCTTTCTCATGTGTACATCCAGTCGTCACAAAGACCACACCAACCAACATTGAAAGTAATACTATTTTTTTCATGATTTTTTGAAATTAAAGATTTTTAGAACCGTCCGTAAATTTAACACACTTTGGCTCTCGAAGCATCTCATCCGTGCAAAACATTCGTGTACATCCGAGCAGTCCACTGGAACCCACTTTGCAGTTATTGCATCCATCGAAATACACCTCGCAGTTTTCTAAAGGATCTTGAATTTCTTTTTTTGAAGCATTTGCAAGAAAAGGAATAGTGCTTTGATTAGTGTCTGAAACCAAAACTACGATAGCGATAAGAAAAGCGAGAGCAATTATTTTTTTGAGCATTGTTTTTTTATTTTAATCGAGGCGCATGATTGTCATTTTTGAGAGAAGGTCAAAATTATTTTACTTTTTTTGAACAAATTCCAAATAGATCCCCACTGGAGTCGGTCCTCGATTCAATCGGGGGTGGGAATAAGTTCGACAGACGATTCCCCCGCTTTGCGGGGTCATCGGGTTTCACTTACTTTTTTTTCTCCCAAAATAAAGACGAGCCGAAGCTCGTCCTTATAGTGTCAAAAACCAGTTTTTATTTAGAATACGATTTCAAATCCTTTGTAAATAAGGCAGAGTCCGAGAAGTAGGGCGAACACACCACTTCCAGTAAGATAGCTTTTTGTCATAAACTTTTTTGAAAATCCAACCATCCATGACGGGAAAAGCATAAAAAAGAGTCCTTTGAGAAACGTGAGCCAAGCTAAAATAGTAATGACCACAGTCCAATCTTCTGTCCATCGGTTATGAACAAGTACGAGAAGGAGACCCATGATAAGGATAATGAAACCAGTAACGTACATAAGCCCTTTATTTTTAAAGAAGTCTTCAAAGGCTTTCATGTAGTATTTTGTGTCGAAGAGAATAGCAAGACCGATAACGGCAAACATCACGCCCATAATTTTGGCGAGAAACAGTGTTGATTCCATGTAAAAAAGGGATAGGAAATAAAGCACCCCGTATTATATCACGACATTTTCGTGAAATGCAAAGTTCTTTCATCGGATCCGGATCCGCCCTAGGATCCGGATCCGGTTTTTAGACCATCTCAATAACTTTCCGTCCATTCACGGTTGCCATATCCACCAGCTTGTCCACCTCGTAATACCGAGTGGTTTCGAGCAAGAACATGAGTTCGGTAAACACATCTCCGTCAATGAACGGACAGAAATAATCGTGTACGTTGTCGACCCCTAAGCACACATTCACCCCTGCTTCGAGAAGCTGGGGAACGGGTGCAATAGAGTTGTGAATCGGGCCAGTTTTGTGTCGGGGTTGTTGATTGTCGATCATCGCCCGTGGGCATACGATCACATTCATGTCGGCTTCTTTTATCAACTTCGCTACTTCCGCAATGTACTCATCGGGTTGTGCGGCAAGAGAACAACAGTGCACGGCGTTTACCTTTCCTTGCATGCCGTGCTTGATGACGGCTTTTGCCAAAAGTTCAGTATCGCGTTCATCTGGATCATTGTTCTGATCAATATGTACATCGACAGTTTTATTATGCCTCTTCGCTACATCGAAGATGAACGCTAAGTGTTCTTCTTGATGAGGACGATCTCTTGAAGGCAAAGCTCCGAGAACATCAACGAGTGGTGCGGCCTTCTCAATCATGGCTTGCGATTCTGGCGTCATCGCTCCTTCCAAAACTTGTGAACAAATCTGAATATCAATCTTGTCAGCATATTTTTTCTTCACTTCGAGCGCCGCTTCGAGACACTTCATTCCCACCGTGTTATCCACATCGATGTTCGTTCGCGTCACCGTACAACCTTGGTTTATGAAATTCTCCGCACTCAAACTAATTCGCTTCACAAGGTTCTCGTGTGTGTAACCTTCTTTCACTTTTTTCCACAAATCCCACTTTACCTCCATGTGATCGTTGCACATTTGTAATGTTTCTGGAGTGATGACGTAGGCCTTATCGAAATGCGCGTGGCACGACACGGGGCCACCTTTTTCTTTAATTTTTTCTTTCAAAAGTTCGAGCATGTTCCAAGGTTCTGCCATGTGGGGTGGGGTTAGAGTTCAATGGGGATTGTATGGGGTTTTAAAATAAAAATCAAAAAACGCCTCTTTTGTCATCCCGACTGAAACGGAGGGATCCCTTCTTGTATCATGGAAAGGGATTCCTCGGCTACGCTCGGAATGACAAGTGGGGGATTATGTACTCTTCCTTCTACTCTTCACAAAGAAATATCCTCCGCCCAATATTAAAATTGCTCCGAGGATCTTCTGCGCGGGCATGGGATCGGAGAAGAACAAATACGTTCCCGCCAAAACTCCAATCGGCTGAAGGAGAAGGAAAATATTGAGCTTGGAAACTTCCAAATATTTATGAGCCTGAAAGAAAAAGTAGCGGGAGACCAGAATTCCCAAAATATAAATGAAGAAAATAATCCCTAACGCCGGAAGCGGAAGGACTTGAAAACGTCCTGTTGAAAAAACAAAAAGCATTATTATTAACGCTACGATCCATCCACGGAGAAAGGAGAACGAAAACACGTGGGACTTGGTTCCATATCTTTTAAATAAGAAGCTCTGAAGCGCATAGAGAAAAGAAGAACCGGCTATCAAGAGCACCGCAATGGGCGGGACTTCTCCTTTTAGCGATCCGACAAGAGCCACCCCTGCCAACATTATTACTGATGCCCAGAGTTCTCCTTTTGTGAATCGTTCCGCGAGGAACGCCACGCCCAATATGGATGCGAAGATTGGTTGTAGATTTTCCAAAAGTACCGCGGGTCCGGATCCCGACATCGCCAGACCAGAAACAATAAGTGCTCCCGCTGCGGTCGTGATGAGGGCTGTTCCAACAATGAGTTTCTTGTGGCGAGTCCATTCTTCTTTTAAATTTTTCCTCGACTTTTTCCGCATTAAAAAAAACGGCGTAATTAAAATAGAAGCGCCACCCCATCCCCAGAACATGGCTTGATCGACAGTTATGCCCCACTTTCGCATAACAAAATCTAGCAAGAGATAGAACACCGTTAGCGCAGCAATGTTGCCGAGCAAAAGCTCATAGCCTTTTCGTTCTGGTGTCATTGGTTATTTTTTTACCAATTTCTCAATTGCTTTCTCAATCTTATCGAGCCCAAGGTTTCCAGTTCCTCCTTGGTGCGTTGACATCTTGAGCCATTTATTCACGTCTTCTTCGGTCACTTTGATCCCCGCAATATTCGATCCCACCTCTCTGTAGGCATCACGGAAAGTCATCCCTTCCTTCACTTTATCAAAGGCCTTATGTGCGGCGAAAAGTCCTGGACTAGCGAGTACTGATTCCATTAAGACTTCTTTATTCGGTGTGATATTAGCAATGATCGCCATCATGGCTTCCAGTGACATCTCGGTGTATTTCAACCCGAGAAAGAGGGGGCGTTTCATTTCTTGTCCATCTCGGTGGTATCCAGAAATCTTGTTTAAAATATTATGCGTAATCTCACTTCGGCAAGCGAGCACGGTTGGTGTTCGTCCACGAATGAGTTCGGCTACATCGAGATTTTTTTTCTGAGGCATGATGGATGATCCCGTTGAGATTGAATCATCGAGTTCAAAGAATCGAAACTCTTGTGTGGTGTAAAAGAGGAGATCGGATGACAATTTATTCAACGTCATCATAATCTGACAACAGGCTTCCAACACCAATCCTTCGATTTTTCCTCGAGAGTTGTGACAGTAGATCACATTGTTTTGTGTTCTCGCAAATCCGAGTTCCTTACTCAACCAATCCCGATCAAAATCAAACGGCGATCCGTATCCGGCTCCAGATCCGAGAGGATTCTGGTCTACGATTTCGTCAGTAATTGACGTTAACAATTTCGCATCATCCACCAAACTCTCGGCAAACGATGCAATCCAGGTTCCGACAGTTGTGGGCATGGCCTTTTGCATGTGGGTGTATCCGGGCATCGGCACCATTTCGTATTCCTTTGCAAATTCCACAAACATTTCTGCGAGTTCGAGTGTTTTTTCTCGGATAGCAACGGTTTTGTTTTTCAAAAAGTATCGCATCATCACGAGCACTTGATCGTTTCGAGAGCGTCCTGTGTGAATCTTTTTTCCCGTATCTCCTAATTTCTCAATGAGATACTCCTCAATCTTTGTGTGACAATCTTCATCTTCCACTTTCAAAACAAATTCTCCTTTTTCCCAGAGTTTTAAAATGTCATCGAGTCCGCCTTCCAGCTGTTTCAATTCATCGGCGGTGATGAGCTCGTGTTTCTCCAGCATTCTCGCATAGCATCGAGAACACCACACATCATCAGGAATCATTATTTGATCGTAGAGAATATCCTCTCCGGCATTGTATTCTTCAACGATTCGGTTGAGATCGACGGCTCCGTTTTTAAACCAAATTTTCTTCTTAATAGGGTCTGACATGGTGGGGTGGGTTAGTGGGGTTTTAGGAATTATACGACAGGGAATTGTTGAGTTCAAATTTTATTGAAAAATAAGGAAAAAAGGCAGATGGGTTAGATCTGCCTTTTTGTCCTACCAATCATAAAATAATATCTTCAGTTTCAGTTAATCCCGTGTAGGGTCGTGAGAAGTGGAGTGCTTTCTTTTTTACTACGGGTACAAATTTAAAATAATCATTATTATGAGCATTCTGAATCGTTCTGAGCGTCGAGGAAAATTCTTTCCAGAAGTTCCGGAGGCGTTTGCCTCGAATAATGTTTCCTTCCAAGCCTTGTGCTTTGCACTCGGCTTTTGTCAGGATGACGTAGTTTTGATTCCAAGTGTTTGGCTTGTCTTTACAAACCACAAGAAGTCCATCAAAAGATGGGTCTCCTTGATAAGTGCATTGAACACTAAAACCTTTATTGGAAATTTCTGCCACAGTGTGCCATTGAAGAATAAAAAGAGATTTCTTCTCTTGATAAAACGATGGTTCGAAAGTGAACTCATACGAATCGTGATTCGCACGAGTAGCATTTACCTCATATGTATTTGAGACTCTGTAGAGAGTGTTTATTACAAAAAAACACTCAAAATCTTTTAACGCAATTTCAGCGTTTTTTTTAGGAACTTCCTTGTTACAACCTGCAAAGAGCAAAGCCATAACCAAAATAAATGTTAATTTTTTCATATTGTTTGATTCTTTGTTTGATTACTAAATTGATAGGTAGGACATCTGCACTGAGAATCATTCTTGAAACGAGAACACGAGAAACCCCGGTTGTTCGTTATGCAAAATTGTCAGTTCAGATCAATACCTATCAATAGCCGAAATATTCAAAGAACGATTTGTTTTGTATCATGTTTCATGTATATTGTCAACAATCTTCCACTCTCGGAGAGAGAAAGGATTCCAATGTTTGAAATTGTGACAGAGTGAGAAAAAACCTAGTTTTTAATGCCGCCGATTTGAGATTTTTAATTTGTCATCTCAATTGAAACTTGATTTTTATTTTTCACAAATTACAATCTCGCCGCTTTTTAAAAACAAATGATGGGGCGTCGCCCACCGCTTAACGGGATTTCACTTCGTTTAACAAGTGGTAAGGCATCCCGCCTTGGCGGGACATTCGGGAGAAATCAATGAGAAGAGAAAGGTATTTAAAATCGTTAAAAGGAGGAAATGAGTGGAGAGCACTTTTACAACAATGGGGCGTCGCCAAGTGGTAAGGCATCGGATTTTGGTTCCGACATTCGGGGGTTCGAATCCCTCCGCCCCAGCCAACACCTGCACTATGTTACATAGTGACCCAGGTACAAAAAGACAAGACGGGTTCTAGACCCGCTTTTTCTTTATGCTTTGTGGGGTTGGATCGGTGAATAAGAAGTCTAATAGACCTGTGTACCTATGGCAAAGGGGCACTAAGTGTGGTTTTATAATTCCACAATTTCAAAATTATCTTTTTCCATATCTTCATCCCAAAGTTTCAAATATTGCTGCAAGGCCTTCTTGAATTCTGGATTTTTTATGCTGATGTTTTTTCCGATCGGATCTTCTTTTTTTCGATAAAATAGAAAATGTCCCACATGAACCGACTCATCAAGAATTAATACCAATCTTCGTGCACCTTCAATGGTTGTTGCATATATTTTTATCAAGCTGGATTCCATCGGCAAATTCTCACCTTTAATTCGTTGGAAAATATCTTTTCCACAAACCTTTAGAATTACCTCAATATCCTTTTGAGTTATTTTTTCTGGGTCAAGACTAGAACAGCGAGTTATTTTTAAGTATTTCTAACATTTTACCATAAAGATTTTCGTTCCGATAATTGAATCTAAATTCACATTCTTTGAGATGTAACAAAAACACGTCTTTTTTAAT